>ERZ773022.36-NODE-36-length-125740-cov-10.126085_pt1 | contig 125740 bp, 127 predicted proteins | sample MGYA00580839_ERZ773022 | MGnify/ENA primary metagenome ERZ773022 (study PRJEB29015, sample SAMEA2738020) | human oral metagenome | biome: human oral; feature: human-associated habitat; material: dental | place: China | collected 2044 ...
CGAGGAACGAGAACTGCTTCGCGTCGCCGAGCACATAGATGAAGTAATAGAGGTTGAAATTGTTGACGAGGTTCTGCCCAAGGACAAACACGAGGTAGGCTATCGCCACCCAAAGAAGCTGATCGTTCTTCAGCAGGATGGAGAACACATCCTTGAACGACGTCTCCGTCTTGTTCTCACGCAGGGCGGAGGTCTCCTCCTTTGCCCCGAGGCCGAGGATCACCGCGCCGAGCGTTGCAATGCCGCCGCCGATCACGGCAAAGGCGAACCAGCCCGTCCCATCGCCTGCACCGCCGTTTTCATTCAGCGAGAAGTAGAGGACGACGGGCATGACAATCGCCGTAATCATCTGCGCGCCGAACACCGAGCCGATACGTGCATACGTCGCCGTGATCTCGCGCTCATGCGAGTCGAACGAGAGCGCGGGGATCATCGACCAGATCGCAACATCCTTTGCCGAGTAGAACACGTCCATGATGAGATAGATGAGAGCAAAGAGCACGAGGTAGAGCATCGGGTTCGACACCGTCAGGCCGCCCATATCCGTGAAGAGAATCGCGAGCGAGATCGCCGCAACGAATGCACCGACGAGCACCCACGGCTTGAACTTGCCCCAGCGCGTCTTAGTCTTATCAATCGTATTGCCGATAAAGGGATCAATGAACAGCTCGGCGATACGCAGAACGAGGATGATCGTCGTCACAATACCGATCATATAGGCATCGTGCTCATGGTTGTCGGAGTGGAACAGATTGCTCGTGACGAAAATCATGAAGTACGTCGCCAGCATCATGTAGAACACATCGTGCCCGAACGTACCGCAGGCATAGGCGATGCGTGACCAGAACTTGCTCTTCGGAGATGCCATAAGAGTTCCTCCTTACCCCTTTACCGCATGCATATAGGCGATGATGCCGTCCGCGATCTGCGCAAGCGGTGCACGCCCCGTCTTGACCACGAGATCGTAGTTCGCGCCGTCGCCCCACTTGCGCCCCGTGTAGTAGTCGTAGTAGCGCGCGCGCTTCTCGTTCTCGCGGTTCAGCTCCTTCAGCGACTTCCCCTCGTAGACCGTCCGTCCGCGCTCCTCACGGAACTCATCATCTGCGCAGACGAAGATCGAAAAAACATCGTCGCGCTTGCGCAGTGCATAGTCCGCACAGCGGCCGAGGAAGATGCACGGGCCGTCATCTGCGAGCTTGCGCACGACATTCGACTCTGCCATGAACATCCCCTGACTCGACTCCCCCATCGCCATGCCAAAGGAATGAAACGGAATGAAGCGTGACGAGAGCGGTTTCACCGTATTCTCGAGCTCCAAGAGATCCCTCTCGTTCAGATCGTTGATCCCGAGCTTTGCCGCCGCCATGTGCACGATCTGACGATCGTAGAGATGCACGCCGAGTTTCTCTGCAAGAATCTCAGCGAGCTCACGGCCGCCGCAGCCATACTGACGGCCGACCGTGATGATGAACTTCTTCTCCTCCATGCAGTTCCCTCCTTTAAATGGATGCAGCATCGTTATGCGCGCGATGTCGCTCCTTCCAAAACCGCTATAGTAAACGTTTACATTTACGGTTTTTATTATACGATATGTTTTTCAAAAATGCAAACGTTTTCTTTTTTAAAATCACGAAAAAATAATTTTGTTTCTCCACAAAAATAACGCACGAGAATCGCGTTCCCGTGCGCTGTTTGTGTGATGCTGTCTTTGTCTATTACCCGACTGCTGTCTCAAGGGCAATCTTGATCATATCGTTGAACGTCGTCTGCCGTTCCTCCGCCGTGCACTTCTCGCCCGTCAGCAGATGATCGCTCACGGTAAAGAGTGCGAGTGCCTGCCGCCCGTACTTTGCCGCAAGGGTGTAAAGTGCCGCCGCCTCCATCTCCACAGCGAGCACACCATAGGCACGGAGTTTGTTGTTGTCGATCTCCTCATCGTAGAAGCGGTCAACGGAGATCACATTGCCGACGCGCACGGGGAGATTCATGCGCTTTGCATTCTCCACGGCGGCAGAGAGAAGTTCGTAGTCCGCGAGCGGCGCATAGTTGATCGAGCCGCCGAAGATGCTGCGGATCATGCCCGAGTCCGTCGTCGCGCCCTGTGCGATGAACACGTCGCGCAGCTTTACCTTCTCATGCATTCCGCCGCATGTGCCGACGCGGATGAGCTTCTGCACGCCGTAGCAGTCCATCAGCTCATTCACATAGATCGAGATCGACGGCATCCCCATTCCTGTCCCCTGCACGGAGACGGGTACGCCGTGATACGTCCCCGTATAGCCCAGGATGTTGCGGATGGACGTGTACTCCTTCGCTCCATCGAGAAAATGTTCCGCGATGTACTTCGCACGCAGCGGATCACCCGGCAGCAGGATGCGCTCCGCGACCTCTCCCTTTTCGGCAGCAATATGCAGTGAACTCATTGTCGTTCTCCTTCCTGACCATCTTAAGGAAGCACTGATAAATTCGGCACAGTCATCTTAAGGAAGTACTGATAAACTCAGTACCGCCGTCTTAGTACATCTTTTTCGCCCTGTCTGTGCCCTAGAATCCTCCACATAGCCTCTGCTATGCGTCCGGTTTGCTGCCTCAAACGGACAAAAAATCTACGCCAATCTGAGAGACTGTTTTATCAGCGATTCCTTAGTCCTCATCATCTGTGGCAAGCTGTGCCTCCACATCCCCTCCGACATACATCACGCGCACGACAGTGACGATGCATTCCGCGCGATCCGTGCGATAAAACACGGCATAACGATCCACCGACATCCTGCGCAGCCCGCGCGTACGCCACGGCTCTGCGTCATAATATGGAGCATCCCCCTCATCTCAGCCAGTCCGCAGATGCTGTCCTCCAGCTGAAGCAGCTGTCCGTCGGCACTGTCCGGCGTCCGCAGTTCGTGAGCAATATAGCGATAAATCCCGCGCAGATCTTTCACGGCCTGCGCGGATAGCTCCACCCGATATCTCATATTCCATAGTCCCATCTGAGATCGGCAAATGCCGCCCGTGCAGGCTGCGTCCGCTCTGCGGCAATATCCGAAAAGCCCTTTTCCAGCTCCGCATGGAGTTTTTCCTTTGACAATGCGCTCATGTCCATCGGATGAATACGGGGAATCTTCACATCGAAGGGAAGACCCTGCCGCAGCACAATCTGCCGATAGAATATATCGACTGCACGGGACACGGGGATGCCGAGCGTCTCTAAAATCCGCTCCGCATCCTCCTTGATCTTCGGATCAACACGCGCATGCAGATTCGCCGATTTTGCGAGCATACGTCAAACCTCCTCACATCATACTGATTTTATTATATGATGATGTCGGGGCAAACGCAACACATATACACACAAAAGCTCCGTACTGAAACAGTACAGAGCTTTCCTGCATACATGAGTCATCGACTCACCAAAGCCCGATGATCTTCCACCATGCGCCGAGACACTCGCAAAACCATAATGGGCATACACATAGATCAGAATCAACAGAACGAAGGCAAGCGTCCAGCTGACCCCCGCAGACTCGATGGCATTGCCCGCACCGTCAGCCACGAACTTGATAAAGCCGCTCTTGGCGAGCGCCGAAGCAAGTGCGATCAGTGAGCCCATCCAGAACATTGTGTTCCATGCTCCCTTTTCGTTCAGAACATCATCCCATGTCAGAACATTCGTCAGCAGCATGACAACGACAGCAAGCATACCGACAGTCGTTGCACTGATATGGTGGACCCCCGATGTCGCCCAGAGAAGCAATGCTCCACAGAATACCACCGCGACAATTTTTTCCACGGTGGACATTGCCCCCATCTTCGTCAGCTCATCCGTCGCCATCTGCTTCGCGAGCGGCATCTCCCCAATCTCCGGCGGAAAAAGGCGGTAGAGCAGATAAGGCATAACCATCAGTGAAATGAGCCCCGGGACAATGGCAGCGACAGCCCAGCCGCTCCACGTGATCTGGGGGCCTGTCGCCTTCTCGGCAAGTTCAACCGAAAGGGGATTCCCCGCCATCGCAGTCATAAACACGGCACAGGTGATCGCATTCGCCTGATATTCAATCTGCATGATGTAGGCACCGAACCTGCGCGCTGTTTCCCCCGGCTCCGATCCAAGTGCACTCGACAGACTCTTGATGATGGGAAAGACAATACCGCCGGCACGTGCCGTGCTGGATGGTGTAGCAGGTGAGATAATGAAATCACTCGCCGTAATGGCATAGCCAAGTGTCAGGGAAGAATGCCCTATCTTCTGGATAATGAGAAACGCAATGCGCCGTCCAAGTCCGCTCTTGATAAAGCCACGAGAAAGCAAAAAGGCACAAATAATGAGCCATATCGTACTGTTCCCATAACCGGAGATGGCCGCCGACACGGGGAGTGTTCCCGTTAATGCCGCAGTGGTAACTCCGAGAAACCCCATCGCACCGATTGGAATGGGCTGGAGGATAAACCCTAGAATTGTCGCGACAAAGATCGCAAAGATATGCCACGCCTCCGGCGACAGTCCGTCAGGAAATGGAATGAGCCACAGACCCACGCCAACGACAAGGACAAAAGTCAGTTTCTTCTGCCGAGTATCCATTGTGTCACCTCACAAATACATGCTTTGAAAAGAGCCCGGCGGACATCATGCCGGGCTCTCCTGCTGGAAAAATTACGCGCCGTATTTTGCCAGTACACGATCGACGAACTCGGGAGCATATCCGATGTAGGTGTGCGGATCCATCATGTGGTCGATCTCCGCCTCTGAAAACACTTCGGTCACACGCGGGTCGCTCTTCAAAACTGCGCCGAGATAGGTCTCTTCCTCATACGCCTTCATCGAGTCCTCATAGACGACCTCATGCGCAGTAAGCCGTCCCATGCAGGGTGCAAGATGCATCATAACGCACTCACTCATAATCAGGCCGTGCAGTTTCTTGAGGTTCTGCTCCATGTGCTTCGGATAGACAATGAGATCCTTGAGCACGTACTTGGTCTTTTCGAGTGCCTGTCCGAGCAGGTGACACTGACGCGGAATTCCTTCCCACTCGGAAAGGAGGCAGCCCCAGTCGCGCTCATTCTCGCAGAACATCGCCTCAACGATAGAGGGAGCGATACTGCGTACGTTGCGGCAAACGGCAATAATCCCCTCGACAACCTGCGGATTGCGCTTATGCGGCATGGTCGAAGAACCGATTTTGCCCATGAAGAACGGCTCCTCGATCTCCATCGTTTCCGAACGCTGGAGCGTCAGAACCTCGTGAGCAATGCGTGCCAGCGTCCCGGCACAGATGGCAAGCGTGCTGGAGAACTCCGCCTGCGAGTCCCGTGCCACATGCCACGAGATCGTCGGCACGCCAAGATGCAAAATTTCCATCATGCGCTTCTGCATCTCAAGCGCCTTGCCTGTATCCTTGAGGGAGGCCAGTGTGCCGACGGCACCGGAGAGCTGCCCAACAAATACACGGCCAGCGATCTCTTCGAGGCGCTCGATATCACGCCCGAGCTCATCCGCCCACACGGCAATCTTATAGCCGAGCGTGATCGGAACTGCATGAATGACGTGGGTGCGCCCGCACATTCCCTGATTACGCCACTTCTTGGCGAGGTCGAGGCAATGCTGCTGACAGATCTTCATGTCCCGCAGGATAACTGCATATGCTTTCTTTTGAAGGAGAATCAAGCCTGTATCAACGATGTCCTGACTCGTCGCTCCCCAGTGCAGATACTCGCCCGCATCACTCGGAAGCAGGTACTTCTGGTAGGCCTTGACAAGCGGAACAATCGTAATGGAACTCTTATAGGCCTCACCGATCGCAGGAATATCCAGCTTCGACACATCCGTATGGGAGACAATATAGTCTGCCTTCTCCTTCGGAATAATGCCGAGCTCGCCCTGTGCCTGCGCAAGAGCCGCCTCTGTATCAACCCACGCCTGGGCAAGATACTGATCGCTGAAGATTTCACGCATCTCATCGGTGCTGAACAAGCACCTGTGAATCTGGCTGTCAATGGACGTTGATGGCATGATGACCCCCTCCCAAAGATATCATATCGGTACGATTGTGCTTTCAATGTCTGCATCTTAGCACTGCATGGCAGAAAAGAGAAATACCTCCGCGTTATCGACGTATAAGCCAACGTGTATATTTTCAGGCAAAAAAGAATGGCTCACCGTTTTCTTGGCAACCTTTCATAAATTCTATGCATGCCGCTTCAAATTGTCTTATGGCTTTATTTATCGAATAAGCAAAACAAATCCATATCTTTTCCTTACGCTGCCGTCGGCAGCAGCAGCCTCATCGCAGAGGAAATCCACGATATCATGCGAGCCCTCATTGGAGCGCGTATTCCCATTATCACCTGCCGCACGGAGGAAATCACTGATGCCTCGGCGGCGGACCTCTACCTCTGCGCCCGCACCCAATATGAGCACCTGTCGCATATCATTCCCAGCGATCGTCTTTTTCTCATGGATCTGCAGGCAGATTCCACGTTCTTCCTGCGCATCGCAAGGATCCCGCGCGGAAATGATGTCTATATTTTCAACAATTACACCGCATATCCGAATGCGTTGGCAGAATATTGCCGCAGTCTTGGCATCGATGGGGTACATTACATTCCACTGGCATTTGAGGAGAAGTCTCCAGAAGCGCTACAGGCAGCACTTTCCAATGCACATTACATCATTGGCGTCGATCGGTTTATTGCTCTTTTGCAGAAGCCTCCCTACTGCGATATGCTCCCGCATGGTGCTGCGATCATCGCGGGCAGACGTACGGCGTCCCTAAACTCCGTCTTTGCTGTACTGCGGCGGCTTGGCACATTGCTGCTCGTTCCGCTGCGCGCGCTCATGCGGGAGACAGACGCACTCTCCATCGGACAGCTGCGCAGTGTTGCCGCAGAGATCGACTGTGCCATCGACATTCTGCAGGCCGGCACCATCCACACGGTTGTCAGTCAGGCAGACGCTGCCGCTCCTGTGCCGCAGGCGCCTTCGCTCTTCTATACGGATATGGCAGAAAAGAATCTGCGCGATTATATCGCAGAACGTTTTTCTTTGCTGGAAGCTCTTCATACAAAAATTTCCATCCTCAATAGATAGCAAAATCCCCTCCGACACAATGTCGAAGGGGATTGCTGCTCTTTTATGACTCAGCGAATGTGCATCCGCTGTGCCTGCTCGCGCAGACGCGCGATGCGTTCCGCCGTCGCAGGATGCGTCGAGAACAGGCTCTTGAACGAGAAGTCATGTCCCGAGAACGGATTGATGATGCACATGTGTGCCGTCTCCGGCGTTGCCTCCGGGAGAGGCGCGCCGTGCACGGCATAGTACTCGATCTTTTCGAGTGCCGATGCGAGGTAGTTCGGGTTGCCGCAGATCTCTGCGCCGCCCTCATCCGCGCTGTACTCACGCGAGCGCGAGATCGCCATCTGGATGAGAGCTGCTGCGATCGGCGCAATAATCGCCGTCGCGATCATCGCAATGATGCCGCCGCGGTCGTCGTCGCTCGAGCGTCCGCCGCCGAAGATCGCCGCAAACTGGGCGATGTTCGCCGCGTAGGAGATCACGGTCGCCATCGTCGCGGCGATGGTCGAGATGAGGATGTCGCGATGCTTGACGTGTGCCAGCTCATGCCCGAGCACGCCCGAGATCTCGTTGTAGTCGAGGACGCGCATCAGCCCCGTCGTAACGGCGACAGCCGCATGGGACGGATTGCGCCCCGTCGCAAATGCGTTCGGCGCGTCCTCATTGATGATGCAGACGCGCGGCATCGGAAGCCCCGCGTTCCCCGCGAGCTTCTCGACCAGGCCGTAGAGCTCCGGCGCATCCGTACGGTCGATCTCCCGTGCATTGTACATGCGGAGCACCATGCTGTCGGAGAACCAGTACGAGAAGAAGTTCATCCCTATCGCAATGATGAGCATGATGGTCATGCCTGTATGTCCGCCGAATACGCCGCCAAGAGCGACCATCAGCGCCATCAGGAGCGCCATGAGCATTGTTGTTTTCAGTGTGTTCATAGCTTCATTTCCCCTTTATCTGTCAAATCTTTGTCCTTTTGACTATATCATACAGGGCATTTATGGAAAAAGGCTGAAATCTTCGCAGGGAATCGCTGATAAAGGATATGTCAACGCGGTCGTGCTGAATTTATCCGTGCTTCCCTTAAATTGCCTCGAAATTGACCAGTTTCGCATCAAAGATGCCCTCGACAGCGAGCACGCGCGCGAGCACATCATCGGAGATGTCGTGATCGATGGTGAGTACCATGATGTTCATGCCCTTGCGGTCAGACTTTCCCACCTGCATAGAGGAGATGTTGATGCCTGCCGCGCCCATGATCGAGCCAATCGTGCCGATGACACCGGGGCGGTTGATGTGCGGGCAGATGAGAATGCGTGCGTGCGGGTCAACGTCGACACGGAAGCGGTTGATGCGAACGATGCGCCCCTCCTCGCCGAAGAGCGCGCCCTGCACCTCAGAAGTGCCGCCCGATGCCGTCACGCGCACGGTGATGAGCGTCGAGTAGTGCGACGTCTCCTTCTCGCGAATTTCAGAGACCTTGATGCCGCGCGACTTCGCCACACTCGGTGCGTTGACGTAGTTGATCTCGCTCTCGAGGATGGGGTTGAGCATCCCCTTGAGAATGGCCGTCGTGAGGAAGCTCGTATTGACCTCAGTGATCTCACCGTTGTAGACGACCTCGACCTGCGAGATGGGTCCCTCGGCGAGAGAGCACGCTGTACACCCGAGCTGTTCGGCGAGCGCGATGTAGGGGCGGATCACACGCATGACTTCCTTTGAGACAGGTGCCATGTTGACCGCCGCGAGCACCGGCTCACCGCGCAGTGCGGCACGGATGCCCTTTGCCACGTCCACTGAGACGCCGATCTGTGCCTCCACCGTGGACGCGCCGAGGTGCGGCGTGAGGACGATGCCGGGCACGCTGCGCAGGGGGCTGTCCTCCGCGAGCGGCTCACTCTCAAACACGTCGATCGCCGCCCCCGCGACAATTCCCTCGCGCGCGGCCTCGGCGAGATCGTGCTCGTTGATGATGCCGCCGCGCGCGCAGTTCACGAGGCGGACGCCCTGCTTCATCCGCCGCATCTGCGCCATGGAGATCATGCCGCGCGTCTCCTTCGTGAGCGGCATGTGCACCGTGATGAAGTCCGCCTGCTCGATGATGTCATCGAGCGTCCCGACGGTCACGCCGAGTGCCTTTGCCCGCTCCTCGTTGATGTAGGGATCATAGGCGATCACATTCATGTCAAAGGCAAGGGCGCGCTTTGCGACGCCGCCGCCGATGCGCCCCATGCCGATGACACCGAGTGTCTTGCCGCGCAGCTCAACGCCGACGTATGCCTTGCGGTTCCACTGCCCCGCGTGCATGGTCGCATCCGCTGTCGGGATGTTGCGCGCCATGGCGAGCATCATCGCAACTGTATGCTCCGTCGCGGCAATCGTATTGCCGCCCGGCGAGTTGATGACGATGATGCCGCGCTCCGTCGCCGCCTTTACGTCAATGTTGTCCACACCGACGCCGGCGCGCCCGATGATCTTCAGTTTCCCCGCGCGTTCCAGGACGTCCGCCGTCACCTTCGACGCCGAGCGTACCATCAGCGCGTCATAGTCTCCGATCACATCCAGCAGTTCCTCATGCGAGATCTTATCGCGCACATCGACCTCATAGTCCGTCAAAAGACCGATTCCCTCAGGTGAAATCCCATCCGCAGCCAAAATCTTCATCCGTATGCCCTCCCCCATCCTATCATACACAGTAACGCCCCTATTATAGACAAAAGAAGAAAACAGGTCAAATCTTTCCGACAGACAACTGTACTCCTTCACATATACATATCGTATTATTCTGAGAGAAATTATCAAAGAGTATGGAATATTTTTATTTCTCGTTGACAATGTTCGACACGTGACGATATACTAATTTTCATCTGGTAAGACAGGAAAACCTTCTATGATATTTCTTGTGGAAAGAGGCACACATGACATTATCCGCTCTCGTGCGCCGCTGCGCACAGTTTATTCCCGTATTCTTCGGCATCACCGTGCTCTCCTTCACGCTGATTCACCTTGCACCGAGCGACCCCGTCAGCGTGCGTCTCTCGCTGGGCGGCATCGCCGTCGATCCCGCAGCGGCAGCACAGATGCGCATGGAGATGGGGCTCGACCGCCCGCTGCCCGTCCAGTACGGCGACTGGCTCATGCGTTTTCTCCACGGAGACATGGGGACATCCTACCGCAGTGGCCGCCCCGTTTCCGCTCTGCTCCTGCAGGCGCTCCCCTACACGCTCACTATAGCAGGTGGTGCGATGCTGCTCACGCTCCTCATCTCCCTGCCGCTCGGCATCGCTGTTGCCGCGTATCGGAACAGTGCGCCGGACTACACCGTCCGTTTCCTCACCTTTATCGGAAATTCCGTGCCGAGCTTTATCGTCGGCATCCTCCTCATGTTTCTGTTCTCCTATCAGCTCGGCTGGATTCCCGTGCTCGCCGGCAATTCCCCCATCGGCATGGTTCTGCCGACGGCGGCGCTCGTACTCATCATGTCGGCGCGCTACATACGGCAGATCCGCGCGGCGGTCCTCGACGAGCTCGCAAAGGACTACATCATCGGCCTGCGCACGCGCGGGATACCCGAACGCCGCATTCTATTTGGAAATGTCCTCAAAAATATCATGGGCGTCGTCATCACGCTGACCTCCATCTCCGTCGGCTCTCTGCTCGGCGGCGTCGTCATCATCGAGACACTCTTCAGCCGCCCCGGCGTCGGCAGTCTCCTCATGACGGCGATCAGCAACCGTGACTACCCCGTCATCCAGGCGGCCGTCGTCTGGATGGCACTGGCCTACTTTGTCGTCAACCTGCTCACCGACCTCTCCTATCGCCGTTTCAACCCGAGGATCAGGGGATGTTGAGGAAGGCCATGCTTGCCGCGCATAAAGCCCCGCTTCTCCTGCGTCTCCTCGCGGTCGCATCGATACTCATCCTCGTCGTCAGTCTTTTTGCAGCACAGCTCGCCCCATACGATCCGTACGCCACCGATCCGCAGCTGATCCTGCAGCCGCCGGCCGCTGCACACCCCTGCGGAACGGACAACTACGGCAGAGATCTCCTCTCACGCATCCTCTTCGGCGCAAGGACATCCATCGGCGCCGCTCTGCTCATCATCCTCATCGCAGGCACGGGCGGCAGTCTCATCGGACTCCTCGCCGGCTTCTTCCGCGGACGCACGGATGCCCTGCTCATGCGTATAACGGACATCGTGCAGGCATTTCCGAGCCTCATCCTCGCGATCGCCGTCGCGGGCATCCTCGGGGGCGGACTGATGAACGCCATCCTCGCCCTCATGCTGACAACATGGACGCAGTACGCACGTCTCGCGCGCAGCATGACGCTGGCAGCAGCAGAAGAGACATACGTACAGGCGGCATGGCTCTCGGGGTGCAGCAGGATGCGCATTCTATTCGTGCACATCCTGCCGAACATCGCGGGGACGCTCATCACCACTGCCGTCATGCACATCAGTACGATGATGATGGGGCTTGCCGCGCTCTCCTACCTCGGGATCGGCGTCAAAATTCCCGATGCCGAGTGGGGCGCCATGATCAGCGAGGGACAAAAATATCTGCGGCAGGCACCGTGGGCAGCACTTGCACCGAGCATCGTCATGATCTCCGTCATGATGGTATTCAATTTCTTCGGTGATGCCCTGCGCGACCATCTCGACCCAAAGATGCGAAAGCTATGATTTTCCCACAGGAGGAAGAACAATGAACAAGATGCTCAACCGCCTATGCGCACTCGGACTCGCCGCGCTCTCCTTTGCCCTCCTCGGCTGCGGCACACAGAATGCGGCAAACGGGAAAAAAATCATCCATGTCGGCGGAACGCTCGACGTAACGGACAGTACGATGGATCCCGCAAAGGAGTGGGCCGGCTGGTTCGTTCTGCGCTGCGGCATCGGCGAGACACTGTTTCGTCTGGATGACGAGATGCGTCCGCAGCCATGGCTGGCAGAGCGTGCCGAAAACATCAGCCCAACCGACTGGCGCATCACGCTGAAAGATAATGTTGTCTTCTCCAATGGGGAAAAAATGACCGCCGAGAAAGTCGCTGCCTCTCTGCAGCGCACGGCGGAGATCAATCAGCGCGCCGCATGGCTGCGCGGGGCAGAGTACACAGCGGATGGAGACGTCCTCGCCATCCGGACAAAAGAACCGTATGCGACACTGGTGAACGACCTCTGTGACCCGTACGCCATCATCCTCGATGTCGCGGGCACGGAGGATTTTGACCAGGCGCCCGTCGCCACGGGGCCATTTACCCTCGCCTCCTACGAGCCGTACCTCTCCGCCGTCATGACACGCAATGAGCACTACTGGGATGGTGCGGTACGTGCAGACGGGGTGACCTACACAAAGATTCCCGACCCTGCCGCCCTCGCCATGGCCCTCGAGAGCGGAGAGATCGACGCCGCCCTCGACCTCAGTCCCGAGAACGCGGAGACGATTGCCGCATCGGACAAATTCACCCTCGTCCGCACGCCGCAGACACGCGTCTACCAGCTCTATATGAACCTCGACCGTCTCACTGATCCAGCCGTGCGCACGGCGATCATGTGCGGCATCGACAAAGACATCATCGGAACGCAGTACCTCAAGGGTGCAATGACCGCCGCAAATGGTGCCTTCCTCCCATCGACACCCTACCGCGCCCCGGCGCCGCTTTCCTATGATCTCTCAAAGGCGCATGCATTCCTCGCTGCGGCGGGCTATCAGGACAGCGACGGAGACGGCATCGTCGAAAAGGACGGCGTTCCGCTCATCATCGGTCTCAGCATCTACCGCCGCCTCTCCTCGGAGGCAATCGCCACGGAAATACAGTCGCAGCTTCGCCGCATTGGGATCAAGATCGAGGTGGATCCGCACGAGAAGGCCAGCTTCTTCAACAGCGGCGACTTTGACCTCGGCATTTACTCTGTCGTCACCATGCCGACGGGCGATCCCTACGCCTTCCTGCGCGACGCGATGGGCAGTGCGGGCGTCGCCAACTACGGGCACTACCACAGCGCCGCTGCAGATCAGGCACTGACGCAGCTGGCGGTCACCTTCGATCCCGCACAGCGCATACAGCTCGTCAATCAGATCCAACAGCAGGCGATCGACGACCGCGCGATGGACTTCATCGGATTCAACACCATGCAGGTCGGCATGGCAAAGGGCGTGAGCGGTCTCCTCTCTACGCCGTCGGACTACTATCAGGTCACCAAAGACCTGGACAAAGAATAAATGGCTGAAAAAAATGAATGCCATGGGACGCCTCCCCTCCTGCGCATCGACGGGCTATGCGCAGGGTACGGGGACAGTGCCATCCTGCACGACATCACCCTGCAGGTCGCGCCGGGCGAGGTACTCGGCATCGTCGGTGCGAGCGGCAGCGGCAAGTCCACCCTGCTCAAGGCAATCATGGGCATACGCGAAACGGGGCTTATCCACCGCGCGGGCACGATCCAATTCGACGGGCGCGATCTGGCTGCGTGCACAGCGGAAGACTACCGCCGTTTGCGCGGCGCGGAAATGGGCATCGTATTTCAGCATGCAGGTGCATCACTGAATCCGACGCGCCGCATCAGGACACAGTTTGCCGAGGCGATGCGGGCACACGGCACATTCACAGATGCGGAGATCACGGAGCGTGCGGCAGAGCTCCTGCGCCGCATGGGCTTCACTGACGCCGATCACATCCTCGACGCCTATCCCTTCACACTGTCGGGCGGGATGGCGCAGCGCGCCGCGATAGCACTCGCACTCGCCCTGCGGCCGCGCCTCCTGCTCGCCGACGAACCGACCTCGGCACTCGATGCCGCACTCCAGCGGCAGATGCTCCAAATTCTGCGCACCCTGCGCGACGAGGACGGCACAGCGCTGCTCCTCGTCACGCACAATATCGGCGTACTGCGCCACATCGCCGACCGTGCCGCCGTCATAAAGGACGGGCGCATCATCGAACAGGGGGCGGCAGAAGAGCTGCTGATCCATCCGCAATGTACGGACACGCAGAATCTGCTTTCCTCTATCCCCCGGATTGGCGATCCATCACCGAGTTCATCCCACACACAGGTCATCCCCCAAAAAGGCACGCCCTGTGCAAAGCCTCCGCTCCTGCGCTTTGAAAACGTCTCCATGCACTTTGATGAGGATGCCGCACGGACACAGGCAATCGATGCCATGACGTTCTCCCTATATGAACGCGAACGCCTCGGTCTCGTCGGCGCAAGCGGCAGCGGAAAGACCACTGCAGCGAAGCTCCTCACAGGACTGCTCACCCCGACAGAGGGACGCATCCTGCTCGCGGGGAAAAACGTCGTCGGCGCATCGGGCCGTGTGCGCAAAGAGCTCTGCCGCCGTATCCAGATGGTGTTTCAGGACGCACATGGCTCGTTCAACCCACGCCGCAGCATCGGTGCAGCGATCGGCGAGACCATCCGCAACCTCTGCCCCCCCGATGAGGAGACCACCGACCACCGCGTCGCCGCCCTCCTCAAGGAAGTGGAACTCCCGGCCTCCTACGCCACGCGGTACCCGCACGAGGTCAGCGGCGGCGAGTGTCAACGCGCCGCCATCGCACGCGCGATGGCAGTATCACCTGACATCCTCATCTGTGACGAAGCGACCTCGGCACTCGATACCTGTGTGCAGGAGAAAATCATCACACTCCTCCGCCGCCTGCAAAAAGAACACGGCATGAGCCTCCTCTTCATCTCCCACGATCTCCCCCTCGTCAGCTCCATCACCGACCGCATCCTCATTCTGCGGCAGGGGCGCATCATCGAGCAGGGCAAAACGGCGGACATCCTGCGGGCACCGCACGAGAGCGATACCAGGGAACTGCTGCACGCCGTATTATAGAAAAACAGCGGATCGGAAAGGTACTTCCGTCCGCTATTTTTATGCAATTACTGATAAACAAGCTCCCTATCTCCCCACCGCGTAAAAAATCACATGCGTGCCATCCTCGGAAATACCGATGATATCCGCACGCGGGCGGTCAAAATCATCGCTGCTGTTCCACACATAGAAGGCATACTTCCCCGTCAGCTCCTCCCATTTCGCCGGATGCGGCACATAGTCAAAGAAAATACGCTGCCAAAGGGGAAGCGCGGCAAAGCGCGGAAGCACCTTGCTCTCGTCCACCACGATCCGCGGCACACGGATCGTATTGTTGATATAGGGATGCCGCGTGCGCAGTTCTGAGCGCTCGCGCCCCTGCAGTTCATATTTGCGGATATTTTCCTTCGTATCGCCAAAGGAAAGATACGATTCATCCCATCCCCGCCCGAAACTGACACGACTCCATACCTCAACATCATACGCCGTCAGCGGAATCTCGCGCGGAAAAAACTCGCGTCGGATCCCTGCATAGTTCTCCCGTCCGTTCGGCGAAAAATCGGAATAGAAAAAATACCCGATAAAGATCGACGCCGTCATCGCACCAACCACACACACTGAAAAGACAATCCCCAACAAGATCTGTCCCCATCCGCCGAGCCTTCGCCCGAGGAAATAGGCCAAGAGCGTGAGGAGCGCCATCAGAGCGGCGACATAGACCGAACCAAAATCTTGGATAAATCCGCAGCAAAGAATTCCAATCAGGAGGAAGGCAATGGGCGGACGAAACCCGCGCAGATCCGCCCATACCATCTGCGCGATACGAATAAAGCTACTGGGTCTATGCATAATCGCCCCCTCACATTTTCTAATCTCTCTATCATGCTTATCATACCATAAACACCACAATAATAAAAGCGCCTGCCACGTACGACAGACGCTTTTTTTGAAAGCTGAGGCAGCACTGATAAATTCAGCACCAATTCGGAGAACGGTTTGATCAGCGATTCCCTAACTTATACCGCCGCACCCTCGATACCGAACGCTCTCATGTCATCCGCCACATTCGTGATGCCGCCGATGCCGAACGTCTCCACAAGCACCTTTGCCACATTCGGCGAAAGGAATGCGGGCAGCGTCGGACCGAGGTGGATGTTCTTCACGCCGAGGTGGAGCAGGGCAAGCAGAACGATAACCGCCTTCTGTTCATACCACGCGATGTTGTACACCACGGGCAGCTTGTTCACATCGTCAAGACCGAACACTTCCTTCAGCTTCAGTGCGATGAGGGCAAGTGAGTAGGAATCGTTGCACTGCCCCGCATCAAGCACACGCGGAATGCCGCCGATGTCGCCGAGATTCTTCTTGATGTACTTGTACTTCGCGCAGCCCGCCGTCAGGATCACCGTATCCTTCGGCAGTGCCTCAGCGAAGTCCGCATAGTACTCACGCGACTTCATACGGCCGTCGCAGCCCGCCATCACGACGAACTTTTTGATCGCGCCGCTCTTGACGGCCTCGACTACCTTGTCCGCCACAGCAAAGACCTGCTCATGGGCAAACCCGCCAACGATCTCGCCCGTCTCCAGCTCCGTCGGAGGTGCACACTTCTTCGCGCACTCGATGACAGGCGTGAAATCCTTCTCGCCGTTCACGAGGGGAATATGTGTGCAGCCCTCCACACCGACCGCCGCCGTCGTGAAGAGACGGTTCTTGTAGCTGTCCTTCGGCGGCACAACGCAGTTCGTCGTCATGAGGATCGGCCCGTTGAACTTCTCGAACTCCTCCTTCTGCTGCCACCACGCATTGCCATAGTTGCCGACGAGATTGTCGTACTTCTTGAACTTTGGATAGTAGTGCGCAGGAATCATCTCGCCGTGCGTGTAGACATCGACGCCCGTCCCCTTCGTCTGCTCGAGGAGACGCTCGAGATCCTTGAGATCATGACCTGAGATGAGAATGCCGGGGCGGTTTCTGACACCAAGCTTCACCTTCGAAATCTCGGGGTTGCCGTAGCTCTCCGTATTCGCCTTGTCAAGGAGCGCCATGCCCGCAACGCCCCACTTGCCCGTCTCAAGAACAAGCGCTGTCAGCGCATCGCCGTCCAGCGAATCGTCGAGGAGTTTTGCGAGGGCGCTCTGCAGGAACGCATCCACTTCCTCATCCTCATAACCGAGTGCGTTTGCATGCTCCATGTACGCCGAAAGTCCCTTCAGTCCGTACATCGTCAGCTCACGCAGACTGCGCACATCCTCATTCTCCGTTGCGAGCACGCCGACCGTCTTGGCCTTCGCCGCAAAGTCTGCACGCGCGCCCGTCCACTGCGCGGCCGCTGGGAGACTCGACACATCGCCAAGCTCACGCAGAAGCTGTGCCTTCAGCGCAAGGCTCTCCTCGATCACATCCATGATCGCCTCGCGGTCAAAATTGGCATTCGTGATCGTCACGAACAGATTCATCGTAATGCGGTGATTCGTCTCCACTGAGACTTTCTTGCCCGCCGCACGCAGCGCCGTCGTCACCGCACCAAGCCCCTTCGTGACATAGACGAGGAGATCCTGCATCTCCGCGACATCCGGCTTCTTGCCGCAGACGCCCTGCACTGTGCAGCCCTTGCCGCCAGCCGTCTCCTGACACTGAAAACAAAACATCTTAGCATCCATAGATAACTCTCCTTTGCGAAAATCCACATTTCTTGTGTTCGATTATAGCAAAGGGGATCCTCCATCGACGTAACATATGTTACTAGATAATAATCAATAGTTGTTCTCAGTTTATATAATCCTGCACGGGAAAGTCCGCATCAAGCGCCTGAATATCCGCCAATGTATCAAATTCGTAGATGATGCCGTCCGGGAACTCACGCCGCTCAAGCGCGAGTTCATCAAGATGGCGCATATAGAACTGCTCCCAGAGGAGGCTGCGCACGGATACATCCTGTTCATAGCCCGTACGCAGGAGTGCACTGAACTGTGCGCTGAAATTCCGCGTAAAATAGGCCTGTCCCAGCATATACCATCCATGCGCGCCGCCAATCTGCACGTCGGTAATGCGGCCATCGCCGTTCACCGTGAGATAGTATTCATCATTCGGCGTATCGCCATATACCGCCGCATAGTAGGCGCGATAAACATACGGCGCAAAAACGTTCTCCATAAAATAGTTATCCGCCGAACAAATATATGTATTATCGAGCACGTCGAGTACCCGGTAAAGCGACGACGTGTTGTTGCAGCAGTGATAGTCCTCATTTTCAACCAGATGAATATGGGGATCCGATGCGAGGTAGGAAAATTGCTCCTTCAGGTAGCCAACAACAAGGTAAATATCCGCAATATCCGCCGCGCGGAGCTGCGCGATCTGCCGCTCGACCAGCACCTCACCGCGAACGCGCAGGAGCCCCTTTGGTGTACGGGCCGTGATTGGTGCAAGGCGGCTGCCATACCCCGCCGCCATCAGCACCGCATTCGTCACGCGATAGGGCGCAAGGCGCGCTGCTGCCTGTGCGCGCTGCACGGCATCATCTGCATCAAGCGATGCGATTGCCGCATCAAATGCATCTTTGGTCATATCATCTCCCATGCGTCAGTCCGCTGCATGCTCAGGATGCGGATGCAGTGATACAAGAAGGACTCCCAGAAAGACGAGGCTGCAGCCCAGCACCATCTGTCCCGAGATCTCCGCCCCGGCAATGCCCCATTGCAGCAATACGCCCCATATAATATAGGTTGCATTCGTCGCCATACCACGCGCACAGCCGATGGCACGATTGACCGCATACCAGAGGAAGTAGGACGCGCCTGCAGCAGTCCCTGCGGCAGCGAGAGTCATAAACGGCAGCGGAGCTGCAAAAAGTATATGCAGAGGGGCATCGCCCGCGAAAAAGAACAGCGTGATCGTCAGCAGGATCGTCCCTGAGATGCACTCGCGCAGAGTAATGGCGATATCCGGCTCGATGTCTGCCATGCCGCGCACAGCCAGCACAATTTCGCCGCCCCAGCAAAGAGCGGCGAGAAGTGCACACGCCATCCCCGGGAGCAGCAGCAGCGCATCCTCCGGCACCACAGCCCCTGTGATAATTCCCCCTGCAACAGCAAGAACGATGCCGACGCCCATGCGCAGAGTGACCTGCTGACGCAGGAGCAGGCGCGCTAACATACAGCCAATGACGGGATACAGCGCGGAAAGCGCCAGCGCGTAGGCCGGCCCCGCCCACAGGATGCCAAGGCAATATGAGAGCTGTCCGACAGGCCCGCCAAGCAGTGCGGCAGCACAAAGAAAAGCACCGGAACGGCTGATGACCATACGCATCAAATGCAAAGTGCCGCGAAAACCGTTCATAAGGAGCAGAAAAACTGCCGCGCTCGCATCATTGACTGCCGTACAGGCAAGAGGAAAAGCGATGCCGACGGCAAATCCCGCTCCTGCTGCCGTCGCACCAACATTATACAGATAGTTGTTGCATCCCCAGAGAAGCCCGCTCACAACGCCGAGCATCACCCACATCGGATACCGTACCATCACAGCATCTCCCATTGTTTCCGTGCTTTTTCGGCGTATTCCTTCGCAAATTGGAACTGATTTTCCTCGTACGGCCCGAATGTCACGCCGAGCGAGCTTTTATAGACACTCCAATCGTACCAGAGAAGTCCTCCCACCGCCATATAGGTATAGACACGTGCACGCAGCAGAGCATCAAAGCCCTCAGGAAAGTATGCCGCGATGAGCTGCTCTGTCTCATCCTCATGATAGTCGGCATAGATGGCGAACATGGCGATGTCAATCAGCGGATCCGACAGACCTGCATACTCCCAATCGATCAGATAAGGCCGCTCCCTTCCCTCCACAAAGAGAAAGTTATCCGAAACTGCATCAATGTGACAGAGTATCTCCGCCCCCGCCAAAAATGAAGCAACAAAAGGGCGAAGAGAAAAGACCTGCTCGCGCACCGTGCGGTACACACTGCATCTGCATTTCTTCTCCGGCATCAGCGTCTCATAAAAGAGGAGCTCGGCAAACGGGTCAAATACTTTCACTCCGCGCAGCCTGCGCTCATGAAAAGAACGCAGTGCCTCCATGCAGGAAGTGACTTCCTGCTCATTATGAGGGTCACAGACATGGGAGTGCTCATAGTAACGCGAAATCTTATACCCCGGCTGCGTACTTAGTGCCACGATGCGCTCCGTGATGCCCGTGTCAGCCAGGAGCTCATAGACTGCCTTCTCGTTTTCGCGGTCGATCAGGCGCTCCGTCCCCTCTCCATTGCAGCGAAAAATATACTTTTTCCCATCCGCGGTAAAGAGGAACGAATCATTTGTCATGCCTTCCTTCAGCGGCAGAAGAATCCCTTTTGCGGCACTCTGCCCAAAATGCAGGCGAATCGTCCGCCGGATCAACTGCTCCTGTGACTCATTCATCGAATCCATTCCTCTTTCTTGCGCATTAGCGAAACACTGATAAATTCGGCACCGCCATCTTAGTACATCTTTTTCGCCCGCTTATCGTCAGCAAATTCTCCACATAACCCTCACTATGTGTCCGGTTGGCTGCCTCAGTCGGAAAAATCTACGCCAATCTGGCATATCTCATTTTATCGGCGATTCCTTTACTGGTTTTGCAATGCGTCCTTCAGCATTTCCTTGATGGTTTCGCCGGCATTGACTTGCGTATGATAAAAGTATTTGTCGAGCACTGACACACGCTCTTTGCACATAGGATCTTCCTCCGCAGTGACCATCTCAATAAAGCGGACAATGTGCTCAAAGGTATCGCCCGAATAGTAGTGTGCAAGCACATCGGCATCGTCCTCCGGATATTCCCGATAGTCTGGTGCACCTTTTGTCCCTAAATACAGAACAGGACGCCCCATCAGCAGATATTCCACCAAGATGGATGAAATATCTGAAATCAGCGCATCTGATTTGCAAAATGAGCCTGTCAGATCTCCACATAGGTCTAATGATACATTAGGGATATCTTCGCAATGACGATAAAAGGCCTGAACTTCTTCCTCACTCATAAATCCCATTTTCGTCACTGCACCATAAAAGAGAGGGTGCGGTCGTACGATGAGCCCAAGCTGTGGATGCTCCGCGAAATACTGCAGGATTCTTTCCCCATATTCCCTAAAGGTTGCCGTAGCTTGATCCCAGAAGCCGTAGTCGATTCCCCACAGAAATGTCTTTTTAAAGCGTGCATCCGGCTTGAGCCGCTCCTTTTGCTCGGATATATAGTCCGCCAAGGGCGCACCGGCAAGCGATACATGAGCATTCCCTGACTGGCAGTACATTCCGTACTTGCGGATCTCACGCGATGAGCGCACATAAACACGCCATGCATGCCGATGTATCGGCAAATCATAGAGATACACCTTGTTCTTCTCATCAACAAAAAATGGAATGGAGTATGGGAGATAGACGATCCGGATTCCGTATCTCCTAACATTTTCAACAGAAAACTTTGGGTGATGCCAATCATAGGGATTCGTATAAATGAGCACGTCCGGTCTGCGCTCCGCAAAACGATAAGCAGCCTCTGGTACAAACGGAAGATTACGATCATTCAAGAACTGAAGAAAAGCGGGGTATTCCTTCGCACTGTCCCACGATCGCTCCTGCATATCAATCGCAACGAGTCGGCAGTCAAACAATGCATCCTTCGACAACGCCTCGTACAGACTTTTGACCTTGCACCAAACAGTAGGAAACTCGAGTAAAATATCCACACGTAGGCGCCGATGATTCACTCCAACAGGTGCCTGTACATTTTCAGGAGCTCCAACAGCAGAATGTTCTTTTTTCCGGTCATCACTGAACACGCTGTAGTCCGCGGGCAGCTGCAAGCTTCCCTTCAGTGCATTTTCAAGCAGTATATATTCCACACGGACGGGAACTTTAAGTGACGCGAGTGCACTCAAAAAACGATACGCCGTGGGAGCATCTTCCTTGCTGTGCAGAGACTCTGCCACTTGATACAGGAAATCGGCCACATAGCCCAGAAAATACATACTGACAGCATCAGAAGTTCCGTATCCTGAAAGAGTATCAGCGATCTTCAGTAAGTCCTCCAACCGCACATTTTTCTGTGTTGCATTGTGCAGGATCCGAAGAATACCACTCTGTATCATCGTACACAGATAGATATCCGTATCTTTTGTATGACACAGACGATAGGCTGCAAGCAGTGCATCGACATCCACATTCTCATGCTCTGATTTCTCTATCAGCCCAACTGTAAGGATAAGCGCATCAGCCGTTTTCCCAGACTCAATCAATTCCGCAAGACTCATACTTGTCTCACCTTTCCTATTGGGTTACCTTCTTGCAATTTCGGCAGACCTTATTGAAATTCTTTGTTTTGATCTCTTCTCGTAATTTACGAATCTTTTCCCCCTCCCACATCTCTTTTAACGAAGTATCTCGAATATTCCCCAAGGGGAAATAAGTTCCATACGAGGTACAGCAGGGCAGCACGACACCGTCATATCGAATTGCCAATCTGCGAAACGGCTCTACACACTCTGGCGTGTATTCCGTCACATCAGCCAAATGTTCAATATGTGATGCATCCATCAAAACCTGAAAATCAATAATGTCCGCTTTTCCTTTCCACTTTTCCAAAAAGGCTTCACGTTCATTAACGTTGTCCTCCATCATAACCATGGAAACACGAAGAGAAGGAAATATAGCTTCTCCGCGCAGTGCAATGAATCGGTCAATATGGTTCTCTACCTGATCGAGATCTCCTTTTCGCACATCGTAATAGGTCTCCTTTGTTGCTGCGTCCAATGAGACGCTCAGTCGTTTCACGCCCGCATCAATGATCTTCTTTGCTGTTTTCTCATTTAATGCAGAACCATTTGTGATAATTGTAAAATCGAGTACGTCTGCTTCTTTCAAGGCATCTAAAATATCTCCAATTTGAGGGTGTATCAGGCACTCTGAAAACGCCCCGACCCACAGGGAAGCGACTTTCATTTCATTGATGTTTGTGACAAGGCGACGAACACTTTCGACAGGAATATTCACCTTGTCCTTCTCAGGGACAAAGGCCTTGTCACACATTTTGCACTTGTAATTACACCACGAGGTCAGCTCTAACATAATTTCGAGCGGTTTCTCCAGGACATCGTCCATGATGTTCGGCGCATCCCACAGTTCACGGTATCGACGATAGTCACTGCCCTGCGCTTCTGTAATGGCGGCAATTCTTTCCTGACTATAGTATCGCTTCACAGACCCTCTGTCCTCAAAGATATACATGATATAACGCCCCTAAAATTCCTTTTACTCAATCAGATCCCACTGCACAGCAGTTCCACGGGTAATGTTGCAGTTTGCCTTCTTCCCCAAAATGATATCATAATACTTGGGCGAAAGCCCCATCCCGGGACGGATACGGCGCAGGTTTTTCTCCGTAAAGACATCGCCAGCCTTCATATCCTCGACGACATACAGACTGCGGCGGAACTGGAGTGACTTCTGCTCCTGCTCTGCCCGCTCATAGGACACCGTCCCCAACGCGAGTGCTGCTGTACGGCACTCCCGCACAAGCTGTGCCATCTCCGCAGGCTCCAGAGAAAATGCCGCATCGACACCTCCCTCAGCACGCGAGAGGGTGAAGTGCTTCTCAATCACCGCTGCACCAAGTGCAACACTCGCCACTGCCGCACCGATGCCGAGCGTATGATCGGAGAGCCCGACGGCACAGCCGAACAGCTCCCGCATATGCGGAATGGTCCGCAGATTTGTCCCCTCTGGTGAGGCAGGATAGCTGCTTGTGCACTTGAGCAGGGTCAGATCCGTACAGCCATTTTCCCGTACCGTTTGAACGAGATCCGAGAGCTCTGCGACCGTCGTCATCCCTGTCGATGCGATGATCGGCTTTCCCGTGCGGGCGACCTTGCGGATGAGCGGCAGATCCACATTCTCAAACGAAGCGATCTTGTAACAGGGAACGCCAAGATCTTCCAAAAAATCCACGGACGTATCATCAAACGGCGTACTGAAGCCCATAATACCGCGTTCTTTGCATCGCTCAAAGATCGCCTTATGCCATTCCCATGGCGTATGCGCCTTCTCATAGAGATGGTAGAGTGTCTCGCCCTTCCACAGACTGTCCTTATCAGAGATAAAGAACTCCCCCGTGTCTATGTCAATCGTCATTGTATCTGCTGTGTAGGTCTGAATCTTCACTGCATCGACGCCTGCATCCGCTGCAGCATCAACAATGGCAAGTGCACGCTCCAATGACTGGTTATGATTGCCTGACATCTCCGCAATGATGAAGGGGATCTTCTCTATCATGTTCTACTCCCTCGGTCTTCCCGCTATGGCTATTCTTTTTTCATAGCGCAGAAGATCATTCTCGCTGCACTCCGTATATTTCAAGGCTATAAAGGCTCTTCGCGAGGCGATATTTTCCTTTTTTACATACCCCACAAGATGCAGATGCTCATTTTCTTCTCCCAGCTTGTCCTCCATCATCTGGAGTATCAGCCGCCCATATCCTCGCGCGCGAAATCTCACATCTATACTATAGCTGATCAACGCTGTCTCTTGGTTAATACTTAGACGAATTTGCCCTGTTGGCATATTATTGACCATCAGAATGTAAAAGTGTTTTGCCTTCTCCGTGCCAAGTACGCTCTTCAGCCATCGGACATGATCCTCATAGACAATTTTTTCTCCATGAAGAGAGTTCGCACGAGTCTCTCTGTCGTTACGCCATTCAAAGAGGAGCATTGCATCGGCGTATTCAGCAGGGCGCAAATATATTAGTTCCTTCTTCGGCATGATGCTCCACGTCCAATCTGCAAGTGTTCTGTATCTGGGTGAGAGCTTCCGGCTTCGTCATGACATAGAGTGCATGATACAGTGCCATCTCCGTCACTTCATCCCATCGCCCCAGATAGTAAATCAGCCCTGCATCTGCACAGTCGCGGCATATCTCAAGCTGATTCTCGGCAATAGCGGTGACGATTGCCGGCAGACCGAGAAAGCAGCGCTCCCACGTGGTTGTTCCGCCGGCTCCGAGGCAGAGGTCAGCGTTTGCCATAAACTCCGCCATGTTGCTGACGGCGCAGTAGGTACGCAGAAAGTCATGCGGTGCACACAGCTCCTCGATCTGTGTGCGATGTGCATTGCTCCCGCCGATGATGACATCAACCTCAACGGCGGGCAGGGAGAGGTGCAGGAGCGCTCGAACAGCCTTTTCAGTCTCATGTGTAATATCACTTCCGCCGTAGAATACAAGGATGCGGCGGAGATGGCCGTCCCGCCGGCGCAATTTTTTCTTTGCCGCATAAAACTCCTCACGCAGAAGTGCATAAGAGGGGCCAAGGAGGAGTTTGCAGGAGGGCGGTACAAGCCCGTCATAGCGATGCTGCATCGCGCGATAGAAATTCTGATCGAGCAGTATATCGCAGTCATGCTTCCGATTCGCAAGGTCGTCGATCACAAAGATCTCACCGACGAGCGGGCGCACGATCCGCTCCCACACCTCATCGAGTGCATAGCTGTCAACGACGAGACGCATGATCGGTGCAAGTGTACGAAGCACCTCTCCCGTCTCCCGCGCATCCGTTTCCTGTGCAACGGCAAGCCATGCCGCATAACCAGTAAGCGACGGATCATCTGCATGGTGCGGAAGGACGTGCAGAGGGAAGCCTTGCTCACGCACCAGATGATTCAGATTGCCGATGAGATCACGGCAGATAAAATGTACCTCTGTCCCCTCGCGCCGCATCCGACCCGCCAGTGTCAGACAGCGCATCAGATGCCCGCTGCCGATTTGCTCTGACGCGTCTGCACGTATGACTGCTATTTTTTTCATCTGCCCATGTCCCGCATCAGAGATCAGCCCAGGACGATCTTCAGCGGTTTCCCTTCCATGTAGGTTTCGGGATGTCCGCTCCTCAGCGCCTCGCGATAGACCTTCATCGCATCCTCAAACACATTGAGCGTAAAGTCCAGATCTGCCTGCGTGTGGGTATAGCAGGGGAAAATATGCCAGCCAAGCAGCACACCGCGCTTGACGCTCTCCTGCATAAAGATGGAGTTATAGAGCCAGTCTTTCTTCCCCTCGTAATCCGTATACTCAAGGTTCAGTCGGCAGGGATAGCCCGCGAGATCGATCGGCACATCGAGATCCTTCGCCATCGCACGGAATTTATCCTGGAGGTACTTGCCTTTCGCCCAGATTTCCTTCGTTGCCTCACCGGATTCGAGTTCCTTCATGACGGCAATGCCGGCCGCCAGCGAGAGGCACTCTCCGCCAAAGGTCGTCGAGATGAATACGTTTCTATCCACCTCTTCCATGATGTCCTTGCGCCCCGCCACGATTGAGAGCGGCATGCCGTTCGCCGCTGCCTTGCCAAAGGTCGAAAGGTCGGGCGTGACGCCGAAATATGCCTGTGCGCCCCCGATAGAGAAGCGGAATCCATTGACGACCTCATCAAAGATCAGCAGTGCGCCATTTCGGTGACACAGTTCCTTCAAATTTTCGAGGAAGCCGTCCTTTGGCGGCTCGATCTCGACTGCCTCTGTGATGACCGCCGCCACCTCGCCAGGATACGCGGCAAAGTACTCCTCCACCTTCGCCAGATCATTATAGTCAAATTTATGAATAAATTTTCGTGCCTCCGGCAGGATCCCGCCCTGGCGCACACTCTCAGCGGCAGTTGTCCACTCATGCCAACCATGATACTCACCGCGGATAATATGCTTTCTGCCCGTATAGCTGCGGGCGATGCGCACCGCCGCCTCCGTTGCAGACGACCCTGTCTTCAGGAAGCGCACTTTTCCGGCACTCGGAATATGCTTGACACAGAGCTTTGCATACTCTACTTCCTCCGGTGCAACGAGAGAGTATCCCATTCCACGGCGCAGCTGGGCAATCACGGCATCATCCACAGCCTTGTACTGATAGCCAAGCAGGATGGGGCCGAGTCCCATATCGTAGTCAATGTATTCATTGCCGTCGACATCCCAGACATGCCCGTCTTTTCCGTGGTCGATATAGATCGGCGAGACTCCTTGGATGTGCGTCTCAGGCCCTTTGCTGTACAGCTGGCATCCCGAAAGGATATTCTCCTGCGCCTCTTTCCACAGTTCCTCTGACTTCTTCAGGCTTCTCTCATTGATCTTCATGATGGTTTTCCTCCTCTGTCCATTCCGATGCCGCTGTATTTCTGCCCTGATTACAGCACTCTCTCATCAGCGATGGACTTTTTCAGCCCCTCGTTGCGCATAATTCCCTGATTGATATGGGCGAGTGTTTCATCTTCACGAAACAGTGTGAGAATGTCTTCCATAGTAAAGTCGGGATACTGCGGATAAAGCCGCTCGTAAATCTTCTCGATCAATGCGAAGTCCTGCGGCTCATCTACCGTCCAGCGCATCGCTCCATAATCCTCGGCGCAGTCCACCGTACCGACGCGAAACAGTTCCGGATGACGGCGGATATACAGCGTTACATGCTCACGCTCAGACGGAAGATCTGCCTTCTGGTAGGCTTTCTCCAATGCCGCATAGGTCATAATCTCCGTATCGAGGCCATCGGGAAAACGTTCCGTCGTGCTCGTGTAGTCATTGCGTTCTGCAGCATGCTGTGCAGTCACCCGATCGACAATGTGCGGATCGATGACGGGACAGTCCCCCGTCAGGCGCACGACATGGGTCGGCATATACCTCTGTGCGCAGTGATAATACCGCCCCAGGACATCATCCAGACTGCCGCGATAGACATTATAGCCTGCCGCCTCAACCGTCTGTGCGAGCTCATCATCCGTCGGATCCGTACTTGTGGCGAGCACAAGCCGCGTAATCTCGCGGCACTCCTTCAGCCGGTCCAGTTCGCGCAGAATCATTGCACGTCCCAGGAGCGGCCGCAGGACTTTTCCGGGCAGGCGGCTGGACGATGTCCGCGCCTGCAAAATTGCCAAGACCAATGTATGTCTCCTCTGAATTACGGCAACGAAATCATTGCGTTAAGACATAATACTCCTCGTTTTCCATCTTGCGCAGTGCAGCGCACATCCCTCGAGCCTCGGAAGGTGCGTACCCATACGTCTGTTTGTCATGGTCAAAGGTAAATACCGCAGTCTCTCGATATAGGCCTGTCGCTTTGAAAAAAGCCGTATAATCCTGTTTATATGTATAGACTTCCTCATCCGGCAAATGGTGATACTTCCTTTTTTGCTGATAGTCGGGGTCAAAATCGCCAATAACGAGTGTACCGCCCCTGCGAACAAGCGCATCAATCCTGCTCATGGATTGAACCAGAAGGCTTCGATCTACCCAATGCAGCACAAAATTGCATATAACAAGATCAAACGATGTATCATACGGAATCTCATGTAATGCCTTTGGCTTCAGATGAATCCCCGGAAAGGCATCACATCCCGCCTCAATGGCTTCGTTTGAAATATCATAGCCATAACATACAGCATGGAACTTTTGCCGCAGGTACTCCAGCCGATATCCATTGCTGCATCCAACCTCCACAATACGCCGTGGCTGAATGCCTATACTTTCGACCATACGGCAAACGAAATCATCCTTTGGAACCAGTTTCACTTTATTTCTCTCGTACCATTGATCTCCTTCGCCACTTTGAAAAATTTCATCTTGTGTCATAGAAATTCCTTTCTACCAAAGGTTCGGTTGAACCACGCGTGCCGGCACATTGAAAGACACGCCCCGAAGATGCCTATAGCACTGTACAGCTGTTGTCTCCTTTTGCGATATCCTAACATTTTCTAGAAGTTGGTTGGGCGTATCCACCCCAAAAACGACATAGTCAATATAAGGGTGTGAAAGTGTATAAAGTAATGCCGCCTCTGCTGGTGAACACCCACAATCCCGCGCCAGCTCATGAAAACATGCAATTGCTCTTCCGCTGCCCTCAACATGCCTCTCTGCCTCCTGCGGCTGCATAAGGAGAAGCCCCTGTAAAAATACACTCCGGGCAAAGATAATTTTTCCGTGCTCCTTTGCCAATGTAAAAAAAGAGCACCCATCCAGCCGCTGATCTAACACATTGTATGGCACTTGGATCACGTCAATGCGATCATCATGTGCTGCCCGCATGGCATCTTGCGGTTCATAGATGCTGACCCCGATTTTTTTCGTCAGACCACTATCTTTCGCAACACACATTCCATCCATAATGCCGCTCTTATCTAAATCATCTGCACGGTGGAGCATATAGCAAAATAGCTGCTCTGCATCCAAACGATGAAGAGATGTACGGAGTCCTGCAAGCACTGCTTCAGTGCAATCTGCCGTTCCAGGAGTCAATTTTGATACAATATGTACCCCCTTGCGGGCAAGGCCATAACGCCCTAAAACATCTTCGGATGTCCCATAAGCACTTGCCGTATCAAACATCCGAACCCCCACAGACAGAGCCGTATCCAAAACGGCAAAAGCCTCCGCATCCGTCGGCTGCCGTCCAAGCGCATTGTTGACGCCATATTGCATACCGAACTGCACCGTACCGAGACAGAACTTATCCGTCAGTTTCCGCACAGATATCCTCCCATATTCTCATTTCTGCAAAACGTTCCGTAAAGATTCCACAATATAGTTCTGCTGTTCATCTGTCAGTTCATAAAAGAGCGGGAGCGTAAATGCTTCTTCATAGTATTTCTCACTTTGTATAAAATCGCCTCGATGAAATCCTAGTTTTTCATAATACGGTTGACGATGTACTGGAATATAATGGAGATTAAGTGCGATCCCCCGCTTCTTCATCTCTTCGAAGACCTGTTGTTTTGTCTTCCCAATTTGTTCATGATTTATCCTTATAATATAGATATGCCATGAAGGATGTGCTTCTGTCATCACATACGGCGTTACAACAGGAAGCCCCTGCAGCAGAGTATCATACCGCGCTGCGAGCGCTCTGCGCCGCGCGACAAATTCGTCCAGGCGATCCATCTGACTGCATCCAAGTGCCGCCTGCATGTCCGTCATGCGATAGTTAAATCCGAGTGCAATCTGCTGATAGTACCAAGGGCCATCACTTTCGTGTGTCATATATCTCGGATCACGCGTAATCCCATGACTGCGATAGAGGCGCAGTTTTTCATAGAGAGCGGCATCATTCGTCAGGACCATGCCGCCTTCCCCCGTCGTAACAATCTTGACGGGATGAAAGCTGAACACCGTCATATCAGAAAAAGCGCAGCTCCCGACCTTCGTATCGAGATACTCCGCCCCCACTGCATGGGAGGCATCCTCCGTGACGGCAAAGCCATATTCATCGGCGAGAGCACGAATACGGCGCATATCGCAGGACTGTCCAGCAAGATGAACCGGAATGACCATCTTAGGAAGCTTCCCCTCAGTCTTCGCCATGCGGAGTTTTTCCTCCAAGAGGTCTGCACTCATGTTGTAGGTTTTCGCATCAATATCGACAAAGTCAACATCACCGCCGCAGTATAGTGCACAGTTCGCCGAGGCAACAAAGGTGATAGGGCTCGTCCATAGGACATCGCCCTTTCCCAGCCCTGCAGCAAGACACGCGATATGGAGTGCGGCCGTCGCATTGCAGACAGCGACGGCATACTTCGCGCCGCAGTAATCCGCCACGCGGCGTTCAAACCGCTCAATCGCAGGCCCCTGTGTCAGAAAATCCGAGCGCAGTACCGACTCGACCGCCTGAATATCTGCCTCATTGATGTCCTGCCGTCCATAGTATATCATGGGTTCATCTCCCGAAGTTCATCGATCGTCAAAAAGTGTGAATTTGTTCCAGAATCATAGGAAAATCCATCTGAAACGAGATGTCCTTCTTCTCCAAGCATATTTTTTGTATAGTCGCCGCCAAAGTTTGGCGTGGACGGCCGAATAACAAAATGATCCGAAAATTCGATGGTATCATAGTACAGATCTGCAGGACACATAACTTCATGAAGCTTTTCTCCTGGGCGAATGCCAATCACTCGTATTGGAATATGGGGGGCAATGGCCTTCGCCAAATCTGTAATCCGCATCGATGGGATCTTTGGTATAAAGATTTCCCCGCCATGCATACGCTCAAAACTCTTCAATACAAATCTAACACCATCCTCCAACCGCAGCCAGAATCGTGTCATGCGCGTATCTGTAATAGGTATAGACTCTGCCCCTTCCTCAACCAGACTTTTAAAAAAAGGAACAACAGAACCGCGCGAGCCAACGACATTCCCATAGCGCACGACAGCAAATCGCGTTCCACGATCCCCCACAAGACTATTTGCCGCTGTAAAGAGCTTGTCCGATGCCAATTTCGTTGCACCATACAGATTGATGGGGTTCGCCGCTTTATCCGTAGAAAGTGCCATCACCTTTCTTACGCCCGCAGCAATCGCTGCATTGATGACGTTCTGTGCTCCATGAATATTCGTCTTAATGCACTCCATCGGATTATATTCTGCCGCCGGAACCTGCTTGAGCGCCGCCGCATGTACGACGTAATCAACCTGGTACATCGCCTGTTTCAGCCGTGCTTCATCTCGCACATCACCGATAAAATAGCGCATACAGGGATCATCAAATACCTGCTGCATCTCGAACTGCTTGAGTTCATCACGGGAAAAAACGATCATTTTTTTAGGCGTATATTTCTTGAGTACGGTTTCTATGAATTTCTTCCCAAACGATCCTGTTCCACCTGTAACAAGTATACTTTTGTTGTTGAACAAATGAATCATCTCCAATAAAAATCAATGAAAACCATGTTTTTCGTGATCTCTTAAGGCCGAAGCCTATCTTGTACCATAGGCTTTACCACACGCCAGTCTTCTCGCCGCCGCAGATATTCGACCTGCTCCATCCCGTTCACGATGCGTTCCTCCGGAAACTGCATTTCCCCCTCATTCTGGTGGAATCCGTATTTCTCATGATAACGGAGTGATGCGGCATTTTCGCGCACAATGTGTGCATAACATATGTCCACACCTAATGTATCGTATACATAGTCAGCAAAAAGAAGTGTCGCCTCGGCAAAATGCGCACTTCCCCGATAGCGGCGGTCACCGACGAGCAGACGTCCCGTGATGCAGCGATGCCGCTCCGCATCATAGGCCGTCCATCCCATGGTCGCAAAGGGTGTATCATGCTCTTTGTCAACAACAACGAGCAGCCCCTGCGTGGCGTCATTCACATAGGATTCATACCACGCTCTCTGCTTGTCCATGTCGAGACGAAACGGGTGATTGAGATACCGATGGTTCACGGGATCATTGCGCCATGCAATGATATGCGGAAAGTACTCTGCCGTGACTTCGTTCAAACAGACCATATGTCCGTTCAGATGAATTGCTCGCATTTCACTTCTCATTCGTCAATCTGCCGAACACTACGTCCGTGTGCACCAATTTGACCAATTCTGCAGGATCAACATTTTTCCAATATGAGCCGTTGTCCAAAAGATGCTGTGCCTCTGCATAGTAGGCCTCACGCCGCTGCTCATACGACGGGCCTGCATCATGCCCGTCTTTTTGCGCGCCAAAAACCATATCCAAAATCTCACGGTGCCGCTCGATGATAATCTCCAACGTCACTTTACTGTCATGCAGCAGGCGCTTCTTCCACACCTCCGATACGCTGTCAGATATTCCGCTGCCATAATGATACCAAATCAGATTCCGATTCCAAAACCCGAGGGGAATATCATCGGCGATCATGATCGGATAGACAGCGTCCTCCGTATAAACAATACGCCCGCATATCATCTCCGTATAGGCGATGAGAAGATCTCGTTCTCCCATAAAGGCAGCACCGACACCATAGTCCTGATAGACCAGATACGCCTCCTTGATGGCAGAAATATCTTTTTCCAAATAAGGGCGCAGCTGAAATGGCTGCATGCGGTTGACCAGCTGGTATACACCATTTGTCACCACGTAATAGCACGCCCGACCAAATGCAATTTTATACTTCTCGCTCTGCATGAAATTCATCATCTCCGCCAATACGGTATCGGCGTATAGATAATCGCCGGGCGAGATCAGCTTGACATACCGACCACCGGCAGCTTTATATGCGTTCAGCGCATTCCGAACGGTGCCCGTATTCGCTGCACTGCGCACGATGCAGTAATCCTCGACATCATGCTCCGCCATCCACGCCTCGATCTCTTTCTGACGGAAATCCGGCGTACCATCATCCGCAATGACGATCTCACAGGTACAGCCCTTCTGGCGAATCACGGATGTGAGCGTAATAAAGAGCCTATCATAATCCGGGTGATAGGTAAGGACACAGACCGAAACATCATACAGCTGTGTTGAGGAGGGCATGATCATGGATATCCTTTCTGCATCACACACTGTGGCGCGGATGGGCGATAACCATTCACAATATCGATCACATAGGTGATCTCGTCTGTCCGCATGCCGTTAAAGATCGGCAGGCTCAGCACCTCGTCGGCGTACTGCTCCGTGCGCGGAAAACTGCCGCGTGTGTGCCCGAGATATGCATAGCACTCCGCGAGATGCGGGGGAATGGGATAGTGGATCACCGTCTCAATGCCATGTGCGTGAAGATACGCCTTGAAGTGATCGCGTGTCGCCGTGTGAACAACGAACTGATGATAGACATGCTCCGCGCCCTCACGTACCTGTGGGAGATGAATGTGCTCATTCTTGATCCCTGCATGATATTGGGCTGCAATTTCCCTGCGCTCCTCGGTCAATGCGGAAAGATGCGTCAGCTTCGTGCGCAGGAGTGCCGCCTGTATCTCATCCAGACGGGAGTTGACGCCGCAGAGCTCATTATGATATTTTTCCTTGCTGCCGTAGTTTCGCAGCATACGGATTTTCTCGGCAAGCACTGCATCGTCTGTCACGACAGCACCCGCATCGCCGAATGCACCGAGGTTCTTCGTCGGGTAGAAGCTGAAACAGCCGACATGACCGAAGCGCCCCGTCATCGTATCGCCAAAGTGTGCCCCATGCGACTGGGCACAGTCCTCGATGACAAAGAGATGATGCCGCTCTGCGATCTCCATCACTGCCGGCATAGCAGCAGCCTGTCCATAGAGATGCACGACCATAATCGCTCGCGTGCGCGGGGTAATTGCCGCCTCAATGCAGTCAGGGTCGATGCAGTAGTGTACATCAGGCTCAACAAAGACAGGCGTCGCCCCATTCTCCGTGACGGCGAGCACCGTCGCGATATAGGTGTTTGCCGGGACAATGACCTCATCCGCCGCACCGATCCCAAGAGCGCGCACAGAGAGCGTCAGCGCATCGAGTCCTGAGTTCAGTCCGACAGCATGCGCTGCCCCCGTATAGGCGGCGAACTCCGTCTCGAATGCCGAGAGCTCCGGGCCCATGATGTACCACCCGGAGCGAAGGGCACGCAGAGCCGCCGCATCATATTCTGCCGCATGAAGATCATACTGCCGATGCAGAACCGCAAGATCAATCTTCATCCCTTCGCCTCCACCATCCGCAAAAATTCATCGTAATCCCGTATATAGTCCGACTCATCATAGACCTCCGAGGCGAGCACCATGAGTACGGCATCCGGAGAAAAATCGTACATCTCGCGCCACATGGAGTGAGAGATATAAAGTCCTTCGTATGGTTTTTCCAGCGGCACGATCTTTTTTTCTCGTCCGTTGTCGAGGCGGATCCTGCACGAGCCATGAATACAGATCAAAATCTGTTCCAGTTTCTTATGCGCATGATGTCCGCGCACGACCCCTGCAACCGTATCATACATATAGTAGACGCGTTTGATGCGGAACGGGATATCCGTAAACTCCTCCAGAGCAACGAGCATGCCGCGTTCATCTCCGTGTGGCTGAAACATATATTTTATGATCTGCATCGTACTCTCCTCGACCAATGTGAATTACTTTCATGTATATATTCGAATGCTCCGCCGTTTTGCTAAAGGAATCATCCCCGCACAACAGGCGCATGAACGAGACGCTCCAATTCACCTTCATCGACATCCTGCAGATAGGATCCATGTTCCGCGATATACGCTTCAAAGGCATCGGTGCGATATTTTTTTTGCAGATCGCGCATTGTCTTGCCATTGGCTCCGCTTAGGATTTTCTCCTTTTCTTCGCGTATCCCCGCGTGCAGCTGTTCAATGATAAAGAGGCACACATCCATGTCCTTCCCGAGGCGTTTTCGCCATGCATCTCCCCCCTTCGTAGAGATCCCCGTGCCCACCTCGTACCAGATAAAATTGTGATTCCAAAAGCCGATGGGAATACCATCGGCGAGCATCCGAAGATAGATGGTATCCTCTCCATAGATGATATGCCCGACAATTTCATTCGTATAGGCCGTAATCATCCTGCGCTCCCCCATCAGGAGTGCACCAAGAATGAAATCTCCGTAAATCACACAGGCTTTTTTTACAGCATCATAGTCCTTTGCTTCATAAATTCCAAGGTTCAGCGGACTCATTGTATCGAGCAGCTGATAGGAACTCCCGTCATGATGATAGTAACACGCCCGTCCGAATGCCACAGCATAGTGCTCCTGCTCCATAAAGCGGAGCATTTTCCCAAGGACATCATTGCAATACAGATAATCCCCCGGTGAGATTGCCTTGATATATCTCCCACGTGCAGCAGAGAGCATCTGCATCATATTCCTTACCGTGCCGTGATTCTCTGTACTGTGCAGGATCGTAAAGTCGCGGCATCCTTGCTGCCGCAGCCACAGTTCAATCTCTTCCTGAGGAAAATTCGGCGTTCCGTCATCACCAATGATGATCTCAAAGGAACATTGTACTTGCTGAACGATTGACGTGAGCGTTGCGAAAAGCTTCTCGTAATCCGGCTGATAGCTGAGAACACAGACGGAAATGTCAATCTCCTTTTCACGAGGAAAGATCTGTTCCTTATCGTCGCATCCATACGATACGCGCACGTTCTCATGGGAAGCATAATCCACACAGACGGATGAGATCCCATCCTTTGTCGTAATCAGATCATCGACATAAGAAAAGATCCGACCAAGATGTTCCTCATCCCATGTGTGCGTCAAAACGAGAGGTGCATTTTCTCCCATAGTGTTCATCAACGGCTGAATTTTGGCAGTCACTGCTTCCGCATTTTCCCCTGAAAGGCCAAGGAGGAGTGCCGTCTTATCATTCGCGGTATACGCTGATAGATAGGCGCGAATCACTTTTCGCCAGATTCCCTCCGGGGAATCAATATCCGGTACAAAATAATAAACGCGATAGCCCTGCTCCTTGAATTCACGGAGCGTCTCCACGGTCTCATCGGATATTTCATGCACGGCCGGTTGGAATTTCATAAGAAATGCATCGACATTGTCCGCCAGAATATGTATGTTCTTCCGAATATCCTCCTCCGGCCAATTCCACCATTTGATGCGCTGAAGCTGACGGATCGTATCCACGTCAAAGCGATAGCCTGCAACACGCGCCGGATTCCCTTCAACAACGGCATAGGGCGGCACATCCTCCATCAAAACGGCCCCTGCACGAACAATGGCTCCGTTTCCTACGGTAATACCGCCCCTGAAGATCACATTTGATTCGATACGCACATCATTTCCAATGATGATCTGCCTGCGCTCGGGCACATCTTCCGCCGGGGACGGTGACCAAAAAGAAAAAGGATATGCCGCTGCAGATGCTCTGCTGGCTCTATCCTCCATATCAAAGGTGATATTTCGTCCAAGAGAAGCATACCGTCCAATCAGTATATGTGCGTCATCATTCGTCGATGCAATTGTTCCGCTCAAAAGCTGTGATCGCGCCCCTGCCGTCAGTACGGCCCGTCCATCGTCCCGCTGAATAGCGCAGACAGGCGTCGGCAGCTGAGGCATCGGAAGTGAAAGTGTTTCAAGCAAGACATTATCCTCTCTCATAACAGCATAGACACAGCAATTGTTCTTCCCTCCGTGCGTTTACCACCGCGGAACATGTTCCCGCAGAGCAGGCACAAGGAGCAATGCGAGTATACTATTGGCAATGCCCTCGGCGAGAAGCCCGGGCGTCGATGCGAGCGCCGCCGCCATACCGTCATAGAGCACCGCTCCCGCGAGGGTATAGCCTGCCGCCATCCAAAGGCTTGCGAGAAGAAATGCCGCCGCGCACTGTCTGCGTCCTGCCGGGGCAGCATTGCTGCGGCCCATGCGGCAGACAATTTCCGCCATGATGAGCTTGATGAGGATGGTCGGTCCTGCCCACAGCGCAAAGCCGCCGAAAATATCCGCCATCGCCGAGCCAAGGCACGCGGCAAAAAGGACGCTGCGGCGCGGTGCAAGCACGGCGAGCAGGAAGATCACGGCATCACCGAGATGCGCATAACCGAGCGGGATAGGTATATGCGGCACATAGGTCGCCACAAAGACGAGCGCCGTCATCAGTCCTGTAAACACAATCTCCCGTATGGAAAATTCTGCGGCATTCTTTCCATATGTTTTCATATTTACCTCCATGGATACACTGTCTATGCTATACCATACCACACACTGTCTTAAAGTTCAATGAGAAAACGGTCTCCCTCCATGTTGAAGGAAGACCGTTGATTGGAAAAGCATAGATAAAATCAGTGCTTCCCTAAGATAAGATCCGGACGAGATAGCTCAGCCCATCTGCCCACAGCAGAATGCCGAGAACAATGAGCGCAATGCCGGCCGTTTGCTGAATGCGCGGCAGATACTGATAAAAGCCGCGCAGCTTCATAATATGCCGCCGCCAGATCACAGCGAGCAGGAAAAACGGTACAGCAAAGCCCATGCTGTAGACGAGGAGCAAAAGGGCTCCCGCACCGACTGTCGCCGCACTGCCCGCATAGAGCAGAATCGTCGCAAGGACGGGTCCCGTGCACGGTGTCCATCCGAGGGTGAAGCCGCAGCCAAGAAGAAATGCACCGCCGACGCCGTCAAAGCCGCGCCGCTGAAAGGGGCGATACTCACGCAGGAGAAGCGGGATCCGGATCCATCCCGTCATGAAAAATCCCATCAGGATAATGAGTGCCGCCGCTCCCTGGCGCAGGATTTCCTGATAGGAGAAGAGCCATGAGCCGAGCAGTGATGCTGTCGCGCCGAGGAGAACAAAGATAACGGTAAATCCTGCCAGAAACGCCGCCGTATTGACATAGAGGCGCTGTGCCTCCCGTCCATCCTGCCTGCTGTTCTTCGCAAGGATCAATGAGAACGTCGGCAGGAGCGGCAAAACACAGGGAGAGAGAAAAGAGAGGACGCCCGCGATGAATGCCCCGCTGAGAAGAGTCAGTTCCATGCGCCGTGCCCTCCAACGACGAGGCTATCAGTATTTATTGATGACATCTTCCAGCTCCGCCTTCGTCACGCCGCCCGTCTTGCGGTAGATCACCGTTCCCTCTGCATTCACGACAACCGTCGTCGGGATGGCACGCACGCCGTAGAGTGCCGCCGCCTTCCCCTTTGCATCCAGTACAACGGGCAGTTCTGCCTGCCGCTCCGTCAAAAACTTCTGAACTGCGGGGGCCTCCTCCTGCAAGTTGACGGCATAGAAATCCACCGTCTCCCGATGCGCTGCATAGAACGCCGCGAGATCCGGAATCTCTGCCTGACAGGGAGGGCACCACGTCGCCCAGAAATTGATGATGTAGGGCTTGCCCTTCGCCTCGACAGCGACGTCCTCGCCCGTGAGATTCTTCACGGCAAACTTCGGTGCCGCCTCCCCCACGAGCCCGTGTCCTGCATTCTGCGCCTCCTGCGTCTGCGCGCCCGCAGCACGCCCTTCATCGGCCGCACTGCTGCTTCCGCAGCCCGTGAACACACTGAGTGCGACGAGTGCCGCCAAACATATTGTATACTTCTTCATTGTTGTTCCTCTATTATGTATCAAGATTTCCAAGTTCATACTGCGTCACGGCGAGTGCTGTGAGCGATGCCGTCTCTGCCCGCAGAATGCGGTGTCCCAGTGAGACGGACTGCCCGCCTGCCGCCGTGACCGCCGCTGCCTCAGCAGGGGAAAAGCCCCCCTCCGCACCGACGATGAGCGTCACGCGCCGCGCCTCTGTGCCGCGCAGTACTGTACGCATTGACTGCCGCTCCTCCTGCTCATAGCAAAAGACGGTCACTGTATCAGCGGCACCGATGTACGCCGGATCCTGCAGCAGCTCCGCGAGTGAGACGATCGGCGCAACGGTCATCAACGACCTGCGGCCGCACTGCTTTGCCGCCTCATCAGCGATTTTCTGCCAGCGCGCCGCCTTTGCCGCCGCCTTCTTCGCGTCATAGCGCACGACGACGTGCTCTGTCACGATGGGGCACATGCATACGGCGCCCAATTCTGCCGCCTTTTGGACGATGAAGTCCATCTTCTCTCCCTTGAGAAGCGCCTGCACGAGGATAACCTCTCTGCCCGCTGTCTCCGCAGGCAGTACGCGCTGCATACGAAAGTGCACGGCATCACGAGTGAGTGCTGTGACCACCATCTCTGCCGCCTGTCCTTCTGCATCAACGACCGTGATCACATCACCGATTTGAGTGCGCATCACATGAGCGAGATGATGGGCGTCACCCCCCGTAATGACGATCTCCTCCGTTAATGTGCTGGAATAAAATACCTGTCTCATGCCTCTTCGAGATCCGCTGTACGGCGGATAATCATCGCCGCCCATTCCTTTTCACAGGTCATATCGAGCACGGTAAAGCCGTGCTCCTTCGCCGCTCTCTCTACATCGTCAATGCGGTCATCAATGATGCCCGAGGCGAGCAGGACACCGCCTGGTGCCAGATACTGATCCAACTGGTCAAACAGACGGATGATGATATCCGCAATGATGTTCGCCGTGATCAGCTCTGCCGGCGGCATCCCCTGACATGCTGCGAGAAGATCGCTCTGCAGAGCGACAACGTTCGTGACATGATTTTGTTTGATGTTTTCCTCGGCAACGGAGACCGCAACGGGATCGTAGTCCATGGCGATCACCTCGCCCGCACCAAGTTTTGACGCCGCAATCGCCAGAATCCCTGACCCGCAGCCCACATCGCAGACGCGCATCCTGGAGCAGACAAGACGTTCAAGCCAGCGCAGACACATCGCCGTTGTCGCATGTGCCCCTGTACCGAACGCCGCGCCAGGGTCGAGATCGATGACGATCTCATCGCCCGACGGCGTATATGTCTCCCATGTGGGGCGCACGACGATGCGCCGCCCAATCTTCTCTGTGTGGATATACGCCTTCCACGTCTCCGCCCAGTCCTCATCCGCGACAAAGACATGGGAAACTGTCCCCGCCCCGATCAGAGCATCGGCGCGGCGCAGCCCCTCAATGCGCTCCGTAAGGGTAAGGAGGCTGCTCTCGAGCCGCTCATCCTCGGGAAGATAGGCGCGCACCGTCACCGTCTCGGTATCCTCGGCACGCGGCAGGTCGGTATAGTCCCACAAACCGGCGTCGATGTATTCATTGACGAGCGACGGATCATCGATCTCTGTCCCTGCAGCGCCCAGCTCCATCAGAATATTTCCGATCAGATCTGTCCCCTCATGCGTCGTCACAACGCTCACCTGCGCCCAGCGCATGACATCGCCTCCCATTGTTGCTCTGTCTTATCGTCCACGCGACAGCTACATTATACACGAACAACGAATGAAATGCGACTGATTTTTCCGGCTAAGCAGCCATCAAAAAAGGGGACTGTGCCCGAGATCACGCCCGTGCAGCATCCCCCTTTCCGACGCAGCAGCTTATACCTCTGCCTGCCAAAGTCCATGCAGGTTGCAGTAGGCGAGTACCTTGACCGGCGCATCACCGTCCGCAAGGCGGAACGTAACGGTCGGTGCATCCACCGCCGTAAGGTCGATACGCTGCGCACCATGCTGCGTAACGAGCATGACCCAGTTGATGAGATGCTCCTCCGTCATCGGATGCGCCACCGAGCCGACGCTGACCGTCACCTCATGCTTCGCCGCATCGTAGGTCGGCACGGGAACATGCTTCTCCTGCGCCGCATCGACCGTGTTCGGCTTCAGTTCCTTCAGCGGATTGCCGCAGCAAGAAAGATCAAGTGCCTCGTCGCCGTAGGCCTCAACAAGATGGGATTTTCCCGCGAGATAAAAAATTGACATAAATATCCTCCTAATAATTAATAATACACAGCAAAGTAATACGTGTGGAGTATCAGATGTCATAGATATGATCTATTTCATCTCTTACAAATAACAATTCTCCACAAAATAAAATTATCCTTCTTTATTCCAAAAAAATTTTTCAAAAATCATGTTCCATCGTCGCGGAAGAGGCAGAGCCCATCCTTTTCCTCCACGAGCTGCCAGCGCTCCGCGCCGAGTTCCTTGACCTTGCGTTGATACATAAAGTCACGTATGATGATGTACTTCGGGCGTGGATCGTCTCGTATCGCAGTGAGCTCCTCCGGCTGATTGACATCCGCCTCAAGTCCTGGGATATCCGTATAGAGCATCACCCCGGGACGCAGCTGCTTGTCGATGTAAAGGACTCGCCCCTCCTCCTCTGCCGCAGCATGATACTGTGCCGCATAGTCGCGCGCAACCTGCTTGACACTAAAGATCCCTTCGACGGCCGGCATCATAATGCCGAAGCCGATGACCATCGTCACCACCGCTGTAGCGACGTGCAGCCATGCCGCAAGGAGGAGCCGATGGGAGGCGGTGATGTGATAGATGATCGCCGCGCCGAGGAGGAGAGTCAGCGTTCCCAGCCAGAGCCCGCCCTCTGCAAGCTGCGGGAGGCTGTCTCCTGCGAGCAGCCAGCCAATCCCCGACACGAAAAAAAGCACGGCACTGCCGCCCGCCCATGCAAAATGGGTCTGCCGCCAGTCATCGAGCATCTGCGCGAGATTCCATCCGATGATCGTCGCAAGCGGCGGGACAAGAATGAGCATGTAGGAAACCTGCTTAGTCTGGGCGAACGAGAAGAAGATTAAGACAAAAATCCACCACACCTGGAAAAATGTCAGCAGCTCCGCTTCCTCACCGAAGCTGCGGCGATACGCATTCTTAACCGACTGGATGAGCAGGCCCGTCCATGGAAAGAATCCGAGCAGGACAACAGGAATGTAGAAGTACCAATGATCACGCACGGGATGCAGCGGATGCGCAAAGCGGCTGATGTTATGAAAGCCGATGAAATCATGAATAAACGGCATCCCGTGCACCGTATACATGTAGATATACCACGGCATACCGACAAGTGCGGCAAGCAGGACACCGCGCACGACGTGCATACGGAAAAGCCGCTCGAGCTGCCGCGTAAGAAGCAGATAAAAGAAAACAATAGCCCCCGGAAAAACGATGCCAATGGGCCCCTTCGTCATAACCGCAAGTCCACAGCAGAAATACATCAGCCAATACTGCCGATGAATGAACGAGAAGAGCGCTGCCGTCATGAAGAAAAGCAGCGTCGTATCCGTCACGGATGCCTTGCCCATGTACATGAGAAAAACACTCGTCCCCGTAATCATGCCCGACCAAAACCCCGTGCGTGCACCGAAGAGCCGTGCAGACGCCAATGCGGTCAGCAGAACGGAACCAATCGCCATAAATGATGCGGGCAGACGCGCCGCGAGCTCGCTGAATCCGCCGAACATCTTGAGGGAAACCACAATCAGCCAATAAAAGATCGGCGGCTTATCATACCAAAACTCGTTGTAGATGCGTGGTGAGAGATAGTCGCCGAAGCGGATCATCTCCTTCGCCGTCTCCGCATAGACGGGCTCATCGGGATCGAGCAGCGCCAGTCCGCCGATACCGTAAAGGATCTGAAAGGAGACCACGGCGAGCAGAACAAGGTACACCGGCCACGCAAGATTTTTCTCGTCGTTCATGCAGATATATGCCCTCCATTACCTTCAATCTATCCTCTGCATTGTACCATAGAAATGAAGTTTTACAACAGATGCTCCGCACAGTCAATATCCGTGATAAGGACGTTGATAAAGCCGCCGCGAATTGCCCCGCGGACGGCATCCTTCTTCTGACTGCCCCCGGCCACACCAACGCGGCGCGGAATTTTTTTTAGAAGGTCCAGGGGGATGCCTGCCACACGCTCGTTAAAATCACGAAACGGTGTCGTGTCGCCGTCTGCGTCAAAATAGCGCAGAGCAATATCTCCCACGGCACCGCGCGCGGCAAATGCGGCAAGGATGGAACGGTCGACGTAGCCCGTGCGCAGGATGGTCGAGTGCTCCGTCGATGGAATTCCGATCCCCATGAGTACCAGATCAAGCCGTGGATAGAGACGCGTCACGTTACGGATGGTCTTTTCTTCCAGAAACCCCTCGAGCACTTCACGCCGCGAGAATACTGCCGGTGCGAAGAACTGCACACAGTTGCCGGCAAAGCGGTCGGCAAACTCCTGCGCAAGATAGTTTGAATGGATGTCAAGACGGCTCTCGGCGACACCGCCCACAAGCGGAACAAACGTCGCCCGAATGGGACTGCGAATGAAGTAGTCCGACCGCACGACATTCTGAATCGCGAGCCCCATCGTGATGCCGACCAGATAGCCGTCCATCAACACCCGCGAAAGGTACTCGAGCGTCGCGCTGCCGATCTCAGAGCTGATTGGGTACTGCCCGTCCGAGAGCGGACTGGATGGGACGACGACAACTTCCTGCAGATGATACTTTTTTTCCAGCATACGTTCGAGCTGTCCATAGGCAATATTGTCGGGGTTCTGAATCTCGATGCGGACAATGCCGCGCTCCCTGCCAATGGTGAGCATGCGCGAAACTGTCGGACGCGAAATGCCGAGCAGTTCACAGATCTCCTTCTGCCCCAGCCCATCCTGATAGTACAGGCTGCAGCATTTGAAGATGAGACGCACATCATCAACGATCTTTTTCATCACGAACCCCTTTCCGCCTGTGCAGCACCGCTCCATTGGCGATGCATTCTCACGTTTGCATCCTCTTTTGCATTTTCTATGAAAATGCAAAAGAGGAGCTGCCGCTGCTGCGGCAGCTCCTCTTGGAAGTGCACTCAGAAACACTCAGTGAATCTCAATCGTTGCGCCCATCTTGATATCTTCCTTCACGAGCGGAGCATCGCCCTTCAGCATAATACAGCCGGGGCGCTCCGGTGTCTCGCCCCCCTTGAAGGAGAACGTGCAGTGTCCGAGCTCCCGCAGGGTGTGAAGTGCTTCGTCCCCAATTGCCGTGATGGTAAATGCCTTATCCCCTATGATCAACGTATCGCCAACGGCGGGATCCTCATTGTAGTTTGCAGGCGTGTGCAGCACGGAAAAATCTGCCAGCTCCGCGGGTGCATTGTTATTAAAAAGAATGATAAAGTTGGCATTCGGATCATCCAAAAAGAGGAGCGACTCCTCGCCAAAACTCGTGATTTCACAATAGAACTTCATGCTGCATACCCCTCTCATTTACCATGCCGCCCTCCGCGAGGCGAATCCCTTTACGTCCGTTTTTCCTCGCGTCGCTTCATATAGAGATAGATCTTCTCCGTGACAATGCCGCGGAGCAGGATAACGACGACACCAACGATAAAGTAACGGACAGCCAGATCACCAAGCGGCAAACCGAGTGTCGTAATGCCCGCTGCAATGCCCATGTAAACGAAAAGCTCGCCGCCGTTGGCATGGGGAAAGAGCCCCGTCACCGGATGCACGAAGCTGACTGCCGCATCATAGTAGGCGGGTTTATACTTCTGCTCGACGAAATTGCCGAACGTGTAGCACATCGGATTTCCGAGAAAAAGCACCGCAAGAACCGGAAGAACGGTATAGCGCGTGATGATGTTCTGCGTCGCACGCTGTGCAACGCCGTTGACACGCTCTTCGCCGATGAGCTTGATGAGGGAGTTGACCGCCGTCATCATGATGACGAGAAGCGGAATGATGCCCGTCACCCATGAAGTAAACGTCGCTGCCCCCGCACGGAAGAGATCCATAAAGCCGTTTGCCGCTGTTGCTATCAGTTCCATAATACTATATCCCTCCCGATTAGTAAAGACCGATGCTCGCCGCATAGGCGATCAGCACGGCGAGCGGCCCTGTAATAACGCGCGAGTAAAGGACGGCAGGCACACCAAGCTCGATGGTCTCCGGATCCGCCTCCCCGAGGCTGAGTCCGACAGGAACAAAGTCCGCACCAACCTGTGCATTGATCGCAAAGAGAGCAGGCAGAGCGTACTGCGGAGGAATGTTGCCCATCCCGATCTGTGCACCGAGCAGAGTCCCGACGACCTGTGCAATAACCGCGCCTGGCCCAAGAACAGGGGATATAAACGGAATCGCACAGATGAGCGAGATGATAAGCATCCCGGGCAGGGAACTCGCGAGCGGTGAGATATTGTTCGCAATGAAGTTGCCGAGTCCCGAAACACTGATGATGCCGAGGATCATAGAAACGAATGCCATGAATGGCAGAATGCTCTTGATCGTGATGTCAATCGTCTCACGCCCGGCGGCATAGAATTTATTGACAATGCCGCCAATGGCGATGCCGAGTCGCGTGACAAAGTTCTTTTCCCGCTCTGTCTGCATCGCAGCGATCTCTGCCTTTGCCTGTGCTTTGGTCTTCGGCGCATGCTCTGCCGCCGTTTCCTGTGCCTCTATCTCCGCGTCGTCCACATCGAGGATGCACGATAAATCGACGGCAGAAACATAGAGCTCCTTCGTGATAAACTGCGCCAGCGGTCCCGTCTTGCCGACGGGCAGGACATTCGCCGTCAAGATCCTCTTTTTCGGATAGACGCCGCATCGTGCCGTGCCGCCGCAGTCCACAACGGCGAGCAGGATCTCCTCATCCGGCACCCCCGTCGTAAATCCGTCAACTGCCGTGCAGCCCGTCACTTCGGCAATCTTTGCCGCAAGCGGATGGATACCGCCGCCCGTCACACTCACGACCTTGCAGCGTGTCTCCGTCGGGACGAGGATGAGAGGTCCGCCCCAGCCGCCCTTGCCAGCAACAATCTTCACCGATTTGTACATGCGTTTTCCTCCTCTGATTGTTGTCCATTCAGCCGTGCAATCAGCGCATCAAGTGCCTGAAGATGCCCCTTGTAGTGTTCACGCCGCCGTTCCGGCAGTGCTCCATACTCCGCGCGCAGATCGTAGATCGTGCGCCCCGTGATCCCCTCCATCGGATGAAATCGGCTAAGGATGGTCATGCCCTGCATCATGCGCCCGTCCAGTATCTCCCCATCCGAGCGGCAGGCAATGACAACGATACTCGAAGGTCCAAGCCTGCGCCGACGTGAGCCGATGCCGACATTGCCGAGCTTATGCATCTCATGCACGGCACGCTTATACTCTTTCACCTGCAAATGCGTGCCGATCACCTGAATGACAAAGAGCAGGAAAAGGATACCGATAAGTATCTCCGTCTGCAAGGAATTACACCCTTTCTTCCTTCCTTTTTTATCATTTGTAAGGAAGCACTGATAAATTCCATGCCATCATCTTGCCGCATCCCGCTCTATCAGTGTTTCCATAATTATAGCATTGGGTGATTTGTTTTACAATAATAGCTTGATTGAATTTTTGTAAATATGATATGCTGCCTTTTTGATTCTTTGCACTTGTTCCTCTTTCACAAAAAGCCGCCGTACTTCAAAGATATACAGCAGGCTTGCTGAGCTCCTCCATGAATTTCTTCATTCATTTCGAAATAAGATCAATATAATGGGTCAGCACTTTTCGCATCCCTTCATCCACGGCCTTCTGCGTCTCGATCAGAGAGTCCGTCTGCAGGATGCGGAGCTCTTCCATCGCGCCCGTAAGGAAGTCTGTGTAAATGTTCAATTTCGTAATTCCATCATACACGGCACGGCGCAGGTTCTCATCGCCTGTACCGGAGCCTCCGTGCAGAACAAGCGGCACAGCGACAGCAGCAGAAAGTTCCCGCAGTCGCGTAAAGTTCAGCTCCGGCATACGGTTGCTCTTATAGACGCCATGCGACGTTCCGATCGATACGGCGAGTGAATCGACGCCCGTCGCGGCAGCAAATGTCTGCGCCTCCTTCACGGTCGTATACACACTGTCAGAAAAGGCTCCCTCGACGCCCTCAGACGCACCGCCGACATGCCCGATCTCCGCTTCGACGCTCACCCCCTTTGCATGTGCATAGGCGACGACCTCCTTCGTGCGGCGGATATTCTCCTCCATTGTCTCCATCGAGGCATCGAGCATGACGGATGTAAATCCAAGATCGATGGCACGCCGCAGGAAATCAAAATCCTGCCCGTGATCGAGATGCAGGACAATCGGCGTATCCACTTTCTCCGCCCAGAACTTCCCCACGAGAGCTGCCTCCTCGAGGGAGATCAGTCCCTCATGGCCCTGGGCAAAGGAGAGCATAATCGGCCTTTTTTTTGCATCTGCCGTTTGAACGAATGTGCGGCACATGTTGAGCGTGAGAAAGTCCGGCGCAACAATGCCGTAATGCCCCGCTTTTGCCGCATCCAATACAGATTTTCCATCGACCAGCATGGGGATCCCTCCATTTCTAAGAACACCGTCTAGGTACTGCTGCTCAATGATATTCTCATCATCCATTATGATAGAAAAGAAGTCTAAATTTGTCAAATCGTTAATTTATTCGCAGATGTATGCTGTGCTTGTGAGGGCAGGGGGAAAAGACACATAGCGCGCACACTTTTTTCCTTTGCCAATAGGGTGCAATTACTTATTCGTTTGTCAACAGAAATCCGCTTGAAGCAGCGTTTCCCCTATGGTAACATTATTTTATGCAGCAGAAATTATGATTTATAGGAGATCCTCATGCAGACTCATCCCGCTCCGTTTCTCGTCGTCAATCCAAAGTCCTACCTCTATGGCGCATCGTCTCTTGCCCTCGCAAAAACTGCTGATGCTGCGGCGAAACGAACCGGGCTGACGATCTACTTTACCTGCCCATTCTCCGACATCCGATTGATCCGTGAGAACACTGATGCCATCGTCGTCACGGCACAGGCAATGGACAGCCTTCAGCCTGGACGCGGCATGGGGCATTTGCTCCCCGAGGCGCTCTATGACGCAGGGGCACGCGCAGCTTTTCTCAACCATGCAGAGCATCCCATGACCATTGCCGAGCTGTCAAAGACGATCACACGGGCACACGAGATCGGCATCACGACCATCGCCTGTGCGGATTCCCTCGCCGAGGGACGTGCCATCGCCGCATTTGCTCCCGATATTCTTCTCTGTGAGCCGACCGATCTCATCGGTACAGGGAGGACCGCAGACGACAGCTATACGACCTCCATCGTCGCGGAGATCCGCACCATCAACCCCGCTATTGGCATTATGATCGCGTCAGGCATCACCACAGCAGACGACGTCTACCGTGTCGTGCATCTCGGTGCAGACGGCAGCGGTGCAACAAGCGGCATTCTAAACGCCCCTGACCCCGCCGTGCGCATTGCGGAGATGGCAGATGCTGTCCTGCGCGGTGTATCGGAGCGCCGTGGATCAGGAGAAATGATATGAGTGTTTTTAAGAAAAAGCTGTCCCTCACGTCACACGGAGGAACGCCGACCTTTATCAATATCACGGAGGAGCTGCGTGCAGCAATCTGTGAGAGCGGCATCCGCGAGGGGATCGCAGCGGTGATCTCGCCGCATACGACCTGCGCCGTATTCTTCGAAGAGTTCGTTCACGATGTAGATGCGGACGGCAATGAATTCCTGCAAAACGATCTGGACAACGCCCTCCAAAAGATCATCCCGAACCAGACCGGCGGGAACCAATACCGGTACCCCGGCGAGGAGCACTATCGCGCCGTTGAGAGCTGGCCGGATGCCGAGGCATACCTGCCGGGCGGTGACCGCACCGCTCTCTGGAACTGCGACGCCCATCTCAAGGCGACTCTCATCGGCTCATCGGAGACATTCGAGGTGACGGACGGCAAACTTGGTGTTGGTACGACCGGCTACTGTTACTTTGTCGACTTCGACCGCACCCGACCGCGCACACGCAAATGTGCGATTGTCGTAATGGGAGAGTAAAGAAGATTCCATCCGCGCTGCAAGAACATCACCTGCAGCACAAATTTTTCCGCCGAAGGGCGGGCAAAAAGATGCGTCAAGAGGCCGCACGCTGAATGGATCAGAATTCCCCTAACCACAAAAAGAATCCCCAAGGAAGCTTCCTTTTTGGATGGCCCCCAGCATAGAGGACAAGCAAGAAAATCCCTCCTGTTGCAGAATAAAAGCTACAGCAGGAGGGATTTGTCATAACTGGGAAGTATATGAAAACAGAGATGTTGTGGAATGAAATCTTTCGTCTGAAGGAACGCGGAGTGTCTGAATCGCAGGACGCTCGCCTCGAGGAAGGAATTACAGGAGGCTGCGGCACAGTATGTCCAGTTTTACAACGGCGAACGTATCCAGTGAAAACGCCGTCTTACTCCATATAAGATACAGAGTAAGACCGCACAGGTCATAAACATCCTACAACAGGATGTTTATCTTCTTGTCTGCTCATCGGGGAACTGCCCCGTGTATTGCGGAGCATTGTGTCTCGAAACGCAGTTCTCTTACTTCAGCGCATACCCGTTGCTGTACATCTTGTCCTGCTCTTTGCGCACCTGATAAAGCTGCGTGGAGGTATCGAGATCGACCATATCGAGCGTGAGGAGCGTCCCCTTCTTGACATCACATTTCATGCGCGTGTTCTTGTTGACGAGAGCATAAACAACATAACCGTTCTTATATGTCTCCTCGGCCGTTGCAATCGATCCGTAGGTCGTATAGCCGCCGATGCCGTCGATGGTCTCACCGGCCTTGAGATCGCGCTTTGCAACGGCGATACATTCGCTGACAGGGCCGTCAAGCGGAATGATGGTCGGCTCGCCGTCAATGACAATCTTTGCGACAGTGAGCGGTGTCTCGAGATTACAGAGATGGTAGGGACGATAGAGCGTCCAGAGGGGGCCCGGTCCCATGCTGTGATAGCCCATCTGATAGGCGATCTCCTCGTTCTCCGTGGTAACGGTAACGAAGACACCGGGCGCGATGCCGTTAACGTACTCCACAACGCCATGCTTATTGAGAATGCCGCCATCCTTCTTCAGCTTGAAGATCTGGTTGAGGTCTGCGCAGCGATCCTTCGGGGATGCTGAGGGCCCATGCCCGCCGACTACATCGGGGATGAGACCAGTCGCGTTCGACATCGCAGTCATCTCGACCATCGTCTTTGTGCCATCCTTGAACGAAGTGAGCATGCGCGGGCTCATCTTGCGGCGCGTCGCTTCTTCAAGAACGGTATCGGGGTTGCAGTCATAGTCGAGTTTGTTGTTCTTGCCCTTGCCCATGACCTTGACCTCCATGCCCATCGCACGGGCAAAGGAGTAAAGTTCCATGACAGCCCCAGGCTCATCGCCTGCCGAGCCTGTGTAGATGACGCCATTCTTATCGCCGAGCTTCTTGAGATAGCTGCCGATGACGACATCTGTCTCCACGTCCATCATGACAACATGTTTCTTATTGTTCATCGCGTCGATCGCGATCTTAACGCCGACCTCCGGCACGCCTGTCACGTCGATCGCGACCTCGACGAGGTTCGCCTGTGAAATAAAATCCGAGTTCTCCGTCGCGACGTATTTTCCCTGCTCCATATAGCGGTTCGCCTCTTCGAGGGTCTTTGCGACAGCGATGTCCTCATCGCTGATACCCGCATAGTGAAAGGCGTTGATGACGTTTTCGAATTTGATATCCGAGACAATTGCGGGCATGATCCCCTTCATGAGCGCCATCTGCGTGACCATGCCGCGCCCCATCTGACCTGCACCGACGATGCCGGCACGAATAATCCTGCCCTCTTCCTCGCGCTTTGCGAGTTTCTTGTCCATATTCAGCATGCGAAACTCCTTTCGCCCACCTGTCGGTGGAATAATACATCTCTGCTCTGAACTTAGTATAGCACCGCATTTCCATTCATACAATATCATCTTAGCTGAATTTGTGTAAACATTACAGCAAAAAAGAGGTATGTTTCCATCTGTAAAGAAACATACCTCTGCGCAGTTGACTTACTTCTGCAATCCGTCGTTCTGCGCAATCACATCGAGGAAGATGAGCGGCTCATCCTTCTCGTTGCGAAGTGCATGGGATTGTCCGGCACGCGCAATGGTAATATCGCCCGCATGGACAACGGTATCGTTGCCGTCGCCATCCGTGAAGATCCCCTCGCCCGAGATAATGATGTACGCATCCTCATTCACGCCGTGCTTATGCAGACCGATCGACGATCCCTTTTCAAGGCGCATCCAGCCGATCTCCTTGATCGCCTGTTCCGGCTTTGCCATGTCGCGCGTGAATGAGAACAATCCGTGAAGTGTTCCCTTACCGCCTGCAACATCCTGCTTGTCGAGGACGATGAGTGCATCCTTCTGGAAGCACTGCTGCACAGTGCGGTCCTGTGCCTCCTCTGCAAATGCCGTTGCACTGAGCATCAGGCAGCCAAGTGCCATTGCCGCTGCGATTTTCTTCATCTTCATCACAATCCCACCCTTAAACAGAAAAGAACGATGCGGAAAGCAAAAAGGATAAACTCCCTTATGAAGATTCACAAGGGAGTTCACTCTTTATTGGTTCAGTCTGGCAGATGCCTTACATCATGCCGCCCATTCCGCCCATGCCGGGAGCACCGGCAGGAGCCGGGGCCTCAGGCTCGGGCTTATCCGTGACGAGCGTCTCGGTGGTGAGCACCATTGCTGCAATGGACGCCGCATTCTGCAGGGCAGAGCGCGTGACCTTCGCCGGGTCGACAATGCCTGCGCCGATCATGTCGACGTAGGTGTTCTCGAGTGCATTGAAACCAACGCCGTCGCCCGCCTTCTTTACGCTGTCGACAACGACTGAGCCCTCAAGACCTGCGTTTTCAGCAATCTGACGTACTGGTTCCTCGATCGCACGGCGTACGATCTCAACACCAACCTTGACGTCACCCTCAGCATTCAGCTTGTCGAGCGCCGGGAGGATATCGATGAACGTTGTGCCGCCGCCGGCAACGATGCCTTCCTCGACTGCCGCACGCGTTGCATTGAGTGCATCCTCAACGCGGTACTTCTTGTCCTTCATCTCGACTTCTGTCGCTGCGCCGATCTCGACCACAGCAACACCGCCCGCGAGTTTCGCAAGGCGCTCCTGCAGCTTCTCACGATCGAAGTCGGACGTAGTCTCTGCGATCTGCTTCTTCAGCTGAGCTACACGTGCGGAGATCTGTGCCTTGTCGCCCGCCCCGTCAACAATCGTCGTCTCCTCCTTCGAGGAACGAACTTGGCGTGCACGGCCGAGATCTTCGAGCGTTACGCTGTCCAGCTTGCGGCCGACCTCTTCACTGATGACCGTGCCGCCCGTGAGGATAGCGATGTCCTCGAGCATTGCCTTGCGGCGGTCACCAAAGCCCGGAGCCTTCACGGCAAGAGCCTTGAACGTGCCGCGCAGCTTGTTGACAACAATGGTTGCAAGAGCCTCGCCGTCGAGATCCTCAGCGATAATGACGATCTGTTTGCCCTGCTTTACGACCTGCTCCAGAACGGGCAGGATGTCAGCGACTGCGGAGATCTTACGGTCTGTGATGAGCACATAGGGATCATCCATGACGGCTTCCATCTTGTCGGTATCTGTCACCATGTACGGGGAGATATAGCCGCGGTCGAACTGCATGCCTTCAACAACGGAGAGATTCGTGTCCATCGTCTTGGACTCTTCAACTGTGATAACGCCGTCCTTGCCGACCTTCTCCATCGCCTCAGCAATGAGCTCGCCAACCTCGGAATCAGCGGAGGAAATCGAAGCAACCTGTGCAATCTTTGCCTTCGTTTCGACCTTTTGTGCCTTGTTCTTAATTTCCTCGACCAACGTCTTGACCGCCATATCGATGCCCTTCTTGACGATCATCGGGTTGGCGCCCGCAACGACGTTGCGCATGCCTTCCCGAATCATCGCCTGAGCAAGAAGCGTTGCCGTTGTCGTACCATCGCCGGCGATATCGTTCGTCTTCGTCGCGACTTCCTTCACGAGCTGCGCGCCCATGTTCTCGAACGGATCCTCGAGCTCGATGTCACGCGCGATCGTCACACCGTCATTCGTGATCGTCGGTGCGCCGTACTTCTTATCAAGAACGACGTTGCGCCCCTTCGGACCAAGCGTTACCTTTACAGCATTTGCCAGTGCATCGACACCGCGACCAAGTGCGCGGCGCGCCTCTTCGTCAAACAGAATCTGCTTTGCCATTTATATTGCCTCCAAATATCATCTATTAAAGGATTGCCAGGATATCGCTCTCACGAACGATGAGGTAATCCTTATCATCAACCTTAATCTCAGAGCCAGAATACTTCGAGAAGACAACGTTGTCGCCCGCCTTGACTTCAAGGCCTGCACGCTGACCATTGTCGAGGAGCTTGCCCGCACCGACGGCAACGACCTTGCCCTTTTGCGGCTTCTCTTTCGCTGTGTCGGGGAGCACAATGCCGCTCGCCGTCGTAACATCGCTCTCTGCGACTTCAATGACAACACGTTCGCCCAATGGCTTAATCATGGTATCTTTCCTCCTGCTTCATCCAAAATCTTTTGTGTTAGCACTCTCATTCACCGAGTGCTAACTCACGATGTTTATAGTAAATGTTTTAAGTCAAAAAGTCAATAGTTTTTTTGAAAAAAGTCAAAAAAACAATTTCGTAAAAATAACCGTGCGGCTTCAATCAAATGAAAACACACAGCAGTTTGGCGCCAACAGCCCTGCCGTCCTTGTTGCAAACACTTTGCTGTGCAGGTGGCCGGGCACCTGTCTGCCGAATGTCTGCAGATTCCTAAACGGGCTTTGCTTGAACAACGCAATGGGCAGAGGCAGAACGTATTCTCTCTCCGCTTGTCCCATTAAGTTTTGCTCTAAGGAATTGTCAACGAGAACCAGACAAGAAAGCTGCATCAAGATAGGGGCTGAACGGGTCCGTACGTTCCTTGCATCTTCTTTACTGGAACTGGCCCGCGCGAGAGTGCAATCGCCCCCGTACGCGCAATTTCGATGATGCCGTAGTCCGAAAGCAGCTCGGAAAGTGCGTCAATCTTCTTCGCGTCACCCGTCAGCTCCACGACGACATTCTCTGCACCGACATCGACGATGCGTGCACGGAAGATATTCACCACATCAATGATCTCTGCGCGGTTCTCCTTCGTTGCGTGCACCTTGATGAGCACAAGTTCGCGCGTGATGGATTCGAACTGTGTGAGGTTGACGATCTTCACCACATCGATGAGCTTGGAGAGCTGTGTCACAACCTGACGCAATTCGTTCTCCGAGGCAACTGATACGACGATATTGATGCGGGTGACGGAAGTCTCCTCCGTATAGCCCGCGGAAATGCTCTCGATGTTGAAGGCACGGCGGCTGATGAGTCCCGCGATATGCGTCAGAACGCCCGGCTTGTTGTCGACAAGGACGGCAAGTAAGTATTTATCCATCTTATCTTCCTCCCAGCACCATCTGGTCGAGACGTTTTCCGCCTGGTACCATCGGCACAACATCCGCCTCCTCGGGGACGATGACATCGATGAGACGCGCGCCCTTTTCACGCAGCACATGGGGAAGAACGCGTTCCAGTTCCTCACTCGTCTCAATGCGGCACCCGTCTACCCCCATCGCCGCAGCAAGCCGGACAAAGTCCGTCTTGCCCTTCAGCTCCGAAGCGGAGTAGTGGTGACTGTAAAAGAGCCGCTGCCACTGCCCGACCATGCCGAGGATGGAGTTGTGTACGATGACGACCTTCACATCGATGTCGTTGTCCGCCATCGTCGCAAACTCCTGACAGTTCATCATGATGCTGCCGTCGCCAGTAATCAGCACAACCTCCTTGTCAGGGCGGGCAAGCTTCGCCCCGATTGCCGCAGGGAGCCCATACCCCATCGTGCCAAGTCCGCCTGAGGTGAGGAAGCGGCGCGGCTCCGTACAGCCAAAGAACTGTGCCGCCCACATCTGATGCTGTCCCACATCCGTGACGCAGATGGCATCCGCGCCGACGATCTCGCGCACGCGGTGCAGCAGCGCTTCCGGGCGGATCTCCGCGCTCTCCTTCCATCCGAGCGGATGCTTTTTCTCCATTGTGAGCACCGTCTCACGCCAAGGGGTCACGCGTGACCGCAGGTCCGCCGCGGAAGAGCGCACAGCCTCCAAGAATGCGGGCAGGCTCTCACGCAGATCACCGAGAACGGGGATATCCGTGCGGACATTTTTATTGAACTCTGCCGGATCTATGTCAAAGTGTACGATGCGTGCTTTCGGCGCGAACTCCGCCGCCGTACCCGTCACACGATCACTGAAGCGCGTCCCGACAGCGAGCAGAAGATCGCACTCCTGGATTGCCATATTGGAGGCGTAGGTGCCGTGCATCCCCGCCATGCCCGTATACCCCTCTGTCCCGGCAGAGACGCCGCCGAGCCCCATCAAGGTGGATACAGCAGGCATTCCCGTCAACGTAAGCAGTTCACGCACATACGCCGCCGTATCCGACAAGATAACGCCGCCGCCGACAAAGAGCAGCGGGCGCTCTGCTGTACGAAGTGCATCTGCAGCACGACCAACAGCATCCGTATCCAGAAGGACACTGCCGCTGTATCCGCGCAGTGCAGCAGCAGCAGGAGCAGCAAAATCAATGGATGCATCAAATACGTCCTTTGCCACATCGATGACAACAACACCGGGACGCCCCGTCCGTGCGATATAAAAGGCTTCCTTTATCACGCGCGGAAGATCGTTCACATCCTTGACGAGATAGTTATGCTTCGTAATTGGTGTTGTGACGCCGACGATATCCGCCTCCTGAAAGGAATCCTTACCAATATACGGATTGGCAACCTGTCCTGTGATGCAGACCATCGGAACAGAGTCCATATTCGCTGTTGCAATCCCCGTCACGAGATTCGTCGCACCTGGACCCGAAGTCGCAAAAACGACGCCAACCTTGCCCGATGCACGTGCGTAGCCATCCGCCGCATGTGCTGCGCCCTGCTCATGACGCGCGAGGATGTGCGGAAACTGCATTTTATATACTTCATCGTACAGCGTGAGGACGGCACCGCCGGGATAGCCAAAGACAACCTCAACGCCTTCCTGCCGAAGGCTCACCAAAAGAGCCCGTGCTCCATTCATCACCAATCGAATTCCTCCTTTATATAGCGTGCATTATAGAGCATTCCTGCCCATTTGACAAGGAACATACTCACTGATGCTCCCCGGCCAGTGCTATCGCATAGACCCGCCTTGCCCCGCCATGGTGCAGAACGCGTGCACACTCCGTGAGTGTCGCCCCCGTCGTCATAATGTCGTCAACAAGCAGGATGTCTTTCCCCTGCACATCGGCATCTGCCGCGAGAGCAAATGCACCGCGCAGCTCCTGCCGCCGCTCCGTGCGTGTCATCTCATAGAGCGGAGCGGTCTCACGCGTACGGACAAGGACAGATACAAAAGGGATTCCATGCGCGGCGAACCACGCAGAAAAAAGCTCCTCAGTCTGATTAAAGCCGCGCTCTTTCTTCCGTTCCTGTGCGAGTGGAACGGGCACGGCAAGAAGCGGCGACGGAAGATCGGACAGCACGCCCTCTCCCTCCGTGAGAATCGTACGCAGCACGGTGAGCGCCGATCTTTTTTTGCGGTATTTCAGTGCACGCAGAAGATCACGAACGCCCTCACGGTAATGTGCCAGCACCCAAGTGCCCGCGAGCTGTTCCGCCGCCATGCCCCCACCGATGATGCGGCGCACGCCGATAAGACGCTGCGCACAGGAAGTGCAGAAACCACACCGCTCCACATAGGCATGGCAGGACGGACAGTGCGGCGGAAATAAAAAATCCAGAAAAACGGAAAACAACGCATCTCCTCCATTACGGCACAAGTACCGCATTTGTATCTGCGAGCTGTGCCATGATTCAGACGCTTTTGGATAAAAAATCTATTGCATTCCCACTCTGTTTATGATATGATAAATGTAGAAAGAGATATATCTCCTAACGACATAAATGGAAGAAAGGAGAATGTCTATTGACACAAATCCTTCGGTGCGGCGGCATTATCTCCTGACCGGGATGCATCTTTGAAGACGGAACGGAGCCTGCGTTTGTAGGTGCTCCATTGGCATCGTGTCATGAGTGCCGACCAAACCTGTCGTCCCTGAGAACAAAACGGACGACTTCGCGTTACTGTACGATTCGTTCTTTCGAAAACCACGCGCGCAACTTGGATGATACAGAGATCTCCAAAACGGTTTCAGCTGAACGTACAATATGCGGCTGTACAGATACATGCGGTTTCTCTGTACGGCAAAGGTGAACACAACTAAATAAGGATGTAGAAACATATTTATGGTATCTGCTGAGTAAAACCGGCAGCTTGCTCGAAACAGAGCGGCTGTCGGTTTTCTGTTGTCTGATCTATGCATGGGTATGTATATGAGCATTCTGCCCTATACATAGACGATATCCCCACCGCTTGCCTTGCGCAGTCGATTCATGATCGCAAGTCCGAGGCCAACTGCCCCTGTTCCCTCAGCAAGAAGAGAAGTGGCCGCCGTATCATCGAAATGACGGAGTGCATCGTAGAGACAGGAAGCGAAAGCGCTGTGATTGCCTCGCGCGCCGCAATGATAGGTGTACACTGCAGGGATGAGTCCCTTGAGTGCCGTAATGGTCTCATTGCTTGCGATCAGTGCGGGCCGCTCCCCTGCTGCCGTGCGGCGCAGGATCTCCTCCCGCAGTGCTCCTGTGACATCGGATCCCGTTCCTGCAAAGACTGTGAGCGGCACGCGCGGCGCATAGTGCGTATACTTCATACCAGGGGCACGCGGCGCGGCGTTCTCCGAGGAGAGTGCCGTATCCATCCGCACCTCGATGTGCGGAAGCTCCGCCGCAATCATTTCGTACGTCACCGCACCGGGGCGCAGAATCGTAACACGCCCTTCCTCCGTGCAGTCAACGATGGTGGACTCTACGCCAAAACGGCAGCTTCCGCCGTCGAGGATAAGCGGGATACGCCCAGCCATGTCCGCATAAACCATCGCCGCCGCCGTCGGGCTCGGCCGCCCCGATGTGTTCGCGGAGGGCGCGGCGATCGGTACACCGGCCGCACGGATGAATCGCCGTGCGATATCATGGGCGGGACAACGCACCCCCACCGTCGACAGTCCGCCCGTGACCAGCGGCGGAACATGCACGGCTTTCGGTACAACCACGGTGATGGGTCCCGGGGCAAATGCAGTGAGCAAATGCGCCGCCGTGGACGGCACCGCCTCTGCCGTCTCATTCAGCATGGAGAGATCGGCAATATGGAGAATGAGCGGATTATCGGAGGGCCGCCCCTTTGCCTCATAGATTCGGGCACACGCCGCCGCATCGAGTCCATTCGCGCCCAATCCATAGACGGTCTCTGTGGGGAACGCGACAAGCTGTCCATCGCGAATCAGCGCTGCGGCGCGCGCAATGTCTTTCTCCAATACAGGAGAACAAACTTCCGTCTCCATTTTTCTCCTTCCTCTTACCCCGCCTCACCAATCACCACACGCTCAATCCCCGCCAAATCACGCCGCATCGCTGTCCGCACGATGCGTGGATGCGCTGCCATAAGCGATGCAACATCTGCCGCCTCATGAATGCCCACCTCGACGGCAATGATGCCGCCCTCCTTCAAGAGATCAGGTGCATCCGCCATGAGCTGCCGATAAACGTCGAGCCCATCCGCTCCGCCGTCAAGGGCAAGATGCGGCTCATGGCTGCGCACCTCCTCCATCAACGTATCCACCTCCGCCGTTGGAATATACGGCGGATTCGAAAGGATCATATCATAACTCCGCCCAAGGAGCGGTACAGCGAGGTCACCAATCAGTATCTCGATGCGGCTCATCAGGCCGAATGCCATTGCGTTCTCCGCAGTGACGGCAGCCGCCTCAGGCGAAATCTCCACGGCATCCGCACGCGTCCCCTCTGTATAGTTCAGAACAGAGAGTGCAATCGCGCCCGTTCCCGTGCCGATATCAGCAAAACGCAGCTCCTCCATCCCTGCCGACGCACGCGCACGCAGGGTATCCACGGCGAACTGCGCCAGAATCTCCGTATCGGGACGTGGGATGAGCGTATCGCGCGTAACGCGGAAGGGCAGCCCCATGAACTCCCGTCTGCCCAGTATGTAGGCAATCGGCACGTGCCTCCCGCGCTCCTTCACATAGCTGCGAAACGCCGCCAGTTCCGCCGGCTCGAGCGGCTCGTCAAAATGCACGTAGAGATACATGCGATCCCGATGAAGAACTTCGGCAAGCAAAACCTCTGCATCAAGGCGCGGTGTATCAATGCCGCCCATACGAAAAAAATCCGTCGTCCACGCAAGCAGATCCTGTATTGTCCATACACGCTCCGCCATCAGTGTACCTGTTTTAGGCGCTGTGCCTGATCTGCCGTAATCAGCCCTGCCAGCAGCTCATCCAGCTCGCCGTCCATCACCGCATCAATTTTATAGAGCGTCAGCCCGATGCGGTGGTCGGTCACGCGCCCCTGCGGGAAATTGTAGGTACGGATGCGTTCGCTGCGGTCGCCCGAGCCGACCTGACTGCGGCGGTCGGCGGCAACGGCATCCGCCTGCTCCTGCTGTGCGCGGTCATAGAGACGCGCCCGCAGCACCTTCATTGCCTTCTCACGATTTTTCAGCTGGGATTTCTCGTCCTGGCACTGGACGACGATGCCTGTTGGGATATGCGTGATGCGGATCGCCGTCTCCGTACGGTTGACGTACTGCCCGCCCGCCCCCGACGCACAGTAGGTGTCAATGCGCAGATCATTCGGATCAATCGTCACCTCGACCTCCTCTGCCTCAGGCAGGACAGCGACCGTCACCGCCGAGGTGTGGATGCGTCCGCCGGACTCCGTGACGGGAATGCGCTGGACGCGATGCGTTCCGCTTTCATATTTGAGCTTGCTGTATGCAGCAGTACCGCTGACGAGAAAGGTGATCTCCTTGAATCCGCCGATCTCCGTTGGATTGCTGCTGAGCACCTCCGTCCGCCAGCCTTGCCGCTCGGCATAACGCACATACATGCGAAAGAGACTTGCCGCAAAAAGAGCTGCTTCCTCACCGCCCACACCGCCGCGAATTTCAACGATGACATTTTTTTCGTCGTTCGGGTCACGCGGCAGGAGGAGAATCGGCAGCTCGGCAGCGAGGCGGTCGCGCTCCGCCTCCGCCGCCGCGATTTCCTCCGTGAGCATCGCCTTCATCTCGGCATCTGCCTCGGAGAGCATCTCCTTATCCTCATCAATGATGGCAAGCGCCCGTCGATAGGCTTGGTACGCCTCGACAATCGGCGTGAGTGCTGCGTGCTCGCGCGTATAACGCTGCCACGCTTCCATATCCGCCATCACGGACGGATCGCTCAGCAGGGTCTCGAGCTCACGGTATTTATCTGCCACTGCGGCAAGTTTGCTTAACACGTTGTCTCCTCACTTTGATTCCGGTAATTTCCGCTGCCCGCCGGAATATCCTCCTCCGGCAGTACCGCCTTCAGCGACTCGATTGCCACCTCGATCATCTCATCAGCAGGCGGTCGTGTCGTCAGATACTGCAGCCAGAGTCCCGGCGTGATGAGCGTATGCACGATGCGGCTCTCACTGCGCCCCGCAAAGCGGATGATCTCGTAGGAGACCCCCGCAACAACAGGCAGGATCGCGAGACGGCTCAGAATACGCAGCCAGAGATCGGGCCACCCGAAGAAGACGTGAAAAACGATGGCAACCACCATGACGATGAGCAGAAAGTTTGTTCCGCAGCGCGGATGCAGACGCGGAAATTTCTGCACGTTCTCCACGGTCAGTGCCTCTCCTGCCTCGTAGCAATGGATCGTCTTGTGCTCCGCACCGTGGTATTGGAACACGCGGCGAATGCCGCCCATAAAGGAAATCCCCCAGATATAGAGGAGGAACACCAGAAGGCGGATACCTCCCTCAATGAGGTTGAATACGATGGGATCATCCGTGTACGCCGCCGCAAGATGCGCCGCGCCGGTCGGAATCACGATGAAAAGGAGGCTCGCAAGGACGAGGGCAAAGAGGATCGTCATCGCGATTTCCTTCTTCGTCATCTGCTCGTTCTCCTCTCCAGCCGCCTGTGCTGAAAAGGAGAGCGCACGCATTCCGATGATGAGCGACTCCACCATGATGACCGAACCGCGCACGAGCGGCAGGTTGAGGATGGGATAACGGTCGCGGATAGAGGAAACGGTACGCGTCTCGACATCGATGTCACCGCTTGGCAGGCGCACGGCGGTCGCTGTCTTTGATGCATTGCGCATCATTACCCCCTCAATGACCGCCTGACCCCCGACGGCAAGATCTGTCATTTTCTTTGGCATAGTTTTCCTTTATCGAAAATTTTCATATATCAAAAAAGACGACTGCACGATCTCTCGCACAATCGTCCCTCCCTGTTTTCGTGCACGAGGAATCACCGGAGTATTTCGCGATGATTCCTTAACAGGCAAGGCGCAATGCACCCTACCGCCGTCACTATTTCTTTGCGTAGCGTTTCTGGAACTTCTCGATGCGCCCGCCCGCCTGGACGTCACGCTGACGTCCCGTGAAGAACGGATGGCACTTGGAGCAGACATCGATACGCAGATCCTTCTTCGTCGAGCCGGTCTTGAACGTATTGCCGCAGCCGCACGTCACCGTCGCCTCGAAGTACTCGGGATGAATACCTTCCTTCATGTTGATACACCTCGTTTCTTTTGCCGGATACAAGCACCCTTGTGTGCGCTTGGTTGAACTCGGCTGTCTCGCCGAGAACGAGTCATGGAAACAAACGCCCTGCGTTCATTACCGCGCAAGTATAGCATAAAATATCGATGCGCGCAAGGGCTACTCCAACTTACTGTGGATGATGCGTGCCAAACGTGTACCGAAGAAGAAATTCCAAATCCACTTGACTGAGACGGTAAAGTCCGCATACCTCCCCGCAAGTCGGATGAGATGAACGAGCATCCACGCAAACCATGCAAAGAATCCGCTTGCTTTGATATTAAAGCCGAGCACGGGCATCGGGCCGTTCATGACCGCCTCGCCCCTGCCGATCGTCGCCATTGCGCCGAGATCGTGATAGACAAACTTGCCGAGCTGGTCCGGCGTTTTTCCCGCGATAAGCGCCATGATGTTCGTCTTGACCTGCATTGCTTCCTGTGTCGCCACGGGCGCGACCGTGGGGAGAGGACGCTCCGTCCCATGCTGGAAGTTTGCACAGTCACCGATCGCAAAGACGCAGTCACTGCCCTTCACGAGGAGGTTCTCCTCAACGATGACGCGTCCCGCACGATCAACCTCACCACCGCAGTCCTTAATGAAGTCCTGCGCACGCACGCCTGCTGCCCAGATCACCGTCTTGGTCGGGATGATCTCTCCGTCCTTAAGGACGAGGTCATTGCCGTCGTATGCCGTTACCGCCGTGTTAAGGCGGACATCAACGCCCTTTTTGCGCAGAACGTCGATCGTATGCTGCTGCAGATCGGGCGGCACCATCGGCAGGACGGAGCCCATCGCCTCAAGCAGAGTAACGTGCACCTCGGAGAAATCGATGGTATGGAACTCCTTCTTGAATACATCGATGAGTTCCACGATCGCGCCTGCCATCTCAATGCCCGTCGCACCGCCGCCGACAATGACAAAGTTGAGGTGACGAAGGCGCTCTTCTGTATGGGATGGATCCGTCTTCTTCGAGGCGCGCTCGAACTCATGCACAATATGTCCGCGCAGGGCAATCGCCTCCTGCAGCGTCTTCATCCCATAAGAGTTGCGTGCGACACTCTCGTTTCCGAAAAAGTTCGTCGTGCCGCCCGCTGCAAGGACGAGGTAATCGTAGGAGATCTCGCCGTGATCCGTCAGCAGCACGCGCCGCCCCTGATCGACCCCCGTCGCCTTTGCCATAAAGAAATTAACATTGTTGTTGTTCCGGAAAAACGCACGCGTCGGATAGGCAATCTCAGATGCAGAGAGCACTGCCGTACTCACCTGATAGAGGAGCGGCTGAAAGAGATGGTAATTGTGGCGGTCAACCAGTGTAATTTGTACATTCTCCTTGGCGAGTTCCTTGGCAAGATGAACTCCTCCAAAACCGGCACCAACGATGACGACGTGTTTCTGATCCGCCATGATAAACCCCTCTCCTTATTATAAAAGTGAAAAAAATCACATGGTCAAACCATACCCCATTTTACGAAGAAAGTACATCCTATGTCCCCTCCGCATATCGTACATCATATCACATTTCAGGGGAAATTCAATAGAACTTTTTTCACAGACCTGCGGCAAATTTATCTTTTTCCCGGTACCGCATGCATCGCTCGGCGCATCCGTTCCTCAATGATACGCAGACGAATCATAAGAAGAAGTGCACCGACGACGATGCCGCCGATGAGGCCGATCCAGTATCCATATGGTCCAACTCCCATACACTCAGCGAGTACATAACCGCTCGGCAGTCCAATCCCCCAAAATGAAAGTACGGCGAGCCAGAACGTCACAGTGACATCTTTGTATCCCCGCAGGGCCCCCTGCAGCGGTGCATTGACACAGTCGCTGAACTGCATGAGGAGCGCATAGAGAAGAAATACCCGCAGAAGTTTCTGCACCTCCGGATTCGTCGTGTAGAGCGCGGCAACGGCATCGCGCATTGCTGCAAGGATGAGTGCAATGGCTCCGACAAAGATAAGGGTTAATACACGGCTGAGTCGGATGTAGGCACGCGCGCCGCTCTCACGCCCACCACCGATTTCAAAACCAACAAGGATCGTGATCGCCATGGAGACCGAGAGCGGCAGCATATAAACGATCGTTGTGAAGTTCATTGCCGCTTGGTGGGCCGCGAGCACAGTTGTCCCATACGCCGCCATGAGGAGCCCTACTGCACCAAAGATGCTCTGCTCGCAGAAGATGGTCAGCCCGATCGGAATACAGATTTTCAGCAGCTTCCACCAGTCGTGCAGAAGGGGCTTCGGCAGGCGCGCAAACACATGATAGCGCGCAAACTGCTTGATCGAGAGTGCGACAATAATATTCAGCACAAGGAACACACCATAACTCAGTGCCGCACCAAGCCCCGCCCCCGCACCGCCGAACGCGGGCACGCCGAACACTCCGTACATAAAAACGTAATTCAGTACGATATTAATGGGAATGGTCGCCATCGTGATGTACATAGTGAGATGCGTCCGTCCATGCGCGTCAATAAGGTTGCGCAGGACAACGGCAGGCGCAACCGGCAGCAGCCCAAATGATATATAGGAGAGATATTCCATTGTGATGTCCTCGACGACAGGGTCGAGCGCAAGTGCATGAACAAATGCCGGAACGGTCAAAACGCCAAGGACGAGGATGAGCACAGCAAGAAGCGTCGCCCAGTAGAAGCTCTGCTGAACGACGCTCCGAATCGCGCGCATCTGCCGCGCGCCGTAGTGCTGTGCAATCACGGGAGTCAGCCCCGAGATAAGTCCCATAAAAGCGCCGAATATGGGGAAGAAAATGCTCGCCCCGACCGCAATGCCCGCGAGATCCTCCTTGCTGATATGCCCCGCCATGACAGTGTTGAAGAAGCCCGGCGCCATGAGAGAAATCTGTGTAATAAGGATCGGAAAGAGCACGATGAAGAACTGCCACGCACGCGCCGGATAGCCGTGAACCTCCTTCAAGATCCCCCTCCTTTCACCATAAGTCTATATTGTCCTTAACCAAAGTAGTCGGCAATGCCGTCAGCGATCCCCTGCGCAATCTTCTTTACCCCGGTCTCACTGTTCATCATGCGTTCCTCGTCCGCGTTCGAGATGAAGGAGATCTCCACAAGTGTTGCGGGCATATCCGTATGCTTGACCACGTAGAAATTACAGGTCTGTGTTCCACGGTCGAGGGTTCCGATGGAATCAATGAGCGCAGTACGTACACAATCAGCAAGACGTTTGGACTGCTCCGATCCTTTCACATAGTAGTAGGCGGTCGTTCCCTTTACGTCACGATTGGTGAAAGCATCTGCATGAATGGAAAGGAAGATATCCGCCCCTGCACGGTTGGCGATATCACACCGCGCCTCAAGTTCCTCGACCGCAGTGGCGTTTGCCCCCTTAACAGAGACTTCCGTATCGGCCGATCGTGTGAGCACGACCGTCGCCCCCTCCGTTTCAAGGAGACGTTTCAGTTCACGGCTGACACGCATCGTGATATTCTTCTCCATGACCCCCGTCGGTCCGATCGCTCCCGAATCACTGCCGCCATGTCCGGGGTCTATGGCAATTTTTTTCCCCTTCAGTCCGGTAATGACGGCAATATCATGCCCTATGTCACCACCGTCCTCGGTGTCCTGTTCATCCGGCTGCTGCGGTTTTGGCAGCGGCGTCATTACGGGCGGTACTGTCTTGGGCGGTGCTGTTCTCCCGGCACCTGGCGCGGTGCCGAAATCCATAACAATACGCGGCTTTCCTCCATCCAGAGAAAAGGTCTTCCAGCCGCCCTTTCCCACTGATGTTTCCACCACAATGCGCACCGTCTTTGCATCGAACTGTGCGACACGAATGGCGGAGACAAGCGATGAGTCCACCGTAATATTCTTCTTCAGCGTCGGCATAATCCACGCATTTTGGAGATCCAATACCACACGTGTCGGATTGGCGAGAACGATCTGCTTGTAGGCAACAGGATGATCAGAGTCCACGACAATACGGACATTGCCGTCAGTACGTCCGATGCGGATATTCGTAATCTTCGCCATGTCCTTCGCACGGTCACTGAATGCAGCATCCGCTGTACCGGCAGGAAGCAGGATACTGAGCACCCCAATAAGCAATGCGGCAGACAATAAAAATATGCGGTGCAAGCGTATACCCCCTATCGGAAGCACCGTCCATCCCCATGGCCGAACTTCCAAAAAGCCTGCGAAGCGCTTTTCAGCAGCTTCGCAGGCTATCCCGTTACGGATAAATTCAATACCGTCATCTTAGCGCATTTTCCCATAGTCGGGCGAAAAATCTTCCACAAGGCACCACGCCGTATCCGATTCTCCGCCTCGGTCGGATGAAGAATCTGCACTCATCTGACGGACTTCATTTTATCAATGATTTCTTAACTATTCCTGTGACGTGTTCGCCGTTTCGTCTGCTTCGCCTGCCTCGCCTGGCACGGCAGGCTTACGCGGAGCAGCCGCTCTGCGCGGCACCCCTTCATACATGATCTGCGTAATCTGCGCTGCTCGATCCGGCTCAAACTCCGTCAGGATCTTCGCTGCAGTGCCCTCATCCATGCGCTGGAGAATAGCAATGCACAAGTCCAGATCCAAGGACTCCATGACCTTCGCTGCATCTGCCGGTTTCATATCATTATAGAGACGGGCAAGCTTGCTGACGCGCTTCTTCTCCGCAGCTTCACGCGCTTTCTGCTGCTTTTCGATCTCCTCTTTGGTGATCTTCACAGTCTCCGGCGTTTTCTTCGGTTTCGTCACTGTGCTCGCTGAGGAAGACGATGAAGACGACTGCGCGCCTGTCTCATCATTTCCCGCAGGCGGAACAAAGTACTCACCGATCACAGGCAGTTCATGGAGTTTATACTCCTCGTTGAGTGTCTTCGTATCAAAGAGGCGGAGATAGACACCGAGAGCAAATCCGCCTACAATCAGTACGAGAATTAAGATCAGTACCAATAGGATCTTCAATTTCTTCCGCATGGATTTCCTGCCCTCTTTCTCTTCCCCTTACTTGCCTATCCCACTTGCTCAGCGGTATATATCGAGCACGCGATTAACATAGTCCTGTGTTTCCGCATACGGCGGCACACCGCCGTACGCCTTGACGGCATTGGGCCCTGCGTTGTAGGCGGCGACTGCCTTCTTCACATCACCGCCGAAAGTATTCATCAGCTCGCCCAGATATTTCGCGCCGCCCTCGACGTTGCCTTCCGCCGTGTATGGGTCGACCCCAAGTCCGGCAGCCGTTTCCGGCATCAGCTGCATGACACCGACTGCTCCTGCGGGGGAGACGGCATCCTGACGCCCGCCGGACTCCACCTCAGCAACGGCAGAGACGAGTTTGGGATCCACATGATATTTCTGCGCAGCAGTGTGAATCATCTGTGCCAGATCCGGATGAGCGAGTTCTGACCGATTCACCTTCTTCGACGGAGCAGCCGACTGCACCGCCTGCGTCTCCTGCACCTGCTGGACAGGATGCGCCTTGGAGGATGCCGCAGCCGCATTCTTATGAATTTCCTGTTGAAGTTTCGATGCGAAATCCAGCCCGGGGAGATTCTGCTGCTTTAGATTAAACTGTCCCTCAATCTCCGCAATGCGTGCCTGGATCTGCTTGATCCCCGAAAGGTCTATCATACTGCTTCCTCCCATTCCCTGTTTCGCATAGTCAGCTGCAGACCGATTTCATCGAGCATCTTCTGCTCTTCCTGCAGCACCTCCGCCTTGTATTCGGCAAGACGCTTTTCCCTTAGTTTCTCTATGCTCTTGAGCGCACTCATCTGTTCCATGAGAACCTTCAGTGCTTTTTGCCGCACAGCGTTTGCCTGCAGAATCACCTGCTGCTGCTCTTCAATCTGCTGTCGCTTCCATCCAAAGAAACGATTAAAACTCATGAGACGCCCAATTTTGATGTGCGTTCCTTCCTTGGAAAGTTCTTCATAGTCGCGTTGTCCCTGCGCCATCTCTTCAAGCAGCTGGCGCTGATAGGCACGTTCCTCCTCGAGTGCGCGCACTGCTTTTGCGAAGGCGACCTCCGCCTCTTCCTTTTTCATGCGTGTTACCTTGAGAAGCGTCTCAAGCTGAAATCGAAATTTCTTCATGATGCTTCCTCAGCCGCAGGCTGCTCTTTTCCGGTCAGCCCGATGAGCCGCTGCTCCGTCTCCTCATAAGAGGTCACCTCGTAGATGTCCTGACAGAGGAATTCGTTGATTCCGTCGATCTTTTGGATCGCCGCATCAATCTTTGGACTGGAGCCTTTGACGTACGCACCGATATGAATGAGGTCTTCCGCTTCCTGATAGACTGCCATGAGCTGGCGCATCTCCTGCGCTGCCTCCAGATGTCTCTTTTCAACCACCTCATACATGACGCGGCTGACACTGCTGAGAACATCAATCGCCGGGAAATGGTTCTGAGCGGCAATCCGACGTGAAAGAACAATGTGTCCGTCGAGAATCGAACGCACCGCATCGGCGATCGGCTCATTCATGTCATCGCCGTCAACAAGGACGGTGTAGATGCCTGTAATCGATCCCTTCTCGCTGGTTCCGGCGCGTTCCAAAAGACGCGGCAGCATGGCAAAGACTGATGGGGTGTAGCCGCGCGTTGCCGGCGGTTCCCCAATGGTGAGCCCGACCTCACGCTGTGCCATAGCAAAGCGCGTCACCGAGTCCATCATAAGGACAACCCTGCGTCCCTGATCACGGAAATACTCCGCAATTGCAGTCCCTGTCATCGCGCCCTTGATACGGACAAGTGCGGGCTGATCGGAGGTTGCCACAACCACCACCGATCGTTTCAATCCTTCTTCGCCGAGGTCACGCTCAATGAAGTCACGCACCTCGCGTCCGCGTTCTCCCACAAGGGTGATAACACTGATATCTGCCTCAGTATTGCGTGCAATCATCGAGAGCAGCGTGGATTTGCCGACGCCGGAACCTGCCATAATGCCAATGCGCTGACCATCGCCAAGCGTAATCAGCCCATCAATCGCACGCACGCCGACATAGAGGTTGTCGTGAATGCGCGGTCGTGTGAGCGGCGGCGGCGGCGGTGCCTGCAGCGGGTACTCTTCCTTGGCAAGAATGGGACCCTTTCCGTCGATCGGATTGCCGAGGCCGTCGAGCACACGTCCAAGTAGCTCCATACCGACCTTCACACGCAGGCGTCGCCCGGTTGCTACGACTTCACAGCCAGGGCCGATGCCCTGCATCTCGCCGACCGGCATGAGGAGAACACTTCCCTCGCGAAAGCCAACGACCTCGGCCGGCACTGGGGGCATTCCGGAAAAGTGCGAACTCACATAACAGAGTTCGCCCACGGTCACCGTCGGACCCTGGGACTCAATGACAAGACCGATGATCTGTGTCACCTTGCCCGTCATCTTCATCGGTGAAGCCGCGCGAAGTGCATCCTGGAACTTATGGATATTTATGGAAAATGGGGGATTGCCCCCCGTCTCACTTGTATTCATAGCATAACTTCCCGCACCGCCTTCTTCAGCTGTTCAATCTGTGTCTGCAGGCGTGCATCGACACTGCCGTTAGGCGTCTCCACAAGGCAGTCGCCAGGCTTAAGCCCATCGTCGGATGTGATGGAGAGGTTCGTATCACCGGCGGTCAGAATGCCGCGCAGTTCATCCCGTGCCATCAGAACGAAATCATAGCTGTCCGGCGGAACGTGAACAACGATTTCCTTTTGATCCTTGACGCGTTCGATGGCATCGCGTACAATCGGCAGCACCATTTGAGGCACATCAATGAAGTGTTGGGGAAGAACTCGCTCGACCGCCGTCATGGCGATGGAGACAATATCCTGCTCAGCCTTAACGAGATAGTCACGCGTCGCATCATCTGCATCGCGCAGTGTCTTTTCCGCCTTCTCATTGGTCTGGCGGATAAGCTCCTCCATCTCCTCACGTGCGGCAGCTTTCCCCTCTTCTTTTCCCGCAGCAAAGCCCTCGTCATATCCCTGCTGACGCGCCTCTTCACGATCCTTTTCAATCTGTTCCTTCGCCTCATTGAGAAGGCGGTCGCGCTCCTGGGCTATTTCACCGCGGCGAACGGAGATCTCCATGTCCAGTTCTTCACTGCGCACGTCCATTGCGTGTTCACGCTCTTCGATACGGGAAAGAAGGTACTGAACAGTCTCTTCACTGACCCCATCTCCGCTGCCGTCCTCTGAGGACGAAACAGCCGGTGGCGGGACATCGATAAGATGCGGGTTTTCTTCCCAGACAGCAGCCTTGATAACTCTAGACAATCATCTCGTCTCCCTTGCCGCGCGAAATCACAATCTCGCCCTTGTCTTCGAGGACGCGGATGACGCCAACGACCTTCTGCTGTGCTTCTTCCACATCGCGGATCTTGACCGGTCCCATGAACTCGATCTCCTCACGCAGCATATCTGCCGCACGGGTCGACATGTTCTTGAATACCTTCTCTGCGACTTCCTGCGGTGTTGCCTTGAGCGCGAGCGAGAGGTCCTTGGTATCGACCTGACGCAGAACGAGCTGAAGTGAACGGTCGTCGATCTGCACAATGTCCTCGAACACGAACATCAGCTTCTTGATCTCTTCGGCGAGCTCCGGGTTGTCGACCTCGAGCGTCTCGACGATCGCCTTCTCCGTGGTACGGTCGACACGGTTGAGAACTTCGACAATCGCCTTGATGCCGCCTGCCATAGTAAAGTCCTGCGTCACAATGGATGACAATTTGCGCTCCAGCACGCGCTCGACTTCGCGGATGGAATCCGGCGAAGTGCGATCCATTGTCGCAATACGCTTCGTGACCTCAACCTGCGCTTCCGGAGGCAATGCCCCAAGGACAAGTGCTGCCTGGTCCGGCTCGAGATATGCCATAATGAGCGCAATCGTCTGTGGGTGCTCGTTCTGGATAAAGTTGATGAGCTGTGCCGGATCGGTCTTGCGCAAAAAGTCGAACGGACGCACCTGAAGGCTCGTCGTAAGACGATTGATGATCTCGAGGGCCTTGTCCGGCCCAAGTGCCTTCTCCAGAACGTTCTGCGCATACTGCAGGCCGCCCGAGGAGATATAATCCTGTGCCATGCACATGGAGTAGAACTCTGAGATAACTTCGGCCTTGAGTGCAGCTGACACCTGCTTTTGGTTCGCGATTTCGAGTGTCAGATGCTCGATCTCATCATCGTCCATATGCTGAAACAGCTTTGCAGAATACTCAGGACCAATGGCGATAAAGAGGATCGCCGCTTTTTGCTGGTTGGTCAGATCACCGCTGCCATACATATCCGGCATGGTTACTCCTCCTCCGTAAGCCACGTCTTGACAAGAAGCGCCACCTCTTCGGGCTTGCTGTCAATAAGCGCGAGCAGTGCGAGCTTCTGGTTCATCTGCTGCTGCTCTTCTTCAGAGAGATCTTCTTCCTCGACCTCGCCGGCGGCAATTGCTGCGGCCCGCTCTTCCGCAAGGCGTTCTTCTTCAAGACGCTGTGCCTCCTCGGCCGCCTCACGCTCGAGGCGCTTCTTGCGGCGATACATGAGGACGGCAGCAACGATGAGTGCGATGATGAGGAGAACGGCGCCGACCTGCATATAGAAAATACGATCCTGCCGGTCTTTCTCTGCCTGCAGTTCTGCAGCGCGGCGTTCTGCTGCCTCCGTACTGAACGGCAGCGGTTCAACGGAGATCGTGTCACCACGTGCCTGATTGATCCCGGCAGCACTGCTCACGGTGCGCAGGATGCTCTCCTGCTGCGGCTGCGTCACGTCATCATTAACGAGAACGGCGACCGTCATGCGGCGAATCGATCCCGGAGAGGCGATGACATGCTGACGCTCCTCATTGATCTCATAGTTTTTCGTGGATTCTTTTTTCTCATAGGCAGCATTCGCATTCGATTCCTGCTCTACATAGCCCGGCACATTGCTCTGTACGCCCGCCGGGCCGCCCGGATTCGTTGAGCTGCCCGTATAACTCTCGGAGATATCCTGCTGGCTGCGCACGATCCCCGAATCATCCACCACAGGCGTGAAGATCTGACGATCCGTCAGGCGGTCATCAAAGTCAAGTTCCAAGCTGACACGGGCAAATGCGCGTCCCTCCCCCAGCGTCTGGTCGAGGAGGGTCTGTATCTTTTTCTCGATGCTGTCCTGCATCTTGCGCGTCATATCGAGCTGCGTGATCGTCTTTACGCCAAGCCCCTTCTCGTCCTGATCGTCCGGATCATTTAAGATCTTGCCTGTATCGTCGACGATGGTGATATTCTCGGGCGTCAGCCCCTTGACGCTGTGTGCGGCAAGATTGACAATCCCCTTGATCTCTTTCTTCGTCAGCTCCATGTTCGGCTTAAGACGCAGCATAATAGAAGCCGTCGCAGGCTTTTCCTCTTTTTTATAGAGACTGTCCTCCGGCAGCACAATGTGTACACGTGCCTTATCTACAGCCTCGATCTGCTCGATGGTACGTGTCAGTTCTCCCTGCAGCGCCTGAAGATAATTGACACGATTCTGGAACTCGGTCACGCCAAGCTTGCTGTCATCGAAGATCTCAAACCCCTTGTTGCCCCGCGGAAGTCCCTGCACGGCCAGGTTGAGACGAGCTTCATGCACGTTCGCTGTCGGAACGAGGATCGTTGTCCCCGACTTATTCTCTTGTATCTCGTAGCTGATCTTCGACTCACGCAGCTGATTGGCAACCTCGCCTGCATCCTTTGTTTCCATATCGGTAAACAGCGGCACCATATCAGGTTTGCTGCCATACCAAAAACTCAGTCCAAAGATCAATGCGAGGATTACGAGTGCCGAGCCGAGCATGATGTAGCGCTGTCGCTTGTCAAAGCGTTTCCACAAGGCAAGACCGCGCTCTTTCCACTCTCCCATATTTTCTTTCCCTTCAAGTCATCACGGTGTGCTTCCCTACCGGGGTGTGCAAAACAGCGTTCTTCTTACACCTGCATCCGCATGATTTCCTGATAGGCAGAAAGTGCACGATTGCGCATCTGCAGCGTGAGCTGCAATGCGATATCAGCCTTCTGCCCCGCCACTATGACCTGAGAAACATCCTGAACTTCACCCGCCGCCAGAAGCTTCGTCTGCTCCTCCGACGCGAGCTGAAGATGATTGACCTCGGAGAGGGCATCCTTAAGATACGTACCGAAACTCTTTTTTTCGGCCTTATCGATGGTCTCACCCAGATGGCTGGTTGCACGCATCGCAACAGGGGTCATTTGCAGTGCTTGTACTTCCATATACATTGATCTCCCTTATCATGTGCGCAAAAATCAGTTGCCGCTGCCGATGCGAAGTGCCGCCGAAACCATGGACTTTGCCGCGTTTATGGTGGTGGTATTCGCCTCATATCCACGGGAAGCCGATATCATATCGACCATCTCTGCCACGATATTGACATTTGGACGCTCCACATACCCATCTGCATTTGCATCCGGGTGCCCCGGCTCATAGACGAGCGGTCCCTGTGTATTATCCGCCTGAATAGAGACAGCGCGTACGCCGTCTCCGGGGCGAAGGCGATTCGAAGCGCGCGCCAAAAAGGACTCAAAGCCAATTCCGGTGCCCTTCTCACGCGGCTGAAAGACCACGTAACGGCGGTGATAGGCTCCCCCGCCCTGCGTGCGTGTCGTATTGGCATTTGCAATATTGTTGGAGATCACGTCCATGCGCAGACGCTCTGCCGTGAGTCCGGAAGCCGCCGCATCAATACCCAAAAACATTCCCATATCATGTCCTCCTGCTATCAGCCCTGACCGCTGGTGATGACACTCTTCAGTTTGCCGATATGGCTGCTCATCTGATTCGCCAGTGCATTATAATAAAGCTGATTTTTGGCAACTTCAGCCATTTCAATATCGATATCGACGTTATTCCCATCCAGCCGCATATTGGTCGTCGATTCCTGCTCAATGAACGCATGTGTCTTCCCATGATAGGGAATGGGGAGATGCCGGTCATGCGTACGTACAAGTTTCATCAGAGGGTCGTCCTCCAACCCCAGTTCTTTTCTCAGCAGATCTTCAAAGCGGACATGACTCCGCCTAAAGTACGGTGTGTTCACATTGGCGATATTATTACTGAGCACCTCATGGCGAAGGTTCGCAGCCGACAGTGCACGGCTGCTGACGTCAATTACCGAAGTGTTTACCACCTGCTCAAGCATGAAACGTCACATTCCTTTCTCCCATTTTTTATGCGTGAAAAAGACTGCACACACAACAGATATATATTAGTTCTACATTTCTAAAAAAAACCCTTTTCATTCTAACATTTTTTCCATAAAAAGTGAAGAAAGGATTTCGCCCCCCACTATCTCTTCAGCGGCAGGGGGCTGTGTGTATCGACATGCAGCGTTTTGACAAGAATATTAATCTCATGGACCACCATCCCCGTCATCCGTTCGATCTCTGCCTGCAGTCTGCTGCGGAGCACAGCCATCAGATCAGGGATCGTATGCCCATAGGAGAACACAACTTCCAATGAAACGGTTATGCCAAGATCGTCATCCCCGCTGACAATATGACGGACGCGCGTCTTTCCTACATGATACACCGCATCGAAGCGTTCTGCAACAATGCGCACAATGTTCTTGATCACCGAGTCATCAATAACGAGCTTGCCATAGTAGCTGAAAACAGGACGCACGATGGAGCGCTCCCCAAGCCGCCGCCGCTTCGCCGAAGAGGTCTTGAAAAAACTCCTGAGCGGGTCGATGAGGTAGCCCGAAAAATGCGGCTTCAGTTCAATGCTCGGAACGGGAATGATGTGTTCTCCGCGTTTCAGGCGATGGTATTGGGCGATCTCCATATCCTTTTTGGAGGCGACGTCCTCGATGCGGATGATCTTTCCGACAGGGCCGATATGCAGTGCCTTCGCAATCTTCTGCACCATATTCTCTGATGTTCCGAGAATCAGGATGCGGCGCGGTGTACACTCTTCAATCGCATGCCGCACAGCGGCGGCGTGTCCCGGAAGGACAAAAATAGCACGTCGTACGGCCATGATGCGGTTCTTCTCTTTTTTTGCCGACGTGCCGCCGACCACTTTTCCGTCTTTGATGAGGATGCCGTCATCAATAATGGCATCCGCACCATTTTTTCGGGCAACCCACAACGCACGGTGACTTTTTCCTGTCCCGCTGGGGCCGACCAGGGCAATCACGTCCATCGTGTCCCTCCTCTGCTTCTCTCATCTGCATATCGCTGATGCAGATCATGTATGCTGCGGCGGTCGATAAAAATTCTCCGCGTAGATATCCTCGATGGCGAACTGTCCAATTTTCTCTGCCCCGCGTCCAGAAAAGCCGCGGTAATCTGAACCGCCTGACACGAGAAGACCATGTTTCTGCGCAACGTCCAGGTAATGCTGCGTATCCTGGCAGTCATAGGTTGGGTAATACGCCTCGATCCCTTGGATTCCTTGTGCGATGAGCGCCGCAATGGCCTGCTCATCCCCCAGTGCCTTTGGGTTGGCAAGCACCGGAATCCCGCCCGCCTCTTTGATCAGGCTGATGAGTTCCTCGGCGGGAACACGAAAATGCGGAACATAGGCAGGCCGCCCGCGCTTCAGCAGCTGATCAAAGCACTCACGTATTGAACTGAAATATCCCTTTTTAACAAGTACTCGTGCCACATGAGAACGGCCGATTGCCTTGCACAGTCCCTCATCCGTCAGCACCTCGGTTTCACCAATCTCATAGCCAAGCCCCCGCAGGAGTTCCACGATCTCCGTGAAGCGTGTCCACCGCGCCTCGCTGATCTCTTCAAGTTTTTCCTGCAGTCCTGCATCGTAGATGTCGATGTTATAGCCCAGGATATGAACATCATGTCCGTCATCGCCTGTACTGAAGCCCACGCCGGAGATAAGCCGCAGACTGCCGGAGGCAAAATGTCCGCTCTCATACAGTTCCGTTACGCCCTCAACCGTGTCGTGGTCCGTGATGGAAATATAACGCAGCCCCGCTTCCTTTGCTGCCTCTACGATCTCCTCCGGCGTATTTCTTCCGTCGGAAAAGGTCGTATGGATATGCAAATCGCTTGGCATATATCTTCTCCTTAGCTGCCTATCCTGCTTCCCGCAGCAAGATCGGCTCAATCGTTGCGGGCCGCTTTCCTGCAACGTCAATATCCACAATAACCGCAGCATACTCTGCCGGCCCCTCTGCCGTCTCGAACCGTACGGGCATTCCTGTGCGGAATTTTTGGATGACAAGATCTGTGCGCACACCGAGCACGGAATCCTGCGCACCGACCATGCCAAGATCCGTGATGTACGCCGTCCCCCCTGGCAGGATGCGGGCATCCGCCGTCTGTACATGCGTATGTGTGCCGACAATGATGTCCGCACGGCCGTCCAGATAATGCCCCATCGCCAGTTTCTCCGATGTAGTCTCCGCATGAAAGTCCAGCACAATGATATCAGCCTGTCCCTCCAGTGCGGCGAGGATCTCGTCTGCCTTCTGAAAAGGGCAGTCCATCGGCGGCATAAACGACCGCCCTGAAAGATTCAGCACACCAATGTTCGCTGTTTTTGCGGGAAAGACGCAAACCCCTTTCCCCGGTGTCCCCGCAGGATAATTTGCGGGGCGGATGAGGAATGGCTCATCATCGACAAAAGAAAATACATCCTTCTTGTCCCAGACGTGATTGCCCGAGGTCACAACATCAGCGCCGCCTGCATAAAGCTCATCCAGCGCCTTGCGCGTATAGCCCTTGCCGCCCGCCGAGTTCTCCCCGTTGACAATGACCGCATCGATGCCGCGCTCCGCACGCAGGCGCGGCGTAAAGGAACGAAAGGCGCGCCGTCCCGCACGTCCGACGACATCGCCGACCAATAAAATGCGCACAGTGCCCCTCCTCCGACCATAGATACATCAGCGATTATAAACCACGACCTGGTCACGTTCCCGTATACCGACGAGACGCTCACGCAGCGGCATCTCGCGCACGGCGGTCAACATGCGGTCGAGCGTCTCATGCTGCATCTGCCGAAACTCCGCATCAGGCACATCCGCTCCATGCGGATCTACGAGCAGCGCCTCACCAAAACGATCCACAAGCAGCTGTACTGCAAGACCGATCTCCTGCTCTGTCACCTCATCCATCCGACGTGCCAGATGCAGCATCGTAAGCCCCTCATGCCGCTCATAGGAGAAGTCCATCGCCGTCACAACACTCCCCTCGATCATCTGGAAGGTCTCAATGCTCTCACCAAGAAACGCAGTGAACTCCTCCGCCTCTGCGGGTGACAGCTGTGCACGCACGAAAAAGTCCATCGTCAGCATCCCCTCGCATGGATCGTAGGAAACCGCCTCGATCTCAGGAAAGCAGACGAGCACGGAAGCAAGCAGCTGCACGCCCGGACGTGCCTGTTCACGAGACGTTCGAACCGATCTTTGCCCCAAAAACATGCTGCGAAAAAAATCCCACATGTTGCGGTCCCCCCTTCCATGACCGGCTATTCCTCACTGCTCACACGCCCGAAACCGAGCGCATATACCACATTGCGTCCCGCCTTCTTCGCCTGATAAAGTGCTTCGTCAGCATTCTTGAATAGCTGGAGCTCATTGTCCTGCTCCGGATCGAAGGCAGCTGCGCCGACACTGATCGTGACATTGTGGCTAAACGGCATCTTCGCCTCCTCCACCCTGCGGCGGATGCGCTCCCCGACCCTGCCCGCAACCGCGAGCGGCGCCCCTTGGAGAATAATGAAAAACTCGTCCCCGCCCCAGCGGCAGCCCGCATCTGAGCCGCGGATCGTGCGGGAGATTGCATCCGACACCGTAAGGAGCACCTTATCCCCCATATCATGCCCATAATTGTCATTGACCGCCTTGAAGTGGTCGATGTCCATAAGGATGACCGAGAGTGGTGTCTTTTTTGCCTGTGAGAGTGCCACCGCCTCCTTCAGGAGGCGCTCCATCTCGCGGCGGTTCAGCAGATTCGTCAGTGTATCGCGGATGGCAAGCTGCGTGAGCTGCTGGTTCGCCGTATGCAGCTCCTCCTCCGAAACACGGATGAAGTGCGACATGAACGCAAGCATTTTCCGATCGTAAGACAGCGGTGCCACGCGCTTGGGCTCCAGCTTGGCAGCCTTGACGTAATTGGATTTCTCCTTCATGCCTACAAGCAGGACATTCAGATTCGCCGGAACAATGCGTCTGCCAACACGCCGAACCTCCCCAAACACAAATACGGTCGACGAGGGGAGCCCCGCACAAGGAGACATTTCCGTCACGACATCTTCGCCGAGCAGGAGATAGTGCCCGATGCACGCCGTCCCGAAAATCGCCTGCGGTGAGAACGCAGACATATCACGTGCATTTTCTGCCGCTTTCGTGAGAATGCCGTAGGGGTCGCCATAGGCAAGGCGAAACTTCGTTCCCGCCTGCATGGGCAGGCCGAAGGTGAGGTCTCCCGACCCCGCCTCGATCTTAAGAGGGACCCGCGCGGAGACCGAGCCATCCTCCTCCTCAAAGCAGAGCGGAAAGAGTGCTGCATCGGAACTGAAGTCGCCATCCCCCTTGATGCCGAAATAACGCTCATAGATGCGCAGCGGTATGCCGCCGTCCAACTCCTTGACCGTGCAGCCGTCTACACGTGTCGCAACAATCTCACGGCCGAGTTCATTCCAGCCGAAGTTGCGTACTGCATGCGCATCCAGCGTCTCACCGTGAAACACAATGGCGGCCATTCCGAACCGCAGCTCCGCATCGTCCGCAATCAGATAGCCGTGCACTCCCATAGGCGGCGAATCAACAAAGGCTCCAAACACTGCGATGTGTTCGTCCATCACAGTGCATCCCTCAAGCAGTGCGCCGAGCTGATCCATAAGGCCGACCACAAAGAATTCGACTGCCTTGGTATGCGGACGTGCGCCGACAAAGCGGGCAATACTCTCCTTTGCCTCTGATGCCGGCGTATTTCCTTCGACCGTGACAAATTCCACCCGCGATGACTCAAACGCCGTAAAGGTCAGCATGGCCCCTTCCGTATCAAGGGACAGATCTGCCATCTTGAGGGCACAGGTATGCGCCAGAATTCGCGCATGCGGGAACAGCTCCCGCACAGCATTCACCATGCTCCCTGCCTTCTCAGCAGCCATCTCACAGGGGGCGGCAATCGTAATGAGCAGAGACTCCACATGCGGAATCCGATCCAGTTTTTCCTTTGCCTGTTCCGCCTTGCGCTGCGCATCGGCAGTCCCGGAAACAATATAGGTCAGCTGCTGCATGATGCACTCCTTGTTGAACGTCGGGCAGTTCCGCTTCTCCGCCGCGGATATTGTCCATCCTCCATATTTCCCACAAATAGGGGGCATGTGCCCCCTATTTGTATATTTCTCGCCTTACTTCGCATAATCGACAACGCGCGTCTCACGGATCACTGTTGCCTTAATCTGTCCCGGATACTCGAGATCGCCCTCGATCTTCTTTACAATATCATGAACGAGAACTGCCGCTCCCGCATCATCCACCTTGTCCGGCTTTACCATCACGCGGATCTCACGCCCCGCCTGAATGGCAAAGCAGCGCTCTACGCCGTCAAATGACTCCGCAATCTCCTCGAGTGCCTTCAGTCGCTTGATATAGGACTCAAGGCTCTCTCGCCGTGCCCCAGGGCGTGCTGCAGAGACAGCATCCGCAGCCGCGACCAGCACAGCCTCCACCGTCGTTGCCTCCTCATCACCATGATGTGAAGCAATGATATTGATGACTTCCTTCGACTCACGGTATTTGCGTGCGAGTTCGGCGCCCACCGTGACATGCGGGCCCTCGATCTCATGGCTGACCGCCTTGCCGATGTCGTGGAGGAGACCGCCGCGTTTGGCGAGCATGACATCGCAGTCCAACTCCGCCGCCATCAGCCCTGCAAGATGTGCGACCTCGATGGAGTGTGCAAGCACGTTCTGCCCATAACTCGTACGGTAGCGCATCCGCCCCAGCAGGCGCACCAGCTCGGGATGAATGCCGTGAACGCCCGTCTCGAACGTCGCCTGCTCGCCCGCCTCCTTGATGCGCTGATCGACCTCACGGCGTGCCTTCTCGATCATCTCCTCGATACGCGCCGGATGAATACGTCCATCCTGGATCAACTTCTCGAGAGCGATGCGCGCCACCTCGCGGCGCACGGGATCAAACCCCGAAAGGATGACCGCTTCGGGCGTATCATCGATGATGAGGTCAATGCCCGTGAGGGTCTCAAGTGTACGGATATTGCGTCCCTCACGCCCAATGATGCGGCCCTTCATCTCGTCATTCGGCAGCGCGACGACCGAAACTGTTGTCTCTGCCACATGGTCAGCAGCGCAGCGCTGGATGGCAACACTCAAAATCTCGCGTGCTGCCTTGTCTGCCTCATCCTTCGTCTGCTGGATGTATTCCTTGATCTTACGTGCCTTCTCATGCTTCAGCTCTTCCTCCGCCTCCGCCATAAGAACGGTGCGCGCCTCCTCGGAGGACAACCCCGAGATACGCTCGAGCTCCTGGCGCTGGCTCTCATAGAGTGCGTTGATCTCCGCCTGTGTCTTGTCGATACGCGCCTCCTTGCGCGCGAGGCCTTCCTCCTTCTTTTCGATCAACTCCAATTTGCGGTCGAGATTCTCCTCCTTCTGGATTGTGCGGCGCTCCATGCGCTGCAGTTCACTGCGCCGCTCCTTTGTGTCACGCTCGAAGTCCTGCCGCTGACGCTGGATCTCCTCCTTGGCTTCAAGCAGCGCTTCCTTCTGTTTTGTCTCCGCCGCCTTTCCGGCCTCTTCGACAATCCGTTTTGCTTCACTTTCGGCTGATCCTATCTGTGCCTCTGCCGCACGCCTGCGCGCCGTATAGCCGGCAGCAGCGCCAACGGCAACAGCGATAATTATCATGAGTATTTCCGTAATGATAACGGCCACCTCCTCGTTCATAAATAAGCGCATATTCTTATATATTTTAATGTTTTTTGCCTATGGTGTCAAGAATGGCACGCCCCCTGTGCATGCGGCGAAAAAATCCCGCAGGCTGGGCCCCTCGTTTGCATCCCCCTATGCCGTACTTTCACGGAGGTACTGGACAGAAATATTTTCATTCGGTATAATATGTTCATCGGTTCATATGTTAGGAGGAATTATGAATAAGAAAAAATTGATGCGAAGCGGTGTCGCACTTGCTCTCTCCATCTCCATGGCGAGCGGCATTACCCTCAGTACCCCGGCGGTGGCCGAGGCAGGCACGGGCAACATCATCGGTGCGATCGTCGGCGGTATTGCGGCGTCCGCGGAGATGAACAAAGAGATCAAGTACTACAATACGACGGAAGAGGGCCGTCAGGCACTAAACAATCAGCTGCGTGAGAAATACGGAGTCAACAACGACTACACGCTCAACAGCCAGCTCGACCGCATCTTCACGAATCTGACGGCAGCGATCGGTTCACAGGACGCGACCATCTATGACCGTCCGTATATGTATTTCATTAACAACGAGGACAGCTTCAACGCATTCTGCACCCTTGGACACAACATGAGTGTCAACACAGGGCTTTACAACTACCTCAACAACGAGGATGAGATCGCCGTCGTCCTCGCACACGAAATGGGGCATGGGCAGAAGGATCATCCTGCGAAGGGGATGAAGCGTTCTCTCGGGCCTGCGATCCTTGCGAGTGCGACAGGCTCGGTGCTCGGTGCAATCGCCGCAAACATCTGGAACGGACAAGGGCTCACAAAACCGATGGAATGGGAGGCGGACAACCTCGCCTTTGACTACATCTCACGCTCTCCGTACAACCCGGGAGCAACGGCTGCCGTATGGCAGCGGATCATCGACATGGACGGCAACAACTCTTCCAATGTCATCGCCATCATGTCCGGTGCTGCCGACCATCCGTCGAACGCTTCGCGCCGCGACAACTATGCCAAGAAGCTGACAGAGATGAGCGGCGGCAAAGTTACGGTAAACAACGGCACGGTCTACATCAACAAGAAGGAATTCGTCACCCCCGCCCCCGCCTATGGCATGACCTCGGCAGAACGTGCCTACTTTGTCATGGGCAACCTCGCCGCTGCCTATAAGAACGGTCATGCTGCCTCCGATGCCTACGCAGACGGCTCTACCGTTATGCTTGGTGCGCAGCCCATCATCACTGCCGTGAACGGTGACCGCAGTGCATCAGACATGGCAAATCAGCTGAATAAGATCAAGTAAGAGGAACACAAAAAAAACGAGGATTGCCCGCATCGGCAATCCTCGTTTTTCTCTGTTATCGCTGTGGAAAACGGCGCAGTGCGCGTGGCTTACCCAAGATCTCCGCCATCACTACCGCCTGCTGCATCGTCTGCGGTGTCCACTGCGGCAGCCCCTTTATCGCAGGAGATGCTGCAGAGGACAGTACCTCAACGCGCCGTTCCTGTGCGGCGCGCTGCTTCCCTGCCTGTCGGTGCGCCGCCTCTGCCTTCTCGGCAGCTCTGCGCTCCGCCTCCCACTTTTGGCGCAGTGCACGCTCTGCCTCCGCCGGATCAACCGTCCCGATCTCGATGCGGCTGGGGATGCCGCGCATCGGGGGGATCTCGAACGCACCGCCCTTTGTCGCTCCGCGTTTATGACGGGGAATCTCCTGCGGCACGGTCGGCGGCGGAACTTTTTTCTTTCCGCGCACACGATCATCGAGCACACTGATCGCGATCAGGATGCCGACTACGACGAGAAATTCCATGGTGCATGCCTCACTTTACGGGAACAGACGGATGCTTGTCATCCTGCTTCCCCGACGCGCTGATCGCATGGCGCATCTCCGTATCCGACTGAATGTTGTTCAGCTGATAGTAATCCATGACACCGAGTTTCCCATCACGGAGTGCCTGAGCCATAGCGTGGGGTACCTCTGCCTGTGCCTCGACTACCTTCGCCTCCATCTCCTGCGTGTACGCCTTCATCTCCTGCTCACGAGCAACCGCCATCGCACGGCGTTCCTCTGCCTTTGCCTGGGCGATACGTTTATCTGCCTCTGCCTGATCGGTTTGCAGCTCTGCGCCAATGTTGCGCCCGACATCAACATCGGCAATGTCAATGGAGAGAATCTCAAATGCCGTTCCCGCATCGAGGCCTTTCCCCAAGACAGTCTTGGAAATATCGTCCGGATTCGCAAGCACATCGTTGTGACTCTGCGACGAGCCCACTGTCGTAACAATCCCCTCGCCGACGCGTGCAATGATCGTCGGCTCACCCGCGCCGCCGACAAGGCGGTCGATATTTGCCCGCACTGTCACACGTGCTTTGATTTTCAGCTCGATGCCATTTGCTGCCACAGCAGAGACAATCGGCGTCTCAATCACCTTTGGATTGACGCTCATCTGCACTGCGTCAAGGACATCGCGTCCCGCCAGATCAATCGCCGCCGCGCGCTCGAATGGGAGCGCAATCTGCGCGCGGTGAGACGCGATCAGCGCATCGACCACCTTATCCACATTGCCGCCTGCGAGATAGTGTGCCTCAAGCTGGTTGACACTCACATCCAACCCTGCTTTATTTGCCTTGATGAGCGGCAGAACAATACGGCTCGGCGGCACACGGCGCAGGCGCATCCCGATCAGGGAAACGATACTGACCGAAACATTGGCTGAGATTGCCGATACCCACAATCCAAGTGGGACAAAGTGCAAAAAGATGGATACCGCCAGAATGATAATGACAATGAGGAATGCTCCGCCAAACAATGTGCCCATAAATACCTCCTAAATATGTCTTACCTGTCTGCTTCACGCACTACAACACGGCTGCCGCTCACCGAAAGCACAACAACGTGCGTTCCCTTCGATATAAACGTCCCTTCGGAAACGACATCCACAGGATGCCCATCGATTCGTACCGTACCCGCAGGACGAAGCTCCGTGAGCACCTCTCCCGTCTTTCCGACAAGATCGACGGCTCCAACGCTGCTGACATACCCCTCCTCCGTCCGTGAGCTATTGTGAAGCACCAACTTGTTCCACAGACGGCTCGACGGCAGACGCGCAACAATGAGGAGAAAAGCAGCCACAGAGATCGCAAGAGCGATTCCCAGTGCCGCGAGTGCGCCGATGTCGCCGCCGAGCGCGAGCACAATACTATAGAGCATCGCTGCAACGCCCAGCCCCGCGAGCAGTCCGACCGTCGGCAGCAGAATCTCCACAATGATCATCAGCACACCAACAAGAAATACTGCGATGTGATAGAACTCCACCAGACCGCGCGTATACTGACTTCCCCAGAACACCGCCGCCGCGACAATGCCGAGCAGGACACCGACCCCCAGACCGCCCGTCTTGATCTCCACCATAATGGAGAGAAACATCACGGCGAGCAGCAGCACCTGCAGTACGCCGCGATCCACGATAACATCCATACCTGCCCTCCTTCGACAGATGCCGCGCACACCATCCGTCCATCACGCTGCAAAAGAAAAACCGCCCCTGCGTCCCAAACGTGAGCGGTGTATTACCTAGCCTTGTGAAGAAGCAGCCGCCAGAGAGGGGGTCTCCTTTCCTGTCTGTATGATAACAGATTCACACGGTGTTCGCAAGATATTTGTACAATTCTCCTAATTATCAAGCAAAACGACTGTATGAACCATCCGCCGCATCTCTTTTCCATCAAAAAACAGAGGATTCAGCATTACATACTGAATCCCCTGAAATTCCATTCCCCAAATAAATGGTCGGAACGACAAGATTTGAACTTGCGGCCTCTTCCACCCCAAGGAAGCGCTCTACCAAGCTGAGCTACGTCCCGAACAGTGGCTATTATACCGACCTTTTCACTTCTTGTCAATCCTTTTGTGTCATCTGCTTCATCAGCCGCAGAGCCCCGATCTCGACGCCAGTCTCGCGTGCCACCTGTTCGATGGTGCGCCCGGCACGCAGGAGTGCACGAGCCTTGATGATGGTCTCATCCTCCGGCAGTTCTTCCTCCTCAGTCGGCGGAGCAGGCTGCTCCATCCGTTCCGGCGGCATCTGCTGCACGGGGGCTGCAGATGCCGGCATAACTGCGGATGAAACAGACGGCGGCACGGCACGCGGCGAAGGAGATGCCTGCGCCGGCGGTGGCGGTATCGGTGCAGGTGCCGCAGGTGGCGTCCCACCGCGCATTTGTTCACGCAGGATGGACTGGTGCAGCACAGCAGCAAAAGCATCGCCGTCCGTACGCTGTGCCTCTGTCGGCTGCATGACAAGGGGAGGCACCTGTCCCCCGAGCACTCCGCTGATCTGTGGGGACGACGCCGGCGAAACAGGAACTGCGGCACGTCGCTGTGGCTGAATGGCAGGAGGCAATGTCTGTCCCATGTCACTCAGACGACGTTCCAGCTCCTCAATGCGCTGATGAAGTGCCCATTCAAGGCGCTGCGCCTCTGCAGCACGGGTCTCCAACTGAACACGCCGATCATCCGCCTCGCGCAGAAGTCCCTCAAGTTTGGTCACATGACTGCCAAGACGCTTGATGATGGTGTCTGCGGACTGCTGCAGTTCCTTTTTCAGTTTCTCAATGGACTCTGCCAATTCCTCGTCATCCTCCTCGCTGCGCTGGCGGCGATGGATGACATAGCGCACGATGAGGAGCAGGACTGCTCCCATGATGATGAGTGCGCCCAGAATTTCGGTGATGGAAATAATAGCAGGCCGCCTCCCTTATCCTATAAGCTAATATCGAGGTGCACACCACGGTTGGGGTCGACGGCAAGACGCTGCAGCAATTCCTGTCCATGGTCTTCCTGCCTTCCGCGCCTCCCTTGACCGCCGCGTCCGCCCTGCCGGCGCTCACGCTCAGGATCGTCCTTGACGCGCGCATCGTCACTTGCCTTTTCCTTCGCACGCACCTGCTGGCGGGCAAGTTCCGCATCCTGCTTCTGTCGGAGAGATTCAAAGGTCTGCTGAACGTTGACCTGGTTCTGCATATTGCTTTGAACATTTCCCGCTTCATTGGACTGCGGAATCATCATCTGCATACTGATTGGCGTGACATTCATAGCGCTGTCCTCCTTTTATAGGATACCTACGACGACTTCTCCTTCGACAACCTGAAGCTTTGCATGGCGAAGTTCACTGTCAACGGACTTTTTCACCCCACTAATGACAATATTTACCCCAGGGAAAATAGTATCCGACGCCTCAATGGAGCCATTCTTCATCTGGTCAAGGGCATCATGCATCTCCTGCAGTCTCTCCTGCATCCGCTTGATCTTGGCCGCCAGAGGAAATTGCAGATGTGTCAGCTCAACGAGCTGTTCACGCCGACGCTCCGACAGACTCATAAGAGGTTGTTTCTTCAATGTCTCAAGAGAGCGCCGTACTTCCGACAATTGTTTGCTCGATGTTTGGTAATCCTTCAAAAGTGTGTCATATTCCTGCTTGAGATTCGGATCTACACCGACCTGCAGATTTGTTTGCACAAAGAATGCATTCCCAAAGATCTTTCCTCGGATGGATTCTCCTGCACCGACGGAGCCGCCCGTGATAAAGCCGCGTTGCCCCTCAACAATGACATGGTGTCCTGCTCGCATCTCAGAGTGAAGTACCACATCGTTGACAAAGATATCCCGCCCCGCCATAATATTTGCGTTTTCGACAAAGGCGATACTCACATCCTCGCGGGCACGAATTTTTCCCACATTCATACCGCGGATGCCGCCATACACAACGATGTTGCGCCCCTCAACCTCCGCGCCGCCGATCATTCCCTTGATCTCGACATCGCCCGCCGCCTTGACGGAGAATCCACTCTCAACATCGCCGCAGATCTCGACACTGCCGGCAAAGTCGATGTTGCCCGTACCAACATCGACACCGCTGTCGATGACAAGATGCGGATCGACGCTGATCTTCTTTCCATCGTCGACGATCTGCCCATCAATCATCGCAACGAGTTCGTTGCCATTGACCACCTTGGTGTTTTTCCCCTGTGGAAGATTGATCGGCTTTCCAGGTCTCGGTGCGACCTCTTCACCGAATACATTCTTGCCTGGCGTTCCAGACGTCTCCGGGATGCGTACGACAAGGACATCGCCCGTGACTGCCTTAATAAAGATGTTCATATCCTTATAGTCGACGCGGTCATAGGCGCGCTCGGCAGGACGTCCCTTGGCCCCCATATCGAACTTTCTCTCAATGCGTGCATCCTCTCCCGCAATCGGTGCCGTTCCACGCGCCGCCATAAACGGCGTCAGACGTGCAACGCCGCGGCCAATGGCAGCACGGTCAATGCCATAGACGACTTTCTTTGCTCTGAGTCCATCCAGTACATCGGAAACACTTGGCGGCAAGTTTCCCTTGCTGTCGTCAAAACGAATCGCCGCCGACATTCCATCTGCGGCAATCTCGACAGAAAAGGGAATGGCAAGATTCTCTTCTCCATCTTCCGGGGCAGGATCAAGTTTGGTCTCTATGCCCTCTGCTGCACGCACAAGGTATGCGAGCTGGAGGACATCATAATCTGTGACTCCTTCACGCTCCAGCTTCTCACGAAGAGACGAAAGGTCAATAACTTCTGTCCCCTCTTCCTCCGGATAGATGGTAAGATATGCACCGTCTTCACGCAGGATGAGCTGAAACCCCTCTTTTCGTTCCCCAACGATACGTTCCATAATACACTCCCTTGTCCTCAAAATTGCGCTTCGATTACAACGATTCTCGTTGGGGCGATGCGCTGTTATTCAACATCATTCATACGTGCAAGCGATCCGCGCATACGGAAAATCGCCTTTGTATGCAGCTGCGAAATACGCGCCTCAGAGAGGTGAAGAATCGCCGCGATTTCCTTCAGTGTCATTTCATCATAGTAGTAGAGGGCAATGACGGTGCGCTCCTTCTCGGGGAGCTTTTCAATCGCTGCTGCAAGGGTCTCCTTGACCTCCGTCCACTCTGCATGTTCTACGGGACCGTCTTCCAATGAGGCCTGCGTGTCTGCACGCAGGTATTCCTCCAGAGGAATGACGGTGGCAGCACTGACCTGACTTTCCAGGTGATGCAGTTCCTCGATTGACAGGTTAAGTTCTTCTGCCAGTTCTTTATCTGTCGCTGCTCGGCCAAGTTCTCCTTCCAGCTGCGCAACGGTTTTTTCATATTTTTTGATGTTCTGACGCACGCTGACAGGCACCCAGTCCTTTGCGCGCAGGTGATCAAGCATTGCACCGCGCACACGCACACCTGCATAGGTTTCAAATTTATTGCCGCGCGCGAGTTCATAGCGCTCAATCGCATCCAGAAGGCCAAAGAATCCGCTGCTCAGCAGATCCTCCCGATCGACATGCTGCGGAAGACTGATGGCGATGCGTCCAGCAACCAGACGTACAAGCGGCAGATAATACTCGGCAATGCGGTTTCGTACAGCAACGGTTTTTTCCCTCTCGTACTCCTGCCACAGTGCTTCAATATTCTCTTCTTCCGTCTGTTCCGCCATCTGCATCATCTCCTCTCAGCACTGCCAAGACACCTAGTTCATGCAGGTGCCGCTTCCGATGTGTCTTTGTCCTGCCGATCCTCCTCTGCGGGCGGAGTCTTCATGTGAACAAACCTCTCCTCAGAAAGCGGCTGAAAATCTTTTGAGGAAGCAAAGGCCTCTACATCCGCCTCATCATCATCCTCTGCATCGAAGTCAATGTCATCTGTATCATAAAGAAGCTGCTGCATATCCTTCATGCGCTCCTCCGGAACCTTATCAAACGCAGCCCAGCCCTTTGCCTCAAGGATAAACGTAACAAGATAAGTGAATACGCCGGCACAGACGAAGGCAAGCAAGCTGCGCACGAGCGCAGTCACAAGACGCGCATCACTCAGCAATCCTGTCAAAAACACAATGAGTGCTGCAATGACAGAAAACAGGAGTGCCATCCCCACTTTAAACAAAAGATCACCTTCCCCCTAGATCGTTTTATTCCCTTTGCTGACAGTCTTGACCGTATAGCTGCCGTCATTCAGATCAATTGAAACAGTACGTCCATAGTTCAGTCCCGTGTCCTCAGCAATAAGCCGAATCCCCTGCGCGGCCAAGAGCTCCTTTGCCGCCTGTGCATTTCGCTCACCGACGCGCATGACATTCGTCGTATTGGAGAATGCAAACATCTGCGCACCGCCGGCTATCTTGGCCACAAGGCGCGACTTCACTGCACCAAGTTTCAGGACATCCGCCAGCATGAGAGGAAAGCCCGTATCGATGAATTTCGCCGGCGTATCTGACGGGCGCGCCTGTGTGCTGTCCGGCAGCATATAATGGAGCAGTCCTCCGACTTTTACACTAGGGTCGTAAATGGAAAGGCCGATACAGGAGCCCAATCCGTAGCTGATCAGCGTGGAAGGAGCTGTGCCGACTTTGTAGTCGGCCATACCGACTTTAATCAAATCCGGCATATCATCCAACTCCTACCGCATCCATAATGCAGCCCAGTGACCCGGGGTCGGGCACAAGAAAGAAATGACCGCTGATGCTCCGATCATTCGCCACGAAATTTGTCTCGATGAGAAGTGCATGATCCCCCAGTTCACCGAGCTGAACCAAAACAACATTGAGAATAGCCCCCGCCATATCTACGGCAAGCGCCGGGACAGACGGAAGCATACTGATTCCCGTAAAGCTGTAAAACGCATTGAGATACGATCCCGCCAGGATGTTGCCGATCTCCATCAGCGCCGATTCGTCCATCAAATCAAATTCCGAGGTTGCGCCGCGTTCCCGCCCGTACAGGGTATCCACAAGTGCAAAGGCACTCTCCCGCGGGATGAGAAAGAGGATATTACTTGGCGCCTTTCCATAAACGCGCAGGAAAATACCGGCGACCACAAGTTCCGGCCCGCCGACAAATTCCGGTACTTCTTCAATTGGCACGAGCGCCACATGCGGCACATTCATTTCAATGCGATACTTAATAAGACGAGAAAGTGCCGTCGCAGAATTTCCTGCACCGACATTCCCAATCTCCCGCAGCACATCCAGCTGCGCCTCAGACAGCGCCGCCAGCTCCTCCTCATCAAAAGTCATGAAGATACCTCTCATCGTGGGACAGATTCCATCCCCACATGAATTTCCGGCTTTTATTTGGAATCTCTTAATCCAACGATCTCCTCAAGGTTAAGCAGAACAATCAGGCGACCGTTAATATTGCCGATGCCGCTGAGGAATTTGCTGCTCTCGCGTGCGTTTGTCGCCTTTTTCGTATCGACGGGCGCATTCTCTAAGCTCAGCACCTCGGTCACCGCATCAACGAGCATGCCGACGTGAACATCTTCGACCGACACTGTGACAATGCGCGTACGGTCCGTATAGGGTGTCTCCGCGAGGCCAAGACGCTGCTTCAGGTCAATGACCGGGAGAACCGAACCGCGCAGATTGATGACACCCTTGATAAAGTCCGCCGCATAGGGAACACGTGTGATATCCGTAAGATTACGGATCTCCTGCACATTCAGAATGCTGACGCCATATTCCTCATCACGCAGATTGAATGCCACATACTGATTATTCTGCGGTGCATTTCCCTGATTCATATCCTCTGCCATCTTCTTTGCCCTCCCCTGCTCACTGCTGAATCATCGTTGCGACATCGAGAATGAGCGCAACCCTTCCATCGCCAAGCACGGTCGCCCCGCCGAAGAGCTTGAGTCCGGCGAAGAGATTGCCAAGTGTCTTGATAACGATTTCCTGCTGACCGATCAGATTGTCAACGACAATCCCCGCCTTCGCCTCGCCCGCATGAACGACAACCACGAAATGCTCGTCGGAGTCTTTTGTATGCGGAACTTGAAGTGCCTCCTCCATACGGATGATCGGGATGATCTCTCCGCGCAGAACGATGACCTCCTTGTTCTGGACCGTCTGGATATCCGTCGGCTCGATGTTGATCGTACTGTCGATCGAGGTGAGTGGGATGGCGTACATCTCCTCCTGCACGCGAACAAGCATCGCCTGAATGATGGCAAGAGTCAGCGGCAGCTTGATCTTAAAGATAGAGCCTTCATCGATGTGTGTCTCGACATCCACGTGTCCAGAGAGAGCCTCGATCTTACTGCGCACAACGTCCATACCGACGCCGCGTCCGGAGATGTCTGTAATCTGTTCCGCTGTCGAGAACCCCGGCAGGAAGATCAGGCGAACGGCATCCGCATCGTCGAGGCTGTCCGCCTCACTCTGCGAAATCATTCCCTTCTCGACCGCCTTTCGGCGAATCTTGTCCGCATCAATGCCCGCACCGTCATCCGTGATCATGATGACGACGTTATTTCCCTCATGACGCGCGATGAGTCCGACCTCGCCGACGCGCGATTTTCCCTTTGCCTCACGCGCATCGGGGCTCTCAACACCGTGGTCGAGGGAGTTGCGCAGAAGGTGCATGATCGGATCCCCGATCTCATCGATAACGGTGCGGTCAAGCTCCGTCTCCTCGCCCTCGATGGTGAGGTTGATCTCCTTCCCCAGTTCCTTGGACACATCGCGCACCATACGCGGGAATCGGTTGAACACAGCACTGACCGGAACCATACGGACCTTCATAACAATGTTCTGCAGGTCGCCCGTCACGCGGTCCATCTGCTCGAGCGTCTCCATAAGATCGCTCATGCGATGCGTTTGTCCGATCTGTTCAAGACGCACCTTGTTGATGACCAACTCACCCATGAGGTTCATCAGAGTATCAAGTTTTTCAATATCGACACGGACGCTCTGACTCTGATGCGGCTTCTTCGCCGCGGGCGCAGATTTCGCGCCTGCCTTCTTCGCTGGAGCTGCCGGCTTCTTCGCCGCAGGTGCGGCTGCCGGTGCAGTCTGCGCGGGAGCTGGCTCAATCTGCTTGCCAAGTGCATCGGGATCGAGTTCCTCTACACCGATATCCTCGATCTCTGAGACCGTATCAACGGCGTTCTTCACCGCCTCCGTGTCAGCACTTGTGGCAATCACCACGTCGAAACTGTGCTCAAACTTTTCCTGTTCGAGATCCTCTGCCGGAGGAACACTTTTGATAACATCGCCGACCTCATCCAGGGCATGCATGACCATGACCGAACGCGCTGCCTTGAGCACACAGCTCTCCATCAGCGTAACCTTGACATGGAAGATATTCATGCCGGCCTCTTTGGCCTTCTTCATGACATCGATATCAATATCATCGATTCCCAGATCGGATGACGCTCCGTCCGCCGCAGGAGCCGCAGCAGCAGAGGGAGCCGCCTCTGCCGGAGCCGGTGTCCCCTTTGAGATGGAACTGAGTTTGGCGACGAGATCCGAGACATCGACAACATCCTCTGCCTCACCGTTGCCAACGCTGTCCACCATCTGCTCAAGTGAGTCCAGGCACTTAAACAGCGTATCCATGATGTCCTCATTGAGCTTCAGCTGTTCCTTGCGAACAAGATCCAGGACATCCTCCATCTCATGCGTCAGTTCAGCGATCTTGGCAAAGCCCATCGTCGCCGACATACCCTTCAGTGTGTGAGCATTACGGAAGATGTCATTGACGGCACTGATCTCCTCCATGTTCTCTTCGAGGCGCAAAAGCCCTTCATTCAGGGACTGCAGATGTTCATGCGACTCATCCAAGAACATGTCCATATACTGGTTATCCATTGATACTCCCCCTACTTCCTATCTTCTCACAGCTGCCTCAATCGCATCAGCGATCTGCGGCAATGGGCATATCTCATCGGCCAGCCCCGCGTCAACTACGGATTTTGGCATTCCGTAGACAACACAAGTTGCTTCGTCCTGCGCAATGCAGTAGCCGCCATTTTGCTTGATCCGGCGCATCCCTTCTCTGCCGTCACACCCCATCCCAGTGAGGATAACAGCGACAACGTCGTTTCCCAGATGTGCCACGGAGTCATACATTACGTCCACCGCAGGACGGTGGTTCCCAACAGGCGGCTCATCACTGAGGACGATACGCCGTACGCCTGCCTCCTGCTGAATGCGCAGATGCCGATCCCCCGGTGCAATATAGACACACCCCGGGCGCAGCACCTCACCATCACTGGCCTCCCGAACCTCTACCTGCGAGATGCCGTGCAAGCGCTGTGCGAGCGCATGTGTAAACCCGGCCGGCATGTGCTGCACCACCACAACAGGACAGGGAAAATGCTCTGTGAATCCTGTGAGAACCGTCTGCAGTGCCTGGGGCCCCCCTGTCGAGGAGCCGATCACGACGAGCCGTTTATGGGAGCGAGGTGCTCCTCGAACATCTGCTTCCTTATTCGTCATTATCTACGCGCTCCACCTGAGCACGCTGCACTTGGAAGAGATATCGGATAATCTTATCCCTCATGCTGCGTGATACCGCCTGAAATTGAATCCCTATATGATAGATTGGCATATCATCCTCACGCTCAATACGTGTGACGCGCATGACTTTCGACATCAGCTCAAGCGTTCCGACGCCGGGGATATCGTTTATATCCAGTGCTACCCCCGTACCGACTGACACGCGCTTTGTCCAGGCGAAGGACATTCCGCTGCCGCTGAGATCAATGATCGGCACGCGCTCCGGCGCATCAATCGTTCCCTCGGCATCGACGTGACGAATCGTCGCCATGAGATTCACCTTAATGCGGAACAGACCGCGCTTCTGAAACTTTTCCGCAAACTCCGGGATAGTAATGCGCAGCGTTGGAATGTGTCCATCATAATGCCCATGACTGCGATGTACACTAAAGAAGCGATAGTGACAGCCATCGCCCCCGGCAAGTACATATAGATTCTCACCGGGACGGGGAATGACAGGGATAAGCCGCTCATCCACGGGCATGGCAATGACAAGTTCGTCACCGACAATATCCTCTATACGGCTAGTATAGCCAGGAGTTCCCTCCTCGGTGTTTTCAAAGAATATTTCAAGCCTCTGTCCGATTGCTAAAATACTCCTTGCCTCTACCAATTCGCCTGCCATCCAGAATTTCCTCCTTGACTACGCTGAAAAGTTGAAAATTTGCTGTAAAAAACCTTTCCAGCCTCGTTTCACCTGCATCTCTTCCCCGGTAATAAGAGCGTCTGCCAGGGCATCAATGCAGCGAGCTGCGGCAGAACTCGGTGCCGCCTTAATGAGCGGCTGCTGACGCCGCACTGACTTGGTTACCGATGCATCCTCAAAGACGTAGCCGAGACAGTCCACCGACATGTGCAGGAATTTCTCAGCGGCACGCTGCAGCTTCAGTGCGACCTCCCGACTCTCCTTCGGTTCATAGACGCGGTTGATGACAAGTCGGAGATTCTTTTGCGAGGCGTAGATGCTGTACGCCTTCATCACGGCATAGGCGTCCGTGAGTGACGTCGGTTCAGGCGTTGTCACAAGGAGAACCTCATCTGCCGCGAGGATAAAGTCCATCACGTTGCGTCCAAGACCTGCCCCCGTATCAACGAGAATCACATCAGCACGCGCCGCACAGTCGGCAAGTTTCTGCTGCAAAAGCAGCTTTTCTGCCCGATCATACTCCAGTGCCTTTTCGATCCCCGAACCGCCGGAAATGTACTGAACGCCATGCGATGTCTCGACGATGACATCGTCCAACGAGACGTCCGGGCGCAAAAGATCAAGCAAGTTCCGCCGCGATGATACACCAAGGAGCACATCGACATTTGCCATGCCGAGATCGGCATCGATCACAAGTACACGATAGCCTTTACTCCGCAGAGCAATGGCAAGATTGACAGCAATATTTGTCTTGCCGACGCCGCCCTTACCGCTCGTGACTGCAACGACACGTACGTCTGCCCACGCATTCACCTGCGCAGATGAAAGCGTTGGCTGTGTCTGCACAGCTGCATGAGCGGCCTCTCCCTCAGCGCCGACCATCTGCCGCAGGCGCGTTGCCTGATCTGTCATATCATTCCCTCAAAAGCAGTTCCGCCAGCCGTTCTGCTGTTGCCGGAATGATGTCGTCCGGCACACTCTGTCCGTTGGACAAGAACGAAAGGGGAAGGCTGTGGTCAGCGAGAAGATTGAGCACCATGCCGACGGTCTGCGTCTCGTCCGTTTTTGTAAAGATGATCCGGTCCGGATGACACGGAGCGAATCGTTTGATGATCTGCGCCGCATCCTGTTCCTTTGTCGTCGCACTGACGACAAGGTGCTTCTCCATGCGCGGATGTGCGGCAAGGAAATCCTTCAGTTCATCCATCTGAAATTCATTGTACTGACTGCGTCCCGCCGTATCGACGAGAATAAAGTCCTTGCTGCGGTGACGTGTGATCGCCTTTCTGAGATCCGCGGCCGAGTAAACGACCTCCACAGGAAGCCCCAAAATCTCCGCGTATTTCTTTAGCTGCTCCACCGCTGAAATGCGGTACGTATCCGCTGTGATGAGTGCGCCCTTGAGATTCTGTTCCAGGACAAAATGCGCCGCGATCTTAGCCAATGTCGTTGTCTTTCCGACACCGGTGGTCCCAATAAAGGCAAAAACACGTGCCCCATGTGTCCCGGGATGCAGCCCGTCGGTGAATTTCATCACCTGGGCAAGGTAGCCCGCAAGAACTTCTGTCGCGCGCGGATCAAGACTGTCAAGATTCGCGTCAGCGATTGGGATTTTACCGGAAAGATCTTCACAAAGCTCGTCACGGACATCCTGTCGGCGAAGTGCATCACGGATGGAGACGATTTCCTTTGGTTTACTCTCCGCCATCATAGAAGCGAGCATCGTCTTCATCTGCGCAAGCTCATCCTCGAGCATGCGAATGCGCTCCGCGGAGCCATTCTGTTCCGCGGCAGAGGGCGGCACCGATGCCGCGGGAGCCGAGGGCGGAGGCGTCTCATAGACAGGCACTGACTGTTGTACAGAAGCCGTCGGCTGCACCGGATACTGTCCCTGCGGGTATACGGGTGCTGCTGGCACTGCCTGTGCCGCTGGATAAGCCGACGGAACCTCCTGTGCATAGGCGTCATACGCGGGAGGAACACTCCCGCCCGCCATCATGCCGCCATCCGTCATGGGCTGTTCATTCATCCGATACTGATTCACAACATTGGTCGGCAGAATCGGCGAAGCCGGCGGAACATAGGCGGACGAAGCACGCGGCGTACGTGGCTGGGTCTCATCAACAGCTGCAGTCACCTCAATCATCTCCTCACCGCCCAGGACACCCCCTTCACGATATTTCTTCGTATGAAGGAGCACGGCATTGCTGCCAAGTTCGTCCTTAATTTGTTCCATAGCTTCCTTCACAGAGGATGCACGTACGGTCTTAACCTGCACTTAGATTTTCACCACCCCGAGAATTTGGATTTCAACGTTCTGTTCAATCTCTGCATGGGAGAGAACAATGAGCCCCGCAATGGAGCGTTCGACCAGGTTGCGGAAATATGGACGCACCGTCGGGCTCGTAAGCACAATGGGCTGATACCCCTGATCCGTCAGCTTCTGCAGTTGTTCTTGGAGTGCCGTGAGCAGCTTCTGCATGGTATCCGGATCAAGGCTGACATAAGAGCCGTGCTCCGTGCGCTGCACGCTGCCCGCAATCTTGTTTTCGATGGCAGGATCAAGGGTAATACAGGGAAGCACGCCATTCTGCACATTCTGCTGCGTGATCTGACGCGCCATTGCATGACGAACGTACTCCGTCAGGACGTCGGTATCCTTCGTCGCCGGAGCATAATCGGCAAGAACCTCCAATATGGTGCTCATATCGCGTATCGATATGCGCTCGTGCAGAAGGTTGGCAAGAACCTTCTCCACCTCGCCCACCGTGAGCAGGTTCGGCACAACCTCTTCAACAAGAGCTCCATTGGTTTTCTGGAGATTGTCAAGCAGGTTCTGCGTCTCCTGACGTCCAAGAATTTCTGCCGCATGCTCCTTGATAATCTCCGTGAGATGCGTAGCCAGGACGGAAACGGCATCCACCACGGTATAACCGTTCAGTTCTGCCTGCTCGCGCTCACTCTCCGCAATCCAGAGTGCAGGCAGACCGAATGCCGGCTCTGTCGTCTCGATGCCCGGCACCTCCTCAAAGACCGTGCCGGAGTTCATCGCAAGATAATGATCGAGCATCAACTCGCCGCGCGCAATCTCAACGCCCTTCAGCTTAATGATATAGGCATTAGGCTTGATCTGGATATTGTCTCGGATGCGGATGGTTGGCACGACAAGCCCGAGTTCCAGCGCACACTGACGGCGAATCATGACGATACGGTCGAGAAGGTCACCGCCCTGCCCTGTATCAACAAGAGGAATAAGGCTGTAGCCGATCTCGAGTTCCATCGGGTCAACCTGAAGGAGCGAGACGATATTCTCGGGCGTTGTTGCTTCTTTTTTCGCCTTTGCCTTCTGCTCGACCTTCTGTACCTCTTGCTGGACAGTCTGCCCGCGGTACAGGTTCCACGCAATGAACCCGCAGAGTGCTGCAAGGACAGAGAACGGAATCCCAGGCAGTCCCGGCATGATTGCAAGAAAGAGAAGGACCCCCGTCAAGATCATAAAGATGCGTGCATTATGGAAGAGCTGCTTGACGAGATCTCCGCCCAAGTTCCCCTCTGCTGCCGAGCGTGTGACAATGATACCTGTCGCCGTCGAGATGAGAAGTGCCGGAATCTGCGCGACAAGCCCCTCGCCGACGGTCAGCAGTGTGTAGGTCTGGAGTGCCTGCACCGCAGTCATATCCCGCTGAAGCATACCAATGACAAAGCCGCCGCCAATATTGATCATCATGATAACGATGGCGGCGATTGCATCGCCTTTGACGAACTTCGATGCACCATCCATCGCGCCGAAAAAATCCGACTCACGCTGGACTTTCTCACGGCGGCGCTTTGCCTCTGCGTCCGTGATCGCCCCTTGATTAAGATCGGCATCGATGGCCATCTGTTTGCCGGGCATCGCGTCGAGGGTGAATCGTGCCGACACTTCGGCGACACGTTCCGACCCCTTCGTGATAACAATGAAGTTGACAATAACGAGGATGACAAACACGATAAAGCCGACGACTGCATTGCCGCCGACGACGAAGTTGCCGAATGCTGTAATCACCTCACCGGCATTGGCATTGAGAAGAATCAGACGCGTGGATGAGATATTCAATGCCAGCCGAAAAAGCGTTGTAATAAGAAGCAACGACGGAAAAACCGATAAATCCAGTGCCTCTACATTGTAGATCGCCGACATAATAACGAGCAGCGCAATGGTGATATTGAGACAGATCAAAACATCCAACAACACCGTTGGCAACGGAATGATCATCATAATGACAATCGTTACGATAGCAACGGCGATCAGAACATCACTGTATCGCTGGATGAGATTGCCGGATGAAAGAGGATTTACACTGCCGGTCTGCGGTGCTGCCATGTTCTTACTCACTCCCCTTATTCCCGTTTCCCTTTTGTGGACATACAATCCACCATCTAATATTATACCAAATATTGAAATCCCGTCAAATGGGAATTACTATGCCCCGCGGCGCGTATTCTTGAGGCGGTAGACATAAGCAAGTACCTCGGCGACCGCCTGATAGAGCTCCTGTGGTATTGCATCTCCAATCTGGACAGCTGCATAGATGGCACGAGCGAGCGGCTTGTTTTCAACGATGGGAACACGAGCCTCACGCGCAATCTCCTTGATGCGCTGTGCCACGATATCCTGCCCCTTCGCAACGACGAGCGGCGCAGACATTCCCTGTTGATAGGAGAGAGCAATGGCAAAGTGGGTCGGGTTGGTAATGATGACATCCGCCTTCGGCACTTCCTTCATCATGCGTGCCATTGCCATCTGGCGCTGCTTCTGCCGGATCTTCCCCTTGATCTGCGGATCTCCTTCGGACTGCTTCATTTCATCTTTGACTTCTTGCTTTGTCATTTTGAGATCCTGTGTGGTTTGCCATTTCTGATAGCCATAGTCCATCAGCGCCATAACCATAATGACACCAATGACGATGAATGCCATGTGGAAAATAATCTCTGCCACAAGGGAAAGGCTCGTCGTCAGATCGAAGAACATGAACTGCGGCATCGCAAGAATCTGCTCATGAATAAAGCGATAAAGGAAAAAGCCGATGACGAGGATCTTAAAAAATGACTTTGCCAGCTCGACCAAAGAGCGTTTGGAAAAAATACGGCCAAAACCGTTGATGGGATTCAGCTTATCCAGCTTGAATTCAATGGACTCCGTATTAAACGTCAGACCGACCTGAAAAAAATTGATGGCCAGCCCAATCAGCATAATAGCGAACATAATGGGAAAAGCGGTCTTGGCGAGGACAATGGCAATGCCGATAAAGATGCGCAGAATATTCTCCGCATCCACGACCTGATTCAAATTGCTGAACACATAGGTTGTGTAGCCGGCAATGGAAAGATAAATATAATCCCAAAGGAGTTTCAGCGAAAAGAAGCCAATGAGGAGCACGAACGCCGTGTTCAGCTCCTGACTGCGTCCGACCTGCCCTTTCTTTCGGGCATCGGCGCGCTTCTTTGCCGTTGGTTCTTCCGTCTTTTCCCCGCCGGCGAAACGCTGGAGGTCAAAGGCAAATAACCCCCTATTGCAGGGCGCGTATCGCAAGTGATATATTTCCATACATTTCATTGAACAGCACATCCAGGAATAAGACATAGAACGGAATAATCATGGAAAGCACGGTGATGCCGATCATCAGCTGCAGCGGAATGCCGACGACGAAGATGTTCATCTGCGGCATCGTTCGCGAAAGAATCCCCAGTCCCACGTTGGTCAGAAGGATGGCAAAAGTAATCGGCATGGCAATCTTCATTCCCGTGAGGAAAATCGTCCCTGTAAAGTTGGCAATGAGGAGCGCCAGCGACACATTTCCTTCCATTCCGGCGATAGGAACGGCGCGAAAGCTCTCAACAAGCGCCGCCAGGATCATGTGATGCCCATTTGTTGCGAGGAGAATGATCGCTGCCAAATTATAAAGAAAACTTCCGATAAGCGGTATCTGCTGACCGGAAGTCGGATCGACAACATTGACGATGGCAAAGCCTACCTGCATATCCATAACCTTGCCTGCCATCGTGATAGCAGCAAAGGAGATGTACGCAACAAAACCGATCAGCCACCCAATAAAGAGTTCTCCGACGGCCGTCAGCGCAAACATAATAAGGTTCTCTGGTACGTATGGTGTCCCGAGTCCATCCACCACAGGAAAGAGGACAACGGTCATCGAAAGGGCCGTGCCTACACGAAAAAAAATAGGAATATTCATACTGCCGAAAAACGGTGAGATAAGAAAAATTCCGCTGGTCCGTACAAGCATCAGCAGGAATACGGCGATGTGTCCCTGGAGCAGCTCATACAAATCCATACGCCGCCCCCCTTATCGCAAATACTGGGGGAGGTTGACAAAGACATTTGTCACATACTCCACCATAATGCGCAGCATCCACGGTCCAAAGATCAAAATAGCGACAAACACGGCGATGATCTTCGGGATGAACGCAAGCGTCTGCTCCTGAATTGATGTCGTCGCCTGGAACACCGCGACCAAGAGGCCGACAATCAGGCCGAGGCCAAGCATTGGCGCGGAGACCAAAAGGACGACCATAAGAGCTTCCTGCGCGAGCTGAATGACCAAATCTCCGGACATATCAGCGCCTCCCCGTCATCGGAAACTCATGATGAGTGACTGGATCAAGAGATGCCACCCATCGACCATAACAAACAGAAGAATCTTAAACGGCAGTGAGATCATGACCGGCGGCAGCATCATCATACCCATGGACATAAGTGTACTTGCGACAATCATATCGATGACAATGAACGGAATATAGATCATAAAGCCGAGCTGAAATGCTGTCTTAAGTTCACTAATGATAAATGCGGGAATGAGCGTGAACGTCGATACATCCTCCGGTCCGTTCGGGCGCGGTGCATCCGACAAATTGACAAAGAGGGCGAGATCTGACTCCCGCGTCTGCCGCAGCATAAATTCACGCATAGGGTCAACAATGTTCTCGAGTGCCTGCTCCTGCGTGATCTGTCCCGCAAGATAGGGCTGTATCCCATTCTCATTTGCCTGCCCCCAATAGGGTGCCATGATATAAAATGTGAGAAACAAAGACAATGCGATGACCACCTGATTCGGCGGCACATTCTGTGTCGAAAGTGCATTGCGCAGGAAACCGATAACGACGACAATGCGAACGAAAGACGTCGTCATAACGAGGATGGCCGGTGCCAGTGACATAATCGTAAGCACCGCCAGAATCTGCATGCTGGTTGCAACGTCCTGCGGATTCTCAGATGTCCCGACACCGACACTGACCGTCGGGATCAGAGGGGCAGCAGATGCCTGTCCTGCCCCCAGGAGCAGGAGCGCTGTACCTCCCAACACGAACAAGATGCGCCCCAATTCCTTTCCCCCATTTCTCATGACCCCCTACTTTCGGAAAAGCGGAGGGATCTTCTGCACAAAGTCCGAGAGTGAGCCGAATTGATCGTGAAACACGCCGCCCTCTGCCGGTGGTGCCGTGCGAATCTCCTCCACCGTCTCTGGATCGTCGATCTCCGTGATCAGATGAATATTGGCATCCGTCACACCGAGAACAAATACGCGCCCAAAGAGCTCCACCACACAGACGGAGCGGTTCGGTCCAAGCGGGAGCTGCAAGTAGACCTGTCCGCCGCGTGCCGCAAGCGTCCGCATGGAGCTCTTACCAAAGGCACGTGCTGCGAAATAGGCGAGGATGACAACAAACGCAAAGACAGCAAAAAGGCTGACCACATAGGCGACCGTCGACCACCATGATACGGCCGACGGGCGCGGGTCAGCCTCCTGATATCCGGCCAGGTATCCGCCGCCCGTCTCACCTGCGGCAGATACATCCCCCATACATAACACAGAGAGTATGCATCCGAGCAGCAAGGACAGAGAAAATATCCAGGTGCGCATCAGCCGACGGCTTTGCGGATGGCCTCCAGAACGCGGTCTGCCTGGAATGGCTTCACAATGAAGTCACGTGCGCCCGCCTGGATTGCCTCGATAACCATAGCCTGCTGTCCCATCGCACTGCACATAACGACCTTTGCGCCTGGATCAACCTTCTTAATTTCTTTCACCGCCGTAATCCCATCCATTTCCGGCATCGTAATGTCCATCGTCACGAGGTCGGGCTTGAGCTCCTGGTACTTCTCCAGAGCCTTCATGCCATTCTCTGCCTCACCGACGATCTCATAGCCGTTCTTTGACAGAATGTCCTTCACCATCATTCGCATAAAAGCTGCATCATCGACGACCAGAACGCGAGTTGCCATTTTCTCATCTCTCCTTAATTTCGACAGAACATCCTTTATTCCCAAGGGCATCATCGCGCACGCAACGTGCCTTTCAAATCGCTCTCATTATAGCGAAATCTGCCTTCGGTGACAAGGATTTTCTACACTTCTCTCCGAAGGAAGCATGGATCATTCACAGGCTTCAGCCGATCCGCACTTCCTTAAAATATTCCTTTCGTCACTGGAGACGTGCCGCACGTTCAAGCGGGCTGACGATCTCTGTGATACGGACACCGAAGTTCTCGTCGATGACAACGACTTCGCCTTTTGCCAAATATTTTCCGTTGACCATAATGTCCACGGGTTCTCCGGCGAGCTTATCAAGTTCCACGATCGACCCCTTGGTCAGGTCGAGGATCTCTTTGATGGACTTCTTTGTACGGCCAAGCTCAACATTTACCTGAAGAGGAACGTCAAGGATAAGGCCGATATTGGCATCATTGACCTGAACCGGTACGGTGCTGAGCGGCGTAAACTGCGCAGACTGTACGGGAACATTCGATGCGACATGTGGTTGCATAGGCTGTGCTCCATATCCATTACTTGCCGGCGCTGCAGCAGCTGCTGCAGGTGCCGACGCGGGTGCTGCGGCAGGGGCAGCCGCCGCAGATGCGGCAGCTGCAATCTCTTCTTCTTCATCGTCGACATCCGGCTGCTGATTCATCAGCGCATCGACCATCTCACGCGCCACATCAAGCGGCAGGAGCTGCATGATCTCACTGTCGATGAGTCCATCCACCTCCATACGGAAGGATGCCTGCACGATTGGATCGACTTTATCCAGCAGTTTTGAAACGACTTCTGCTGTGCTGAAATCCACAAGGGTAACAACCGGCGGAGTGATATCCACCTTCTTATTGAACATCGAGGAAAGCGAAGTGGCAACGCTGCCCATCATCTGATTCATGGACTCGCTGACTGCACTCATGTGGATCTCGCTGAGTTCCTCATCCGGATTCGTCCCATCGTTGCCCATCATCAAATCGGCAATGATGGCTGCATCCTTCGCCTGAATGCAAAGGACATTGTTGCCTTCGATACCGATGCTGTACCCAACCTCGACGACGAGGAACGGAACGGGATATTTCTCCTTCAGCTGACTCATGTTGGAGATGGACACTGTCGGTGTCGTAATGGACACCTTCCGTCCGAGCAGGACGGACAGTGTCGTTGCCGCACCGCCCATGGAGATATTGCCGATCTCACCGAGTGCGTCACGTTCCATATCCGTTATGCCGTCTTCGCCGGCAGGAGACACATCCGCAGCAGGGGCGTCGCTCGACGCGGCATCGTCCGCAGGCGCATCTCCGCCCGAACCGCCGCTCAGGAGGGCATCGATTTCCTCCTGTGAGATCATATCATCACTCATTCGCGTTGTCCTCCCCTTCTATAACACCAGATATCTGCACGGCCATACGTTTCCCGGCTGTGCCAGGGCGTGCAAGGAATTTGGGATTTGAACCGACATAGCAGACGAGTTCATCCTTTGTAAGCGTATCAAGCTGGAGAACATCGCCAAAGCCGAGCGTCAGGAACTCGTTGATCGTCATCTCGATCTCACCGAGCTGTACCGTAAACGGCACCGACGTCCGTTCAATTTTACGCTGGAGCTCCTCGACCTGCTCAGGAGAACTCTCCCGATCCATGGAAGCCGCCACCCAAAACGAGGTCGTCAATTTCGACATGACCGGTTCCAGTACCAGATACGGGATGCAGATGTTCATCATGCCATCCACATCACCCATCTTAATGTGAATGGTGATGAGCACCACCATATCATTGGGCGGAACAATCTGGGCAAACTGGGAGTTTGTCTCCATCGTCTCAAAGTTCGGCCGAAACTCGACGACGTTGCTCCACGCCTCACGGAAATAATTGGTAGCCAGCTCGATGAACCGCCGCATGACCGCCATTTCAATATCCGTCAGGACACGTGTCTTGACAGCAGGCCGTCCCTCACCGCCAAAAATGCGGTCAATATAAGCAAATGCGATGCCGGGGTTGATCTCAATGATGATCTTCCCTTTCAGCGGCGGCAGTGCAAGAATGCCAATCACGGACGGATTCGCCATGGACTGGACAAACTCCTGATAGGTCACCTGATCGACAGACGAGACATCGATATCGATCATTGTGCGCAGGCTGGCCGACAGATACGTATTTAAGAGACGCGAAAAACTCTCATGCAGCATGAAGAGCGTCCGAATCTGATCCTTTGAGAATCGGTCCGGCCGCTTAAAATCATAGACCTTGACCTTGCGTTCCTCTTCTTCCGCCTTGACCTCCTCGGCGGAAACCGAGCCATCCGAAAGTGCCGAAAGAAGCTTGTCTATCTCGGATTGAGACAGTACGTCCTCAGCCAAGACTCTTCCCCCTTCCCATTGTGCAGTACTTCATCGAACTTACTGCAGCAGGAAGCTCGTGATGTAAACTTCGTAAACGGACCCCTGTCCGAGCCGATCGTTCAGTGCGTCCTTCAGCTGCTTTTTCAGCGCGTCCTGTTTTGCCGCATCAAACTCTTCCAGCGGCGCGGCACGCAGGAACTGCATCGTTGTGTCGAGGATCTTCGTCTCTGCGACAGGATTCACCTTGCCGTCCTTCACTACCTCAGACTTACCGGGATTGAGCTCTACGACAACGCCCGCCTTGAGGAACTTTCCGGCACGTCCGCCGCCGACATTGACCAGAATACCTTCTTTCGGGTCGCCGAGCTTATAGAACACACCGGGGTCGTGATTGCTCTTGCTTCCGCCTCCATCTTCCGCATGCGACGGGGACTCTGCCTGCGAGATAATATAATACGAGATACCGCCGGCTGCCGCTACCGCGACCAGCACCGCCACAAACACCACAACAATCATCATAACCATGGATGATTTCTGCTTTGGCTGCTCTGCTGCCTGTTCTTCCTTTTCCTCCGCCATGAGTTAATTCCCTCCCTAATAATGACTACGAAGCCGCAGCGGCTCCACACCGGGGCACTCCCTTGCCGCGTGGAGGAACACCGTCCTCCTATTATAACAAAGGAATGGAAATTCGCCAACTAAATTTGATGAAGCGCACGACGATATTTGATTGTCCGCCGCACAATTTCCTCCATCGGTTCCTCAACGATCAGCTTCTTGCCGTTGGTGAGTGTGATTACCGTATCCGGCGTCTCCTCAATGCTCTCGATGATCTCTGCATTGAGGACAAACTCCCCCTTCTGGTTCGTCTTGGAGTTGAACTTCGTCAGCATGATCATGACAGGCTTCCCCTCCATTTCCTTTTACAAGTTTTTCTTACGCACAGAAAAAGCATGTATAAACTCTACCTGATATACTTTCGCCGTCATCTTCACTTTTCCTTTTTTTTCACAGTGTTTTTTTCATTATATCTTAAATTTTAACCCAAATATTATCCAAGCTGTGCAAGAAAAGCCAGTGAACGCAAGGGGTGTCCAAGAAGTTCCTGAACATGAGCGAGCACGATTTCCTCTGCCTCCATAAGAGCTCCGCCGCGCACCCGCATAGGCGGCGGATCTGTCCAGTCAAGGTGCTGAAGATCGGTGAGAAGTGCGCGCAGTGCCGCAGCAAATGGCTTTGCCCCTGCAGCCGCACATGTCCTGCAAAGTGCACCGCCCTCACCTGCATGAAAGAATGCATCGCCCTCGATTGCCGCGCCGCAGTGGATGCAGTGATCATACGTCTGCTGCAGCCCCGCTGCATCCAGCGTGCGAAGGACGGCGGCCAGCGCGGCAACGCGCGGATGACGCGTCTCAAACGCCGTCATGATCAGTGCAAGTGTATCGAAGAAATGCTCATCCGCCACGCCCTCAGGCATAAACGCACAGACGACCTCGGCCGTAAATGTTGCATAGGCAAGTGCCATAAGGTCGTCCGCAATCCGATGGTGCGAAGCACGCACAGAAGCCGTCTTGACCGTCTCCAAACGGCGTCCCTCCGCGAACTGCAAATCGGCATGAACGAACATCTGCATTGCCCCCGCCAAAGGGCTGCGCGGACGACGGCAGCCGAACGCTGCCGCACGCACAAGACCGCGTTCCTTCGTATAGATTGTCACGATCTTGTCTGCCTCGCCCCAGCTGCGCGTGCCGAGCACGATCCCCTCGGCAGGATACAGTGCCATTATATCTCCTTACTGCACGTTTCATCCGACGGCACAACAGATGTCTTGCGAATGCTTTTTTGTGCAATATTTTTTTTGTGCTCGGCAAGCGGCATCACCGCACCTGCTGTCAGCATGTACTGAAGTGCCTCCTCCTTAGAGATATCAATGGTCACGGCCTCCTCCTCCCGCACGAGCAGTGTCGTCCCCGAGGTCATGTTGAGACTCCACGGGATAAAGACGCAGATATAACCGCCGCCCATCGCCTTCTGAAAACGCGGGGACAGATCCGCCATGACAAAGCCGAGTGCGCGTCCGCCCATATACGGCACATGAACAACACGCTTAAAGTTGCTGTTTGAATCGAGCACCGCTTCGGAAAGGCGTTTGACGCTTGTATAGATAAACTTGACGAACGGAATCGTCCCGATCATTGTCTCCCCAAGTGAGATCAGCTTCGCAAGGACCCAATTCGTCGACCCCCAGCCGACCAAATAGATCACGCAGACGAGGGTGATGATGCCCATGCCGGGGAAATAAAAAGGCAGATACTGCCCGAGGACACCTTCGGTAAAGCGCAGTGTCCACTCAATCACAAGCGCCGTGATGATCACGGGAACGAGAACGAGCAGGCCATTCACGAAGCGGCGTGAAACACGTTTCATGGCACGCCGATAGATATGATTCAGCCGCAGTGACATACTCCGTCCCTTTCCTTCTCCCTATGCATCTTCCTCGGTAAACCCGAATTCACGCAAGGCATGTGCCTTGCTGCGCCAGTCCTTGCGTACCTTGACCCACAGGTCGAGATAAACCTTCGTCCCGAGCAGCGTCTCGGCATCGGTGCGCGCGCGCTGGCCGATCGTCCGCAGGAGCGCACCGCGCGCACCGATGACAATGCCCTTCTGCGAGATACGCTCGACATAGATCACCGCACGGATGTAGACATCCCCCTTAGGACGCGTCGTCATCTCCTCGACGTCCACGGCAACCGCATGAGGAACCTCATCCCGTGTCAGTTCGAGCACCTTCTCACGTACCAGTTCTGCGATAATCAGGCGTTCCGGCTGATCGGTCACCATATCCTTGGGATAGTACTGCGGTCCCTCGGGGAGTTTTGCCTTGATCTCATCGATCAGCCCCGTAAGATTTTCCTCCTCACGCGCCGAGATGGGGACAATCGCCGCGAAATCATACATCTGCGCATAGGAGGCGATCACGGGTAGACTTTCCGTACGCGGGATACGGTCAATCTTATTCACGGCAAGCAGAACGGGGGCCTGCACCGCTGCAAGCTGCTTCAGAATATACCGTTCCCCCGCGCCCATCTTCTCCGTTACATCCACGACAAAGACAACAACATCGACGCCGTGCAGTGCACCTTCTGTCGCCTTTTCCATATATGCACCAAGGCGATCCTGCGGACGATGCACCCCGGGCGTATCGAGGAAGATGATCTGCGCATCCTCCTCCGTCAAAATGCAGAGGATGCGGCTGCGCGTCGTCTGCGGCTTGTCACTCATAATGGCGATCTTCTGCCCGATCAACGCATTGATCAGCGTCGACTTTCCGACATTCGGCCGTCCGATTACGGCGACAAATCCCGATTTGTATGTGCTCATCGTGCAATCCCCAGTGCATCCATCACATGCCTCTGCTCTTCTTCCATTTCCAGCCGCTCCTCCTCCTCGATATGGTCATAGCCAAGGAGATGCAGCATTCCGTGCACCGTGAGGAAGGACAGCTCCCGCAGGAAGCTGTGCCCATACGTCTCTGCCTGCGCTGCCGCGCGCTCGAGTGAGATCACGAGGTCGCCGAGCACAACGCCGCCCGGCGCATCGAAGATCTCCGGCTCCTCACTCTCCGTGAGAGCAAAGGACAGCACATCGGTCGGACGGTCAACGCCGCGATAGTCACGGTTGAGCGCGTGGATGTGCGCATCGTTCGTCAGCGTCACACTGACCTCTGCGTCCAGTGCGCCGTACAGCCGTCCGACGGTCAGTACGGCGCGCCGCACGGCATCCACATCCTCCTGCGGCACCTCAAGAGTGTCCGGCTCTTTTCCGATCGCGATCTCCATCCTGCTTCTCCCGTTTCTTTTCCCATGCGCCGTACGCCTCAACGATCCGCGTGACGACCTCGTGACGGATAATGTCAACCGGCTCGAGGCGCACGATGCCGACGCCCTTCACTCCTCTCAGGATCCGGCACGCCTGTCGCAGCCCCGAGGTTGTTCCGCGCGGCAGATCGACCTGCTCAAGATCCCCCGTCACCACCATGCGCGAGCCGAAACCGAGACGCGTGAGGAACATCTTCATCTGCGCGCTCGTCGTATTCTGCGCCTCATCAAGAATGACAAATGCGTCATCGAGCGTGCGTCCGCGCATATAGGCAAGCGGCGCAACCTCAATCAGCTGACGGCTCATCATCTTCTGATAGCCCTCCGCACCGAGGATGTCCTGCAGCGCATCGTAGAGGGGGCGCAGATATGGGTTGATCTTCTCCGTCAGGTCACCCGGCAGAAAGCCCAGATGCTCTCCCGCCTCCACCGCGGGACGCGTGAGAATGATGCGGCTGACTTCGCGGTTGCGGAGTGCTGCCACCGCCATAACGACAGCGAGGTAGGTCTTTCCTGTTCCAGCAGGGCCCACGCCAAGTGTCACAGCATGTTTGCGGATCGTCCCTAGGTAGTCGCGCTGACCAATGGTCTTGGCACGTACCTCCCGCCCCTTTGCCGTCACGAGCAGCACCTCGGAGAACAGTCCGTGCAGTTCCTCCACACGCTCTGTATATACGAGACGTGCCCCGTAATGTACTTCATGTGTCGTCAGACGCACTCCCTGCCGATGGCAGAAGAGCAGTTCTCTGATGAGCGTCCGCACAGCGGAGACATCCGCCGCCGTCCCCGTCACCGCAATGCTGTTGCCGCGGCTCACCATGCGGCAGGAGCAGTCCTCCTGCATGATTTGAAGAAACGCGTCGCGCTCGCCCAGAATCGCATACGCTTCCTGCTGATCCTTAAACTCGATAATGTCTGTTGTCTCCGTCAAAGGCAGCCTCTCCTATATAAAATACTCGATGGTCGCGTCCGCTGTCCGCTTCGTCCGCTCATCAAAGAGCAGCACCGCTTCGCGCGACGTCATGGGACCAAGGGCATACAGATCCTTTGTTTCGCGATTAAAACAGGAAAACGGTGCAATGCGGTTGTACTCATGCGGATGTGCGCACGTCACTGCAATGCCCTCCCGCACAAAGGACACATCTGCCTCACGCAGATAGTACGGATCAAAGAGACGGATGTGCTCCCCCGTCATCCCTGTGAGGAGTGCGTAGTGCTCGACCTCGTAGAAGAGGCGCACCACCACAACACCGCCGCGTGAGAGTGCATCGTTCACATAGCTGTGCGCACCGATATATACGCTGCGTCCCGTGATGTACTGACAGGAGAGCGGGAACTGCGTTGCACGCGAGAACCCCTCGAGCCAGTTTGTGAGGTACATCATCGCCATGCGCGACGTCCCCTCCTTGCACGCTGCACCGCCCATCCCATAGCAGTCAAGCGAATAGAGCATAACGCTGCGGATGATTTCAGGCGGAACCTCGGCGCGGGGAAAGAGGTAGCTGACCGCATCGAGCAGTGCCGTCGGACCGCAGTCGTACTCCGACATCTGATAGCGCAGAGGAATCTTCATGTATACCCCCATTTCCGCAGGAGATTCGGCATCAGGATCGCAAGAATGACGAGCACTATGCCGCCTGCCTGCACGGGGGCAAAGTGTGTATCAAAAACCAGCCAGGCAAAGAACACGCTTGCAACCGGTTCAATCGTCGCCGTGATCGCCGTCTCCGCAGGACTGAGCCAACGCAGCCCAAGCGCGAACGCGAAGAAAGCGACCACCGTGCCCAGCCCGATGATGACGAAGAGATCAAACCACGTCTGTGCCGTAAAGAAAGAGCCAACATCTGCGATCACCTGCGTCACAGGAAGAAGAGCAGTCCCGCCAAAAAACATACAGACGGCAAGCAGGAAGAAACGATCAAACCGCCGCAGAAGCTGCACCGGATAGATCATCGCAAAGACAAATGTCGCGCCCGAGATGAGACTCCAGACAACACAGTCCATCGGAACCGAGAGGCGCGTTGGATCGCCGCCCGTCACAAGCAGGAATACACCCACCACGGCGGCGGCCACGGTCAGCAGCTCTGCCATGTGCGGCAGCCGCCGCCGGCGGGCGGCGAGATAGAGAATCATCAGTGCCGGGCTGGTCGAACAGATGACCGTCGTTGCCGCCGCATCTCCTGCTGCAATCCCCTTGAAGTAGGAAAACTGAACAATCATAATGCCGAGGATGCCGTGCACCGCCATCTGCAGGAGCAGGCGCGGGCTGCGGCACAGCGTACGCACACCGCGCCGCAGGCCGCCGCTCCACCACGCGAGCAGGAAAAAGAGTCCGCTGGAAAGGAAAAGACGCACCTGTGTCAGTTCCACAGGGATATGATGTGACTGTACGTAGAAGTCCTGTGCCGCTGTCCCGCTTGCCGCCCACATCGTCCCGGCAAGCAGGACGAGGAGCACCGCAGAGACGTGCGACATAGGTTCAGCCCTCCCCCTGCTCCCGCTTCACCGCATCGGCAATCGCCGCACAGACCTTCTCAAGCTGTTTCTGGTCGGTGCCCTCCGCCATCACGCGGATCAGAGGTTCCGTTCCCGAGGGGCGCACGAGAACGCGCCCCTCACTGCCGAGAATGCGTTTCCCTTCGGCAATTGCATCACAGATGGCAGGATTTTTCTCCCATCCCTCCTTGCTCTTAACGTGCACATTGACAAGGAGCTGCGGATAGGTTGTCATCATGGCGTTCAGTTCGGACGCCTTTTTTCCGCTGCGGTGCAGGGCTGAGAGCACCTGCAGTGCTGTGACGAGGCCGTCGCCCGTTGTCGCATGTTCCGCAAAGATAATATGCCCCGACTGCTCACCGCCGATCGTATAGCCGCTGCGGCGCATTGCCTCAAGCACGTAGCGGTCTCCGACCGCCGTCACCTCAACGCGTCCGCCGAGTGCCGCAATCGCCTTGTGGAAGCCGATGTTTGCCATCACTGTCGTCACCACTGTCTTGTGCGGCAGATGCCCCATGCGCATCATCTCTGCTGCACAGACGACGAGAATGTGGTCTCCATCGATCAGCGTGCCTGTCTCATCAATACAGAGGCAGCGGTCAGCGTCGCCGTCATGGGCAATGCCGATATCCGCACCGCATTCGAGTACCGTGCGGCGCAGCGAGTCCAGATGCGTTGATCCGCATCCGTCATTGATGTTCACGCCATTCGGAAGCGCATGGATCACCTTGACGTCTGCCCCGAGACGGCGCAGCACCTTCGGCATTGCTTCATACGCCGCACCATTCGCGCAGTCGAGGACGATTCTCATCCCATCAAAACGCTCTGTGCACGTACTCACAACATAGTCGATGTACTGATTCAGCAGATCGTCACGGTACTCCACCACACCGATCTCTTTCCCCGTCGGACGTGCTTCATGGTCGCCGCTCTGAAGGCCGCGGACGAGTGATTCCAGTTCATCTTCCACTGCATCGGGCAGTTTGTAACCATCCCCGCCAAAGAACTTGATTCCGTTATCGTGAAACGGGTTATGCGATGCCGAGATGACAATGCCTGCACTGGTCTTGTGTTCCCGCGCAAGGTAGGCAATCGCAGGAGTTGGCATAACCCCCGCGAGAAGAGCGACTCCTCCTGCCGAGCAGATGCCTGCCGTCAGTGCTGCTTCAAACATCTCGCCCGAAACACGCGTATCCCGTCCAATCAAAATACGAGGACGCACCTTGGCATGTGCTCCAAAATAGAGCGTCGCTGCGCGACCAAGCTGATAGGCAAGTTCAGGTGTAAGCTCCGTATTCGCCACACCTCGCACACCATCCGTCCCAAAAAGTCTCACAATAACAGCCTCCTGTGTATCTTCAGCATCATCTTGTGCAATGGGGTGCGTGGATTTTCACACACCCCAAATTTCCTTTATCCTCATCATAATCTACTGTATTCGCTCCAAAAAAGCAAGTGCCGCTTTCAGTCCGTCAAGTGCGGCACTCATAATGCCGCCTGCATACCCCGCCCCCTCACCGATGGGATAGAGCCCTGCCGCATTGACCGCCTGCATTGTCACCGCATCACGCAGGATACGGCAGGGCGCAGAGGAGCGGGCCTCTACGCCAGTCAGCGGCACATCCGCCGCGCCGAAACCCGGCACACGCTGTTCCCAGTGCTGCAGGGCACGCGCGAGCGATGCTGCGCACATATCGGGCAGCACCATTCCCAGCGCGGCAGCACGCACACCGGGCATATAGGTCGGTGTAACACAGAAATTCATCAATCCCGTCCGTCCCGCAAGAAAATCTCCTACGGCCTGCACAGGCGCACGATAGTCGCTCCCGCCTGTACGAAAAGCACGCGCTTCAAGTTCCCGCTGGAAGCGAATGCCGCCAAGCACACCGCCGCCGAAATCGACAGGATTGACCTGAACGAGCAGTGCGCTGTTCGCTGTCCCCGAGCCGCGGCAGTAGTTGCTCATCCCGTTCGTCACGAGACGTCCTGCCTCCGAGGCTGCCGCGACCACCATGCCGCCAGGGCACATACAAAAGGAGTAGACCCCGCGTCCGCCCTCCTCATCCCGATAGGTCAGTGCATAATCCGCAGCAGGAAGATACGGACTGCCCGCTGCCGCGCCGTACTGCATACGGTCAATGAATTCCTGCGGATGCTCAATGCGCACGCCTATGGCGAATGGCTTTGCCTCCATCCGTATGCCTGTCTGATGCAGCATGGCATAAGTATCGCGCGCCGAGTGCCCAATGCCGAGAAACACTGTGCCCGCCGGAATGACAGCATCTCCATTGACGATGAGCGCAGTGATGCGCCCCGCATTCAGTGCAATATCTGTTACCTGTGCGCCGAAGCGCACCTCGCCGCCCATAGCGATGATGCTCTCACGCAGATGCTTTACGACCGTGCGCAGCACATCCGTCCCGATATGCGGCTTTTGAAGATACCGTATCTCCTCGGGAGCACCCGCAGCAATAAACGCCTCGATGATCTCAGTCATCCGCGGGTCACGACTGCGTGCTGTCAGTTTTCCATCGGAAAACGTCCCTGCCCCGCCCTCACCAAACTGTACATTCGATGTGGGATCGAGCTGTCCTGTCTGCCAGAAGCGTGCGACATCCCGCATACGGTGATCCACATCCCGCCCACGTTCGAGCACGAGAGGGGCAGCGCCGGCACGGGCAAGCAGCCACGCGGCAAAAATCCCCGCAGGACCAAATCCTACGACAATGGGACGCTCGCACCCGCGCTGCGGCGTATAAGGAGGAACAGCGAGGGGCTGCGGCTGCTCCGCCCGCTGCACATTCCCGTCACGGCGCATCCGCATGAGGATTCCGCGAGATCCCTTCACCTCGACGTCAATCGTATAGTTCCACCGTATGGGCGTACCGTTCCTGCACCTTGCATCCAGAGCCTTATGAACGACAATCACCCCGTGCACTGCACAGGGTGATACGCCAAGACGTTCTGCGGCAAGGGTTTCAAGGGAACGTACTTCTTCATAGGGTACGAACAAGTTTTTGATGCGTATCATTGTATCGTCCCGACCTTGATCTCCGCCGTCACCGTCTGATTCGCTGCCGTTACTCCATTGGGAAGGCGAAGGTGTACCTGCCGCGTACCGCTTTCCTTTACATCGGAGAGAGAGAAGTCCTCCGTTTCGATGCTCGTCACCTTGTCGAGTACATCCTTCGTCCCTGAGATCTCAATGCGTGCTGGCTGCACGGCAATTCCCTCCAGCTTTAGCTGAGGAGGAAGATCACTGCGTGGTTTCACCTGTACATCGACGGTCTTGCGGGACAGTCCGCGGGCAATCTTCCCCGTAACCTCGGTTGACGCAGGAGAGAGCGTGACGCCCTGTACTTCCCTGCCGTCCGCATTCAGCGGAACGAGAGAAACCGTCATTGTAAAATCGCCCGTCCGGTCACTGAGACTGACATAGGCAGCAATCTCCGTCACCTGATCGACGAGAGAGCGTGGTCCTTCCACCGTGACCTTGTCATTGGACTGTTTCAGTCCCTCAACGGTAAAGCCGTCAGCCGGCTTCCCACTGGCTGACAGATTGATGCGGAAGGTCCTCTGGATAATGCGGTCGAGGGTTATATTGATCCTATCCGGCGATACACTGACAAGCTCGAATCCATAGGGGATAGATGTCTCCACCGCATAGGCACGTTCCCCCTCCGTAAAATTGGACAGATCCACGCGTGCATGAAAATCACTGTTGTCCGCTGAAACGAAATACGAACGCGGCCCGCGGACACGAATGGTCACCGTGTCCGTTCCCGCGTGCATCAGATAACCATCCGGCACACTCTCCATTGTCACAGGCACGGTATAGGATGCCTCCATGGAGGGGTTCTGATCGTTCATCACATAAAGCCAGAGCACCACGGCGACAATGAGTGCCGCGAGCTTGGCAAGCAGATTGTGCTGAACGAGACTGCCTAGCCTGCTCATGATTTCCCCCTCCAGCTCCGAATCGTTTCCAGAATCGACGAGTGCGAGCTATAGGCAAACGCAGGCGTCAGGATATGGGTCAGGCGCTCCCCGTCCAGATGACGATGCAGACGTCCGTTCTCTGCAATCGAGATCGTTCCCGTCTCCTCACTCACCACAACGATCAGCGCATCGCACTGCTCCGACAGCCCGATTGCCGCTCGGTGACGCGTCCCGAGCTCCGTTGAGAGCGACCGGTTCTCCGTCAGCGGCAAAAGGCAGCCCGCTGCGATCAAGCGTTTGCCGCGGATCACTGCGGCACCGTCATGCAGAGGCGTGTTGGGAATAAAGACATTCATCAGGAAATCCGATGTAATGAGTCCGTCGATCTGAATGCCCGTCGCACTGATATCGTTCAGCCCCATATTGCGCTCAATGACCAGCAGCGCGCCAATCTTATTTGCCGAAAGAATTTTGACAGCACTTCGTATCTCGCGGATTGTACTCTGTGCCTCCTCATCATCTAAGAGGGTACCGGGACGGAAAAACTTTCCCTGACCGAGATGTTCGAGCGCACGCCGCAGTTCCGGCTGAAAGACAATCGGCAATGCGACAAAGAGCAGCGTCACACATTTTTGAAGCAGCCATGAAATCACATGCAGATTCAGATAGCTTGCCACCACCGTTATTCCAAGCAGGACAAGAATGCCCTTGCCGAGGGTAATGGCACGCGTATCCTCGAGCATCAGGTAGACACGGTACAGAATGAGCGCGACAATCAGAATATCAAGGACATCCAGCGGCGTGATGGTCGACAGGATGCCGCGAAATTGTGTCGGCATTGTGAAATCAAGCGGCATAAGAACCCCCCACGTTCAAAACATCCCTTTCCAGCTGTATCTCCCCAAATATAAGTCTGCGTATTTTCCCCGGCATAAATCGAGTATCACGGATGATGTTCAAATCTGCCTATATTAAAGTTTCGATTCGAATAGGAAAAATCCTTGTGACCTATACGGCTCTGAAAAAAAAATTTCGGGACCGCCGTACGAGGTCTTTCAGCCTCGTACAGCAGTCCCGAAATCAGGGGGTCAAAATCAGCAGATCTTGCGGATCCAGCCTTCGGGCGCCTCGACCGTGCCGAGCTGAATGCCGCGCAGCGTATCATAGAGCTTCTGCAGCACAGGTCCCATGTGCTCCATGCCGCTCGGGAACGCGATCACCTGGTCGCCGTGCGTCACCGAGCCGACGGGGGAGATCACCGCCGCCGTACCGCAGAGCCCGCACTCTGCAAAGTCATTCAGCTCCTCGAACGCCACGGGGCGATGCTCCACCTTCAGCCCGAGCACGTGCTCCGCGATATAGACCAGCGAGCGGCGCGTCACCGACGGCAGGATCGACGGCGACTTCGGCGTCACCACCGTGCCGTCCTTCTTGATGAAGAGGAAGTTTGCACCGCCTGTCTCCTCGACGTGCGTGCGCGTCGCTGCATCGAGGAACATATTCTCGTCGAACCCTGCCGCATGCGCCGCCATATAGGCGTGCAGGCTCATCGCATAGTTCAGCCCCGCCTTGATATGTCCCGTGCCGTGGGGAGCTGCACGGTCAAACGCACTCACGCAGAGGCGGATCGGCTTGATGCCGCCCTTGAAGTATGAGCCCACGGGTGTCGCGAAAAGGCGAAACTGATATTCATCGGCGGGCTTTACACCGATGACCTCGCCCGATGCGAAGATAAAGGGGCGCAGGTAGAGCGATGCGTCCGTACCATAGGGCGGAACGTAGTCACGGTTCGCCTTGACCACCGCATCGACCGCCTCCAAGAAGCGCTCCTTCGGAAAGGACGGCATCTCAAGATACGCTGCCGAGTCATACATGCGCGCCGCATTAAGATCGGGGCGGAACGTCACAATATGCCCATCCGCCGTCTCATAGGCCTTCAGCCCCTCGAAGACCTCCTGGCAGTACTGCAGAATCCCTGCGCACTCGCTGATCGCGACTGTCGAGTCAGAGGTCAGACCTCCCTCGTCCCACGTCCCATTCGCATAATTTGACACATAACGCTGCGGCAGAGAACGATAGGCAAACCCCAAATTCTCCCAGTCCAAATCCGCCTTTGCCATAAAAAGCGCCCCCTTCTTTCAAAATGTACGTCCTATCATAGTACCATCATGCGTCCTTGTCAAATGGATTTAGGAATCGCTGATAAAATGAGGTATGCCAGATTGGCGTAGATTTTTTGTCCGATTGAGGCAGCAAACCGGACGCATAGCGAGGGCTATGTGGAGGATTTGCTAACGAAAAGCGGGCGAAAAAGATACGTCAAGATGGCTGTGCCGATTTTATCAGTGCTTCCTTTACCGCGCCGCAGCATCCAGCTCCCTGCGTGCACGCGGCAGACGCTTTAGAATATCACCTGCGATCAGGCCGTTTCCGCGCTTCTCGTAAGCGCGATCCCCCGCATATCCGTGCAGCCACACGCCCACGATTGGCGTCATCCCGCTCTCCATCTGGCGCATCAGTCCGACAATCGCTCCCGCGAGCACATCGCCTGCCCCCGCCGTCGCCATGCCCGCATTGCCGCAGGTGGTAAAGAATGCATCCCCATCGGGGTAGACCACAATGGTGCACGCCCCCTTGACCACAAACACCGCCTGATGATCGCGCGCAGCGTCCCGTGCCATGCGGAGCAGATCCTCTTCCGCCTCCCCCGTCTCCACGCCGAGGAGCGCGGCAAACTCACCGAGATGCGGTGTCAGAATCGGCACCTGCGGTAGGTCGCGCAGCGCATCGAGATGTCCCGAGAACGCCGCAATCGCATCTGCATCCATCACAAGCGGAGCCTTGACCTCCGCCGCAAAGAGACGGACAAATTCGCCCGTCTCCGGCATGCGCCCGATGCCGGGGCCGATGAGCACGGCATCCGCATGCGCCGCGAGCGAGAGTGCCTTCTGTCGTGCATCTTCCCCGCCGAAACAGCCCATGCCCTCATCGGGCAGCGGAACGACCATCACTTCCGTCAGTTTTGCCGCCAAGACGGGATAGATGCGCTCCGGTACGGCAAGCGTCACAAGCCCTGCACCGACGCGCAGGGCGGCCTCTGCCGCCAGTGCTGCCGCCCCTGTCATGCCGAGCGAGCCGGCCAGTACGAGAATCCGTCCGCACGTACCTTTATGTACATCACGTGCACGCGGAGGAAGAAGTTTCGCTGCTGTATCCTGCGTGATGAGAGACTGCCGCAGGCCCTCTCCCGCAAGGAGTGCGTGAGGAATGCCGATATCGTCAACGAGCAGCTCTCCAACGGCATTCGCTCCCGGACCTAGGAAATGCCCCACCTTTGGCAGTCCAAGGGCGAGTGTCCGATCTGCACGAACAGCGACGGATATGATCCGTCCCGTATCCGCCTCTACTCCGCTTGGAATATCGATGGCAATCGTCGGTTTTCCTGCCGCATTGATCTCCTCGATCAGGCGCAGTGCTGTCTTGCGCAGCTCGCCCTTCACCCCTGTGCCAAGGATCCCATCAATCACCGCATCAGCAAAGCGCAGGGAGACCCGCAGGCGATCCCAGTCCCGATCCCCCGCAAGGGAACGGACCTCTGTCCCCATCGCCCTCAGCGCACTGTACATCGCACGGGCAGCAGGACTGAGATGTTCCTCCTCGCCCGCGAAGAACATCTTCACGCGCGCCCCCATATTGATGAGATGCCGTGCTGCTGCAAAGGCATCACCGCCATTGTTTCCGCCTCCGGCAAAGACAGCAAACACCTTGCCCTGCGCACCGCCGATCATCTGCCCCGCTTCCTCTGCCGTCCGCCGTCCGGCATTTTCCATCAGAGCGACAGCGGGCAGCCCATAACTCTCCTCCACTGCTCCATCGATGCGGCGCATATCCTCTGCAAACGATACATTCATCACTGACCCTCCAACATACAGTAAGCCGTCGCATACTCCTTCTCGTGGCTGAGCGTAATCCATATCCGCGTCACGCCCATCTCCGCTGCACGTGCCGCGAAGTACCCATAAAGATGCACCTCGGGTGCGCCGAGTGCACCGGGCAGAATCTCCACATCGTGGAGAGTACCGCCGCGCAGCCCCGTACCAAACGCCTTCAGCACGGCTTCCTTGCCGGCAAATCTGGCGGCGAGGCTTGCTGCCCCTGCACGTCCGCACTGCACGGCATAAGTCCGTTCTGCCTCCGTATAAACACGAACGAGGAAACGTTCATTCTTTGCCGCACGTTCCACGCGCTCCACACGGACGATGTCACAGCCGATCCCAAGAATCATAACATCTCCTTTATCATAATATCCTCTATCATAACAGAAAAGGGATTATTGCGCCACGCAATAATCCCTTCAAACAACCACTGATTCCCTCATCCGCCCGACAAATTTTTAATGCTGCAGCGGTTCCGGAACGACACCCGGCTGCTGCGGCGCAGGACGCATATCCGTTGACAGCTTATACACGCCCTCATCCGGCGCGGGCGACGACGCGGATGATGCCGACGGTTCCGCAGCTGATGTGCCGCCGGCCTGAACCGAACCCGTACCAGCGTCACCTGCCGTATTGCCCGAAAGCTTCATGCTGCGTGCGATGAACACCTCGACGCGTCGGTTCTGCGCACGTCCCTCCTCCGTATCATTCGATGCGATCGGCCGATACTCACTGTAGCCAAGGGCACTAAACCGTGCAGGGTTCAGTGAGGGCTGCACCGCCATCACACCGCGCATCAAGCTGACGGCACGCGCCGAACTCAGCTCCCAGTTCGATGGATACTGTGCCGTTGAGATTGGCACATTGTCTGTGTGACCGGAGATCGTTACGCGCTCGGGAAGCGAGGCGAGCACCCCGGCAATGACGGGAACAATCTTTTCCGCGTCTCCTTGAAGGACAGCAGACCCAGAGGAGAAGAGCGCCTTCTCCTTCAAGCGAACCATTAATCCTTCTTCGGTTAGTTCCGTGCTCACCTGATCCTGCAGATTATTGTCCTTGATATACTGGTCCAGCTTCTTTTGTGCCTCTGAGAGATCCTGATTCTCCTTCATGTAGGCGGCGTCTGCCGTATTTGCACCGTTCGTCATCGTTGGAGGACTGGGCGCTGTCGATGGTCCCATCCCGCTGAAGAAGGATGGCCCTCCCATATTGAATGCCGCCGTGAAGGCCTGCGCGAGAGCCTGCATCTTCGACGCATCCGTCTGCGACATGGCAAAAAGTGCAATAAAGAGCGCCAAGAGCAGCGTCATCAGATCAGAGTAGGGCAGGAGCCAAGCCTCGTTGAGTTCCTCCTCATGGGGCTTCCCGCGCTTCTTTCTCGCCATATCAGCCCTCTCCCTTCAGCGCCTCACGCTCCGTCTGCGGGATAAATACCATGAGCTTCGCTTCAATTGCTGTCGGCGAATCGCCGGCCTGGAGCGACAGAATCCCCTCGATGATCATGCGCTTCTGACTAACCTCGTGCTCCGATATGATCTTGAGTTTATTCGCAAATGGATGCCAAAGAACATATCCCGTAAAGATACCGAGGATTGTCGCAACGAACGCCGCCGCGATCGAGTGACCAAGCTTGTCGATATCGTTCAGGTTGCCGAGTGCCGCGATCAGACCGACAACGGCCCCCAGAACACCAAGCGTCGGCGCATACGTACCAGCCTGTGTGAACATCGAGCGTCCTTCGGCATGACGCTCCTGCATGATCGCAAGCTCGGCATCCAGAACATCCCCCACGAAGTCCGGATCCATACCATCAATGACCATGCCAAGCCCCGTGCGGAAGAACGGATCCTGGATCTCCTGCGCCTTGCTCTCAAGGGCAAGAATGCCCTCGCGGCGCGCAATCTGCGACAACTCGATGAACTGCTGCACGAGCTGCCCCTTTTCCTGAAGCTGGGGAACTTGGCAGGTCTTCTTGATGAGATTGAAAAAATTCCCCAGCTGTTCCATGCGAAATCCAATGAACAGGCACGAAAACGTACCGCCAATGATGATGAGGAACGCCGCCGGGTTATTGAGCGCCGTCAGCGGTGCCCCCTTCAATATCATACCGACAAAGACCGAGATGAGTCCCATAATAATCCCGATGACTGTTGATTTTTCCAAAACAAAAGCCCCCAATCCATTTTCTCGATCGTCGAACGCACACCTGTCTGATCCGTCAGACACACGTCCATATCTTCCTATATTATTCCATAACGGAGGGAAAAATCCTACCCCTTTTTTAAAAAAAGTTAAAAAAAGAGTAGATTTTTTTCAATAAATTTTTCTTATCCTGTCATATATTGTCTAAAAATATGATATAATAAGCCGTGAATAAAAAAGAGTTATTAGGAGGATGGTCACATGGAATTGCGGCAATTGGAATACTTCCAAATGGCGAGCCGCCTCAAGAATATCACGCGTGCTGCCGAACGTCTCCGTGTTTCCCAGCCGAACATCACTGTCGCGATAAAAAAACTCGAAAGCGAACTTGGCATCCAGCTCTTCGACCGCAGCCAGAAGCAGCTCTCCCTCACGCCCGAGGGCGCAGTCTTTTTGGAGCGTGTCGAGGTAGCACTGCGCAACATACAGGATGCCGTGCTCGAGGTGAACGACTACAAGCAGCTCCAAAAAGGAACGATTAAAATTGGTATTCCTCCTATGATGGGCGCCTATCTCTTCCCAAAGATCTTCTCCAGTTTCCAGCGCCGCTATTCCCACCTCGATGTCTACCTCCATGAAGAGGGCTCCGTCGCCATCCGTGAACAGCTTGAACGCGATGAACTGGACTTTGGCATCATCATCATTCCTGAGTCCTCGCCAAATCTGCAGCTGCTGCCGATGACACGCAGTCAGATTGTTTGCTGCGTCCCCGAGGACAGTGAACTGGCTGAGCGCAAGGCTGTCACATTACAGGACATCGAAGGACGGAATATCATCATGCTGAAGGAAGGCTCCTTCCTCCGTCAGACCATGCTTCAAAAAATGAAAGCAGCAGGAGTCTCTCCGAACATCGTACTCGAGTCCAATCAGGTCGTTACCATTATGGGACTTGTTGCAAGCGGAGTGGGCGACGCCTTCCTGCTGGACATGATCGCACGCGAGGCGCACGGCATCCGTACTCTTCCGCTTGCCGCTCCCGTTTATGTAGACGTAGGGCTCGCATGGAAACGTGACCGTTACATCTCACGCGCCGCACAGTCCTTTATCGATTTTGCCAGGGATACCCTCAGCCACAAAGGAAACACTCCTATGCTCTGAATGCAGAAAGGCCTGCTGCGTCCATCGGCTCATGGTACTCGTTACTTCCCCGCAAACAGGGGAAGTGAATCCGGAAAATCCGTGCAGAGGACTGCAAAACGGAAAAAGAGTCACAAGAAGGGGCTGTACACGAAGTTTTCTGCCTTCGTGTACAGCCCCTTCTTATAGTATTAAAACTCAGAAAATCAGATGTGCGATCACGTAGCCGACGCAGCATCCCGAGGAGACCCCGATCAGTCCGGGGATCATGAACGAATGGTTCAGGATGTACTTGCCGATACGCGTCGTACCCGAACGGTCAAACCCGATGCACGCAAGATCGGACGGATAGGTTGGCAGGAAGAAGTAGCCGTAGCATGCCGAGATGAACGAAAGGATGAGGATCGGGTCAACCCCGACGTTGATCGCCATCGGCACGACAATCGCAATCGCCGCCCCCTGCGAGTTCACCAGTTTCGACGTGAGGAACGCCAGCACGGCGTACGCCCACGGATAAGACTGCACCGCAGCGCCGAGGAACTGCTTGAGGAAGGCAATGTGATTCATGAAATAGGTATCTGCCATCCATGCGACACCGTAAACCGAGACGAGAGCAACGACGCCCGAACGGAAGACCTGCGAGTTGCCGACATCCTTTGCCTTGACCTTGCAGGAGACGAGAATCGTCGCACCGACGAGCAGCATGACCATCTGGATGACAACAACCATCGAGATTGCCTTCGGCGCGGCATCCGGTTTCGGCGGGAATTTCGGCAGAAGCTCCGGGAAGTTGCCGAGCACAGCAATCGCAATGATGCCGATGAAGAAGATAATCATCGCACGATAGTATTCCTTCGGCAATTCCTTATCAAGGAGGCTCTCCGAATCACCATAGACATACTGCTTGTTCTCCGGATCGCGGATGAACTCCTGGAAGCGCTCATCCTGGTCAAGATCCTTGCCGCGGCGATAGCTCCACAGCGCCGCAAAGAACACACCAAGCCCCGTGGCAGGGATGGACACCGAGAGCACCTGGAACACGGTAAAGTCGTGTCCCGACACGGAGAGAAACGCCACCATCGAGACGACAGCGACCGAGACCGGCGATGCGCAGATCCCCATCTGCGATGCAACGGACGAAACCGCCATCGGACGCTCGGGGCGGATGCCTTGCTTGATGGCAATATCATAGATGATCGGAAACATCGTATAGACGACGTGCCCCGTGCCGCAGAGCACCGTCAAGAACCACGTCGTCAGCGGCGCGAGAATCGTGACGTGCTTTGGGTTATTGCGCAGGAACTTCTCCGCGTACTTCAGCATGACCGTCAGCCCGCCCGAGGTCTGCAGGAAGCCTGCGCAGGTGACCACCGCGAGGATGATCAGCATAACATCGATCGGCGGCTTCCCCGGCTGATAGCCGAAGATAAACGTGTAGATCACGAGGCCGAAGCCGCTGATCACCGCCAGTCCCAATCCACCGTGCCGCACGCCGACGATCAGGCAGACGAGCAGGACGATGAATCCCAGCATCATTTCCATGAAAACAACTCCCCCATTCTGCTGCGCAGAGTCCCAACTCTGCACAGGTATAATAACAGCGTGTCTTATTATACATCATGTATACATCATTAGTAAAGTCTAAGTTTTATAGAGAAAAACTATCTCTCTTTGTTAAGGAATCACTGATAAAATGAACTTCGTCAGATTAGCGTAGATTTTTCGTCCAAACGAAGTGGAAACCGGGACGCAGCGTACTGCTCTGCACTAGATTTCCCGCCGAAGTGCGGGCAAAAAATGCGTCAATGGCTGAATTTATCAGTACCTCCTCAATATCCAAAAACACAGCGAAATAGAAAAGAGTCATCTGTACAGATGACTCTCCGCCTAGCTATATGGCTTTACCGCTTCATATTGATCAGCGTCTCAAGCATCTCATCCGAGACCGTAATCATCTTCGAGTTCGACTGGAAGCCGCGCTGCGTGATGATCATGTCTGAGAACTGATCGGCAAGATCCACGTTCGACATCTCGAGTGCCGAAGTCGTCAGCTCCGTGCCGATATCCGACGCGCCGCTGATCGTACGCGTACCGGAGTTGTTCGACTCCTGATAGAGGTTCCCGCCCATTTTCGTGAGACCGGACGGGTTGTTGAACTGCGCCATCGCGATCTGGGCTTCCTTCTGACGGACATTGTTCGTGTACGTGCCCGTAATCACGCCCGTACTGTCAATATCGACACTCGCGAGCGTACCTGCCGCATGTCCGTCGGAATCCGCCGCAATCGTCGAGGTACCCGAGTACTGCGTGATGGCAGCGAGGTTCATCGCCACCTGCTGAGGTGCCGCACCGTTCTCATACGTGAGGCTCAGCGAGGCCGTACCGCTGACGTATGAGCCTGACGTATCAAACTTCAGATCCGTCTTGGTCAGCGCAACTGTCGTCGTCGTACCATCCGCCTCGGTGATGTTGAACGTATCGCCGCCGCTGCCGAGTGAGAGCGTCCACTTGTTATTCGATGCCTTCGTAAAGACGACGGGAACGTCATGCTTCGCCCCAAGCGAGTCGTAGACCGTGATCGTCGTCGCCACCGAGGGATAGAAGGTGTCGTTCCGCGCGTAGTCCTTCCCCACCAAGCCGTCGATTGAACTGCCGCTCTTCGTGTTCAGCACCACGCTGGACACGGTCTTTCCGCCGAACTGATAGACGGACTCACGCGTGATCGCCTGGATCGTTCCATCCGTAGCGCTGCCCGTATGTGCATACGTAGCGGCCGCACTTGTAATGGCGGGAATTGCCGCCGCAAGCTTGACACTGTTGCCGTCCGCCGTGGTCACCGTAGCCCCTGTCTGCGGTGTGAGGCTCGTAATTTTGAGCTGTCCCGTATAGGTATCGCCGACCGCATAGGTGAAGCTGTTCGGGTTTGGAACTTTGACGGTAACGGGTGTTCCCGGCGTAATCGTATTGTTCGCGTCCAGCGTCAGAACAACATCGGAGGGCGGCGAGCTGACAACACTCGTAATCTTGCCGCTGATGTTGAACACATCCCCAAAGGCATAGGTTCCGCTTGTCAGGGAAGTCGCGCCCGTACGCGTGATGGTCGCCGTTGCCGAGCCATTGATCTCCTTCGGGCTGGAGGGATTGCCGCTGTCCATCGCAAGCACCGCATCCACATGTCCCGTTGTACTTGCGGTAACATTGGAGATTGTGGAGCTGTAGAGGGTACCCGTCGGAGCGCTGCCGACGGTCTGGGCAGGAGCACTGGAATCAAGGTAGATCTTTCTGCCGTTGTCCATGGTCAGAACGAGCTTTCCTACCTCGCTTGGTGCATAGGAATTGGTCGTCTGTGTCGTGCCGTCTGCATAGCGCACAAGCACGTTTGCCACCTCATAGCCCGGTGTCGTCGCGTTGAGGTTCTTCGTATAGGACGCTGTTGCGGTTGTCTGTGCCTCCATGGACTTTCCTGCGGGGATGCGGATATTCGTCGTGTTGTCGCCCGCGACCGAGATAACGCCGTTGTTTGCCATGTACCCCTGCACATAGAGTCCCGTGCTGGGGATCGTGAGGTTTCCCTCTGCGTCAAACGAGAACGCACCGTTGCGCGTATAAAACTTCTGCTGCCCCTTCGAAACGACGAAGAGACCGTCGCCGCGCGAGATGGCAATGTCCGTATTCTTGCCCGTCTGTTGGACGGAGCCGTTGGTATAGAGGAGGTCAGTCGACGCGACGGACATACCAAGACCAATCTGCTTCGGGTTCACGCCGCCGATTGTTCCGTTTGGAGCGGATGCACCCGAGAGGTTCTGTGAAATCATATCTGCAAATGTGACACGACTTGCCTTAAACCCGGTCGTATTGACATTTGCAATGTTGTTGCCGACAACATCCATGCGGGTCTGATGGCCTTTGAGGCCGGAAACAGCCGAAAACATGGAACGGATCATAGTGAATCTCTCCTTTGTCAGTCTGACAGTGCAAAGGAAGAGCCATATCTGCTATGGTCATGCGCTCCTCACTCCGAGGAAATACACACGCAGGGATGCCTGGCACCCCGTCCTGACCGCGCCAGTCGCGCGCGGTCAAAAGCCTCCCGTAGGTCCGGCTTCGTCAGATGATGGCT
>ERZ773022.37-NODE-37-length-124117-cov-5.669512_pt1 | contig 124117 bp, 118 predicted proteins | sample MGYA00580839_ERZ773022 | MGnify/ENA primary metagenome ERZ773022 (study PRJEB29015, sample SAMEA2738020) | human oral metagenome | biome: human oral; feature: human-associated habitat; material: dental | place: China | collected 2044 ...
TTGTGCATGTTCATGTTTCAGTATTCTCCTGGAAATACTGTAAACAACGCTACTAGTTTCTACACGCTGGTCTAAATATCGATAAAGAAAAAAGGCCGTCTGAAAATTTTCAGACGGCCTTTCATCTAACTCACATTATTTAGCCAGTTCGGCACGCAGTTTGTGGGTTACGTTCATCATCACTTGGAGTTGTTCCAGAGTTTCTTTCCAGCCACGTGTTTTCAGGCCGCAGTCTGGGTTAACCCACAGACGTTCAACCGGTACAACCTCGATGGCTTTGCGCAACAGATGCTCAACTTCAGCTTCAGTCGGTACGCGTGGGCTGTGGATGTCGTAAACGCCCGGGCCGATGTCGTTCGGGTATTTGAATTCGCCGAACGCGGTCAAGAGTTCCATGTCGGAACGTGAAGTTTCAATGGTGATGACGTCAGCGTCCATAGCAGCGATGGCAGGCAGGATGTCGTTGAACTCAGAATAGCACATATGAGTGTGGATTTGGGTGCTGTCTTCGCAACCGGTAGAGGACAGGCGGAAAGATTCGCCGGCCCAGTTCAGGTAGGCATCCCAATCGGCGCGTTTCAAAGGCAGGCCTTCGCGGATGGCAGGTTCGTCGATTTGGATGACTTTGATGCCTGCTTTTTCCAGATCCAATACTTCGTCGTTCAGAGCCAGTGCGATTTGTTTGCACACGGTAGAGCGTGGAATGTCGTTGCGGACGAAAGACCATTGCAGAATGGTGACCGGGCCGGTCAACATGCCTTTCATCGGGCGTTTGGTCAGGCTTTGTGCGTAAGTAGACCAAGCGACAGTCATGGCTTCAGGACGGCTTACGTCACCGAAGATAATCGGTGGTTTCACGCAGCGTGAACCGTAGCTTTGTACCCAGCCGTATTGGGTGAATGCGAAACCGCTCAACAATTCGCCGAAGTATTCGACCATATCGTTACGCTCGGCTTCGCCGTGTACCAGTACGTCCAAGTCCAGTTTTTCTTGCTCTTCAACCACCAAGGCGATTTCTTTTTTCATCGCGGCTTCGTAATCGGCGGCAGACAGTTCGCCTTTTTTGAAGGCTGCACGCGCTTGGCGGATTTCGGTGGTTTGCGGGAAAGAACCGATGTTGGTCGTCGGCAGCAGAGGCAGGTTCAACCATGCTTGTTGCGCTTTGATACGGTCGGCAAACGGAGATTTGCGTTGGTCTGCGTTGGCAGGCAGGTCGGCAAGGCGTTTGGCAACGTCTGCGCGGTGGATTTCGCTGCTGTTGGCGCGGGAATCGGCGGCAGCTTGGCTGGCGGCCAGTTCTTCGGCAACGGAATCACGGCCTTCGTTCAATGCGGCTTTCAGAACGCGCAATTCTTGGGTTTTTTGCAGGGTAAATGCCAACCAAGAGTACAGGTCGGGTTTGTTGGCTTTCAGTTTTTCTTCAACTGACAAGTCAAATGGAGTGTGCAACAGCGAGCAAGAGCTGGAAATCCACAAACGGTCGCCCAGTTTGGCTTTCAGAGGCTCGACAGTTTCCAAAACTTTGTTCAGGTTGGCGCGCCAGATGTTGCGGCCGTCGATAACGCCGGCAGATAGGACTTTGTCGTAGTCGGCGAACGCATCCAGTTGTTCAGGCGCGCGTACCAAGTCGATGTGCAGGCCGTCAACGGGCAGGGCTTTCAACAATGCGGCGTGTTCGGCAACAGAACCGAAGTAAGTGCTCAACAGGATTTTGGCGTTTACTTTGCTTAAAGTGGCGTAAACGTCTTTGTAGGCTTCCACCCATTCTTTAGGCAGGTCAACAGCCAAAGCAGGCTCGTCGATTTGAATCCACTCGGCACCGGCTTCAACCAAAGCAGTCAGGATTTCAACGTAAACAGGCAACAGTTTAGGTAACAGGCTCAGACGGTCGAATTCAACAGCGCCTTTTTCTTTACCCACCCACAAGAAAGTCAACGGACCAACAACGGTCGGTTTGGCTTTCAAGCCCAAAGCTCGGGCTTCTTGCAGTTGTTGAACGTAGTGTTTGGCGTTGGCTTTGAATTCGGTATCGGCGTGGAATTCAGGCACCAAGTAGTGGTAGTTGGTGTCGAACCATTTGGTCATTTCGATAGCGAATTGGTCTTTGTTACCACGGGCCAGTTGGAAGAATTGTTCCAAAGACAGATTTTGGCTGTCGAAGCCGAAACGGGCAGGGATGGCACCGGTGGCAACTTGCAGGTCGAGGATGTGGTCGTAGAAAGTGAAATCGCCTGCAGCAACGAAATCAGCGTTGGCAGCAGCTTGGTGTTTCCAGTTTTTCTCGCGCAAGTCTTTAGCAACAGCCAGCAATTCTTGCTCGCTGATTTCTTTGCGCCAGTATTTTTCTTGTGCGAATTTCAATTCGCGGAAGGCTCCGACACGCGGGAAGCCTGAAAAATGCAATGTTGTCATGTTAACTCTCCTAGTTGGAATTTTTAATCAGGCCGGTATGGCCTGAATGTTCGATATTGTAAATCAGAATGGGGAGGCCGTCTGTTTTATTAACGGGGACGTACACCCAAAATATGGCAGATGGCGTAAGTCAGTTCGCTGCGGTTGAGGGTGTAGAAGTGGAAGTCTTTGACACCTTCGCGAGAGAGGACTTTGACCATGTCGATGGCGATGCTGGCGGCAACAAGGTTGCGCGTGCCTTGGTCGTCATCCAAACCTTCGTACATTTTAGACAGCCAGCTTGGGATTTTGACGTTGGTCACTTGGGCCATTTTGGCCAATTGTTTGAAATTGGTTACAGGCAGGATGCCGGGAACGATTTCAACGTCAATGCCCATCATCACGCAACGGTCGCGGAAGCGCAGATAGCTTTCCACGTCAAAGAAGAATTGGGTGATAACGTGGTTTGCACCCGCATCGATTTTGCGTTTCAGATTGATCAAGTCCGCTTGAGCAGATTTGGCTTCCGGGTGTACCTCAGGATAGGCCGCTACGGAAATGTCGAAGTCGGCAACGGAGCGCAACAGTTTGACCAAATCTTCGGCATAGAAAGGTTTTTTCTCGTAGCCGGGCGGCTCGTCGCCACGCAGGGCAACGATGCGGCGGATACCGCTGTCCCAATAGTCTTTGGCAATTTGACGCAACTCGTCAGGGCTGGCATCGATACCGGTCAAGTGAGGGGCGGCTTCAAGGCCGGTTTCTTGTTTGATGCGTTTAACAATGCCGTGTGTGCGGTCGCGTTCGCCTGAGTTTGCACCGTAAGTTACGGAAACAAATTTCGGGTGCAGGGTTTGCAGGCGATGGATGGAATCCCACAGCATGGTTTCCATTTGTTCGTTTTTCGGCGGAAAAAATTCGAACGAAACATTGATGTCGCCTTTTAAATCGGAAAGGCTGTGATTTAATGCGTTAATTTCTCTAGCGTGATTCATGCTTATGCACCTTCTGCATATCTTTTATTTGTTGTCAGGCTGCATAATAAATTTGAGGTTGGCATGAGTCAATTTCGAAATTTTCCGAAATTGTATGAATAGATTTAATAAAGGCCTCAGGCCGTCTGAAAAACAGCCTGAGGTCTTGTTTGATAGGGGAGGGAGAAAGATTATTCTGCTTCATCTATCCATGCTTGTTGCACGGCTTCGAGAATACGCTCGCCGCAACGTGCCGGGTCATCGTCAAATTCAGGCAAAGCCATAATCAAGTCACGCAGTTGGGTAAAGCGTACGGTTTTCGGATCGATGCTATCGCCGTGTAGGTCGTAGAGTTCTTCAGCGATGCGTTGGGTATCTGTCCATTTCATGATGTGTTCCTTTATTTGGTCTTTAGGCTGTTGGTGAACATTTTAATCAAGAAGTAGGCGGACTGCCAGAATGTTTTACTGTAGATGCGGATATAAATAATGCGGGTATTTTTTAACAAAATAGCATATTTGCGTTAAAATACAGCACGGCACTTAAAAAACCACGGCACATTCGCTTTGAATTTGCCGTTTTATATATTTTATTCCGTTTTGAATGATGGTTTGCGCATGAATAATTTACATTATCCCAATGCAACCAAATCATCTGGAACGGCTCTTAATACGAAATCCATCACGTAAAAATAAAAGGAAAAATGATGAATAACGCACTCAACGCCAAATTGTCCAAACTGATTTACGCGCTTGCTTCAGATGATTCAGAGTATCTGGCTAAAGCAGACGCATTTGACCGTTTGCTGTTGTTGGTTCGCGAATTTTATCGCCTGCTGGATGAAACAAAGGATTTGAAGCAGCTGGTGTTCCGTCTGTATTACGGCAAGCACTATGGCTTAATTAAACTGGATGCCGCTTCACCCTGATGATGCAGGCGCATTGAGGTTGAAACGTTGGATGGTTTATTCGCGTATCGCCGAGCGTATCGAAAATTGCGGCAAACATTTGTCGGTCGTACTTGAAGATGTGGTGTTGGAAAATGGCGCGGGCAAATCTCATTATATAGATGAAGCCAATGCCATCATCGAGCGTTTCGGTTTAGTAAGGAATGAGGCTGCACTTTCGGCGATTGAAGCGGCAGAAGCATTGAAGGCCGAGCAAGAGTTGCAGGCGACAAGCGAGCCTCAAAAATCTGCTCCTAAGCATCACGGCAATCTGCATCAAATCAGAATTCAAGAAAAAATCGAAAATTATTCTGCCACTCAAAAAGTGGCTGCCATGCAGATTTCCCGTATGCGTTTTATTTTTCCTCATATCGAATAGTTTGCTGTATAACCAAAAGGCCGTCTGAAAACCATAGATTTGTGGTTTCAGACGGCCTTTTTCATTAAACCTTGTTTTAATGGTCTTCACGCGCGTGGTTGATCGTATATTTAGGAATTTCTACGACCAAATCTTCATCCGCAACGACCGCCTGACAGCTCAAACGTGAATCGGCTTCCAAGCCCCATGCCTGGTCGAGCAGGTCTTCTTCCAATTCGGTCGGTTCTTCCAGGCTGTCAAAACCTTTGCGGATAATCACATGGCAGGTGGTGCAGGCACAGGATTTTTCGCAGGCGTGATCGACTTCGATGTCATGGTCGAGCAGTACGTCAAGGACGGTTTGACCTTCGGGCGCATCTTCGATAACCGCGCCTTCAGGGCATAATGTCGCGTGTGGGAGTACGGTAATTTTTGGCATTTTTATTGTCTCGGTTGTTTAAGAGTGGTTGTGGTTAAAGCGGCTTCAGACGGCCTTGGGTATTCAATATTCAGGCCGTCTGAAAAATGGGTTTATAACATGATGCCTTTACTTTTTAAATTTTCCAGGCATTCGTCTAAGTAGGCATCATCATGTTCGGTGTAAATCGGCGAAGTAGCTGTTTCAGCCGCGTGTGAATGGTATGGGGCAACGGCTTTGCCGCGATACAACGGGTCTTTCCATAAAACGTCAGGCTTGTAGCCGCGCTTTTCCATCTCTTCCATAATCAGTGCGTGATACAGATAGAGCTTGTAAGGCGAATGGGTGAAGACATAATTCACCGTCGCATGCGGCCTACCCCAACCCGCTCCGCGTAAAGCGGCGCATTCGCGATGCTGCCCCAAAAGCTGGGCGCGGGGGAGTAGGGGGATAAGGATTTGATGCCAGAGTCTCATGTTTCGCGGAGTAGTTCAAGTATCTCGATAGTCAAGGGAAGTAGGGTAAAGTCTAGGGCGATCAGTTTTTGCGTTGTTTAGTTATTCTCGCTTGATTGGCTGCCGCCTGAATTTCTCTATCGCGTCGCCACAGGCGGTAAAAAGGAGGTGCTAAGGTTAAGAGTAAGACAATTAAGGCAACTTTTATTCCTGCCGATAGTCGTCGGTCAAGCGTATCTAATGTATAAGATAAAGGTTCTGCACGTCCTTCTGTCAAACGGTAGTGATTGGTTTGTGTTTTAAATAAATCATAAAAAATGAACTTGTATTCTTGAGAGTTTATCTGTTGTAAATCACAACCGCTTTTCGTATGTGGGAGGCAATTCAGGTCTTTAAGGCTTTTTGTGCAAATCTTGTCCTTCTTGGCGTCGAACTCATTCCATCGCTTCACGGTACAACTACTGTCGCCGGTTGTGAGGACGGGTATTTGAAACGAGGGGTTTACTTTGCTGCCTTGAGTATAAGTTTCGCGTTCAGGTGGTAAAAAATGAAACACAGCTTTTCCGACTAGAATAGATACGGTCAGTCGCCAAACGAGAAACCAAACGACACTCAGTATTCTTAGTATTATTAGTCGAAATCGATTGGACATTTTTACTATTCTTTCTTTTTCAGACGGCCTCTCTATTTCCAAAGGTCGTCTGAAACTATTCACCATCAAATATTATCAACGCTTTGCCCTGTCAGTGCGCGTTGGATGTTGCGGTTCATGCGTTTGGCGGCGAAGTTGTCGGTGCTGTGGCTGAGTTTGGCGACGGCGGCACGGATATCTTCGGCTTTGCCGTCTTTCAGACGACCTTGCAAAGCAGCAATGTCTTGTTGAATCTGTTGCAATTCTTCGGCTTCCAATAAATCGCTATCCAATTCAAGAGCGGCGTTGACGGCGTCGGTTAGGCTTTCGGCTTCGACTACGGCTTCGGCGCGTGCGCGTGCCGCCATGTCTTCGGCGGCGTTGCTCATGCTGTCTTTGAGCATTTGGGTGATGGTGCCGTCGTCCAAGCCGTAGGAAGGTTTGACTTCGATTTGCGCCTGTACGCCGGTGCTTTGCTCTTGTGCAGAAACGGACAGCAAACCGTCGGCATCAACTTGGAAGGTCACGCGGATACGCGCCGCGCCTGCTGCCATCGGCGGAATGCCGCGCAGGGTAAATTTGGCAAGGCTGCGGCAGTCGGAAACGAGTTCGCGCTCGCCTTGTACAACGTGTATCGTCATGGCGGTTTGACCGTCTTTGAAAGTGGTGAAGTCCTGCGCGCGCGTGGTAGGAATGGTGGAGTTGCGCGGGATGATTTTTTCGGCAAGACCTCCGTAGGTTTCCAAACCGAGTGACAAAGGCGTAACGTCCAGCAGCAGCCATTCGCCGTCGGTTTTGTTGCCGGCAAGGACGTTTGCCTGTATGGCGGCACCGAGTGCGACCACTTCGTCGGGGTTGAGGTTGTTCAGCGGGGTTTGTCCGAAGAAGGTGGCGACCGCTTGTTGGACGTGCAGCATACGGGTGGAACCGCCGACCATAATCACGCCTTTGACATCCGCCTTAGTCACACCGGCATCTTTCAAAGCTTGTTTGACGGGCTCGATGGTTTTTTGTACCAGATTTTGGGTCAGGTTGTGAAACTCTTGGCGGGTAATGACGGTATGAATTTTATGGCCGTCTGAAAGTGTGGTTTCGATGACGGCTTCGGTTTGTGTGGTCAGTTTTTCTTTGGCACTACGGACAAGGGAAAGCAGAAGCTGGCTGTCTTGTTCGTTGAGTTTGGAGAGGTTGTTTTGTTCGAGCAGGTAGCAGAACAAACGATGGTCGAAGTCGTCGCCGCCCAATGCGCTGTTGCCGCCGGTGGCTTTCACTTCAAACAGGCCTTTGGTCAGTTGCAATACGGATACGTCAAATGTGCCGCCGCCTAAGTCATAAACAACAAACGTGCCTTCTGATGCGTTATCCAGTCCGTAGGCGATTGCGGCGGCAGTCGGTTCGTTAAGGAGGCGCAAGACATTCAAACCTGCTAAGCGCGCGGCATCTTTGGTGGCTTGACGTTGGGCATCGTCAAAATAAGCGGGTACAGTAATAACGGCACCAACCAAATCTCCGCCCAATGTTTCTTCGGCGCGCAATTTGAGGGCTTTGAGGATTTCTGCCGATACTTCGATAGGCGTTTTCGCGCCTTGACGGGTGTTTAATTCGACCACGCGCTCATTGGGTGTAAATCGATAGGGCAGGTATTGCGCCTCTTGTGCGAGGTCGGTAAGGGTGCGGCCGATTAAGCGTTTGGCGGAGCTGATTGTATTTAGCGGATCGGTTTTTTGGGCAGAAAGGGCGTTTTTGCCGACTTCAACTTTGCCATCCAAATAACGGACAACCGAAGGCAGGGTGGTGCGGCCGTCTGAATCGGGCAGGCAGACTGCGCTGCCGCTGCGGACGGTGGCAACCAAGCTGTTGGTTGTGCCTAAATCAATGCCTACGGCGAGGCGGTGTTGATGGGGGGCGGCGGACATGCCGGGTTCTGAAATCTGCAAAAGAGCCATGATTGTGTGCCTTCTGATGCTGTATTTATTAGGATGGGGCAGATTTTAGCAGATTTTTGGCAGATAGTTGAGTGGTTTGCTAGGAAATAACCATAAGGCCTAATGTTGTTTTTTTAATTGAAAAGAAAGTGGATTTTGAATTCGGACTTGTATTTTTTAAGAAATGCGGATAAAATTCAGCCTCTTTGCCTTGCCTTTTACTTCGCATGGTGAAAGGCTGTTTTTAATCATCCATAAGGAGATAACATGCGTCATTACGAGATCGTGTTTATCGTTCATCCTGATCAAAGCGAGCAAGTGCCTGCTATGGTTGAACGTTACAAAACCATGATTACTGAAGCCAGCGGTAAAATCCACCGTTTGGAAGACTGGGGCCGTCGTCAATTGGCTTACCCAATCAACAAAATCCACAAAGCACACTATGTTTTGATGAATATCGAAACTACTCCTGAAGTGGTTGAAGAGCTGGAAACTGCTTTCCGCTTCAATGATGCCGTACTGCGTCACCTGACCATCAAAACAAAACACGCTGTAACTGAAGCATCCCCAATGCTGGGCGGCGAAAAAGCAAAAAACTTGCTGAACGGTGCAGCTGAAGAAGTTGCAGCAGCCGAATAAGATTGAACAATCTGATTAAGCTTACCGCCCGTATCTTGCAGGTTCAGCCTTTGAGATATACGCCGGCAGGAGTTCCTGTTTTAGATGTTGTGTTGCAACATGAGTCTTGGCAGGAAGAAAACGGACAGAAATGTCTGGTCAAGTTTGAAATTCCTGCGCGGATTTTAGGTAAGCAGGCCGAGGAATGGCAGTATCGGCAAGATGCTATCATCGAGTCGGAAGGATTTTTGGCGCAACGCAGCCAACGCTTCCCCAAGCCGGTACTACGCATACAGAACATTAAAGAATATAAAGGTTAAACGACAATGGCTCGTCAATCATTCAAACGTAGAAAATTCTGCCGCTTTACGGCTGAAAAAATCCAAGAAGTTGATTACAAACAAGTTGATTTGTTGAAAGACTTCATCTCTGAAAACGGCAAAATCATCCCTGCCCGCATTACTGGTACTAAAGCACACTACCAACGTCAGTTGGCTACTGCTGTGAAACGTGCCCGTTTCCTGGCTCTGTTGCCTTACACCGATCAACACAAATAATTTTGGAGTTTAAATCATGCAAATTATTCTGTTAGAAAAAATCGGCGGTCTGGGTAACTTGGGTGACATCGTTACCGTTAAAAACGGTTACGCACGCAACTTCCTGATCCCTGCCGGTAAAGCAAAACGTGCAACCGAAGCCAACATGAAAGAATTCGAAGCACGCCGCGCTGAATTGGAAGCCAAACAAGCTGAAATCTTGGCTGATGCTAAAGCACGTCAAGAAAAACTGGAAGGCCAAACCATTACTGTTGCTCAAAAAGCCGGTGTTGATGGTCGTCTGTTCGGTTCTGTTACCAATGCTGACATCGCTGAAGCGATTGTTGCTGCCGGTATCCAAGCTGCTAAAGCAAACGTACGTCTGCCTAACGGCCCATTGAAAGCTGTTGGTGAGTACGAAGTTGAAGTAGCTCTGCACACTGACGCTGTTGCTAAAATTACCGTTGCTGTTGTTGCAGCCGCTGAGTAATTGATTCATTCAAGGCCGTCTGAAAATCAAGGGTTTCCTTGGATTTCAGACGGCCTTGTCTATGTGCTTGAGCCGAAGCAAATCAGTGCCGAGTTATTTATATTTTTGGCTGGTTAAAAAGTATGGCAGTTGGCATAGAGAGATGATGTGTTGGACGAATATTCTTTTGTATTCGGATTTATCATAGTATTTTAATAAAGAGATTATTTATGAATAAAATCAAAATCTTTGGGATGGGTCTGGCTGCTTTGGCTCTGGCTTCATGTAGTACCCCGCAAAAGCCTGCTGTTGATACGGCAAAACCGGTTGAGCCTGTTTCTTCTGCAAAACGCCCTGTATTTGATGCTGCGGCTGAATCTGTTGCCAGCAGCGGTTTCAATGAGAACGTCAATGTTCAGCAGTTTATCCAATATGAAGTGAAAAACCGCCGTTTCAGTGCGGAAGAGTTGCGTAATTTCTTTAATGGCGTGGTGTATAAAGGCAATATCATTACCATTATGTACCGTCCAAGCACTTCGCGTCCTTGGTATGAATTCCGCACCGGTAACTCTGGTGCAGCCAAATTTAATGGCGGCAGACAATTCTATGCGGCAAATCGTGCCGTAATCGATGATGTGGCACGCAAATACGGCGTACCTGCCGAATTGATTGTGGCGATTCTCGGTATTGAAACCAATTATGGTAAAAATACAGGCAGCTTCCGCGTTGCCGATGCTTTGAGTACATTGGCCTTTGATTATCCACGCCGTGCAGAGTTCTTCCAAAATGAATTGAGTGAACTTTTGCAGATGGCAAAAGAAGAAAAAGAAAATATCTTTGACTTCAAAGGCAGCTATGCCGGTGCGATGGGTATGCCGCAATTTATGCCTTCAAGCTACCGTAAATGGGCGGTAGACTATGATGGTGATGGTCATCGCGATATTTGGAATAATGTCGGCGATGTGGCGGCTTCTGTCGCCAATTATATGAAGCAGCATGGCTGGCAGACCGGTGGTAAGATGGTTGTGCCGGTAAGTCTGACGATTACTCCGCACTTGCAGGCGATTATCGATGAGAAAACAGCTTTGACACGCACTGTCGCAGATTTCAAAGCTTTGGGTGTGGTGCCTCAAGCTGCTGTTGCGGATAATGAAAAGGCTGTGTTGTATGCTTTGGAAACCAGTCCGGGCGTATTTGAATACTATTTGGGCCTGAATAACTTCTACACTGTATGGCAATACAACCACAGCCGTATGTATGTAACAGCGGTACGCGATATTGCGAATGCAATCAATAACAATGGCCTGTAAGCCATAAGAAAACCACCCTTTGGGGTGGTTTTTAAGTATTTGGGGCTTTTACAGAACATTTTAAGCCATCAGTCTGATTTTCATGGCGTAACGTTTTTTGCTATGCTCTGAAACAAATTGTCCGCCTCGGGCAGGGGATAAAAACGCATTGCCTTCTGCGGTTGGTTCTGCACAAGTATATTGGCCGTTTCGATCGCTCCAGAGGGCGTACACAGGCAGATTGTGGGTGCGGATATCCAGTTTCAAGCCGTCAAATGCAACACGTGCATCCTGGTCGGAGGAAACAAATTCGGTATGGGAGATGTAGTCGGCATCGTATGGTGCGCCGTTGAAATCAAATTGTGTGCCAGCGGCGGTAAAGTAGGGGTGGAATCCCGGGGATGTGCGGACGGGCGATTCGCCGTAATTGCAGACGGTTAGGATGGCGATGGCTTCATTTTCGTTAGGCAGGCTGTAATCGAGCAACCATTCGACGTGTTCATAGCCTTTTTCTGTACTGATTAATTTCAAGCCGATATCCGATTCATTTTGATGGCGGATTTCCCAGTCTGAAGTTCTGCCGAAACCATGTTGGGCCAGATGATTTTTACTGTCAGGTCCGAATTGGGGTAAGCAGACGTGCATGCCGCCGCGTAATTTTGTGTCATCGCCCACTTGAACGCTGGTTTTCGGAAATAAGACTTCCCGTCCTTTTAAAATCAGAGAATCAATGTATCCGCCCATTGTATTGACTTGCATAGTGGCTGATTGGTTGCGTAGTATGATTTCGGGCATAATGATTTTAGCTTTAACTTGGTTATCATTTGTGTAGCATTCTAACATTGCGATGACATGCTGTCGCTGTAGGCTTGATAGAAAATCCTTAATAAAAATCAAAAAAATGCTAGAATATATGCCATTTTCTGAGGCCGTCTGAAAAGCGGATAATTCTTTTCAGACGGCCTTCCGATTTATTTCCCGTAGAGAAACAACATGGCTTATCAAGTTCTTGCACGAAAATGGCGTCCGAAAACCTTTGCCGATTTGGTCGGTCAGGAACACGTCGTCAAAGCCCTGCGCAACGCGCTGGACGAAGGCCGTCTGCACCATGCCTATCTGCTGACAGGAACGCGCGGTGTGGGCAAGACCACGATTGCCAGGATTTTGGCCAAGAGCTTGAACTGCGAAAATGCCGTGCATGGCGAGCCGTGCGGTCAGTGTGAAAGCTGTACGCAAATCGACAGCGGCCGTTATGTGGATTTATTGGAAATCGACGCGGCATCGAATACAGGTATCGACAATATCCGAGAAGTGTTGGAAAACGCCCAATATGCGCCGACTGTGGGTAAATACAAAGTCTATATCATTGACGAAGTGCATATGCTTTCCAAAAGCGCGTTCAATGCCATGCTGAAGACTTTGGAAGAGCCGCCTGAACACGTTAAATTCATTTTGGCGACCACCGATCCGCACAAAGTCCCCATTACTGTATTGAGCCGCTGTTTGCAGTTTGTTTTGCGCAACATGACAACCCAGCAGGTTGCCGAGTATTTGGCGCATGTATTGGACCGTGAAAACGTTCCTTATCAGCTGCAGGCTTTGCAGCTTTTAGGACGTGCCGCCGCCGGCTCGATGCGCGATGCGTTGAGCCTTTTGGATCAGGCGATTGCCATGGGTTCGGGTAAAGTGGCCGAACAAGATGTCCGCCAGATGATCGGAGCGGTCGATAAACAATATTTGTTTGAATTGCTTGAAGGAATCATCAATCAAAACGGTGAGGCCTTGCTGGAAAAAGCTCAGGAAATGTCCGCCAGAGCGATTGGTTTTGACAGCGCATTGGCAGAATTGGCCATGCTGTTGCAACGTTTGGCTTTGATTCAAACCATTCCTTCTGCCTTGGCAAATGACGACCCTGAACGTGAAACTTTGCTGCGATTAAGTCAGGCTTTGAGTGGCGAGCAGATTCAGCTTTATTATCAATGTGCTATTCATGGCAAACAGGATTTGCCGCTGGCTCCGGATGAGTATGCCGGTTTTGTCATGACGCTTTTGCGCATGCTTGCATTTGCGCCGTTGGCCGCTTCCGGTTGCGATACGCAAAGTCAGATTGAACATACGGATTTGCATTCCGACCATCAGAAAGCTGAGGCCGAAAAAAAGCCTTTTCAACTGCCGAAATCTGAGCCGATAGTAGCACCGGCGGTTGAGAAAGAGGCTGCTTCTGCCAAACAGGATGCCGTTGAAAGGCCGTCTGAAGAAACCGTTCAACCTGTTCAGCAACAACAGGCGGATGTACCACCTTGGGAGGAAATGCCGAGCCAAGTATCGGACGAAACGCCTCAAACACAAACGGCGCAGATGCAAGAAGCGGAGGCACCATTGCCTGTTGCAAAAATTCAGACGGCCACTGAGCCGGAAGAATATCCGCACATGGATGAAGAAATTCCACCTCCGTATTTTGATGAAGCATATACATATGAAGATTCGCATCGTGCTGATGTGATGGAAGTACCGCAGCCGGTTGCGTCTGCTGAGCCTGAAGAAGAGGAGGGAGATGAAGAAGAGCTTCAGTTCGCTCCTTTGCCTGAGTTTGGAACAGAGAATTGGCACAGTATCATCGAACGCTTTGCCCGTAAATTAGGCGCGGCGCAGATGTTGGCGCAAAATGCGGCATGGACGAGTTATGATGCGGAAGCAGGATTAATCATGCTGTCGTTGACGGATGAAGCCAAAGCCACTGCCAATAAAGAGCGCTTGGACAAAATCTGCCAGACGTTGAGCGAGGCCTACCATCTTGGCAATTTAAGGCTGCAAACTGAGCCTTGGCAGGATGATAAAGGCTGGGAAACGCCGGTGATGCGCCGCAAACGTATTCAAGAAGAAGGGCGGCAGCAGGCGCAAGATTTGCTGGAAGCGGATACAACGGCGCAGACAATCTTGCAAACCTTTGAAGCGCAATGGCTGCCAGATTCTTTAGAGTTGGCAGGGCATTCTTAAAATACTGACATACAAGGCCGTCTGAAAGGCAATAGCGTTTTTCAGACGGCATGAGTGAAACCCATTTATTCAAACCCATAGGAGTAAAACATGTTCGGAAAAGCCGGATTAGGCGGCCTGATGAAGCAGGCTCAACAAATGCAGGAAAATATGAAAAAGGCACAAGCCAAGCTGGCTGAAACCGAAGTTGAAGGCGAAGCAGGCAATGGTTTGGTAAAAGTTGTGATGACGTGTTCGCACGTTGTCCGCAAACTTGAAATCAGCCCTGATTTGATTCAAGAAGCCGCTGACGACAAAGAAATGCTGGAAGATTTGGTATTGGCCGCCATTAATGCCGCATCTGAAAAAGCCGAAGAAACGACCAACAAAACCATGGGTGCGTTTACCCAAGGCCTGCCAGCAGGCATGGGCGACTTCTTCCGCTAAACCCGCTCCGCAAAGCAAACAAAGGTCGTCTGAAACACCAAAAATCAGTTTCAGACGACCTTCGTATTATCTGTTTTGCAGATTGAAATCAACATATCGGCAGTTATTCCGCCGCAGGCATATTGAGTGTTTATTGTATTCAAATCCGCTCAATCAATATTAAAAACAAACTGATACACCAAATAAAATGAAACCGTCCCTTTCTATCCGCTCACTTCTTTTAAGTTGTATATTCGCCGCAACAAGCACAAACAGCTTTGCCGCCGCAACCATCATTACTTCTCCGGACAAGCAGTTCAGCGTTAGAAAAGTCTGCAAACACAAAACCCAGGAATGCTCTTTTTACGCAGGCAAAAAAGCCATCGAAAAAAATCTTCCCGAAGATAGGATAAGCTATGAATGGCTTGGCAATACCTTCGCATTAAGAACCACCTTCGGGTCGTATGATTCCTACACCATCTTCGCCGACCGTACCCACAAGCCCCATACGCTTTCCTCCGTCATCGCCACCGACAGCAAAACGCAATGCGCCGTGACCGCAGATAATAAAGGCGTGTCGTTCTACTCGCTCTTCCGTGAAAAACCCGTCAAATTCATTGCCGCAAACGACAAAAAATTCGGCTTTCCCCAAGATGTTGCCACGCTGGAATCCGTCATCGAAGCAGAATTCAAAGGCAAAAAAGTCCGTATGACGTATATGAACAAAGCCGAACGCAATGTCTCGGTCGTTTTAGACAATCCGTGTGTGAAATAATGTGCCAAATTTGATGGACAAGGCCGTCTGAAAAGATGCCGTTCATCCAAAAAACGAAACAGCCCGAAACCTGACTGAAAAAAGGTTTCGGGCTGTTTGCGCCTGTTCGCCAGACGAAGCGGGTAGGGCGCAAGGCGTACCAGTTTGGCGGATAGAGGCCTTTGCAAAGGTCTCATGAGGAGGCAGGGCTTTCTTTGGGAAAGAACAATCGTTCCTTATTCTTATTAATGTAAAAAAGCCTGAACAGAAGTTCAGGCTTTTTAAATTTGGCTCCCCGACCTGGGCTCGAACCAGGGACCTGCGGATTAACAGTCCGTCGCTCTACCGACTGAGCTATCGGGGAATGGGGCGTATTATAATGGCTGGAAAAAATGTGTCAATCAATATTTTTAAGAAAATGGTGCAAAATATTTCAAATGTTTGAATGTTAAAAATATTTTGTAATCAAGTTTCACATGCTTCCCAGTCGTTTCAGACGGCCTTTAGTATTTGGCGTTAACCAATTTGCCGTTTTGGAACACTTGCTGCTGCATCACCGTGCCGTTGTAAGCGTAAGTGGTCAGCGAGCCGTTGCTTGGCGTGGCGCGGAACTGCATCAGCTGGTTGCGGCTGAGGACGTAGGGGTCCGTGCGTTTTTGGCTGTTGTCGCTGTAAAAGTCTTGGACGACATATTCGTTGTTGCGTTTGCTGATCAGTTGGCGATGGAAGCCGCCTTTGACTGCGCTGTTGCTGGGTGTGCCGTGCGCATCAAAATAGGTTACGATTTGTTCTTCTGTGATGCGGATGCCGTCCGAATCTGTGTCTTTGGTGGTTTTGGTTTTGTCCAAGCCGACAGGGATGTTGATGGATGTGCCCAAGCCGACATGGTGGCCGATGCTGGTGCCGACGCCTAAGCCGACGGAAACGCCGGGCGTGCCGACTGTACATGCGCTGAGTGAAGCAGCTAAAAGGGCAGGTAAGAGAACTTTTTTCATAATGTGTATCCTTGTAATAAGAAATGTTTGTAATGTGGGAAGTATAGTATTTTTGCGGTGTGGCTGGTGTTAGTATTGGTAAAAGGGCGCAATGCCGTCTGAAAAACAAGATAGAAACGAATATATCATTCTGGTGTAGAATGTGCCGAAATAATGATTTAATAAGAATGTGAATGAATAATGAAAACTTTGAAATTTACGAAGATGCACGGCTTGGGCAATGATTTTATGGTGGTCAATGCCATCAATCAGGACTTTGATCCGTTGGCTGCGCCGCTTGCCCAATGGGCGGACCGTTATCGCGGCGTGGGTTTTGATCAGTTTTTGGTAGTGGAGAAGCCTTCTTCTGATGCGGTCGATTTTCGGTACCGCATTTTCAATGCCGATGGTCGGGAAGTAGAGCAGTGCGGCAATGGTGCGCGTTGTTTTGCGCGTTTTGTCGCGGATAAGGGTTTGACGGATAAAACGGAAATTTTGGTCGAAACGGCAAAAGGGATTATTGTGCCGAAGTTGTTGGATAACGGTTTGGTTACCGTCAATATGGGTAAACCGCGTTTCATGCCGTCTGAAATTCCGTTTGTGCCTGCACATGGTGAAAATAAAGATGCCTTGACACATATTGTCTTGGTCGGTTTGGAATCTGTACCGGTAAGCTGCGTGAATATGGGTAATCCGCATGCGGTGATTTTGGTGGATGATGTTGAGACTGCACCGGTAGAGCATTGGGGCGGCGCTATTGAATCGCACGAGCAGTTCCCTGAACGAGTCAATGTCGGTTTTGTGCAGGTTGAAGATGAATTGTCAGTCCGCCTGCGCGTGTTTGAACGGGGAGTTGGGGAAACTCAGGCTTGCGGCACTGGAGCGTGTGCGGCCGTGGTGGCCGGCGTGCGCAATGGCTTGCTGAAAGAGGGTGCGCCTGTGCGTGTTACTCTGCCTGGCGGCGAATTGTTTATCAGTTGGGAAGAAGGTGGCGATGTGCAAATGACCGGCCCTGCTGAAACCGTTTTTGAAGGCGAGTTGCAGTATTCATGATGGTTTCTTTGGATTTTTGGTTTGCCGTCGCGTATGCTGTGGTATCGTTGGCATTTATTTTTCGCGCGCAGCGGTTTCAATGGCTTTGGGCTGCGGTGTTGTTGTGGCTGGGGATTTCGGCACTGGGCGCGCGCTTGCTGCCCGGAATGTGGGGCTTTACGCATACAGGCCCTTTGTTCATCCCTCATTTTTATCTGACAATCGCCAGTATTTTCTTCTTTATTGATGATTGCAGTAAAACGGAAGACAAAAAGTTTTGGTCGGCAGGCGAATATGCCGGTTTGACCTTATTTGCGGTTTCCAATGTCGTCATGACTTTGGCTTTTGTTTTCTTGGCAGGCGTGGTTTATTTTATTTTGCCATTGGCAGGCGCGGTTTTTGCATGGGCAGCCTTGCTGAAAATTTATGCCTTGAAACCGATTTATTGGTTTGTTTTGCAGGGCGTGTTGATGCTGGTGTTTTATCTGCACCGCGTGGTCGTGTGCAGGCAGTCGGCGGCTTTGTTTAGTGCTACTCAGCTGCAAATGGGTTGGCTGGTTGCGGTTGTCATGCAGGCTGTGGTTGCCATGGCTTTGATTTTTGAACGGGGCGGATATTAATTTATCCAAACTAAAAGTTATAATGAAAGAAATTTTCGATATTGGTTTTTCAGACGGCCTGAGTTTAATATGCAGGCTATATCACATCTAAATCTGGAGCAGGAAATGAAAATTGCAAATAATATTACCGAGCTGATCGGCAATACCCCTTTGGTGAAATTGAATCGTTTGACCGAGGGTTTGAAAGCGCAAATCGCCGTTAAACTTGAATTTTTCAATCCGGGCAGCAGCGTAAAAGACCGTATTGCCGAAGCCATGATCGAAGCGGCAGAGCAAGCCGGTAAAATCAATAAAGATACCGTTATTGTTGAGGCGACCAGCGGCAATACCGGTATCGGTTTAGCAATGGTGTGTGCGGCCCGCGGTTATAAATTAGCGATTACTATGCCTGAAAGCATGAGTAAAGAACGCAAAATGCTGTTGCGTGCATTCGGGGCAGAGCTGATTTTGACACCGGCAGCCGAAGGTATGGCAGGCGCTATCGCTAAAGCCCAGTCTTTAGTGGACGAGCATCCAGATACTTACTTTATGCCGCGCCAATTTGATAACGAGGCTAACCCTGAAGTTCACCGCAAAACCACTGCCGAAGAAATTTGGCGTGATACAGACGGCCAAGTTGATATTTTCGTGGCCGGTGTGGGTACTGGCGGCACGATTACCGGCGTGGGTGAAGTGTTGAAAAAATACAAACCCGAAGTTCAAATCGTGGCTGTCGAGCCTGAAGCTTCCCCGGTATTGAGCGGTGGCGAGAAAGGCCCGCATCCGATTCAAGGTTTGGGCGCAGGCTTTATCCCCAGCGTATTGAATACGACTGTTTACGACAGCATTGTCAAAGTACCTAACGAAGCAGCGTTTGAAACTGCGCGCGCTATGGCTGAAAAAGAAGGCATTTTGGTAGGTATTTCTTCCGGTGCCGCGGTATGGAGCGCATTGCAGCTGGCTAAAAAAACTGAAAACAAAGGCAAGCTGATTGTTGTCTTGTTGCCATCGTATGGCGAACGCTATCTTTCTACGCCTCTGTTTGCCGATTTGGCATAATATAGGATTGTTGTTAAAGGGCCGTTTTCATACGGCCTTTTTTACGTATGGGCTTGAGATATAGTATGAAATCTGTTGTAATTCAGTTAATGAGCTTTGAATACCGTTATTCAAAAGTTGGTTTCTTCAACGAATCATGCTTATAATGCGCATTATGAAAAAATACATTCTTCCTATCCTTGCTGTGGCGGTACTTGCCGGTTGTGAATCGATTTATGTTCCAACATTGAAAGAAGTGCCAGTTCGACCAACCAACGTCAAGAAACCTAAGGCTGATTCACAAGTTTCAGCTACCAGTTATCATTTGGCTCCTTCGCATTGGGCAGATGTTTCCAAGATTCATGATGAAGCACGTCGCTTGAGTACCCAAGTGAGCCAAGGTAGTCTGACCAAAGTTCAGGCTGCCCAATATTTGAACCGCTTCCGTATCCAACAAGTGGGACGCAACTCCGTCGATGACAGTATGTACGAAGTTTATCTGCGTTCTGCCGTTGACAGCCAACGTGGTGAAATTACTACCGAGCAATCCAAACAGTACATTCAAGGTGCTTTGCGCGGTTGGCAGCAACGTTGGAAAAACATGGATACCAAGCCAAGCAATCCTGCGTTTACCAACTTCCTGATGGAAGTTATGGGTATGCAGCCTTTGAAATAAAAAAGTCATAAACCGAGAAGGCCGTCTGAATATTCAGACGGCCTTCTTCTCATATTTATATATGTGTAGTCGAATTGTATCCAATTAAGAACCAAACAGCTTGTCAGCCGCTTGACGGGCTTTTTCTTGAATATCTTCGGTCAGATAGTTTTTCATCTGAGAATAAACCAATGCAATGACGGCAATGTCGTCACTGAAACCAAATGGAATCAGCAGGTCGGGAATGCTGTCGATGGGGCTGAGAAAATAAACCAGTGCACCGACAATAATCATTTTGGCCCGTTTGGGCGTGTGTTCGGATTCCCAAAGGTAATAAAGTGCATAAAGCTGTCGGACGACAGGTTTGCCCAGGCGGCCGGCAAAGCGTCCGAGTTTTTTCATAAAACCGGATGTGTCCAAGTTTCGACGGCGGAAGGAGGGGATATAGTCTTCCGGATCGGGTGTGTTTTGATGAGGGGAGTGTGTCATGATGCAGCTTCCTTATAAGGTATGGAAACATTGTTGGTGTTGTGCTGTATTTTAGTCCATCTAAGGATAGATGAAATGTCTTTGAATATATAACTATGTAAGAGTAGTGATGATAATGCAATGGTAATAAGTTAAGAACGGCTTATGCCTTTGTAAAGATTAGGTATCAAGAGTGAGAATTTATCTCACAATAGATACAATTCTCAAATCATAATGATGTTATCGTAAGTGCTTTGATGGAGAGATGGCTTAATTGCAGGAAAGTAACAAAAAAGGCTAGTCACGCAAAAAAAAATCTAAGAATGATTGTTTGATTTTATTAGTCTTTTGGTAAAAATCATTAGAGCATTCATAAATTGCACTGTTCAAAATGAGATAAAACAGGTAAATTATGGTTTATGTAGCTTATTGTAGTGCTGAGCTATAGGTTTTGAGCTGATAATAAATCTAGAGGAACTGACCATGTCCGCCAAATCACGCCCGGTATTTTTGGAAATTCCGAATATCCGATTGCCCATACCGGGGATTGTATCTATTCTTCACCGTATCAGCGGCGTCGGCTTGTTTGTGATGCTGCCTGTTCTCTTGTATTTCTTCTCTGGAACGCTGGATCGCGAAGCGTCGTTTGAAGCATATCGTTCTGCTATCTCCAATCCGTTTGTGAAGCTGATTCTTATTGGTCTGTTGTGGGCGTATCTGCACCACTTTTTGGCCGGTATCCGCTTTCTGTTTTTGGATGTGCATAAAGGCTTGGAATTAAATACTGCCCGTGCTACTGCTAAAGTTGTATTTGCTTCTGCTTTGATTCTGACCGTCGTTTTGGGAGCTTTGTTATGGTAGAACGCAAATTGACAGGTGCGCATTACGGTTTGCGCGATTGGGCAATGCAACGTGCAACTGCGATCATCATGCTGGTGTACACCGTGGTTCTTTTGGTTGTTTTGTTTACGTTGCCTAAAGAATATTCGGCATGGCAGGCATTTTTTGATCAAACTTGGGTGAAAGTATTTACCCAAGTGAGCTTCTTGGCCGTATTCCTGCATGCGTGGGTAGGTATCCGCGATTTGTGGATGGACTACATTAAGCCTTTCGGCCTGCGTTTGTTTTTACAAGTTGCCACCATCGTTTGGTTGGTAGGTTGCTTGGTGTATTCAGTTAAAGTAATTTGGGGGTAAATATGGGTTTTCCTGTTCGCAAGTTTGATGCCGTGATTGTTGGCGGTGGTGGTGCAGGTTTACGCGCAGCCCTCCAATTGTCTAAATCCGGCCTGAATTGTGCTGTTTTGTCTAAAGTGTTTCCAACCCGTTCTCATACTGTAGCGGCTCAAGGCGGTATTTCTGCTTCATTGGGTAATGTGCAGGAAGACCGTTGGGATTGGCACATGTACGATACCGTGAAAGGTTCCGACTGGTTGGGTGATCAAGATGCGATTGAATTTATGTGTCGCGCAGCGCCTGAAGCCGTAATTGAGTTGGAACACATGGGTATGCCTTTCGACCGTGTGGAAAGCGGTAAAATCTACCAACGTCCTTTCGGCGGTCACACTGCCGAACACGGTAAACGCGCGGTAGAGCGTGCATGTGCGGTTGCCGACCGTACCGGTCATGCGATGCTGCATACTTTGTATCAACAAAACGTCCGTGCCAATACACAATTCTTTGTGGAATGGACGGCGCAAGATTTGATTCGTGATGAAAACGGCGACGTAGTCGGTGTAACCGCCATGGAAATGGAAACCGGCGAAGTTTATATTTTCCACGCTAAAGCTGTGATGTTTGCTACTGGTGGCGGCGGCCGTATTTATGCGTCTTCTACCAATGCTTATATGAATACCGGTGATGGTTTGGGTATTTGTGCCCGTGCAGGTATTCCGTTGGAAGACATGGAATTCTGGCAATTCCACCCGACTGGTGTAGCCGGTGCCGGTGTATTGATTACTGAGGGTGTGCGTGGTGAGGGCGGTATTCTGCTGAATGCCGATGGCGAACGCTTTATGGAACGTTACGCTCCGACTGTAAAAGACTTGGCTTCCCGTGACGTAGTTTCCCGTGCGATGGCAATGGAAATTTACGAAGGTCGCGGCTGCGGTAAAAACAAAGACCACGTTTTGCTGAAAATCGACCATATCGGCGCAGAAAAAATTATGGAAAAACTGCCGGGTATCCGCGAGATTTCCATTCAGTTTGCCGGTATTGACCCGATTAAAGACCCGATTCCCGTTGTGCCGACTACCCACTACATGATGGGCGGTATTCCGACCAACTACCATGGCGAAGTTGTCGTTCCTCAAGGTGAAGATTACGAAGTGCCTGTAAAAGGTCTGTATGCAGCAGGTGAGTGCGCTTGTGCTTCCGTACACGGTGCAAACCGCTTGGGTACCAACTCCCTGTTGGACTTGGTGGTGTTCGGTAAAGCTGCCGGCGACAGCATGATTAAATTCATCAAAGAGCAAAGTGACTGGAAACCTCTGCCTGCTAATGCCGGTGAATTGACCCGCCAACGTATCGAGCGTTTGGACAATCAAACCGGCGGCGAAAATGTTGATGCATTGCGTCGCGAACTGCAACGCTCTGTACAACTGCACGCCGGTGTGTTCCGTACCGATGAGATTCTGAGTAAAGGCGTTCGAGAAATCATGGAGATTGCCGAGCGCGTGAAACGTACTGAAATCAAAGACAAGAGCAAAGTGTGGAATACCGCGCGTATCGAAGCTTTGGAATTGGATAATCTGATTGAAGTAGCGAAAGCGACTTTGGTGTCCGCCGAAGCGCGTAAAGAATCGCGTGGCGCACACGCTTCGGATGACCATCCTGAGCGCGATGACGAAAACTGGATGAAACATACCCTGTATCATTCAGATACCAATACTTTGTCTTACAAACCGGTACATACCAAGCCTTTGAGCGTGGAATACATCAAGCCGGCTAAACGCGTTTATTGATGAGTTTTCAGACGGCCTTTACCTAAAGGCCGTCTGAAACCTAACCATACCCACATTGAACTGCTTGAATTCATAATACAAAATCATTGGGCAGTTTATGAGAAAAGGAACACTTCTCATGGAAAAAATGAGTTTTGAAATTTACCGTTACAACCCGGACGTTGATGCTAAACCTTATATGCAACGTTATGAGTTGGAATTGGAACCAACCGACGTTAAACTTTTGGACGCTTTAGTGCGCCTGAAAGCGCAAGACGATACATTGTCTTTCCGCCGTTCTTGCCGCGAAGGTATTTGCGGTTCTGACGGTATGAACATCAACGGCAAAAACGGCTTGGCATGTCTGACCGATCTGCGCGGCCTGAAACAGCCGGTTAAAATCCGTCCTCTGCCAGGCCTGCCTGTTATCCGCGACCTGATTGTGGATATGACCCAATTCTTCAAACAATATCACTCCATCAAACCTTACGTTGTCAACGATAACCCTATCGATGCAGACAAAGAGCGTCTGCAAACTCAGGAAGAGCGTAAAGAGTTGGACGGTTTGTACGAATGTATTTTGTGCGCCTGCTGTTCGACTGCCTGCCCGTCATTCTGGTGGAACCCTGATAAATTCGTTGGCCCGTCTGGCTTGCTGAATGCTTACCGTTTCATTGCGGATAGCCGTGATACCATTACTAATGAGCGTTTGGATAATCTGAACGACCCATACCGTTTGTTCCGTTGCCACACCATTATGAACTGCGTAGACGTATGTCCTAAACACTTGAATCCGACCCGAGCCATCGGTAAGATTAAAGAGATTATGTTGAAACGAGCCGTTTAAGAAATGATGGTTTTTGACGATATTGCCAAACGGAAAATCCGTTTTCAAACCCGCCGGGGATTGTTGGAATTAGACTTAATCTTCGGTAGGTTTATGGAAAAAGAATTCGAGCACCTGAGTGATCAGGAGTTGTCCGAATTTTCCGAAATCCTCGAATTTCAAGACCAAGAATTGCTTGCCTTGATTAACGGACATTCGGCGACGGACAAGAAACACCTGATTCCCATGCTTGAAAAAATCAGACAGGCATGACGTATTATAGAGCTTGTTTGCGATGCCAATCCGAACAAGCTCTTTCCATACGGAGGCCGTCTGAAAAAAAGGACCGTGCCGCTTGGGCGGCAACGAAAGCCCCAACTTACAAAGGAGTTTAAGAATGTCTAAATCAGTCAAGCTCACCACCCCGAATCAAGAGACCTTGGAACTGCCAGTATTGGAAGCAAGTATCGGCCATGATGTGGTTGATATCCGTACTTTGACTAAAAATACAGGTCTGTTTTCCTTCGACCCCGGATTCGTGTCAACTGCAAGTTGTGAATCCAAAATCACTTATATTGATGGCGATGAAGGTCTGTTGTATTACCGTGGTTATCCTATCGAGCAGCTGGCAGAAAAATCCGATTATTTGGAAGTTTGCTATCTGTTGATTTACGGCGAACTGCCTACCCCTGAACAGAAAAAAGAATTTGATGCCACAGTCAGTCGCCATACTATGCTGCATGAGCAGTTGACTTGGTTCTTCCGCGGTTTTCGTCGCGATGCGCACCCGATGGCGATGATGGTTGGCGTGGTTGGCGCTTTGTCTGCTTTCTACCAAGACAGCTTGGATATTGCCAATCCAGAGCACCGCAAAATTGCGATTTACCGCTTAATCTCCAAAATTCCGACAATTGCGGCAATGTGTTACCGTTATTCCAACGGTTTGCCGTTCAATTATCCAAAAAATAACCTTTCCTATGCTGAAAACTTCTTGCACATGATGTTTGCGACACCATGTGAAGAATACAAACCTAATCCAGTATTGGCTCGCGCGCTCGACCGCATCTTTATCTTGCATGCCGACCACGAGCAAAACGCTTCTACTTCGACTGTGCGTTTGGCCGGCTCTTCGGGCGCAAACCCATTTGCCTGTATCGCTGCCGGTATCGCCTGTCTGTGGGGTGCTTCACACGGCGGTGCAAACGAAGCTGTGTTGAAGATGCTGGACGAAATCGGTGATGTATCTAATGTTGCCGCATACATGGAAGGTGTGAAACAACGCAAATACCGTCTGATGGGCTTCGGTCACCGCGTATACCGCAATATGGACCCACGAGCCAGCATCATGCGCGAAACCTGTTATGAAGTCTTGAAAGAATTGGGCTTGGAAGACAGTCCTAAATTCAAGCTGGCGATGGAATTGGAACAAATTGCACTGAAAGATCCATTCTTTGTTGAACGCAAGCTGTATCCAAACGTCGATTTCTACTCCGGTATCGTCTTATCCGCATTGGGCATTCCAACTGAAATGTTTACCGTTATCTTCGCATTGTCGCGCAGTGTAGGTTGGATTTCTCATTGGCATGAAATGATTAGCGATCCGGCACTGAAAATCGGTCGCCCACGTCAACTGTATACCGGTGCAGAGCGTCGCGATTACGTTCCGGTAGATAAACGCTAATAGACAATACATTAATATATTGTTGAAAAGTCGTTTGAAAAAATCGAATTGCCGTTTTCAATGAGGTTGGTCGTAATTAATTAAGTTGATAGCAGGTAATTTGATTTGAAATAGGGTAGAATAAAGTGTCATTTCAGACGGCCTGAATTCCGTTCGGAGAACACGGGATTCTACCCTTTGTTTATATTTTAAAGAAAAGAGCTCACGCCATGATGGACGAAAAACTCAATTTCTCTTATCTGTTTGGTTCTAATGCGCCATACATCGAGGAGTTGTATGAAAAGTTTCTGGATAATCCGGAATCTGTCGATGAAAAATGGAAACAGTACTTTACCGATTTGAGTAAACAGCCGGGCGCAGTCGCTGTCGATGTTGCCCATACACCGATTCGTGAATCATTTGCCACTTTGGCTAAAAAGAAAATTGCCGCAGTCGTTTCAGGCGGTGTGGATGAGGCAATGATGAAAAAGCAAGTCAGCGTTTTGCGACTGATTTCTGCCTATCGTATCCAAGGCGTGGGTGCAGCCCAACTTGATCCGCTCAAACGTATTCCTCCTCAAAATATCGAAGCTCTCGATCCTAAATTCCACGGTCTGTCAGATGCCGATATGGCACTTCAGTTCAATATGGGCGAGGGCGATTTTTCCGGTCAGGGCAAACTGCCTCTGTCCCAAATCATCAGCAACCTCAAACAAACCTACTGCGGCCATATCGCGGTAGAGTATATCTACATCCCAAATACGGAAGAGCGCCGCTGGGTTCGCAATTATTTTGAAAGCGTACTGTCTACGCCAAGCTACAACGTTGAACAAAAACGCCGTATCTTGAAAGAAATGACTGCTGCCGAAACTCTGGAACGCTACCTGCATACCAAATATGTCGGTCAAAAACGCTTTGGTGTAGAAGGCGGTGAAAGCGCGATTGCCGGTTTGAACTACCTGATTCAAAATGCCGGTAAAGACGGCGTGGAAGAAGTCATCATCGGTATGGCACACCGTGGCCGTCTGAATGTTTTGGTGAACATTCTAGGCAAAAAACCCAGTGATTTATTTGCTGAGTTTGAAGGCCGTGCCGAAATCAAATTGCCTAGCGGTGACGTGAAATACCACATGGGCTTCAGCTCCGACATCGCCACTCCGCATGGTCCGATGCACGTTTCTTTGGCATTTAACCCGTCCCACTTGGAAATTGTTAACCCGGTAGTGGAAGGTTCTGCACGCGCCAAACAAAAACGTTTGGGCGAAAACGGCCGTGATAAAGTCTTGCCGGTATTGATTCACGGTGACTCCGCATTTATCGGTTTGGGTGTTAACCAGGCAACATTCAACCTGTCTAAAACCCGTGGTTATACTACCGGCGGTACGGTTCACATCGTCATCAACAACCAAATCGGCTTTACCACTTCGGATATTCGCGATACCCGTTCAACCGTACACTGTACCGATATCGCGAAAATGGTTTCCGCTCCGGTTATCCATGTGAACGGCGATGATCCTGAACGCGTTTGCTTTGCCATCCAAGCTGCCTTAGATTACCGCAAAAAATTCCATAAAGACATCGTGATCGACGTTGTCTGCTACCGTAAATGGGGCCACAACGAGGGCGATGATCCGACCTTGACCCAACCGATGATGTACAAAAAAGTATCGCAACACCCAGGTGCGCGTGCTTTGTACACCGAGCAACTGATTGCCGAAGGCGTGGTAACTCAAGCTGAAGCTGACGGTTACATCCAAGCCTACCGTGATGCTTTGGACAAAGGTGAACACGTCGAGCAAACAACGTTGAGCAACTTCCAACGCACACAAATCGACTGGAGCAAATACCAAGGTAAAGATTGGCGCGAACACATCGAAACCGGTTTGCCTGCCGCAGATATTGAGCGTCTTACTGAGAAGTTTACCGCCGTACCGGAAGGCTTTGCCCTGCATCCGACTGCGAAACGTGTGATTGAAGCGCGTAAAGCCATGGCATCCGGCAAACAAGCCATCGACTGGGGTATGGCTGAAACCTTGGCATACGCAAGCCTGCTGACTAAAGGTCATGGCGTGCGTATCTCCGGTGAGGACTCCGGCCGCGGTACATTCTCACACCGTCATGCAGTATTGCACGATCAAAACCGTGAAAAATGGGACGACGGTACTTATGTTCCTCTGCGCCATATGGGCGAAGGCATGGGCGAGTTCCTGGTCATCGACTCCATTTTGAACGAAGAAGCCGTGATGGCGTTCGAGTACGGCTTTGCCTGCTCCGCTCCTGACAAGCTGACCATTTGGGAAGCTCAATTCGGTGACTTCGCCAACGGCGCACAAGTGACGATTGACCAATTCCTGTCTTCAGGCGAAACCAAATGGGGTCGTTTGTGCGGTCTGACCACCATCCTGCCGCACGGTTACGACGGTCAAGGCCCTGAGCACTCTTCTGCGCGCGTAGAGCGTTGGTTGCAACTGTGTTCTGAGAACAATATGCAAGTCATCATGCCGTCTGAAGCGTCGCAAATGTTCCACATCTTGCAACGTCAAGTCTTGGGTTCATACCGCAAACCGCTGGTGATTTTCATGTCCAAACGCCTGTTGCGCTTCAAAGGTGCAATGAGCCCGCTGGAAAACTTCACCGAAGGTTCGACCTTCCGTCCGGTTATCGGCGATACTGCAGAACGTGCAAGCAACGACAGCGTGAAACGCGTGGTATTGTGTGCCGGTCAGGTTTACTATGACTTGGAAGCCGGCCGCGCCGAGGGTAAACTGGAAGATGATGTTGCTATCGTCCGCGTTGAGCAGCTTTATCCGTTCCCATACGACGAAGTTAAAGCTGAACTGGCGAAATATCCGAACGCAAAATCTGTGGTTTGGGCACAAGAAGAGCCGAAAAACCAAGGTGCGTTCTACCAAATCCGCCACCGCATCGAAGACGTTATCAGCGAAGAGCAAAAACTGTCTTATGCCGGTCGTCCAAGCAGCGCATCGCCTGCAGTGGGCTACTCAAGCAAACACATTGCTCAATTGAAACAATTGGTTGAAGACGCTTTGGCGTTGTAAACCAAGTGGCATTCCGTCTGAGGCTACTCAGGCGGAATGCCCATATGTAGAATTAAAAACACACAACAGGCCGTCTGAAAGGGCCATTGGAGACACAAAATGATTATTGATGTAAAAGTACCTATGCTGTCTGAAAGCGTATCTGAAGGCACGCTCTTGGAATGGAAGAAAAAAGTTGGCGAAGCAGTTGCCCGTGACGAAATCCTGATCGATATTGAAACTGACAAAGTGGTTTTGGAAGTACCTTCTCCGCAAGCCGGCGTATTGGTTGAAATCGTAGCGCAAGACGGTGAAACCGTTGTTGCCGACCAAGTTTTGGCTCGCATCGATACAGCTGCTACTGCCGCTGCCGAAGCACCTGCAGCCGCTCCTGCCGAAGCAGCCCCAGTCGCCGCTCCTGCTGTTGCACAAAACAACGCCGCTATGCCTGCCGCCGCCAAACTGGCTGCCGAGACCGGTGTTGACGTGAACACATTGCAAGGTTCTGGCCGTGACGGTCGCATATTGAAAGAAGACGTACAAAATGCCGCTGCCCAACCTGCCGCAGCCGCTGCTCCTGCTGTTGCACTTCCTGCCGGCGCGCGTCCTGAAGAACGCGTACCAATGAGCCGCCTGCGTGCCCGTGTTGCCGAACGCCTCTTGGCTTCTCAACAAGAAAACGCCATTCTGACTACATTCAACGAAGTCAACATGAAACCAATCATGGACTTGCGTGCGAAGTACAAAGATAAATTCGAGAAAGAACACGGCGTAAAACTGGGCTTTATGTCCTTCTTCGTTAAAGCCGCTGTTGCCGCCCTGAAAAAATATCCGGTTGTGAATGCTTCTGTTGACGGCAAAGACATCGTGTACCATGGCTACTTCGACATCGGTATCGCGATTGGCAGCCCACGCGGTTTGGTTGTGCCAATCCTGCGCGATGCCGACCAAATGAGCATTGCTGACATCGAACAAGCAATTGTTGATTACGCGAAAAAAGCCAAAGATGGCAAAATCGCTATTGAAGATTTGACCGGCGGTACATTCAGTATTACCAACGGCGGTACCTTTGGTTCTATGATGTCTACCCCGATCATCAACCCGCCTCAATCTGCAATTTTGGGTATGCACGCCACTAAAGAGCGCGCTGTGGTTGAAAATGGTCAAGTTGTTGTCCGTCCAATGATGTATCTGGCCCTGTCTTACGACCACCGTATCATCGACGGCCGCGAAGCTGTATTGACCTTGGTAGCCATTAAAGACGCGTTGGAAGACCCAGCTCGCCTGTTGTTGGACCTGTAATCGTTTCAGACGGCCTTTTATTTGTTAATGAAAAGGCCGTCTGAATTTTTATTTAGATGTAGTGTAATGTAGTATCGTGCTACAATAGGCTCAACAAACGATTGAGGCCGTCTGAAACATTTGATTCGAATGAATCGACAGATATGGACTTTCAGACGGCCTTTTCTTAAAACCATCAAAACGCAGTCATTCAAAATAAAAAAGAAACAAAAAGTATCGTTTTTATTTTGAGATACTGCTAAAAGCAAAGGATGACACGATGTCTCAATATGATGTAGTAGTGATTGGTGCAGGCCCGGGCGGATACGTTGCCGCTATCCGTGCCGCGCAACTGGGTTTCAAAACCGCTTGCGTCGATGCAGGCGTTAACAAAGCAGGCAATGCTCCAGCATTGGGCGGTACTTGCTTGAACGTAGGCTGTATCCCTTCCAAAGCCCTGCTGCAATCCAGCGAACATTTCCACGCCGCGCAACACGATTTTGCCGAACACGGTATCACTGTCGGCGACGTAAAATTCGACGCGGCCAAAATGATTGAGCGCAAAGATGCCATCGTGACCAAGCTGACCGGCGGCGTGAAATTCCTGTTCCAAAAAAACAAAGTAACCAGCCTGTTCGGTACTGCTTCCTTTGCCGGTAAAAATGGCGATGTTTACCAAATCGAAGTCGATAACAAAGGCGAGAAAACCGTTATCGAAGCCAAACACGTCATCGTAGCGACCGGTTCCGTACCGCGTCCGCTGCCACAAGTCGCTATCGACAACGTGAACGTTTTGGACAACGAAGGCGCATTGAACCTGACCGAAGTTCCTGCCAAACTCGGCGTGATTGGTTCCGGCGTGATTGGTTTGGAAATGGGTTCCGTATGGAACCGCGTGGGTGCAGAAGTTACCATTCTTGAAGCCGCGCCGACCTTCCTGGCTGCCGCCGACCAACAAATTGCCAAAGAAGCCTTCAAATACTTCACCAAAGAGCAAGGCTTGAGCATTGAATTGGGCGTGAAAATCGGCGACATCAAATCTGAAGGCAAAGGCGTTTCCGTTGCTTACGAAACAGCTGCCGGCGAAGCCAAAACCGAAGTATTCGACAAACTGATCGTTGCCATCGGCCGTATTCCAAACACCAAAGGCCTGAATGCCGAAGCTGTCGGCTTGGAAAAAGACGAACGCGGCTTTATCAAGGTAGATGGCGAATGCCGTACCAACCTGCCTAATGTATGGGCAATCGGTGACGTGGTTCGCGGCCCGATGCTGGCGCACAAAGCCAGCGACGAAGGCGTTGCCGTTGCCGAGCGCATTGCCGGTCAAAAACCGCATATCGACTTCAACAACGTACCGTTTGTTATTTACACCGACCCTGAAATCGCTTGGGTGGGTAAAACCGAAGAGCAGCTCAAAGCCGAAGGCGTGGAGTACAAAAAAGGTACTTCAGGTTTCGGTGCAAACGGTCGCGCATTGGCAATGGGCAAAGCCAAAGGTACGGTTAAAGTGTTGGCAGATGCCAAAACCGACCGTATCTTGGGCGTACACATGATCGGCCCGGTTGTCAGCGAATTGGTTACCGAAGGCGTGACTGCGCTCGAATTCTTCGCCAGCAGCGAAGACATCGCCCGCATTATCCATGCCCACCCAACCTTGTCCGAAGTGGTTCACGAAGCTGCATTGGCGGCAGACAAACGCGCTTTGCACGGTTGATAGACATTAAGGCCGTCTGAAACTTTTCAGACGGCCTTAAGGCCTTCGACAAATTGAATGTTTCGAGAGCTCCGTTTTCTGATTTATAATTCCGTCAGACAAACAAACAGCATTTACATTCATTATGAACAAAGAAATAGTCGGTATTTTCTTTATACCGATGGGCATCATCAGCATGTGTATGGCCGCATTGTGGCAGATGTATGTGATGATGACCGAAACTTATACGCTCAACCGTTTCAAAGATAAAGAATTGGTTTGGCGCGTGGCATTGTTGTTTATCAGTTTCAGCCTTGCCGTTTATCTGCTCTGCCCGAATTCGCGTAAAAAAGGCATCGTCTTTTTTATTCTCGGGGGAGGCGGTGCAGCTATGTATCTGCTGGCGCGGATGTGGTTGCCCTTCAGTAAATAGTAGGGCCGTCTGAAAATATGGGATTGGCCGCAGGGCGATTCCTAAAACCCACTCACCTTAAGGAGAAATCCATGAATTTACACGAGTATCAGGCTAAAGAACTGCTGGCTAGCTACGGTTTGCCCGTACAAGGCGGTATTTTGGCACACAACGGCGAAGAAGCCGCTGCAGCTTACGACAAATTGGGCGGCAAATTCGCTGTTGTCAAAGCACAAGTACACGCCGGCGGCCGCGGTAAAGCGGGCGGCGTAAAAGTCGTTAAAAGCCGCGAAGAAGCTAAAGAAGTGGCTGAAAGCCTGATTGGCACCAACTTGGTAACTTACCAAACCGATGCCAACGGCCAACCTGTCAACAGCGTTTTGGTTTGCGAAGATATGTATCCGGTTCAAACTGAGCTGTACTTGGGCGCAGTGGTTGACCGTTCTACCCGCCGCGTTACATTCATGGCTTCTACCGAAGGTGGCGTGGAAATCGAAAAAGTTGCTGCCGAAACTCCAGAAAAAATCTTCAAAGTAACCGTTGATCCGCTGGTTGGCCTGCAACCTTGCCAAGCTCGCGAAGTTGCCTTCCAACTGGGCTTGAAAGACAAACAAATCAACGAGTTCGTCAAACTGATGACCGGTGCGTACAAAGCGTTTATCGAAAACGACTTCGCACTGTTTGAAGTAAACCCATTGGCAGTCCGTGAAAACGGCGACTTGGCCTGTGTGGACGGCAAAATCGGTATCGACAGCAACGCGCTCTACCGCCTGCCGAAAATTGCCGCTTTGCGCGACAAATCTCAAGAAAACGAACGTGAGCTGAAAGCTTCCGAATTCGACCTGAACTATGTTGCCCTGGAAGGCAACATCGGCTGTATGGTGAACGGCGCAGGTTTGGCGATGGCGACCATGGACATCATCAAACTGAAAGGCGGCCAACCTGCCAACTTCTTGGACGTAGGTGGCGGTGCGACCAAAGAGCGCGTGGTTGAAGCGTTCAAACTGATTCTCGAAGACAAATCCGTCAAAGGCGTATTGATCAACATCTTCGGCGGTATCGTCCGTTGCGATATGATCGCGGAAGCCATTGTGGCAGCCGTTAAAGAAATCAACGTTGACGTGCCTGTCGTTGTCCGTCTGGAAGGCAACAACGCCGAACTCGGCGCGAAAATCCTGAACGAATCAGGTCTGAAACTGACTTCCGCCGACGGCCTGAATGACGCAGCCGAAAAAATTGTCGCAGCCGTAAACGCCTAAGGAGAAAAGAATGAGCGTATTGATTAATAAAGACACCAAAGTATTGGTTCAAGGTTTCACCGGTAAAAACGGTACTTTCCACTCCGAACAAGCTCTGGCTTACGGCACTAAAGTCGTCGGCGGCGTTACCCCGGGCAAAGGCGGTCAAACCCATCTGAACCTGCCCGTGTTCAACACCATGAAAGAAGCGGTTAAAGAAACCGGCGCAGACGCATCCGTGATTTACGTTCCCGCTCCGTTTGTGTTGGATTCTATCGTTGAAGCGGTTGATTCCGGCGTAGGCTTGGTGGTTGTGATTACCGAAGGCGTACCGACTCTGGACATGCTCAAAGCCAAACGCTACTTGGAAACCAACGGCAACGGTACCCGTTTGGTCGGCCCTAACTGCCCGGGCGTGATTACCCCAGGTGAGTGCAAAATCGGCATTATGCCGGGCCACATCCACACTCCCGGCCGTATCGGCATCATTTCCCGTTCCGGTACATTGACTTACGAAGCCGTGGCACAAACCACCAAACTGGGCTTGGGTCAATCAACCTGTATCGGTATCGGCGGCGACCCGATTCCGGGTATGAACCAAATCGACGCGCTGAAACTCTTCCAAGAAGACCCCGATACCGATGCCATCATCATGATCGGTGAAATCGGCGGTACTGCGGAAGAAGAAGCAGCCGAATACATTCAATCCAACGTAACCAAACCTGTTGTCGGCTACATCGCAGGTGTTACCGCTCCTAAAGGCAAACGTATGGGCCACGCCGGTGCGATTATCTCCGGCGGCAAAGGTACTGCGGAAGAAAAATTCGCCGCTTTCGAAAAAGCCGGTATCGCCTACACCCGCAGCCCTGCCGAGTTGGGCACTACCATGCTGGAAGTGTTGAAAGCAAAAGGTTTGGCATAAGACTTAAGTCTTTAAGCTGAATTGAAAAGGCCGTCTGAAGTTTTCAGACGGCCTTTTTTAAATTCCATTTCGTTATTTTCAGAATAAGGACTTAATTTTATTTAAATTAACGTTTATTTCGGAATAAACGGTTATAATTTATTAACAGATAAATAGTCTGTAACCATATCAACCTATATCAAGGAGAAAAGCATGAAAAAACACGATTTTGAAGCACGTCGCGAGGCTTTGCTGAAAGACATCCGAGAAGTGATGGATGATGTGGAAGAATTGTACCGCAATGGTGTTGAAGCCGGTTCGGAAGAGGGCAGCAAAGCCCGAGCCAAATTGGAAGAAAAATTGGCTGTGGCCAAAGAGCGTTTGAGCCGTTTTGAAGAAGAGGCCGGCGAGCGTCTGCGCCATCATGCCGAGCGTGCGCGTGAAAAATACGAGCAGTTTGAAGAGGCGGCTCAGGAGCGTTTTAAAGAAGGCAAAGAGCGTTTTGCCGAATTTGAAGCCGATGCAGGTGCGCGCTTGAAACGCGGTGCCAAACAAGCTGATGAAGTGGTACATGAAAAACCATATTACGCAATGGGTTTTGCCGCATTGGCCGGTTTGGTTGTCGGTGTGTTGTTGAACCGCCGTTAATGCGAATATGTTAAGGCCGTCTGAACAGGCGTGCACATGAAATCATGGATTTCATTGCGCCGTGCAGACGGCCTCTGCCTTATGTTTTCCTGAAAAAAAAGGATAGTTAAGATGGGAATTCGCCAGCGTTTTGAACATGGCAAGGCTTTGTTGAATCAGGGCGCGGATTTGCTGTTGTTGCGTTTGCAGGTATTGAGCTTGGATTTGACGCGTCAGGCGGAGAATGTGTTCCGTTTGGCGATTTGGCTGGTATTGTCCGGCGCGCTGTTGATGGTGGGCTTGGTCGGTTTGCTGTTCGGTTTGAACCGCGTGCTGACGGATGTTGCGGCTTTGTGGGTGTTTTTCGGCATTTTCTTCGTGAGCCTGCTGATTATTGCCGTATTGTTTCGCAAAGTATCAGCAGATTATCGGGAACAGGGCAGTCGCGTGGCCGAGACCTTGCAGGATATTCGATCGGATATTGCGTATTTGCGCGGTGAGATAGACAAGGATGCGGACGATGAAGCAACAGGAATATGAAGAAGCGCGCGAGCTGCTGCTTTTGGAAGCCAAGCTGGTGCGGCTGCGGATTGAAGCAGAAAATTTGAAACTGCGTAAAGCGGAAGAAAGCAAAACACGACAGGGCAATCAGTTGATTAAGCTCGCAGATGTGGCGTATCAGTTGAGCCAAACGCGTTTGCTGTCTCAATGCGCTTTGTTTTCTACATCGCGCCGTCGGCATTGGATTTGGCTGGTATTGGCGGTCATACTGGGCTTGTCGAGATAAAAGAGGGCAGAGGTTTGGTCAAAATGATATTTGCGGCGAGTTGTTGGAGCGTGTGAGCGCTTGTTGAGGATGCTGCGTCATTGTGTGGCCGAAACTGAAACTTTATCTATGTTGAGTATTTTTTACAAAAGACACCGGCCGTCTGAACATTTCAGACGGCCTCAATGTTTGGAGTTTCAGATATAATGGCGGCAATTTTGAAATTATTAAATGAAGGATAAGTGATGAACCGTTTGTATCCCCACCCGATTATCGCCCGTGAGGGCTGGCCGATTATCGGCGGCGGTTTGGCTTTGAGCCTGCTGGTATCGATGTGCGGCGGCTGGTGGTCTTTGCCGTTTTGGGTGTTTACCGTATTTGCCCTGCAGTTTTTCCGCGACCCTGCGCGTGAGATTCCGCAAAATCCTGAAGCGGTGTTGAGCCCTGTTGACGGCCGTATCGTGGTGGTCGAGCGCGCACGCGATCCGTATCGTGATGTCGATGCTTTGAAAATCAGTATTTTTATGAACGTGTTCAACGTGCATTCGCAAAAATCGCCTGCCGATTGTACGGTAACGAAAGTGGTCTATAACAAAGGTAAATTCGTGAATGCGGATTTGGACAAAGCCAGCACGGAAAATGAACGCAATGCGGTGTTGGCGACTACGGCTTCTGGTCGTGAAATTACTTTTGTTCAAGTGGCCGGTTTGGTGGCGCGCCGTATTTTGTGCTACACCCAAGCAGGTGCGAAACTGTCTCGCGGCGAACGCTATGGCTTTATCCGCTTTGGTTCGCGCGTGGATATGTATCTGCCTGTCGATGCGCAGGCGCAAGTGGCGATTGGCGATAAAGTTACCGGCGTCAGCACTGTATTGGCGCGTTTGCCGCTGACTGCGCCGCAAACTGAATCTGAGCCTAAAGCTGTAGCCCCACAAGCCGTGCCTGCTTCACAAGCGGCTCCGGTTGAAACAGTGGCAAACCAATCTACCGAACAACAGCAAATTGAAGCAGCGGCGGCTAAAATTCAAGCGGCTGTGCAAGATGTATTGAAAGATTAATAGTCAGTTTTAAAAGATTGGTTAAAACAAGAAAAAGGTTTTCAGACGGCCGTCTGAAAACCTTTTTTATTTGCCTGTCCGATTTTAAAACTTCACGTTCACGCCGCCGGTAAAGCTGCGGCCCATTTGCGGCGTATCAGAGAGGAAGCTGCTGTGGGCGTAAACGGATTGGTTGAGCAGGTTGTCGGCTTTGACGTACCAATTCCACTCGCCATAGCGCGTATTGCGGCGGTAGTTTGCGCCGAGGTTGAGCATATGGTGTCCGGGCGTGCGCGTTTCGTAGCGGGCGAGTTTGTTTTGGGCGAATACGCGGTAGTAGTCCAAATTGGCATCGATACGGTCGGTCAGTGAGGCTTTCAGGTGGAAGCCGAGGCGCGCAGCCGGAACGCGGGGGGCGTTTTGGTTATCCTGTGCGATGAAAGGACGGTTGCCGTAGGCATCTTCCCTGCCGGGTAGGGACGGTAGGTTTTTCAGACGGCCTCGTACATAGTCGCCGGAAACGCCGATGCGGTAGCGCGGTGTCGGTTTGAAGTAGATTTCGCCTTCCGCGCCGTAGAAGTCGGCGCCGGATTGGTTGTAACGCACAAGCTTCATTTCGCTGTCGTCTTCGATGGATTTGGGGCCGCGTCCGTCGTTTAAGGTTTGGGCGTAAATGTAGTTGCCGAAGCGGTTGCGGTAGAGCGCCAGATTGTATTGCCAGCGGTCGCCTTCGTAGCCCAGCGCGAGTTCGATGTTGTTGGAACGCTCTTTGTTGAGGTGTTTGTTGCCGACTTCAAAGGTGTTGGTGGCAACGTGTTTGCCGTGTGCATACAGTTCTTGCGTTGACGGCAGGCGTTCCTGATGGGAGGCGGTCAGGCTGAGTTTGTGGTGTGGCGTGAAATACCAGTTGCCCGAAAGTGCGAACGAGCGGGCGGTTTGGCGGTGCGCACCGAGGTCGGGCAGGGGTTGGTTGTAGTAGTTTTCTCGATCAATCAATGCTTTGTCGTACTGGATGGAGGCTTTTTGTTTTTCCACGCGTACGCCGCCTTCAAGCGTGAAGTTGTCCCAGTTTGCCTGTTCTACACCGAAAAAGCTGTAATGGCGCACATTGTTGTCAATCAACATAGGTTGTTGGACGGTTTCGGGAATGGCGGAAAGCGCGCTGGATTTTTGTCCCAAATATTGCACGCCCCAGCTGCCTTTCAGACGGCCTATGGGTTGGTGGCGCAACTCGATGCGGGTGTTTTGCGTTTTGTTTTTGAAGAAGTTTTCCACCGCATCGCCCGCTTTTTCATCGTGGCGGTAGTCGTTGCGGTTCAGATGCACGCGCAAGGCTTCGAAACCGGGGAGCGGCTGCTTCCATTCGGCGCGGATTTCGTAACGTTTGTTGCGTAGGTCTATCCACGGTCTGCCGTTGTGGGCATGCGCGTGTGCATTATCGTCGTCGTGGAAGCCGCAGCTTAAGCCCGGATTGTCGTAATCGACGTCTTCTTCGGTCAACAGGTGCGGATAAAGCTGCAAATAGCGTTTGTTAATCAAACTCTTCTGCCAGATGATGTCGGCGTGGCAGTCGTCGTAGAGATGGCTGTGGGCGGGCAAGCCGTAGCGGTCGCGACGGTCGCTGTACGCCGCGCCGATAAAGCCTTTCTCGCCGACCCAAGACAGCCCGATGCTGCCCGTTTGCGAATCGGCATGGCTGTCAGGCAGCCGTTTCAGACGACCTTCTTCCTTGCGGTAACGCGGTACGGCGTAATCGCCCGATTTGCGGTACAAACCTTCGGTATGCAGCACGAAGTTGTTGCCCAAACCGATATTGATGCCTGCGGACGTCAGTTTTTCCAAATTGCCGCTGCTCAAACGCAATCCGGCTTCGCCCGATACGCCGTTTTCAGGCATTTTTTCGGGGATTTTGCCATCGGCAACATCTACCAAACCCGCCACATTGCCCGAGCTGTACAACAACGTTACCGGCCCGCGCAGGATTTCGACCTGTTGCGACAAGGCGCTCTCCACCATCAAGGCATGGTCGGGCGAGAAGTCCGCCATGTCGCCCGTTTCGCCGTGATGGTTCAACACTTTAATCCGTCTGCCTGTTTGACCGCGAATAACGGGAGCGGACGCGCCGCCGCCGTATTGCGAGGCATGAATGCCCGGTACGCCGTCTAAAGCATCGCCTAGGTTGACGGCTTTTTGACGCAAGGTATCGCCGGAGATGATTTTGTCGGAGGCGGTCGAAGTGTGCAACAGCCCTGAAGTGGCTCGCGGACGGCTTTTGCCGACGACGGTAACCTCGTCCAAGTCCACCGACTGCTCGGTTTCATGCGCTTGGGAGAGGATAGGGGTGCTGATTAAAAGAATAGATAAAACAATGGGCTTGAGTGTGGTTTGTGTCATTTTAGTTTCTCATCATATTTTGAAAGGCTGTTATTATATAACATCTCATTATTTATATGATAAGACTTTTGAGAAAAAAGGCCGTCTGAAAACGAAGCGTGGTTTTCAGACGGCCTTTAGCTTGTATATGGGTTTAAATAAAAACGGAACAATCTCTCTGCTGCCTGGTTTGGGTAAGGCAGAAAGTCATGGCAGATTGTTTGCTTTCATTGAAAGTATTACTTGGTTTCGGCGGCTTTAGCGCCAGCGGTCTCGGCAATCAAATCTAAGAATACCAACGGCTTTTTGCCAATGTTTTTGAGTGCGTGGGACTGGCCGGGGCGGGCGATGGTAATGTCGCCGGCGCCGACTTCGGTTTGTTTGCCTTCGCTATCGGTAAACAGGCCTTTGCCGGATACGATGATGTAAACGTCTTCATTGCCGGTATGTTTGTGTTGGCCGATGGAAGCGCCAGGCGGAAGAGTGAGCCAGCCGATTTCTTTGAATGCGTCTTGGTCGGCGGTTTGATGGCGCGTGAAGGCAAAGCTGCCGAGCAGCGGGCCTTGGCCACCGGCTGCGTTTTCGCGGTTCCATTCTGCTAAGTCGGCTTTTTTGTACACTTGGATGCTGCGGTCGGTGGGGGTGGTTTGTTCGGCAGCTTGAGCGCTTATGGATGTGCCGAGCAGAAGGGCGACAGATAATGCGGCAAATAGTGGTTTCATGGTGGTTCTCCGTTTTGTCAGGTTGAGTCAGATAATGCGGATTCCGTTTTCAGACGGTCTGCGGGGTTGAAACGATTAACCCCGCAGACTTCCCCCCCAAGATTTATTTCACATTGCGCAGATAGTTCAACAATAAAGGAACAGGGCGGCCAGTCGCGCCTTTTTCGCTGCCGGATTTCCATGCGGTACCTGCGATGTCGAGGTGCGCCCATGGATAGTCTTCGGTAAAGTAAGACAAGAATGTTGCGGCGGTAATCGTGCCTGCGCCCGGCGTGCCGATGTTTGGAATGTCGGCAAAGTTGGATTTGAGTTGGTCTTTGTAGGTTTCAAAGAGCGGCAGTTGCCATGCTTTGTCGTCCACGTTGCAGGAAGCGGCCAACAGGCTGTCGACCAAATCTTGATTATTGCCCATCACACCGCTGACGTCATGACCCAAGGCGATGATGCACGCGCCGGTCAGGGTGGCGACGTCGATAACGGCTTTGGGTTTGAATTGTTCGGCGTAAGTGAGCGCATCACATAAAATCAGACGGCCTTCGGCATCGGTATTCAACACTTCGATGGTCAAGCCTTTCATGCTTTTCACAACGTCTCCCGGTTTGTTGGCCGCGCCGGAAGGCATGTTTTCACAAGTGGCGACGATGGCAATCAGGTTGATCGGCAGTTGCAGTTTGACGGCGGCGCAGAAGGTGCTGATGACGGTTGCCGCGCCGCACATGTCGAACTTCATTTCGTCCATGTTCAGGCCGGGTTTGAGGGAAATGCCGCCGGTGTCGAAGGTAATGCCTTTGCCGACCAATACCACAGGCGCGGCTTCTTTATCGGCCGCACCGAAATAGCTCAGTTCGACCAAATATGGGTCTTCGACGCTGCCTTTGGCGACAGACCAGAACGAACCCATGTTTTCTTTGATGTAGTCTTTTTCAATAATTTTGGCGTGTGCGCCCAATTTTTCGGCTTCGGCTTTGGCGGTATGCGCGAGGAATTCAGGTGTGCATTCGTTGGGTGCGGCATTGCCCAAGTCGCGGCAGAGGCTTTGTCCGTAAACCTGCGCTTCGGCAACACGCAGGGCTTCTTTGACGGCGGCTTCGTGTGCACTGTGGAACACGGCTTCTGCAAATTTGGCCGGTTTGGCTTCTTTTTTGTAGCGGTCGAAACGGTAGGCAGCATTGCCGAACGCTATCGCAAACGCTTCGGCAACGGCTGCTGCTTGTGCTTCATCGAAAGCATGAACGTCCACATTGACTGTTTCTTGATTTTGCGCCCATTTGGCGGCTTCGGCTGCAGCTTTGTTCAATGCGGCGCGGTCGGTTTTAGCGAGGCGGGCAACGGCAATGGCTTGTAAACCGTTGTCCGTCGGGATTTTGGTGTCGGCGAAATTTTGACCTTCTTCAAGGGAAGCGAAGAGGGCGAGGGCAGTCGGGTTGCTCAGTTGCGATGCTTCGGCGCAGACAAATAATTGCGCACCTGCCTGTTGAGCCTGCAAAGTTTCGGCTTTTGTGCTAAATTTCACGTTTATTCTCCTGATTGGAACGGTTGTCGGTTGTTCAGACGGCATGTTGACCAACCGTCCGAACAGATGAAAATCATTGTACTCCATTTGTGTCATGCCGTCTGAAGCCTTATTAATAAATATAGGTTTCCCATAAACCGTATACCACGCTCAATCTTATGATTTACCAAAGAAACTTTATTAAAGAACTTTCCTTTACCGCCGTCGGCATCTTTGTCGTCCTCTTGGCGGTATTGGTGTCCACGCAGGCCATCAACCTGCTTGGCCGCGCAGCCGACGGGCGTGTCGCCATTGATGCCGTGTTGGCCTTAGTCGGCTTCTGGGTAATCGGCATGACCCCGCTTTTGCTGGTGTTGACCGCATTTATCAGTACGTTGACCGTATTGACCCGCTACTGGCGCGACAGCGAGATGTCGGTCTGGCTTTCCTGCGGATTAGCATTGAAACAATGGATACGCCCGGTTATGCAGTTTGCCGTGCCGTTTGCCATTTTGATTGCCGTCATGCAGCTTTGGGTGATGCCGTGGGCAGAGTTGCGCAGCCGCGAATATGCCGAAATCTTGAAGCAGAAGCAGGAATTGTCTTTGGTGGAAGCCGGCGAGTTCAATAACTTGGGCAAGCGCAACGGCAGGGTTTATTTTGTCGAAACCTTCGATACCGAATCAGGTATCATGAAAAACCTGTTCCTGCGCGAGCAGGACAAAAACGGCAACGACAACATCGTTTTTGCCAAAGAGGGCAATTTTTCGCTGACCGACAACAAACGCACGCTTGAATTGCGCGACGGCTACCGTTACAGCGGTACGCCCGGCAAAGCCGATTACAACCGCGTTTCTTTCCAACACCTCAGCCTGATTATCAGCACCACGCCCAAACTCATCGACCCTGTATCACACCGCCGTACCATTCCGACCGCCCAACTGATTGGTAGCAGCAATCCCCAACACCAGGCGGAATTGATGTGGCGTATTTCCTTGACCGTCAGCGTTTTGCTGTTGTGCCTGCTTGCCGTACCGCTTTCTTATTTTAATCCACGCAGCGGCCATACCTACAATATCCTGATTGCCATCGGTTTGTTTTTGGTTTACCAAAACGGGCTGACCTTCCTGCGCAATGCCGTGGAAGACGGCAAAATCCATTTTTGGCTCGGACTGCTGCCTATGCACATCATCATGTTTGTGATTGCCGTCGTCCTGCTGCGCGTGCGCAGTATGCCCAGCCAACCCTTCTGGCAGGCGGTTGCCAAAAGTCTGACATTGAAAGGCGGAAAATGAACCTGATTTCACGTTACATCATCCGTCAAATGGCGGTTATGGCGGTTTACGCCCTCCTAGCCTTCCTCGCTTTGTACAGCTTTTTTGAAATTATCAACGAAGTCGGCGATCTTGGAAAAGGCAGCTATAACGGTGCAAAATTGGGGCAGTATGTTTTAATGCAGATGCCTGCGCGCGCATATGAACTGATGCCGCTTGCCGTTTTGATCGGCGGCCTGATTTCCCTCAGCCAACTGGCTTCCGGCAGCGAGCTGACCGTTATCAAAGCCAGCGGCATGAGTACCAAAAAGCTGCTGTTGATTCTGTCGCAGTTCGGTTTGATTTTCGCCATTGCCACCGTTGCTCTTGGCGAATGGGTTGCCCCCACGCTGAGTCAAAAAGCTGAAAATATCAAAGCTGCCGCCATCAACGGCAAAATCAGTACCGGCAATACCGGCCTTTGGCTGAAAGAAAAAAACAGCATTATCAACGTGCGCGAAATGTTGCCCGACCATACGCTTTTGGGCATCAAAATTTGGCAGCGCAACGATAAAAACGAACTGATCCAAGCGGCAGAAGCCGAATCAGCCGTTTTGAATCCCGACGGTAGCTGGCAGCTGAAAAATATCCGCCGCAGCATATTGGGCGAAGATAAAGTCGAGGTTTCTACTGCCGCCGAAGAAAACTGGCCGATTTCCGTCAAACGCAACCTGATGGATGTATTGCTCGTCAAGCCCGACCAAATGTCTGTCGGCGAATTGACCACCTACATCGACCATCTGGAAAAAAACAACCAAAATACCCAAGTCTATGCCATCGCATGGTGGCGCAAGCTGGTGTATCCCGTTGCCGCATGGGTGATGGCGCTTGTTGCCTTCGCCTTTACGCCGCAAACCACGCGCCACGGCAATATGGGCTTGAAACTTTTCGGTGGTATCTGCCTTGGTTTGCTGTTCCACTTTGCCGGACGGCTCTTCGGCTTTACCAGCCAGTTGTACGGCATGCCGCCGTTTTTGGCGGGTGCATTGCCGACGGTTTTGTTTGCACTGTTGGCGGTGTATCTGATACGTCGTCAGGAAAAAAGATAAGGCAAAATAAGCTTCAGGCCGTCTGAAAGGCAATCTTCAGACGGCCTGAGTATTTTGTGTGCAAAAAACAAAATGCTAAAGTAAAATAATACCTTTCCAAACCAATGCGGCTATTGAAAATGTCCCAAACCATCTGCTTGAATATGATTGTCAAAAACGAAGCGGCAATCATCGAAGAAACACTGGCCAACATCACCGACCACATCAAACTTGACTACTATGTCATCAGCGATACCGGCTCAACAGATGATACCGTCGGCGTGATCCGTCGCTTTTTCGATGCAAAGGGCATCGCGGGCGAGATTCATCAGGATGGTTGGCAAAATTTTGCATACAACCGCAATCAGGCGTTGAAACACGCAAAAGGGAAAACCGATTACGTGTTGATTTTTGATGCGGACGACCGCTTTGAAGGCAAATTGGAATTACCCGAGCTGACCGCCGACCGTTACCGCCTCCGCATGAGAAATGCCATGGGCAGCGTGGTTTATTACCGTCCGCTGTTGTTGCGCAATGACGGTACATTCTACTGGCGCGGTGTGTTGCACGAGTTTATTGAAACCGACAAACAAGATACCAGCGAAGCCACGCTTCATGGCGACTATACGGTTCTCAGCGGCCGTTTCGGTGCACGCAGCAATATGGCGAACAAATACCTGCTTGACGCCGTTTCTTTGGAAAAAGCGTTTTACAGCCCTGAAGATGAAGACCTGAAACCGCGTTACGCCTTTTATGCAGCGCGTTCTTATTGGGATTCTGATATGCCCGAGCGTGCGAGCGAATGGTTTAAAAAACGCATCGAGTTGGGCGGTTGGATTGAGGAAGTGACGGTTTCTTACCAACAGCTGGGCGAGTGCTACAAATTAATGGGCAAACGCGATGAAGCCTTGGCGACTTGGTTGGCAGGCTACGATTACAATCCGCGCCGTGCCGAGTGTCTCTACTTTGCGCAAACCATGCTGCGTCAGGAAGGGAAATACCGCATTTCCCATGCGATCGGCCTGATGGCGAAACGCATTCCGTTCCCAACAGACGATATTCTTTTTGTCCAAAGCAATGTTTATCAGTTGGACATCGACTATGAATTGTCGGTTACCGCCTATGCGGCCGGCGATTTGCGTCAAGGCTATGAATCTTGCCGCCACTTGCTCTTGCTTAATGTACGCGAGGAATTGACCACGGTAACCATGCAAAATATGTGGCTCTACCGCGAACACGCGCAAACCGAAACGCGCGAAGTGCTGGAGCAGCTGGTGGCTGTAATGCAGCCTTATGCCGCGCAGGGCGGACGTTTGGCAGAAGTGACCGAATATTTCGCCGATATTTTGAAAAACCGTTAATTAGCACTTTAATCCAGCCGTCAGGCCGTCTGAAAGGAAATTTTTTGAGCAAGCGCAATCTGTTTTCTGTCGATAAATCTTTGGAGCAGCCCGAACGCGTCCTCTTAGTTGGCGTGATGTTGACGGCGGACTATTCCGGCGCAAACGAAACGCGCGAGCGCGGCTTTCAGACGGCCTTGACCGAAGCGGCAGAATTGGTAAGCGCGGCCGGCGGCGATTTGGTTTCTATCGAAACGTCACGCCGCGACAAACCGCATCCGGCTTTGTTTGTTGGTACGGGCAAGGCGGAAGAGTTGGCGGCAGTGGTCAAGCAGCATGATGTCGGGCTGGTCGTGTTCAACCACGAACTTACGCCGACACAAGAGCGTAATCTGGAAAAAGAGCTTCAATGCCGCGTACTCGACAGAGTGGGTTTGATTTTGGCGATTTTTGCCAAACGCGCCCAATCGCAGGAAGGTAAGTTGCAGGTGGAGTTGGCTCAGCTGAACCATTTGAGCGGACGACTGGTACGCGGTTATGGACATTTGCAAAGTCAGAAGGGCGGCATTGGCTTGAAAGGGCCGGGCGAAACCCAGCTGGAAACTGACCGCCGCTTAATCGGACAAAAAATCACGGCATTGAAAAAACAGCTTGCCGATGTCCGCAAACAACGCGCCACGCGCCGCAAATCGCGTATGAGCGGCCGTCTGAAAACCTTTGCCATTGTCGGCTATACCAATGCCGGAAAATCCAGCCTGTTCAACCGTTTGACCAAAGCGGACGTATTGGCGAAAGACCAGTTGTTCGCCACTTTGGATACCACTGCGCGTCGGCTTTTCCTGTCGCACGAGGCGAGCGTGATTTTGACCGATACCGTCGGCTTCGTCCGTGATTTGCCGCACAAGCTGGTGTCGGCGTTTTCCGCTACTTTGGAAGAGACGGCGATGGCGGATGTGCTGCTGCACGTCGTTGATGCGTCCAATCCCGATTTTGAACGGCAGATGGACGATGTCAACGAAGTCTTGGAAGAAATCGGCGCGCATGAAATTCCGCAATTGGTGGTGTACAACAAAATCGATTTGCTGCCGTTAGGTATGCGTGAAGCAGGCATTTTGCGCGACAACTCCGGGCATGCCGTCGGTGTGAATGTTTCCGTTGCCGAAAGTTTGGGCTTGGATGGTTTGCGCGAAGCGATGATTGAATTAGCCGTACAGAAAAGTGCTTGATAGTTGGAATGAAACAAGGCCGTCTGAATGTTCAGACGGCCTTACCGTAAAATTTTAAATCCGAGGATTATGCCGACAGAGGGCTTTTCTTTTTGAACACACTTTCGTAAAGCATCCAAGCGGCGAGGCTCAGGTATACGGTGCTGGACAAAATGCCGATAACGGCAAAGATAGGCATAAGGCGATCAATCATGGTGAGGTTTCCCAATAAGTTAGTTTTATAAGTAAATGTGTGTTTTTTTATTTCCGTCTTCGCGGAATGCCTAAAGTATGCTGCTTAAGTGGATTGAGGTCAATAAAAAATGTATTGGAGTTTTTAAAAAAGTTCCATTTTTACATTAAAATAATTGGAAGTTTTTAAAGATAAACGGTATTTATATGTTACCGTTCATCATTTGACAAACGGTCAACACTTTGTTTTCTATGTTTTTTATAAAATTCGACAGTCTATTAATTCAAAAGTAAATGAAATGAGGCGGAAAAACGCTTTTTGCTAAAATGTAACACCCTGAAACGATTGTTTCAGGCCGTCTGAAAAATAAATCGAACACATTATGACATCTTCCACACATCCCCAAAAAAACTGCTTCCATTGCGGACTTGAAGTCCCGGAGCATCTGCATCTGACGGTTCGTTTTGAAGACGAAGAACACGAAACCTGCTGCGCCGGTTGCCAAGCGGTGGCGCAGAGTATCATCGATGCAGGTTTGGGCAATTATTACAAACAGCGTACCGCAGATGCGGAAAAATCCGAATTGCCGCCGCCGGAAGTATTGTCGCAATTAAAGCTATACGATTTGCCTGAAGTGCAGGCAGATTTTGTCGAGGTCGGCACAGGGGATGAGCGCGAGGCGGTGTTGATGCTGGGCGGCATTACCTGCGCCGCGTGTGTGTGGCTGATTGAGCAGCAGTTGTTGCGCATGAAGGGCGTGGTGCGCGTGGATTTGAATTACAGCACCCACCGTTGCCGCGTGGTGTGGGACAGCGCCCACATCGAATTGTCGGACATTTTGCTGAAAATCCGCCAAACCGGTTATACCGCCGCGCCTTATGATGCGCAAAAAATCGAAGTGCAGGCTCAGAAGGAACGCAAACAGTTTATCGTCAGATTGGCCGTGGCCGGTCTGGGCATGATGCAAACGATGATGTTTGCCCTGCCGACTTATTTTTACGGCGGCGACATCGAGCCGCTTTATTTGGAAATCCTGCATTGGGGCGGCTTTTTGATGGTGTTGCCCGTTGTGTTTTACAGCGCGTTGCCGTTTTACCGCGGCGCCTGGCGCGACTGGAAAAACCGCCGTGTCGGCATGGATACGCCGATTGCCATTGCCATTGTGATGACCTTTATCGCCGGTATTTACAGCCTGGCTACCAACGCAGGGCAGGGCATGTATTTTGAATCCATTGCCATGTTGCTGTTTTTTCTGTTGGGCGGGCGTTTTATGGAACAGATTGCCCGACGCAAAGCAGGCGATGCGGCGGAGCGGTTGGTCAAACTGGTTCCGGCATTCTGCCACCGTTTGCCGTCTTATCCTGAAAGCGAAGCCATCGAGGAAGCCGCAGTCGTCCGCCTCAATATCGGCGATACGATTGTTGTGAAACCCGGCGAAGTCATTCCGGTGGATGGTACGGTTTTGTCCGGTGAGAGCGAAGTTAACGAAGCCATGTTGACCGGCGAAAGCCTGCCCATCGTGAAAAGGCCGTCTGAAAAAGTAACCGCCGGCACGCTCAACACCAGCAGCCCTTTAATCATCCGCACCGATCATACCGGCGGCAACACGCGTTTGTCCCATATCGTTAAACTGCTCGACCGTGCGCTGGCGCAAAAACCGCGTGCCGCCGAGTTGGCCGAAAAATACGCGTCCAGTTTTGTGTTTGGCGAACTTTTGCTTGCGATTCCTGTTTTTATCGGCTGGGCATGGTATGCCGACGCGCACACTGCTTTGTGGATTACCGTTGCCCTGCTGGTCATTACCTGCCCGTGTGCCTTGTCGCTTGCCACGCCGACCGCGCTGGCCGCTTCTACCGGTGCGCTTGCCAAAGACGGCATTCTTATCAGCGGCAAACAAAGCCTGGAAACGCTTGCCCAAATTGACGACGTCGTGTTCGATAAAACCGGTACGCTGACCAAAGGGCAGCTTTCCGTCAGCCGTATGTTGTCCGCGGGCCGTCTGAACGAAGTCCAAGCCCTTGCTATCGCCCAAGCATTGGAACAGCAATCCGAACACCCCATCGCCCGTGCCATTTTGAACCATACGCTTTCAGACGGCCCTGTATCCGCGCTTGATGTGAAAGTGCAACAACGGGTCAACCGTATCGGACATGGTGTCAGCGCGCAAATCGAATTTGATGGCGAAACCCAAGTTTGGGCTTTGGGCAAAGCGGCGTTTGTTTCGGAAATAGCCGGTCATCTGCCCGAAGCATTTGCCCATATCGACCACACAGGTGGCATTATTTTCTTGGGCAATCAAAGCGGTTTTCAGACGGCCTTTTTATTGGAAGACCAAATCAAAGACAGCGCCGCTGAAATGTTGCACAACCTGAAACAGCACGGCATCCGTCTGCACCTTTTAAGCGGCGACCGTCAAGCTGCCGTAGCACAAGTCGCGCAAGAGCTGGGTTTGGACGCTTATTGCGCCGAAGCCACGCCTGAAGACAAGCTGGCTTATGTGGAAAATCTGCAAAAACAAGGACGTAAAGTCATGATGATCGGCGACGGTATCAACGATGCCCCCGTCCTTGCCCAAGCCGACGTGTCGGCAGCCGTGGCCACGAGTGCCGATGTAGCGCGAGATGGTTCGGATGTGGTTTTGCTCAATGATGATTTGAACGTTTTGCCCGTGATGATGGAGCAGGCACGCCGCACCCATCAAATCATCCGTCAAAACCTGACTTGGGCGAGCGCATACAATCTGGTTGCCGTTCCATTGGCCGTATTTGGTTACGTTACCCCGTGGATTGCCGCGCTCGGCATGAGTTTCAGCTCGCTGCTGGTGTTGGGCAATGCCTTGAGATTGTTGAAAACCAAAAAGGCTGTCTGAAAACGGCAAATCCATTGCTCAAACGAAAGAATACGCCATGCCTAAAGCCACTTTTTATACACACGTCGCCCAACCGGCCGCCTTTGCCTGCCGCCTGATTGCGCGCGCCATACGCGATGGCGGGCAGATTTTGGTATGGTCTGATTCTTCCGCGGCAGTGCAGCAACTAGACGTTGATTTATGGCAGCAGATTCCCGAAAGCTTTATTCCGCATGAAGTCTGGCTGCCTACCGACCCCATGCCGTCTGAAACGCCGGTATTGCTTGCGTTTGGAAACGCATTGCCGAATATTCCGCAGGATTGCACGGTTTTGAACCTGTCTGCCGATTTTTGGAGCCAAGCCCCGGCCATTCCAAACCGTATCCTTGAAATTGTAGGCAACAGCTTGGAAGATTTAGCCGAAGCCCGAGACCGTTTCCGAGCTTATCGTCAGAGCGGATTTGAGATTGAGCATTTTTCGAGAGAAGGGAAGGATTGAGTATTGAAACAGCAAAGTTTTAATATAAAAGGCCGTCTGAAACAATAAAGTTTCAGACGGCCTTTTTAATAGGCTGGAATTAGTTACCTAAGTCGAATGCTTTATGCAGAACGCGGGTAGCCAGTTCCATGTATTTTTCGTCAATCAGGACGGATACTTTGATTTCGGAAGTTGAAATCATTTGGATGTTGATGCCTTCTTCTGCGAGGGTGCGGAAGATTTTGGCGGCTACGCCGACGTGTGAACGCATGCCCAAGCCGACTGCGGAGACTTTGCATACGGTGTCGTCGCCGTCGATGCAGGCGGCGCCGATGCTGTCTTGGCGTTGTTGCAGCAGTTCGATGGTTTGTTTGTAGTCGCCGCGTGGAACGGTGAAGGAGAAATCGGTTGTGCCTTCGCTGCCGACATTTTGGATGATCATGTCGACTTCGATGTTGGCATCGGCCACTGCGCCGAGGATTTGGTAGGCAACGCCGGGTTTGTCAGGTACGCCGCGTACGTTGATGCGTGCTTGGTTTTTATCGAATGCGATACCGGTTACGGCTGCTCTTTCCATGTTGTCGTCCTCTTCAAAGGTAATCAGGGTGCCGTTGCCGCCATCTTGCAGGCTGCTGAGTACGCGCAGGCGCACTTTGTATTTTCCGGCGAATTCTACGGAGCGGATTTGTAAAACTTTTGAACCGAGGCTGGCCAGTTCGATCATTTCTTCAAATGTAACCGTGTCCATGCGGCGCGCTTCGGGTACGACGCGCGGGTCGGTGGTGTAAACGCCGTCCACGTCGGTGTAAATTTGGCATTCGTCAGCTTTGAGGGCTGCGGCGATGGCAACGGCGGAGGTGTCAGAACCGCCACGGCCGAGGGTTGAGATATTGCCTTCGCTGCTGATGCCTTGGAAACCGGCTACGATAACGACTTTTCCGGCGGCCAAATCGGCACGCATTTTTTCGTCGTCGATGTTTTCGATGCGGGCTTTGGTGTGGGAAGTGTCGGTTTGGAGGGCGACTTGCCAGCCGGTGTAGCTCTTGGCGTCAACGCCGATGTCTTTCAGGGCCATGGCCAGCAGGCCGATGGTCACTTGTTCGCCGGTAGCGAGAACGACGTCCAGCTCACGCGGATCGGGATGCTCTTGCATTTCGTGCGCCAGTGCGACCAGTCGGTTGGTTTCGCCGCTCATGGCGGATACGACGACTACGATGTCGTGTCCTTCGGCGCGGGCTTTGGCGACACGTTTGGCTACGTTTTTGATGCGTTCGGGCGAGCCTACTGATGTGCCGCCGTATTTATGTACGATTAACGCCATGTTTCGTGCTTTCTTGTGGGGGTTGTCAGGCAGCTTGGTTTGCTGGAAAGAGGGTTATTATTACTATTTTTTACATGAAATTCAAGGATAGAACGCGCTTTTTTGAGTAAATGCGCATAAAGGGGTTGGTGAAAAAAGGCCGTCTAAAAGTTTTCAGACGGCCTTGTTGCTTATCGGGCCAAAAGGGCGGCCTGCTGGTGTTGGACCAATTCGGCAATGCCTTTATGCGCGAGGGCAATGAGTTTGCCTAATTCTTCAATGCTGAACGGTGCGCCTTCGGCCGTACCTTGGATTTCGATGATTTTGCCGGATGCGGTCATGATGATGTTAACGTCGCTGTCGCAGCCTGAATCTTCGGGATAGTCCAAGTCCAAAAGCGGTACACCGCCCACCACGCCGGCGGAAACGGCGGCAACGGCTTCACGGATGGGGTTTTCGCTGATAAGGCCATCTGAAAGGAGTTTGTCTACGGCGATTTGCAGGGCAACGTAGGCGCCGGTAATGGAAGCGGTACGCGTGCCGCCGTCGGCTTGGATAACGTCGCAGTCAATCAGGATTTGGCGTTCGCCGAGTTTTTCCATATCGACGACGGCGCGCAGCGAGCGGCCGATCAGGCGTTGGATTTCTTGTGTGCGGCCGGACTGTTTGCCTGCGGCGGCTTCACGGCGCATACGGGAGGCAGTGGAAGCCGGCAACATGCCGTATTCGGCCGTTACCCAGCCTTGTTCTTTACCGCGCAGAAAAGGGGGAACGTTTTCGTCGATGGAGGCCGTGCAAATCACTTTGGTGTTGCCGCACTCGATAAGGCAGGAACCATCGGCATGTGGCAGGAAATTGGGGGTGATTTTAATGTTGCGCAGGCTGTCGGCGGCGCGGCCGGTGCGGGTGTAGTCGCTCATGATGGTCCTTTGGGGAGAATAAAAAACAGGTTGCCTTGAATTATAGAGGAATTTGGCACCAAAGGCCGTCTGAAAATCGTCGGTCGGGTGTGTTATAGTGTCCATACTTTCACTCGTATTTGGAAACGGAGTAAAACCATGGCTACAAGACGAACTATTCAAATCCACAGCATGACCGGCTTTGCCAATGCCGCAGGCGAATGCGGCGGCAAGCGGATTAATTTGGAAATCCGCGCGGTCAACCATCGTTATTTGGATGTCCAATTCCGTATGCCGGAAGAGCTGCGCTATTTGGAAGGCGCATTACGCGAACAGATTGCCGCGGCTGTGGCACGCGGTAAATTGGAGTGCCGTGTTCAGCTGCAAGATGCAGCTTCGGGCGGTCAGACTTTGGAAGTCAATCAGGATTTGGTCGCACAGCTGGCGCATTTGAACAAAGAATGGCGCAAGGAACACAATTTCGGCAAGCTGAGCGTGGCCGACGTTTTGCGTTTCCCCGGCGTTTTGGCAGGTCAGAGCGAAGACTCTGAGGCCTTGGCGAAAGGTGTCAAAGATTTATTGACCGGCGCGTTGAAAGAGTTTACAGCCGCCCGCAAACGCGAAGGCAAAAAGCTGGGCGAACATTTGCTGCAACGTCTGGACGGTATGGAAGAGATTGTGGATGCTTTGAACGAGCTGTTCCCAAGCCTGCTGCAAGCGCATATGGACAAAGTCAAAGCCCGTTTGGCAGAAGCCATCGGCAACATCGATAACGACCGCTTGCAACAGGAATTTGCTTTGTTTATTCAAAAATCCGATGTGGATGAAGAGTTCAGCCGTTTGCGCACCCATATCGCCGAAGTACGCCGCATCATTACCGAAGGTAAGGGCAGCGCAGGCAAACGCTTAGACTTCTTGATGCAAGAGTTGAACCGTGAAGCCAATACCTTGGGCAGCAAAGCCATCGCCGCCGAATGTACGCAAGCTTCGGTAGAACTGAAAGTCTTGATCGAGCAAATGCGCGAGCAGGTTCAAAATATCGAATAAGTCGATGATGAACGGATAAAACAAGGCCGTCTGAAAGTTTTCAGACGGCCTTTGTGTTGATATTGGGTGGAATCGTTGTGGTGTGTTTTTAAACATTATTGGATGGCGGATTTCCTGTTTCGTTACTGTAATTGCACACAAGAGTTAACATGTGTTAAATTATGATAATTACTGTCATGATAAAAACATACAAAGGAGTAAAAACATGAACTTTCTGACCGCCATCAGTCGGCAAATGACCCGCTTCACCGCCCTGATTATCGTCCTTGCTTCTATCATCGCCTTTATCGAACCTGCCAATTTTTCGTGGGTAAAAGGCGATACGCAAGTCGTCGTACTCGGCATCATCATGCTGGGTATGGGTATGACTTTGGGCAAAGAAGATTATCAAATTTTGGCGCAACGTCCGCTCGATATTTTTATCGGCGCCATCGCCCAATATACCATCATGCCGCTGCTTGCCATTGGTATTGCCAGAGCTTTCGACCTGTCGCCCGGATTGACGCTGGGTTTGGTTTTGGTCGGTACTTGTCCGGGCGGTGTTTCGTCCAACATTATGAGTTTTTTGGCTAAAGGCGATGTTGCCTTTTCGGTTGGTATGACCACTGTTTCCACCGTCCTCGCGCCTGTGATGACGCCGCTGTGGATGACTTATTTGGTCGGACAAACCGTCGAAATGGACGGCTGGAGTATGTTCAAATTTATGCTGCTCGTTACCCTGTTGCCTGTCGTTATCGGCTCTGCCGCCAATATCTTGCTGCATAAAAAACATTGGTTTGAAGACGTGCGCGCGATTATGCCTGCCGTTGCCGTTGTTGCATTTGCCTGTATTGTCGGCGGCGTTGCCGCCGTTCACGGACACCGCTTTGCTGAATCCGCTTTCGTGATGGTACTCGCCATCGCTGCCCACAACATCGGCGGCTACATCCTCGGCTATTACAGCGGTGCGCTGACCGGCATGAACACCGCCAAAAAACGCACCCTTGCCATCGAAGTCGGCGTACAAAATGCCGGACTTGCCACCGGTTTGAGTGCTAAATTCTTCCCCGGTAATGCCGAGTCTGCCGTTGCCGCCGCCGTTGCCTGCGTTTGGCACTCTGTATCGGGAACGGTTTTGGGCAACTTGTTTGCATGGTGGGACAAGCGTAAGCAATAAGCTGTAAACATTGCCAAATAACAAAAGGCCGTCTGAACGTATGGTTTTCAGACGGCCTTGTAGGTTGTCAGGACAGGCAAACACGCGCAAAATCGCTTTGCTTTTTAGAGAAGGATATTATGTTTGCAGATTCGTTTTTTTATTATCTGTTGTTGGTCGGTTTTGCTGCCGGGCTGATGGATGCGGTGGTTGGCGGCGGCGGGCTGTTGCAGATTCCCGGATTGTTCAACCTATTGCCAAACGCTACGTCTGTGGCTTCAGTGATGGGTGTCAATAAATTTGCTTCCTGCTGCGGCACGTTGACCGCGACGGGGCAATATCTGCGCCAAATCCCAGTGCCGTGGAAAATGCTGTTGCCTGCGGCGGCGTTGGCGTTTGCTGCTTCATATTTGGGCGCGAAAACGGTGGTGTATTTCCCCGTGCAATACATGAAACCGGCGATGTTGGTCATCATGATTGCTATGTGTCTGTACACTTTTTTGAAAAAAGACTTGGGGCAGACGGTGCGCACTGAAAAGCTGACGCGCCGCGAAACCTTGTGGGGCTTATTTTCCGGCGCGTTAATCGGTTTTTACGACGGCGTGTTCGGGCCGGGAACGGGCAGCCTGCTGGCTTTTGTGTTTGTCCGCTTTTACGGCTATGATTTTCTGGCGGCGAACGCCTCGGCAAAGGTCATCAATTCGACCACCAATCTTGCCGCGCTGACGTTTTTTATCCCGCAAGACCATGTTGTGTGGGCATGGGCGATACCGTTGGCAGTGGCGAATTTGTGTGGCGGCATGGTCGGCGCGCGCTTGGCAATGCGCGGCGGAACCAAGCTGCTGCGTTACGGATTTATGTTGCTGCTGTGTCTGACCATTGGAAAGTTTGCTTGGGATTTGTTGGGTTGATATCGAATGAAAAAAAGGCCGTCTGAAAGTTTCAGACGGCCTTTGCGTTTTACAGTTTAACCGAATGTTCACGCGTTTCGTGGAACACAATATCCGGCCAGCGTTCCTGCGTGAGTCCCAGATTCACGCGGTTAGGCGCGAGGTAGGCGAGGTTGCCGCCTGCGTCGATGGAGAGGTTGCCTGCATTGGCTTTTTCAAATTCCGCCAGTTTTTTCTTGTCTTCGCACGATACCCAGCGTGCCGACCAGATGGATGCGCTGTCGAACACGGCTTCTACGCCGTATTCGTTGGCCAGCCGCGAGGTAACGACTTCAAACTGCAACACGCCGACCGCGCCCAAAATCAAATCCGCGCCGCTCATGGGTTTGAACACCTGCACCGCGCCTTCCTCGCCGAGCTGTTGCAAACCTTTTTGCAGTTGCTTGATTTTCAGCGGGTTTTTGATGCGGACGCTGCGGAACAGTTCGGGCGCGAAGAAGGGGATGCCGGTGAACGCCAGTTGTTCGCCTTCAGAAAAGCTGTCGCCGATTTGGATGTTGCCGTGGTTCGGGATGCCGATGATGTCGCCCGCGTAGGCTTCTTCCACCAGCTCGCGGTCGTGCGACATGAACGTGACCACGCTGGAGGCGGCGATTTCGCGGTTGATGCGCAGGTGTTTCATCTTCATGCCGCGCTCGAATTTGCCGGAACAGACGCGCAAGAAGGCGATACGGTCGCGGTGTTTCGGGTCCATATTGGCTTGGATTTTAAAGATAAATCCGGAAAATTTCGGCTCATCCGGCTCGACCATGCGTACGGTCGCGTCGCACGGTTTCGGCGCGGGAGCCCAGTCGATCAATGAATTGAGGATTTCCTGAATACCGAAGTTGTTAATCGCCGAGCCGAAGAATACGGGCGTGAGCTCGCCGGCGAGAAATTCGTCGAGATTGAACTCGTTGGAAGCCGCCTGCACCAATTCGATTTCGTCACGCAGCTGCTGGATTTCCAACGGAAAGCGTTGTTCTAATTCAGGATTGTCGATGCCTTTGATGATGTCGAATTCGTGCGGCAGTCGTTCGCCACCGGCTTCAAAGAGATAGATTTCGTCGTTCAGGATGTGGTACACGCCCTTGAAGTTTTTGCCCATGCCGATCGGCCAAGTAACGGGCGCGCAGCGGATTTTTAAAATATTTTCCACTTCGTCCAGCAATTCCAAAGAATCGCGTACTTCGCGGTCGTATTTGTTCATGAAGGTAACAATCGGAGTATTGCGCAGGCGGCAGACGTTCAAGAGTTTGATGGTTTGCGCTTCCACGCCTTTTGCCGCGTCGATGACCATCAACGCGCTGTCCACGGCGGTCAAAACGCGGTAGGTGTCTTCGGAGAAGTCTTGGTGTCCCGGCGTGTCCAAGAGGTTGACGGTGTGGTCTTTGTAGTCGAACTGCATTACGGACGAGGCTACGGAAATGCCGCGCTGCTTCTCGATTTCCATCCAGTCGGAGGTGGCGAATTTGCCGGTTTTCTTGCCTTTTACCGTACCCGCGCTCTGAATCGCGCCTGAAAACAGTAAGAGTTTTTCGGTCAGCGTGGTTTTACCTGCGTCAGGGTGAGAGATGATGGCAAACGTGCGGCGGCGGCGCACTTGGTCGAGGATTTCTTGGGACATGGTTTTCTTTGCAAAAAGTTTCAGGCCGCTTTTTCAGACGGCCTGAAGGATATGGGTGTTGGAAAACAGGCTAAAATAAGGGCGTGTGCAACACGCCCTGCAATAGATTGAAAGATGCGGAATTGTACAAAAAAATGCTTGATAATTCAATGTTTGCACTAAGACAAAGGCCGTCTGAAAAGTTTCAGACGGCCTGTTTATTCTTTAAGCCCTAGGATTAAAGATTAGGATTAACAATGATTTTTACTGCGGATTCGTTGTTGTGGATCAAGCGCTCGAAGCCTTCGGAAATCAATTCGTCCAGTTTGATGCGTTGGGTGATGAAAGGCTCAAGGTTGATTTTGCCTTCTTCAACCAATTTGATGGTTTCGGCGTGGTCGTTGCAGTAGGCGATGGTGCCGCGCACGTCCAGCTCTTTCATCACGACGCTGTGGACGTTGATGGTAGCGGGGTGGCTCCAGATGGAGACGATAACCAAATTAGCCGTGGGCTTGCACGCTTCAACCAAAGTATCCAGAACTTTGTTCACGCTGGTGCATTCGAATGCGACGTCTACGCCTTCGCCGTTGGTCAATTTTTTCACTTCTTCGACGACATCGACTTCGGACGGGTCGAGGATGTAGTCGGCAACGCCGGATTCGCGGGCTTTGTCTTTGCGCGCTTTGCTCAATTCGGTGATGATGACTTTGATGCCTTTGGCTTTCAACACGGCGGCAAGCAGCAAACCGATCGGGCCTGCGCCGCCGACCAATGCGACATCGCCTGCTTTCGCGCCGCTGCGGACATAAGCGTGATGGCCGACGGACAGAGGCTCAATCAAAGCGGCTTGGTCCAATGGGATTTTGTCGGAAATAGGGTGTACCCAACGGCGTTTGACGGCGATTTTTTCAGACAAGCCGCCACCGCAGCCGCCCAAGCCGATGAAGTTCATGTCTTTGGAGAGGTGGTAGTTGCTGCCTTCGCCGGTCGGTACGTCGTCGCGGATGATGTAGGGTTCGACAACAACGTGTTGGCCGACTTTGATGTCGTCCACGCCTTCGCCTACGGCATAAACCACGCCGGAGAACTCGTGACCCATGGTGACTGGCGCAGACTCGCCTGAGATTGGGTGTGGGTGGCCGCAAGGTGGAATGAAAATCGGGCCTTCCATGAATTCGTGCAGGTCGGTACCGCAGATACCGCACCAAGCAACATTAATGCCGACAGTACCCGGAGCTACGGTTGGCTCTGGAATGTCTTCGATGCGGATGTCGCCTTTATTGTAAAAACGTGCTGCTTTCATTGTAACGCTCCTTTTTTTAAATGGAGGCCGTCTGAAAAGACGGTCAATTGGGGAAAGGGTAGCAGTGAGGTGTGTGAACTATTTTTATTTGTCCGTTTTATTTTTGTTATTTTACTACTGATAATATGGAAATGGTTTGTCTTTGCTCAAATTAACGTGTGTAAATGAAAAAAAGGCCGGTCGTCTGAAACGGATGATGTGTTTTCAGACGGCCTGGGTCGATAGTTTAAATGCGTTATTGCGTAGGATTGTTACTTTTGCCGCGCTTCAAATGCTTTTGGTAGGCGATGACGTAGTCGGCCTTGCTTAAGCCTGCCAATACGCGGATGTGGGCGGCGGCGGATTTAGACATGGATTCCAAGGTATATCCGCCCTCCAGTACGGAAACGACACGTCCTTGACAGCTTGTCGTTGCTTGGACGATTTTGTGCGTCAACCAGGCAAAATCGGCTTCATGCAGGTTCAGACGGCCTGTTTCGTCTTGTTTGTGCCCGTCAAAACCTGCCGAAAGCAACACCAACTCAGGGCGGAAGGCCGTGAGCTTGGGCAGCCATTGTTCGCGGATGGTCGTACGGAAGATACGGCTGCCTGTACCGGGTTTGAGGGGCGTATGCAGCATATTTTTACTGCCGGCGTATTGTTCCGCCTCCGGGAAGGGGAAGATGTCGGTTTCAAACAGGTTGAAAAACATCACGCGCGGATCGTCTCGGAGAATCTCCGCCGTACCGTCGCCGAAGTGGACGTCGAAATCGATGACGGCGATGCGTTGCAGGCGGTATTGGGCAATGGCGTGCATCACGCCTGCGGCGGTGTTGTTGACGAGGCAGAATCCGCTGGCGCTGTTGCTGTGGGCATGGTGGCCGGGTGGGCGGATGGCGCAAAAAGCATGCCAAGCCTTTTTGTTCATCACCATATCAACAGCCTTGACAACGGCTCCGGCCGCAAAACGGGCGGCTTTGAGGGAGTCGTGGCAGATGACGGTATCGTCATCGATACGGTGGATTTTACCGGGGAGCGGCTGGGCGGCTTCCAACTCGTGCAGATAGTTGCGCGAGTGGACCAATGCCAGCTGCGCATCTTTGATTTCGGGTGCTTCAGCGGTTTGCAGGCGACGCCAAATGCCTTCTTGTTTTAAGGCGGTTTGAATGGCGCTGATGCGTTCGGGCCTGTCGGGATGGTTAGATCCCGGCTGGTGTTGTAGGAATATCGGATGCGAAATCCATACGGTGCGGGCGTTTTTGCCAAACAAACGGCGTAGGCGGGTGCTGATGCGCCAAAGGATTTTTTTGAACATGGAACAGTATGTGTCGGACAAGTCGTAAAGACTGCTAAATATGGTTAATAAATACGGAAATGCTTGGAAATTTTTCAGACGGCCTTTAGAATAGCTCAATTTTACAGTCCGACCAACTGCGTTTTGGGCTGTATGCAGTTTTTTACTTTATCTTAAAACTCAAAAGAACGGATATATTATGAATCAAGCTGTGGCTCAATTTGCCCCTTTACTGCTGATTATGGTGGTGTTTTACTTCCTGATTATGCGTCCTCAACAAAAGAAATTCAAAGCACACCAAGCTATGCTGGCTGCTTTGAAAGTAGGCGATAAAGTCGTTTTGGCTGCAGGTTTCAAAGGCCGCGTGACTAAAGTCGGCGAGCAATTCTACACTGTCGACATCGGTCAAGGTGCGAGAATCGAAGTAGAAGTGGAACGCAACGCGATTGCCGCGAAAGCCGAATAATCCGTTTTTTTGCGAAAAGCCGCCTCATTTTCCGAGTGCGGCTGTTTGCCTTTATAAATAAAGCAAAGGTTTACCATGAACCGTTATCCTTTATGGAAATACCTGCTGATTGCGTTCACGATTGTGGTTGCGGCTGTTTACTCGCTGCCCAACCTTTTCGGTGAAACGCCTGCCGTACAGGTATCGACCAACCGACAATCCATCGTTATCAATGATCAAACTCAGTCTAAAGTGTCTTCTGCGTTGCAAAGCGCAGGTATTCAGACGGACGGTATGTTCATTGTCGATAACTCGCTGAAAGTGCGTTTTAAAGATACTGAAACGCAACTGAAAGCGCGTGATGTCATCGAAAACACTTTGGGCGAAGGCTATATTACCGCGCTTAACCTTTTGGCGGACAGCCCTGAGTGGATGGCGAAAATTAAAGCCAATCCGATGTTCTTGGGTCTTGACTTACGCGGCGGTGTGCATTTCACCATGCAGGTGGACATGAAAGCCGCGATGCAGAAAACGTTTGAACGTTACGCCGGCGACATCCGCCGCGAATTGCGTCGCGAAAAAATCCGTACCGGTACGGTGCATCAGGCTGAAAACGGTCTGACCGTACCTCTGCAAGATGCCGCTGATGTACAAAAGGCCTTGCCTCAGTTGCAAAAAATGTTCCCTGAAGCCACTTTAGTTGCAGACAGTAACAATATCGTGCTGACTCTGTCTGAAGAGGCGATTAATAAAGTACGCTCTGATGCGGTTAAGCAAAACATCAACACTTTGCACAACCGTGTGAACGAATTGGGTGTGGCAGAACCGGTTATCCAGCAATCCGGTCTTGACCGCATTGTTGTACAGCTGCCGGGTGTACAAGATACTGCCAAAGCAAAAGACATTATCGGTCGTACTGCGACTTTGGAAGTACGCATGGTGGAAGACGATCCGATTAAACTGCAAGAAGCCTTAAACGGTAATGTACCGACTGGTTATGAGTTACTGTCAAGCGGTGGCGATCATCCGGAAACTATTTTGGTCAACAAACAAGTTGAACTGACCGGCGACAACATCAACGACGCGCAACCTAGCTTTGACCAAATGGGCGCTCCTGCTGTGAGCCTGAGCTTGGACAGCGCGGGTGGCAGTATTTTTGGTGAATTGACTTCGGCCAATGTGGGTAAACGTATGGCTATGGTGTTGATCGACCAAGGTAAATCCGAAGTTGTGACTGCGCCTGTCATCCGCTCCGCCATTACCGGTGGCCGTGTGGAGATTTCCGGTAGCATGACAACTGCCGAAGCCAACGATACTTCATTGTTGTTGCGTGCCGGCTCGCTGGCTGCGCCTATGCAGATTGTCGAAGAACGTACCATCGGCCCGTCTTTGGGTAAAGAAAACATTGAAAAAGGTTTCAATTCCACCTTGTGGGGCTTTGCCGCCGTTGCCGCGTTTATGGTGGTTTACTACCGCCTGATGGGTTTCTTCTCTACCATCGCTTTGAGTACCAATATTTTGTTCTTGGTAGGTATTTTGTCTGCCATGCAGGCAACGCTGACCCTGCCGGGTATTGCCGCGTTGGCATTGACATTGGGTATGGCGATTGACTCCAACGTATTGATTAACGAGCGTATCCGTGAAGAATTACGCGCAGGCATACCACCTCAGCAGGCAATCAATCTGGGTTTCCAACATGCTTGGGCAACCATTGTCGACTCTAACTTGACCTCTCTGATTGCCGGTATTGCTTTGTTGGTATTCGGTTCCGGTCCTGTACGCGGTTTTGCCGTTGTACACTGTATCGGTATTCTGACCTCGATGTATTCGTCTGTGGTCGTGTTCCGTGCTTTGGTCAACCTGTGGTACGGCCGCCGTCGCAAATTGCGGAATATTTCCATTGGTGCGGTATGGAAGCCGAAAGCTGAAATGGCAGAAGGCAAGGAGTAAAACATGGAATTATTTAAAATCAAACGCGATATTCCGTTTATGAGCTACGGCAAACTGACGACCTTTATTTCGTTGGTTACGTTTATCGCCGCCGTGTTCTTTTTGGTAACCAAAGGCCTGAATTTCTCCGTCGAATTTACCGGCGGTACGGTAATGGAAGTCCAATATCAGCAGGGCGTGGATGTGAATAAAACGCGCGAACGCCTCGATACGCTGAAAATGGGTGATGTACAGGTTCAGGCATTGGGTACGAACAAACACATCATGATTCGCCTGCCGAATAAAGAAGGCGTAACGTCAGCCCAGCTGTCCAACCAAGTGATGGATTTGCTGAAAAAAGACAATCCTGACGTTACCTTGCGCCAAGTTGAATTTATCGGCCCTCAGGTTGGTGAAGAATTGGTTACCAATGGTTTGATGGCATTGAGCTTCGTGGTGGCAGGTATTATTATTTACTTGTCCATGCGTTTTGAGTGGCGTTTTGCAGTATCCGCGATTATTGCGAATATGCACGATATCGTGATTATTCTCGGCTGTTTCGCCTTCTTCCAATGGGAATTCTCACTGACTGTCTTGGCAGGTGTTTTGGCAGTTTTGGGTTATTCCGTGAACGAATCTGTGGTTGTGTTTGACCGTATTCGTGAAAACTTCCGTAAGCCGCATATGCGCGGCCACACTGTGCCGGAAGTCATCGACAACGCGATTACTGCAACCATGAGCCGTACCATCATTACCCACGGTTCGACCGAGGCAATGGTTGTTTCTATGCTGGTGTTTGGCGGCGCAGCCTTGCACGGTTTCTCTATGGCGCTGACCATCGGTATCGTATTCGGTATTTACTCTTCCGTATTGGTTGCCAGCCCGCTTTTGCTGATGTTTGGCTTGAGTCGTGAGAACATTGCCAAAGAAGTGAAGAAAAAAGAAGAAGTTGTAGTCTAAACACTGCAATAATTCGATAAAGGCCGTCTGAAAATTGTTTGAATCAGTTTTCAGACGGCCTTTTGTATTTAAATTTCAGAATATTTTGTTTTAATGAAATAGAAAGGGATAAATGTGAAAGAAAAAGAAAAAAATAGGAACAATATAATTTTGTGATGAATCAAGTTTATTGTCTGATATGCCCTTAATTGCTTGTCAGTCCCAATATTTTAAAACATAATACTTTTGCCCCCGATGCTGGAGTTTTACTACAAGTACATGATTTGCAAAAAATCTGTTGGGCGTGCAGACCCTGCCAATCAACCTCAAAAAAAGAAGGCCAAGAATGAAAGTAACCAGTTTCGGCGAAGTGCTGTGGGACGATTTTCCAAATGGAAAGGTATTGGGTGGTGCACCCCTGAATGTTACCGTTCGTTTGCAGTCTTTGGGTATCGATACTGCCATCATCAGCCGTCGTGGCGATGATGCCGATGGTGAAGAATTGCTACGCCAGATTCAAAGTAAAAACGTCAATACTGATTATTTGCAGATTTGCCATGAATGTGCGACCAGCTTGGTGAAAGTACACTTGGACAAGTATGGCAGTGCGTCTTATGAGATTGTCTATCCTTGCGCGTGGGACAGGATTGCGGTTGATGATGCGGCAATCAAACGTGTGGCAGAATCAGATGCTTTCGTTTTTGGCAGCTTGGCAACCCGTGATGAAGTTTCGCGTAAAAGCTTGGCAGTTTTGCTGAAAGAAACCAAATTCAAAATTTTTGATGTTAATCTACGCAAGCCCCATTACGATATTGACCGCTTGTTGGAGACCATGAAACAGTCCGATATGGTCAAACTCAATGATGATGAGTTGTATGAATTGGCTGCAGCTTATGGCTCTCCTTATCACAGTATCGAGCAAAATATCGGCTACCTCGTTGAGCTGACCGGCGTCAAAATCCTTTGCGTGACTTTGGGCAGTCATGGCGCGGTTTTGTATAAGGACGGCGAGTTATACCGTCATTGCGGTTTCCGCGTCAAAGTGGTGGATACTGTCGGCTCGGGCGACAGCTTTCTTGGTGGTTTGACTTACAAACTGCTGAACAATGCGCCTCCTCAAGAAGCCATTGCTTTTGCTTGTGCACTGGGTGCATTGGTGGCTTCACGTCATGGCGCGACGGCGGATATTTCTTTGAAAGAAATTGAAGCGTTTATGAATCCGGCTTGATGCTTCGATAATAGATATAAAAAGGCCGTCTGAAAAACCATTAAATCAGGTTTTCAGACGGCCTGAGTGTTTTCAGGATTTACCAATAAGTTGTAAAACATTCCAAGTTGGTATTTTTCGGGCCGCCGCCTTCTTCGGTCGGCGAACCAATCATCATCAGGCCGATGATTTTGTCTTTGTCGGCACACTCAAATGCTTCGCGCAACAATGGGCTGTTGACCCACATGCCCGTAATCCAAACATTGTCGAAGCCTTGGGCTGAAGCAGCCAGTTGTAAAGCATAGGCGGCGCAGCCGGCAGTCAGCATTTGCTCCCATTCAGGTTTGGGTTTTGCCACTTCACGGTTCGGCGTAAATGTAACGCCGATAATCATAGGCGCCATGTTGCCGACGCGTTCGGCTTTTTTCATGGCATCATCGCCGAAGTTGAGTTCGGTAACGGTCTTACTCAATAGCTCGCGGAAACGTTGTAAGCCGACTTCGCTTTGAATCACAGTAAAGCGGTAAGGGCGCATGTTGCCGTGATCAGGTACTTGTGTTGCCGCTTGCAGCATTTGTTCCAGTTGCTCGGCATTGGGTGCCGGAGCAGTCAGTTTTTTGGAAGAGCGACGCGTGGTGAGGAGATTTAAGGCATCCATTTTTATTCTTTCTTGTGAATTCGAATGAGAATAATTATATAGCAGAACGATAAATAAATCAGCAAAGGACTAAGGCCGTCTGAATTAAGGTTTCAGACGGCCTTTGAGTTTTACAGGATACCGTTGTTTTGTGTATTTTCAGTAATCAGTGCTTTGTTGATTTCGTCGGCGGTGTAGCTCTTACCGTTTTCGAATACAAAGCTGTCGACATTATTGTTGGCAATGTCATGGATGGTCAGGGTGTCGCCTGTATCTTTGATGGTTAAGACCCAATCATCGCCGGTTTTTAACTGTAAACCGTATCATCTCTGCCATTTGGGTTTTCAATGATTTTATCGTCGCTGCGGGTTACATAATAAACGTCATCTCCCGACGTGCCTGATGTTGCTTGTGCAAGGGAGGATGGCTGTAATTGCTCTAAATGTCGTAATTCAAATTGCGCATTGCTTTTTTGATTGTCATGATATTTTCTTTAGATATTGATGAGAGTAACAAGTAAGTAAACGTATCCGGCATATGGCCGGTATTGCTTAATTTGTATTGTGTTTAGGCTGTATATACTAGTGCCGAAATTTGATAAAAACAACAGAAACGTTAAGATATGACAATATATAGAGAGCCTTATCAGGCTTAGTTTGCCGTCTATTCTTTTGACAAATGGCTTTGCCTTGTGCGGCTGTTTTGTTTCTTATATACCACACATCAATTTCCATAGTTTCAAACTATGAATGGTTGTAAAAAGGCCGTCTGAAAAAAGAAGCAGGTTTCGCATTGCAAAACCTGCTTCTGATTTTTCAGACGGCCTGTCTGATTACAGAGTACGGGCAACTTCGACGATATCGAAACATTCGAGTTGGTCGCCTTCCATAATCTCGTTGTAGCCTTTGAGCATCAGACCACACTCGAAGCCCATGCGGACTTCTTTGACGTCGTCTTTGTAGCGTTTCAAAGAAGACAGCTCGCCGGTATGGATAACCACGTTGTTGCGGATGAGGCGGACATGGGAATCGCGTTTGACCACACCGTCGGTAACCATACAGCCTGCAATATTGCCGACTTTGGAAACGGAGATAACCTGACGGATTTCGACCGTACCGGTTACTTGCTCTTTCTCTTCCGGAGAGAGCATACCGCTCATGGCGGCTTTCACGTCGTCGATGGCATCGTAAATGATGTTGTAGTAACGGATTTCCACGTTTTCATTCTCAGCCAGTTTGCGTGCAGAAGCATCTGCACGGACGTTAAAGCCGATGATGAATGCGCCGGAAGCAATGGCCAAGTTGACATCAGATTCGGTAATGCCGCCAACGCCGCTGTGCAACACGTTCACTTTCACTTCGTCAGTGGACAGTTTTTTCAGGCTGCCCGCCAAAGCTTCGTAAGAACCTTGTACGTCTGCTTTGATAATGACGGACAAGGATTGGGCTTGGTTTTCGCCCATGTTGTTGAACATGTTTTCCAGTTTCGCGGCCTGTTGTTTGGCCAAGCGTACATCGCGGTATTTACCTTGACGGAAGAGGGCGATTTCGCGCGCTTTTTTCTCGTCGGCCAATACCATTGCATCTTCGCCTGCGTTCGGTACGTCGGATAAGCCGAGGATTTCGACAGGGATAGACGGACCGGCTTCATTGATGGCTTTGCCGTTTTCGTCAACCATTGCACGGATTTTACCGAATGCAGTACCGGCCAGCAGCATATCGCCTTTTTTCAGCGTACCGCTTTGAACCAGCAATGTGGCAACCGCGCCGCGGCCTTTGTCCAAACGAGCCTCAACGATGATGCCTTTGGCAGGTGCATCGACAGGGGCAGTCAGTTCCAAAACTTCGGCTTCGAGCAAGACGGCTTCGAGCAATGCATCGATGTTCAGGCCTTTTTTAGCGGAAACGTCGATGAACTGTACATCGCCGCCCCATTCGTCAGGCACGACTTCATGCGCAGTCAGCTCTTGGCGGATACGCTCTGGGTTGGCGGCTTCTTTATCGATTTTGTTGACGGCAACCACCATCGGTACGCCCGCAGCTTTAGCGTGGGCAATCGCTTCGATGGTTTGCGGCATCACGCCGTCGTCGGCTGCTACCACAAGAATCACGATATCGGTTGCTTTCGCACCGCGCGCACGCATGGCGGTAAACGCTTCGTGACCCGGAGTATCCAAGAAGGTAATCACGCCGCGTGGGGTTTCAACGTGGTATGCACCGATGTGTTGGGTAATACCGCCCGCTTCGCCTTGTACCACTTTGGCGCGGCGGATGTAGTCCAGCAGGGAAGTTTTACCGTGGTCAACGTGACCCATCACGGTCACAACCGGAGGACGCGGTAATGCTTCGGCTTCTACTGCTTCAACGCCTTCATCCAAGAATGCTTCAGGGTCGTCGGCGGCGGCAGGTTTACCGATGTGGCCGAGTTCTTCCACCACAATCAGGGCAGTGTCTTGGTCGATGGATTGGTTGATGGTTACCATCATGCCCATTTTCATCAGGGCTTTAACCACTTCGACGCCTTTAACGGCCATTTTGTGTGCCAAGTCGGCAACGGTAATGGTTTCAGGTACCAAGACTTCGTGTACGACGGGCTCAGTCGGCGCTTGGAAGGCGTGTTGGTTTGGCTCAAGTTTGAGTTTTTTGCCTTTTTTGCCGCCACGTACGCGCTCGTCGTCACCATTGCGTGCATTGTTGCGGTCACGGCCACCTTTGCCGCCTTTGCCTCTGGCGTTACGACCTTGAGTGTCTTCATCACGGTCACGACGGTCTTCTTTTTTACCGCGCGCGTTGTGTTCGGATTTGCCTTCGCCGGATACTGCTTTGGCTTTCTCGGCAGGTTTATTGCGTTCGACTGATTTGGCTTCTTTAGTAGGTTTTGAGTCTTTCTCGGCCTGTTGTTTTATGGCTTCGCGGCGTGCTTGACGCTCTTGTTTTTCTTTTAACAAGGCTTCTTGATGCGCACGCAGGGCAGCGGCACGACGGGCTTCTTCATCGCGTTGAGCCTGTTCTTCCATGCTGACGACAGGTTGCGGTACGGCAGGAGCGGCAGGTTTGGCGGTCTTTTTCGCTTCTTTGCCTTTGCTGCCTTTGTCTTGTTTGGCTTTGGCAGGTTTTTTGGCATCGGCTGGTTTTTCGGCTTCAACGGATTTTTCAGACGGCTTATTGTCTGCTTTAGCCTCAACTTTTACTTCAGCCTTAGCTTCTACGGTTTCAACCGGTTTGGCTTCTTCTTTTTTCGCTGCGACAGGCTTATCTTCCGCTTTTGGTGCGGCTTTGGCTGCTTTCAGTCTGGCTGCTTCAGCCTCTGCTTTGGCGCGGGCTTCGGCTTTTGCGGCAGCTTCTGCTTCAGCTTTGGCTTTTTCTTCGGCGGCTTGAGTGGCTACTTTTTCTGCTTCGGCTTTTTGGTTTTTCGCTGCTACTTTGGCTTTGGCTTCCGCTGCCAATTCTTCGGAAGAAGGAATGGTAACGGCACGGCTGCGGCGGCGTGTTTCCACTTTTACGCCGTCAACAGTGCTGACTTCGGTTTTTTTGCGGCGGATGCTGATGGTGCCGCTGTTGCTGCCGTTTTTCTTTTGCAGGTAAGCAGTCAACAGTTGTTTGTCGTCAGTGGTTATGCTGTCATTACCGCTGTTTTTGTTGACCCCGGCTTCTTTCAATTGTTTAAGCAAATCATCGACGGGGCGGTTTAGTTCGGCGGCAAATTGCGCTACGGTTGTATTACTCATTCAGTACCCCCTTAGTTATTTTCTTCAGTAAACCAGTGTTCGCGTGCAGCCAAAATCACTTTTTTGGCTTCTTCTTCGTCAACACCGGTAATTTCGACCAATTCGTCAACAGACAATTCGGCCAGATCATCGCGTTGGGTAACGCCGGCTTCAGCCAGTTTGCGCAACATGTCGGAATCTACGCCGTCCAAATTACGCATGTCTTCAGACACTTCACCCAGTTTTTCTTCTGCGGCGATGGTAATGGTCAGGATCGCATCGCGTGCGCGATTGCGCAGGGTTTCAACGATTTCTTCGTCAAAGCCGTCAATCGAGAGCAATTCTGCCGCTGGAACGTAAGCAACTTCTTCCAATGTGGCAAAGCCTTCTTCCACCAAGATATCGGCGGTTTCGTCGTCGATGTTCAAGTGGGTGGTGAAGAGGTTGCGGATAACCGCGTCTTCGGCAGCATTGCGCTCGTCGGCTTCTTCAATGGTCATGATGTTCAGCTGCCAGCCGGTCAGGATGGAAGCCAGGCGGACGTTTTGACCGCCGCGGCCGATGGCCAGCGCCAGTTGGTTTTCATCAACGATTACGTCAACAGCGTGTTTGTCTTCGTCAATTACGATGCGGCTTACTTCGGCAGGAGACAGCGCATTCATCACGAATTGGGCTGGCTCAGGAGACCACAATACGATGTCGATGCGTTCGCCGGACAATTCGTTGCTCACGGCGTTAACACGGGAACCGCGCACGCCGATACAAGTACCTTGCGGATCGATGCGTTGGTCGTTGGCTTTAACGGCAACTTTGGCGCGTTGACCAGGGTCGCGTGCTACTTCGCGGATTTCCAACAGGCCGTCTGCAATTTCAGGCACTTCGTTGGCGTAGAGTTTGGCCAAGAAGTCGCCGCTGGTACGGCTCAAAATGACTTGTTTGCGGCCGGTATTGCCGATTTCGTCCACACGCAGGAAGAGGGCGCGGATGCGGTCGCCGCTGCGGAAGTTTTCGCGCGGAATCATTTCTTCGCGCGGAATCAGGGCATCAAGTTTGCCTGCGACGACTTCCACGATGATGCCGTGGCGCTCGACGCGTTTTACCGTACCGGAAACGATGTCTTCTTTAGAAGCGAGGAACTCGTTCAGGTTTTGCTCGCGCTCCGCATCACGGATGCGTTGCAGGATGATTTGTTTGGCAGTTTGCGCGGCTTGGCGGCCGAAGCCTTCGTTTGGCAGCTGCTCTTCGTAGTATTCGCCGATTTGGATGGTGGTGCCAGGAATTTCTTCTTGGATTTCCTCGATGGTTTTTTCTACATCGGGGTAGGTGTAGTCTTCATCGGCAACAATCAGCCAGCGGCGGAAGGTTTGGTATTCGCCGGTATCGCGGTCAATTTCGACGCGCACGTCCATGTGTTCGCGGTCGGCTTTTTTCTTGGCAGCAGTAGAGAGGGCGAATTCAAGGGCTTTGAATACGACTTCCGTTTCAACGTTTTTTTCACTTGCCAGCGCTTCGGCCAGCTGTAACATTTCGCGACTCATTTTCTAGAATCTCCAAGTAATCGGTTTTTAAAATTTAAATTCGGGGCGCAAACGGGCTTTGTCGATGTTGCTCAATTCGATTTGGGCAGTTTTGCCGTCGAAAGAGACGGTAACGATGTCGTTTTCGCAAGATTCGATGCGGCCGATGAAGTTTTTCTGACCATCAATCGGCAGGCGTGTTTTGATTTTGGCGTTCTGGCCGGCAAAGCGCACGAAGTCGGCGGCTTTTTTCAGCGGACGGTCAAGGCCCGGGCTGGAGATTTCCAAACGTTTGTAGTCGATGTCTTCAACCATAAACACGCGGCTCAGATGGTTGCTGACAGTGGCGCAGTCTTCGACGGTAATGCCGCCTTCTTTATCGATGAAAACGCGCAAATCGCCTTGTGCGGTCAGTTCGAAATCGACCAGCTCGTAGCCCAAGCCGGGCAGGGTTTTATCAAGAATGCTTTGAATATCCATGCTTCTCCAGAAGTACATAAACAAAAAAATGGCCGCGCGGCCATTTTTCGTGTGATTTGAAAAATTGGCCTATTATAACTGTTTTCAAGATAAAAGAAAAGTGTTGATTTGGCGTGGATTTTTTGAAGTGATTGCTTAAATGTAAAGGGTAGGGTCGAGGCCGTCTGAAAAGGAAATTGTTGACAAGTTTTGATATCGCGTTTTTGAAATTATTTTGGAAAACAAAGAATTGGTATTGCTTTATTTTCAGACGGCCTTGGATTTTCTGATTTTTCGTGCTTGCACAATGTGCAAGGCGGTTCTACAATTTCTTTATACCCACCGAATAAGAAAGAAGGCCGCCATGTCCGCACACCCGATTTACAATTTTTCCGCAGGTCCTGCCGTATTGCCGGAAGCGGTATTGCGTACCGCGCAACAGGAAATGCTCGACTACAACGGTACGGGTTTCCCCGTGATGGCGATGAGCCACCGTTCGGATATGTTTTTGAGCATTCTGCATCATGCCGAACAAGATTTACGCCAGCTTTTGAATATTCCGTCCAACTATAAAATCCTGTTTTTACAGGGCGGTGCGACCACGCAATTTAATATGGTGGCCATGAATTTGGCGCACGGTTTTGCGACTGCCGATGCAGTGGTAACGGGCAACTGGAGCCGTATTGCCTATGAACAGATGAGCCGTTTGAGCAATGCCGAAATCCGTTTGGCCGCACATGGCGGCGAGCAATATGCCTATAAAAACCTGCCTGCGGTTGAGGATTGGGATGTCAATCCGAATTCTGCGTTTGTTCATTTTGCGATTAATGAAACCGTCAACGGCTTGCAGTATCAAAACGTCCCCAAACTTTCAGACGGCCTGCCGCCGCTGGTGTGCGATATGTCGAGCGAGATTTTGTCGCGTGAGTTTGATGTATCCGATTACGGCTTGATTTATGCCGGCGCGCAAAAAAATATCGGCCCTGCCGGTGCGACCGTGGTCATTATCCGCGAGGATTTGCTGGAGCGTTGTCCGAACGATATTCCCGATGTGTTCAACTACAGTTCGCACATCAACCGCGACGGTATGTACAACACGCCTTCTACTTATGCGATTTATATGTCGGGTTTGGTGTTCCGCTGGCTGCAAACGCAGGGCGGTGTGAAAAAAATTGAAGCGGTCAATCGAATAAAGGCGCAAACCTTGTATGAGACGATAGACGGCAGCGGCGGTTTTTACATCAACGATATTCATCCTGATGCGCGCTCCAAAATGAACGTGGTCTTCAAAACCGCAAGCGAAGACTTGGACCGCCGCTTTGTGTTGGAGGCCGAGTTGCAGGGCTTGTGCCTGCTCAAAGGCTATAAAACCGTCGGCGGTATGCGTGCCAGCATTTACAATGCGATGCCGCTTGAAGGTGTGAACGCGTTGGCTGACTTTATGAAAGATTTCCAACGACGTTACGGTTAAGATGAAGATATAAAAAGGCCGTCTGAAACTGGGTTTCAGACGGCCTTTTTGATTTGAACAAGCCTTATTCGGTGACTTCTTCAGTGATGCTGTCGCGATAGATAGTACTGTCGTAAGTCGGAACAGGAGGCGGCAGCAGGTTGTCGAGCGTCAGCGCGGACGGGTTCAGTGTCGGATAGCCGCTGAAGGTGACGGAATAACCGCCGTTGCCGGTACTGCGGACTTTGGCATGCGCGCCCAACGGAAAAGTGGTTTTGTTGGTAATGTGGCCGAATGGGAAACCGGTCAACACAGGAATCTTGGCGGTGCGCGAAATGTGGTTGACGACGGCGGAGAAGTCGTAGCTGGAGTCGTACACGTCGCGGATGGTGCCCATGCGGAAATCGCCGAAGATGATGGCGCGTTGTTTTTGCAAAACACCTGATAGATAAAGCGTATTGAGCATGCGCTCGATGCGGTAGGGTTGCTCGCTGACGTCTTCGATAAAGAGGATGCCGCCTTGAATATCGGGCATGTAGGGCGTGCCGGCGAGGGAGGCGAGAACGCTGAGGTTGCCGCCCCACAATGTGCCTTCGACGTTGACATCGGCGCGTTGGATGGTTGGGACATCAACGATGTTGACGTTGTTGGTCGTGCCGCGGATGAAAGAATCCATGGTAAAGACGCTGGGGGCAGCTTTGCCGAATTCGCTGTATACCATCGGGCCGGAAAAGCTCATCATATTGCCTTTGGCTAACAGGGCAAGTTGGACGGCGCACACGTCGCTGAAGCCGAAGAACAATGTGCCGCGTTCGCGCATTCTGGCGCCGAGTGAGGCAAAGTCGATTTGCGGCAGGATGCGTGCTGCACCGTAGCCGCCGCGCAGGCCCATCAAGACTTTGGGCGTTTCAACGCGGCCGCTGGCAACGTCTTGGAAGTCGGCGGCGCGTTGGGCGTCGCTGCCGGCAAAGCGTTGGTAACGGCGGCTGCCTGCCTGTTGGTTGGTTACGGTAAAGCCTGCGTTGTAGAGGCGGGTCAGGCCGGTGGTCACGCGGTTGGGGTCTTCGGCGAAGCCTGACGGCGCAACAACGCGCAGGAGGTTGTCGCCGGAACGTGGCGGATGGGGTTGCTTAGGTTGCACGGTTTTGGCTTTCGCGGTGGTAGAAGTGGTTTTGGTTTGCGGCGTGGTGGTCGTGCCTGTGCCGCAGGCTTGCAACAACCCTGCGCCTGCCGCGGCAGAGCAGGTACGCAGGAAATGGCGGCGCGTGGTAGAGTTCATTGAGGTTTTCCTTTCGTTATATGTTCAGACGGCCTGAACTTGGTGTGTCGGTCTTTACAGGCCGTCTGAAAGTTTAAGCGATTAAGTTTTTAATTTGTTGCGGCCAGTTTTCGGGCAAGGTCATACCGTGTTCGCGGACGGGCGCGGCCCAAATCGGCGCGGGGAAGTTGGCATCGTTTTCAAAGCGGGCGATGACGTGCCAATGCAGATGGGGCACAACATTGCCGAGGCTGGCCAGATTGATTTTGGCCGGGCGGAAGACTTGGCGCATTGCGGCTTCAACCTGATACACCATTTCCATGATTTCGTTGCGTTCGGCAGGGGAAAGGTCGGTCATCTCGGAAACATGGTTATTCCAAATCACGCGGCAGAATGCCGGTGCGCCGGCTTCGTTGTGGACGGCGATCACGCGCAGGTTTGGCGTTTGCAGCAAAATGTCTTCGTTGTCGGCAGTGCAGATGGGGCAGGTCATGGTTTTCTCTTTTTTAGTCTAAATAGGAATCGGATGATGGCCATCAGGATTTTTAGAATGAGGTAAATAGCAGTCAGTGTGATGAATGCGAAAAGCCATGGTTTAGGTATAAACCACCAAAATAAATAGGAAGGCGTGATTAAGTCGTCACATTCTTCGGCACTCTCAATGTGATCACACAATCCAAAGTTAAAATAATCATTGACATCATGAAAGGGCGAATAGGCGAACATAAGTGCTCTTGGCGTCACATAAATCAATGCAATGACGGCAATCCTAAACAACGGCTTGAGATGTTTTAGGACAGTCATGGGTGAAGTGTTATGCAAATGTTGCTGCGCCCCGGTTGGCAAGTTTGTCGGCTTTTTCGTTTTCAGGGTGTCCGGCGTGGCCTTTTACCCATGTCCAACGGACATCGTGCTGTTGAACCAAACTATCCAGCTCTTTCCATAAATCATCGTTTTTGACCGGTTTCTTGGCGGCGGTTTTCCAACCGTTTTTTTTCCAGCCGTGTATCCAGCTTTCCATGCCGTTTTTGACATATTGCGAGTCGGTGCAGATGACGACTTGGCAGCGGCGTTTTAAGGATTTCAGTCCTTCGATGACGGCGGTCAGCTCCATGCGGTTGTTGGTGGTTTCGGCTTCGCCGCCGAACAGTTCTTTTTCGTGTGTACCGTAGCGCATAAATACCCCCCAGCCGCCTGCGCCGGGGTTGCCTTTGCATGCGCCGTCTGTGTAGAGGTAAACGGGTTTATCCATGGGCATGTCTTTGTCGAATAAGGCGGTATCATAACATAAGGCCGTCTGAAATATCGGCAAATACGGTTTGCGCGTGTAAAATACCCTGCACTTATCACTCGTATAGAAAGCAGGCAGATATGGGATTGTTCAGCGGCCTTTTGGGCAATGCTTCGCAAAAAGACGCCGATGCGGTGGAACGCGATTTGGCGAATATCCTGATTGATGGCGAACAGGTAAAAATGGCATTCAGCCTGGTGCGCGATTTGATTGTGTTTACCGAATATCGGCTGGTGTTGGTGGACAAGCAGGGGTTGACCGGTAAGAAAGTGTCTTACCGTTCGATTCCGTATCGTTCCGTATCGCGCTTTTCGGTGGAAACCTCGGGCCATTTCGATTTGGATGCCGAGCTGAAGATTTGGGTTTCTTCCGGTGAAGCGCCGACTGAAACCTTGCAGTTTAAAAGCGACAAGAGCGTGATTGCCATTCAGAAAGCCTTGGCAGAAGCTGTGTTGAAACCGTCAAAATAGAAAGGAAACATGATGAGCGAACAGCAAGAATTGTTTTGTTACAAACAGATGCCGGTGTGGACGGCGGACGAGATTCCCGAAGCCTTGTTGTCCAAACACAATACTGCCGCCGGTACTTGGGGCTGCCTCAATGTCCTCCAAGGCCGTCTGAACTTCAACGAAGTGGACGAGGCGGGCAATATTACGGCCACGCACGAGCTGATGCCTGAAAGCGATGATTGGATTATCCATCCGCAAGCATGGCACTTTATCGCGCCGCAAACGCAAGACACGGAAATCCAACTGTCGTTTTACTGCGAGGCAGCGGACTATTTCAATAAGAAATACGGCATGAGCGCGACACATTCGGCCGTCCGCGCCGCCGAAGGCATCGTGCCTGCCGGCAAGGTTTTGGATATGGGCTGCGGTCAGGGCCGCAATGCGCTGTATCTGGGTTTGAAAGGTTTTGACGTTACCGCTGTCGATAATAATCCGAACGCGGTTCAAAACGTGGAAGAGCTGGCGCGTATCGAAGAACTGAATGTCCGCGCGTTTGAATACGACCTCAACGCCGCCAATATTCAGGAAAACTTCGATTATATGGTGGCGACCGTGGTATTTATGTTCCTGATGCCGCGTTACGTTCCTGACGTGATTGCCAATATGAAGGAACACACCAACCCCGGCGGCTACAACCTGATCGTGTCTGCGATGGATACGGAAGATTTCCCTTGCCCGATGCCGTTCCCGTTCAAGTTCGGCGAGGGCGAGCTGCGCGAATACTATAAGGATTGGGAATTGGTGGAATACAAGGAAGAGCTGGGTTCGATGCATGCGAAAGACGAATTCGGCAATCCGATTCAGTTTAAATTCGTCACCATGCTGGCGAAGAAACCGGAATAAAGGTTTTGCCGTAAAAAGGCCGTCTGAATTCAGTTTTCAGACGGCCTTTGTCGTCATCAATCCACAATCCTTTTGCCCAAAATCACCACGTCTGCCAACATGGTTTCCAAATCGCAGACTTGCGGCAGCCGCCCCCATTCTTCAAAACCGAAACGGTGAAACAGGTTCAGGCTCGGATAGTTGTGGCCGAACACAAGTGCGATGACGTTATGGATATCCAATGACGGCGCGCGTTCGAGCATGTGCCGCAACAGGATTTTGCCCACGCCTGCGCCGCGCATATCGTGGCGGACATAAACGCTGACTTCCGCACTGATGTGGTAGGCGTAGCGCGGATGGTAGTCGCTGAAACTGCCCCAGGCCAATACGGTGCCGTCGGTATCGTAAAGGGCGTAGATCGGGCGTTTGTCCGTGTGTGCGGCAAACCATATTTCACGCTCGGCAACCGTGGTCGGCGACAAATCGGCGGTGGATTGGCGCGTGGCAACGGTGCTGTTGTAAATATCGACGATGGCGGACAAGTCTTGGCGCAGGGCAGGGCGGATGGTGTATTGCATTTCAGACGGCCTGTTATTGAATCAGTTTGGAGATAGTCTTAAAGGCCGGATGTTTGGCATCGCCGAGCAGTTGGAACAAAATACTTTCGACATTGGAAATGATAATGCCCTGACGGCTCAGTTGCGCTAAACCATTGTCGCGGTTGGCCGTTGTACGCGAGGCAGTGCATTCAAAAGGCAGGGATACGGCGTAACCTTTCGCTTTCAAATCCAAGGCCGTCTGAAGCATACAGATATGCGCTTCCGCACCCACCAAAATAACGTGTTTGACGTCGTTTTTGCGTAATATTTCCTGAATTTCAGGTAAAAATGCCGAGAATCGGGTTTTCTCGACAACAGGCGTGCCTTCGGGCAACAGCAGCGATACGGCGGATACGGTGTTGCCCAAACCTTTCGGATATTGTTCGGTTACGGCAAAGGGTACGTCCAAAGCCGTCAAGCCTTGAATCAGCAGGCGGCAGCGTTCCAACATTTCGTCCGCGCCGGAAAGGGCGGGCAGCAGGCGTTCTTGAATATCGACAATCAGACAAAGCGTATTTTTCGGGTTCATGGCTTTTCCTTTCAGACGGCCTTTACAGCAAAATCGTTGAATCAGAATGCAATCATATAATAAGCCGCTGGAAAAGTATTGCAGCTTGCCCTGTTTTAAAGCCCGAAATTCTTTTAAAATACCGCCTGATTTGAATTGATAGAGACCGAAAACATGAATTTATACCAAACCGTCGAACGCGAAGCCGCCGCCGCCTTTGCCGCTGCAGGCATCGCCGACAGCCCCGTTGTTTTGCAGCCGACCAAGAATGCTGAACACGGCGATTTCCAAATCAACGGCGTGATGGGTGCGGCGAAAAAAGCCAAACAAAATCCGCGCGAATTGGCGCAAAAAGTGGCCGAAGTATTGGCCGACAACGCCGTGATTGAAAGCGCGGAAGTCGCCGGCCCGGGCTTTATCAACCTGCGTCTGCGCCCTGAATTCCTTGCGCAAAACATTCAGACGGCCTTGAACGACGCGCGTTTCGGCGTAGCAAAAACCGACAAACCGAAAACCGTCGTTATCGACTATTCTTCGCCTAATCTGGCCAAAGAAATGCACGTCGGCCATTTGCGTTCCAGCATCATCGGCGACAGCATTTCGCGCGTATTGGAATTTATGGGTAACACCGTTATCCGCCAAAACCACGTTGGCGACTGGGGTACGCAGTTCGGCATGTTGGTCGCTTATTTGGTCGAGCAGCAAAAAGACAACGCCGCGTTCGAGCTGGCGGATTTGGAGCAGTTTTACCGCGCCGCCAAAGTGCGCTTTGACGAAGATCCTGCCTTCGCCGACACCGCGCGCGAATATGTTGTGAAACTGCAAGGCGGTGATGAAACCGTGTTGGCGTTGTGGAAACAGTTTGTCAATATTTCGCTCTCGCACGCCCAAGCCGTTTACGACACGTTGGGCTTGAAACTGCGCCCTGAAGACGTGGCGGGCGAATCGAAATACAACGACGATTTGCAGCCCGTGGTCGATGATTTAGTCGAAAAAGGTTTGGCAGTCGAAGACGACGGCGCGAAAGTCGTGTTCTTGGACGAGTTCAAAAACAAAGACGGCGAACCTGCCGCGTTTATCGTGCAAAAACAAGGCGGCGGCTTCCTTTATGCCTCCACCGATTTGGCGTGTTTGCGCTACCGCATAGGTCGTCTGAAAGCCGACCGCCTGCTGTACGTCGTCGACCACCGCCAAGCCCTGCACTTCGAACAACTTTTCACCACTTCCCGCAAGGCAGGCTATCTGCCGGAAGATGCAAAAGCCGAGTTTATCGGCTTCGGCACCATGATGGGCAAAGACGGCAAACCGTTCAAAACGCGCAGCGGCGATACTGTAAAACTGGTTGACCTGCTGACCGAAGCTGTCGAGCGCGCCACCGCTTTGGTGAAAGAAAAAAATCCCGAATTGGGCGCGGACGAAGCCGCAAAAATCGGCAAAACCGTCGGCATCGGCGCGGTCAAATACGCCGACTTGAGCAAAAACCGCACCAGCGATTATGTATTCGACTGGGACGCCATGCTCTCGTTTGAAGGCAACACAGCCCCCTACCTGCAATACGCCTACACCCGCGTGCAAAGCGTGTTCCGCAAAGCCGGCGAATGGGACGCGACCGCGCCAACCGTTTTGACCGAACCGCTGGAAAAACAGCTTGCCGCCGAGCTGCTGAAATTTGAAGACGTACTGCAAAGCGTGGCGGACACGGCATATCCGCACTACCTCGCCGCCTACCTCTACCAAATCGCCACTTTGTTCAGCCGCTTCTACGAAGCCTGCCCAATCCTGAAATCAGAAGGCGCAACCCGCAACAGCCGCCTGCAACTGGCGAAGCTGACCGGCGATACGCTGAAACAAGGCTTGGAGTTGTTGGGTATTGATGTATTGGATGTCATGTAAGTTTTTGAATAAAAACGATGAAAGGCCGTCTGAAACGTTGCAGGTTGCAAGGTTTCAGACGGCCTTTTTTTATGCTTTGAAAAATATTGTGATGCCGTTGATTTTGAGCCTAAGCGGTTTTGAATTTGCTCAGGTAATGCGTTCAGACGGCCTTGTCTTTATTTCAAATTGCTTGCCAACAACCAAGCCTGTGCTTCGGTGGCATCGCTGAAATATTTTGGGTGTTGGTTGGTCAGGAGGCTGGAAAGGCGCGCGCCGAGTTTGATCCAGATGTCGTCGGTAATGACGGCAACGCGGCCGAAGTCGGTTTCGTGTTGGTTGAGGAATTTGATTTGCTCGACCGCCATATCGATGGTGAAGTCTTTCAGCATGGATAAATCTAACAGGATGTCGGGCAGATGGACTTTTTGTTTCGCAGTCAACAAGGCTTCTTCCAATTGGCGGAAATCGTCCAAAGTGAACTCGTTGTACAGCGCTACGTTTAAGCCGTAAGATTGTTCGCGGATGGAAATCATGGTGTTCTCCTTGTTAAATTATTGCTTCATCAGAAATTTTTTGATTGAGGCCGGAGTAAAACTGCTGAACACGCCGCCTGCAACAATGATAACCATGCCGGCAGCTTCCTGCCAAGTGATTTTATCGCCGAAAAGCAGTACGCCGGACAGGGCGGAGAAAACGACGGTCAGGTAGGAAAGCGAGGCAACGGTAAATTTCTTGCCAACCTTATAGGCGCGGGTCATGGCCAGTTGGGCAATCATGGCGGAGATGCCGATGCCGGCCAGATAGGGCAGGGAAGATACGGTCAGCGGATGCCAGCCGGTAAAGCAGCTCCAAATGGCGGACATAATCAGACCGGTAAGCGATAGATAAAACACCACGCGCCAGCCCGGTTCGCCCAAAAGCGAGAGTTCACGCACTTGCAAATACGCCCAGCCTGACATGGCGCCGCCTGCCAAACTGACCAGTGCGGCAAATTCCTGTCCGCCTTGAAAAGATGGATTGAGCAACAGGATAACGCCGATAAAGCCCATAATCAAAATGGCTTGGGTATAAAGCGTAATTCGTTCTTTTAAAATGAAAAATGAAAAAATGGCAAGCCAGATGGAGGACGTGTAGTTGAGCGTGACGCCTGTTGCCAGCGGCAGATGTATGACGGAATAAAGCGTGCACATCATGGCAAGCGTGCCGATGACGCTGCGGTTGAGATGGGTTTTCCAATGCGGCGTGGAAAATGTGTTGCCTTGCGCTTTGGCCATGATGCCTAAAAACAGGGTGGAGACCAGCATGCGCCAAAAGACCAGCTCGCCGCTGGAAAAGCCGAAATGTGTAGAGGCGGCTTTGACGGAGAGGTTCATGACGGTAAAGCTGAGCGCGGCAATAACCACCCATGCCGAGCCGAGCGGATCTTTTCTGATGGTTTCCATTTGATGGGTATGTAAAGCGATTTTATTAATAAGAAAATATTATACAGGTCAATCAGGCCGTCTGAAAAATATCGTTGGGTTTCAGACGGCCTTTTTATTAGGAAATGAGAATTGTTATTGAATAATAAAGCGGGTTTTTATAGAATGGAAGCCCTGTTTTAAGAAAGGCTTGTCATGAAAGTATCTAATATTCCTGCTGTATTGCTGTTTGCTTTGTTTTCCATTGCCGTTTCTGCCGCGCCTTTGGGAGAGGTTTCTTCCGAAAACGGTAAAATTTTCAGCGGCGAAAATTACATGGTTGTTAAGAAAGACATGAAGAAAGGGGAGCAGATTAAACCGCACGATCATCCGGGTTTTAAAACGCTGATTTTTGCCGTTGGAAAAGGAAGCTTTGACGTGACGTTGAATCAGACTGAAAAGCATATGGTCGGCGCAGGTTCGGTGTTGAGGTTTGGCGGCGATGCAGTGATTGAGGCAGTTGCAACTGAAGATGCGGATGTGGCAATTACTTTGATTAAGTAAACCGATAGATGATAAAAGGCCGTCTGAAAAATAATGTTTCAGACGGCCTGGTTTATTCAGTCAACCGTTGCCATTAAGCGCAAATCAAATAGATGAAGCCGGAGCCGAAGATGTCTGCCAAGGCGTGAATCAGGAAAAACGGCAGCAGGTTTTTGACTTTGTATTTGTAGAAGAAGTAGTACATCAAGCCGAAAACAACGCCGATAACGGTCGCCCAAAGCATACCTTGATAAGTATGGAAGGAGACGCGCACCAAGGTCGAATAGGCCAATGCCTGCCATTTGTATTTGTCTTCCACGCAGGTTAAAAGGCCGAGGAAACAGAATTCCTCATAAAAGCCGTTTAAAAGGCCGTAGAGGATGGCCATTGGAGCAAGGGCGGCAAATTTGTCGAAGATGGATAATGGTTTGATGTATTGGAAAATTTCGGTGGTAAAGTAATTGTAGCCGCCGCTTAACGAAGTCACCGCATCGGCGGTCAGACCCATCAGGATAAAAATCACAGGCGTCCAAAACAATACGCCTAAATTAAAGCGAATCGGCAGCTGTTTGAAGTCGAAACGGCGGATAATGAGGTAAATCAGAGCAATAGCAAGCAGCGTCAACTGCAGGCTCATGTTTTCAGAATAAGCCACGCCGGTTACTGCAGTATCGCGCACTTCTTCGGTAGCAGCGGCTGTTTCTACTTGCGGCATCAGACTGGCGATATAAAGTTGGGTAGAACGGTAGGCAAATTGACCGAACAGGATGGCGGTCACAATCAGCATGTCAAACCAGCGAAGATGGCGCAAAGGCTCTTTAGGGCGGATGGCGGCGAGTATGCTCATATTCTCCTCGTTACTCTAATAAATAGCGGTGCGCAATAGTTACATAAATATACAAAAATTGTCAACAATTATCACAATAAAACATGAATTAAAAAATCTGACCGTTTCAGACGGCCTGAAGCGCTTCTAAAAATGCCATATTTCCGAAGGGTTTATCTTCAAAAATATGGCATAATCACTTTATTGCAAAACAAGGAATCTTATCGTGAGTATTTCTCTGTCCCAATATCTGCTTTACCTGCAATATATGTTGGCAGGTGTTGCCATGACTGTAGTTTTCGGTGCCGTATATCTGCGGATTACCCCTGCCGAAGAATTGCGCCTGATTAAAAACGGCAACCTTGCCTGCGCCTTGGCGTTTGGCGGCACGTTGGTCGGTTTCTGTCTGACGCTTGCCTCAAGCATTGCCCACAGTGTCAGCTTCATCGATTTTATCCTGTGGGGACTTGCCGCAGCAGTGATTCAGATTTTTGTCTATTTCGCTGCAACAATGATGATTAAAGGCGCTACCGCAGAACTTATCGGCAACAATGTCGCCGTCGGCGCGTTGTTTGGTGCAGTGTCCATCTCGATCGGTATTTTGAACGCTGCTTGCTTGACTTGAATACCCATACCTTGAATTTTGTATCCCGATTTATTTTATAAGGAGTTGAAATGTTCAACTTTATCAAGAAACAGTTTATCGACGTCATTCAATGGCCGAATCCCAATGACAGCCTGCTGATGTGGCGTTTTCCGATTACCGATGAGGAGATCCAAAACGGTGCAAGCCTGACTGTGCGTGAGGCGCAGATGGCGATGTTTGTCGATGAAGGCGTAACCGCCGACGTGTTTGGTCCTGGGCGTTACACGCTCAATACGCAAACGTTGCCAGTGCTGACCAACTTGAAAAACTGGGACAAGCTTTTTGAATCCCCGTTTAAATCGGATGTTTACTTTTTCAATACCAAACAACAGCTCGCACGAAAATGGGGTACGTCCCAACCTGTTACCGTACGTGATGCCGAGTTTGGCGCGGTGCAACTGCGTTCGTTCGGTATGTATTCTTACCGCATCAGCGATCCGGCAAAATTCTTCAAAGAAGTCAGCGGCGTGGCGGCGCAATACAGCGGTGTAGACTTGGAAAACCAGCTGCGCAATATTGCAGTCACCCAATTGGCGGCCGCGTTTGGTAGCTCCGGTATCCCATTCTTGGATATGGCGGCGAACCAAGTTTTGCTGTCGCAAAAAATCGGCGAGTTGCTTGGTGCGGAATTTACCAAGCTGGGTTTGGCGTTGGAAAACTTCACTGTTGAAAGCATTACCTTGCCTGCGTCTATTCAGGCTGCGTTGGATAAGAAAATTTCGATGGGCGTTATCGGCGATTTGGGACGCTACACCCAATATCAAACCGCCGAATCCATTCCGCTTGCGGCACAAAATGAAGGCGGACTTGCCGGAATCGGTGCAGGTTTGGGCGTAGGTGCCGGTATTGGTCAGGCGATGGCGGGTGCCATGGCGGGCATGATGCAGCCGAATGTGCAACAGGCTCAGCAAAATGTTCAGCCGGCTGCCGAAGATCCGCAGGCGAAATTGGTGAAACTCAAGTCTTTGCTGGATGGCGGTTTGATTTCGCAAGAAGATTTTGATAAAGCCAAGGCCGAAGTGTTGAAGCAGTTGATTGGTTGACAAATTGAAGGCCGTCTGAAAAATATCATTCAAAGAAGCGTTGAGCTGCTTCTGTGAAGTGGAAAAGGTTTCAGACGGCCTTTCTAATCATTTGATTGAGCCCGTTCGGCGATTTGGTTTGTTTCTAATCTGAAATCATTGATAAAACCAGTCGATATAAACGCTAAGGCCGTCTGAAACACTCCAACCCATTCTGAAAAAGCAAACCCATGTCCCAAACTCCTTTCTTCAAAACCGACTGCCCAAGCTGCGGCGCACCTGTCGAAGCGCATTCTGCTTCTGCCGTGACGCTGGTGTGCGGCTATTGCAACAGCATGCTGGTGCGGCAAGATAACGGCGTTGTCGACTCCGGCCGCGATTCCGCATTGCTGGAAGATTTTAGTCCGCTGCAAATCGGAACCAGCGGCACATTTGTCGCTCAACGCTTTACCTTGGTCGGACGGCTTCAGGTGCAATACGACGATGGTGCGTGGAATGAATGGTATGCGCTGTTTGACGACGGCAGGGCCGGTTGGCTTTCTGAGGCGGGCGATTTGTATGTGATGACCATGCCGGTCGAAATCGATAATCCGCCGAAATTTGAAGACACGCGAGCCGGATTTAGCGAGCTGACTTTTCAAGATAAGCGCTATATTGCCTCCGATGTCCGCAAAATCAGTTTGAAACGCGTGGCTGCGCAGGGCGAGTTACCGTTTGTTTTGAAAGAGGATACAGAAAATCGGGTTTCCGACTGGCGTTGCGAAAACCTTTTCATCACGCTCGATTACAACAATAAAACACCCGAAGCCTTCTTTGGCCGCATGGTAAACCTAGATGATTTGAAGCTGGAAAACACGCGCCACGAAGATGAAATTAAAGAAAGTGCAGGCCGTCTGAAAGGCAGTATTACTTCAGAAAACTGTCCTAACTGCGGCTCATCCATTCATTGGGTGAACGGTCTGACTTCCCATCTGAACTGTCAAAGTTGCGGCAGCGAATTGGCAGTCGGCAAAGATAAAGCGGAGCTTATTACCGCCAATAATCTGCGTTTGTCGCAAAATACGATGTTTACTTTGCCTGTCGGCTCGACAGGCCGTCTGAAAAAACGCGAATTTTACGTTATGGGAGCGATCAGATACGCCGAAACTGACGCACAGGAAACGTTCGACAACCTGTTCAACGGAGCCAACCGCGTGCTCATACCCGAAGGCCAATGGTCGGAATATCTGCTTTACAACCCAACTCAGGGTTTCTTATGGCTGGTTGAAGCTGATGAAGGTTGGAATATTTCTGAAACCTTGAACGATTGGCCGCGCCTCGACCGAAACCGCCAACCGCAAGGCTATGGCAAACTTTATGACTATGGAGGCAGGGTAGAAGTCGCTGCCGGCGCCTTCTATTGGCGTGTCCGAAGCGGTGATTTGAACTATTACAGCGATTACCGAGACGGACAAAGCCGTAAGCTTGGTTCCGAACTAAACAGTCGCGAAATGGCATGGAGTAGAAGTACCCCCATTGCTTATCGGGAAATTGCAGATGCGTTTAATCTGACCAGCCGCGCACCGCATTACACTGCAAACATGGCGGCAGACGGTATTGATAAATCATTAAGAATCATAATGACCGCCATCTTGGTTGTCGTCAACCTCCCTGCGCTTCTGACCGGTGACAGCTCTACTGCACTTACCGTCATCTTTATAGGATGCTGGTTGTTGTGGACCATGGGTAAAAAAGACGAGGACGAGGATTAACATGTCGAGAATCACTTACATCATTTTCAGCACCATCATCATCGTCATCTCCATGATCATTAGCTACGGCTCTTCCGACTCCGACGGCTCGCGTATGCACTCCGGCGGCTATTACGGCGGCAGCGGTTTCTCCGGAGGCCATAAATGACCCATGCGCCCGGTAATCATGGTCTATTGGACTTATACGGTTGCGATGAAGCCATCTTAAAAGATGAAGGCTGTCTGAAAACCGCTTTGGCAGCCGCTGCACAAGCCGCAGAGGCCACAATATTGACCGAATACTTCCACACCTTCGGCGGCGCAGGCGGCGTAACCGGCGTTTTGCTGCTTGCCGAGTCCCATATCAGCATCCACACTTGGCCGGAACACCGTTTTGCCGCTATAGATGCATTTATCTGCGGCGGTATGAAATTGGAAAAAGTGAAGGAAGTGTTGTGCAGGGAGTTGGCGGCAGAAAGGGCGGTTTGGACGGTTGCGCAACGTGGCGAAGGAATACTGGACGATATACAACCATCGGTTGAACAATAAAATCTATAAGACCGTCTGAAAAAATCGGCTGATAGTAAATTAGATAACAAATTTTGTATAAAAAGGCTTTTAAACAAAATGCTTAAAATAAAAAATTGGAAGAGAAACAGAAGTTTGCCATTGGTTATTTACTTGCTTGCAGGTTTGTTTTTGCTTGGAGTGGAAAGTGCCGAAGCAAAAAAATTAACATATGAACGTACAGAGTATTGCAGTAATCAAGTTTATGTCAGTAATAACCAAGGCACATCCCTACAAGTTCAGCCAGGCGATAAGGCATCTTCAATCGCTCAATTGCACTATATGCAATACCTTTGCGTTGTCGGTAATGACAGCAAAAATACCGAAGAAGGATACTCTTGGATAAAAGTAAAAAAAGTACCTTTGGCAATCAAAGAAAACCAAATCAGTTGCCATGATATGAGCCTACCTGACAACTGCACCAAACCTACCGATTTCCCGACTGAATGGAAAATCAAACCGCCCAAAGGCAAAAAATGTCGTCTTTCCACTCATGTTGATGATGAAGGTCAGTTGCTTATTGTCGCAAAAGGCGTTTGCCCGACCGGATGGGTAAAAGAGAGAGATGTACAATTTTTTGCCGATTAGTAAACTTGGCTTTAGTTAAAGAAAACAAAGTTCATCATATGGCAGAACAATCAAGAAAAAAGATTTAACTTATTCTTTATTAAAAGACAGGCCGTCTGAAAGCATATTCAATCCGTTTTCAGACGGCCTTAAACCTTGTGCTGATTAAACTGAAATATTGACGTTATATGGAAAAAACGCCTTTTTTTAAAACCGATTGCCCAAGCTGTGGTGCGCCTGTGGAGACATATTCCGCTACTGCCGTGACGCTGGTGTGTGGCCATTGCCACAGTATGCTGGTTGCTAGAAGCGGTAAGGGGAGGAGCGGATATTTTGTTGCCAATTCTGGGCGTGATTCTGCGTTGCTGGAGGATTTTAGTCCGTTGCAGATTGGAACGAGAGGCGTTTTTGATGATCGGAAATTTACGCTGATTGGGCGATTGCAGGTACATTACGATGTCGGTGCATGGAATGAATGGTATGTTTTGTTTGATGACGGGCAGACCGGCTGGCTTTCCGAGGTTGGCGATTTATATGCGATGACCTGTTTGCTTGCCCAGAAGAGGAGACGGGGGCCGAAAAATTTTAAGTCGGTGAAAGCCGGTTCCAGTTCGTTGATCTTTAATGGCCAAACCTTTATTGCGTCAGATGTCCGCACCATACATTATCGTAATACTGATGCGCAAGGCGAGTTGCCGTTCAACCTATCTGGGAATCAAGCGACAGGTGAGGTTTGCGACTGGCGACGGGGTAATTTGTTTTTGACCTTGGATTATTCGACTTTTCCAATGGACTCCTACTTCGGACGCATAGTCAGTTTGGACAGTTTGAAGCTGGAAAATAAGCGCAGTGATGATGAAATCCGTGAAAGTGCAGGCCGTCTGAAAGGAGAGATTCTTTCTGAAAACTGTCCTCATTGCGGCGCTCCTGTCCATTGGCCAAGTGGTGTTACTTCTTTCCTTTTGTGTCAATCTTGCGGCAGCAGTTTGAACACGACAAAAGATACTGTTGCGTTAATGAAGGCAAATGCCCAAAGGAAAGAACAAGAAAACCTGTTTACGCTTTCCATTGGTACGAAAGGCCATCTGAAGGATACAGAATATCTGATTATCGGGACTGTAAGATTTGCAGAGATATCGTCCTATAACCAAAATCAGTCCGAATACTGGACGGAATATCTGCTTTATAACACTCGAAAAGGGTTTGCCTGGCTGATTGAGTCTGGAAAACGCTGGCGGCTGTCAGAAACCTTACACACATGGCCGGGCTTTGATTCAAGTGGCAATCCTGCCGGTGAAATGTTGATTGATCATTACCGCGGGCGGGTCGAGGCAGCGGCTGGCGCTTTTTATTGGAAAGTCAAACAAGGCGATTTGCTTCATTACAAGGAATATAGCGGCAAGAAAAGTTATGGCCGGAATGTCATTCTGTGTTCCGAGCAGAGCAAGGATGAAATTGTCTGGAGTAAAAGCAGTCCTGTATCTTACCGTCAAATGAGAAAGGCATTCGGCCTGTCTTTTGATACTAAAGAGATGCTCTCTTACTGGCTGAAGGGCGACAATAGAAATGTTGGGAGTAGAGATAATGTAGCCCGTATCATTGCTATGCTGATTCTTATCATCGTCAACCTTCCGGCCTGGCTGTCGCCGCACCTACGTAGCCCTGTCGGCATAGTGGTCAGTCTGTGTGCGTTGGTATGGATATGGATTTCTGACAGATATAAAAACGATCGTGATTACGAAGAAGAACGGGTGGGGACGATTATTTTCTTTGCTTTCATCATTTTCCTTACCGTCTTGTTCAACTATGTCAAAGCGGAAGACAGCGACTCATCGCATTCCGGCAGCTCCTATCATGGTTATTCGGCAGGGCATAAATAACGTTAGATCTGTTTAACCTCATTGTACCATTTTACTTTTATTTTTTCAGACGACCTTTTTATAAAACATGCTAACCCGCCGTCAATTTCTCAGCTATACCGCCGCGCTTGGCGCTGCCTCTGCTTTTTCTTGGCAAACTTACCAATACCTCAACCGCAAACCGCCGGTTTCTATTAACCGTGTCGGCTTGCTGTTGGGGCATTTGTTGCGCGACGGGGAATTGCTCAGTCCACCGACCCGTCGGTATGAATGCAATACGTTGATACTTGGCGGCGGTGCAGCGGGGTTGGGGGCGTTGTGGTATTTGGCGAAGCATAATCACCGCGATGTATTGTTGGCAGAAGGGTTTGAACGCAATGGCAACAATGCCGCCTATACGTCTTCAGACGGCCTGAAAGCGCCGAGCGGTGCGCATTATTTGGCTTTGCCATCGAAAGAAAGCGTGTATGTGCGCGAGATGTTGGCGGATTTCGGTATCTTGCAGTCGGACGGCAGCTTTAGGGAAACCGATTTGGTCTATGCGCCCGAGTCGCGCCTCTTGTATCAGGATAAATGGGTGGAACATTTATTGCCGAAAGAAGATGCGGATTCCAAACGCTTTTTTGATTTAATCGGCCATCTGAAACAGGCTTACGGCAATGACGGTAAGAAAATTTTTGCCATTCCGATTGCGTTGTCATCAGTAGATGAAACATGGCGAAAACTCGATAATTCAACGTTTAAACAATGGTTTGAGCAGGAAGGTTATAACTCGCCCGAGCTTTTTTGGTATCTCGATTATTGTTGCCGCGACGATTACGGACAGGGCATAGCGCAAGTGTCTGCCTTTGCCGGACTGCATTATTTTGCCGCCCGCAACAGCGCGGAAACCGTCCTCACTTGGCCCGAAGGTTTGGCACATCTTTCTGAAAACCTGCGCCGTCATGCCGGTTTGCAGGAAGGTTGGCAATGGCCGTCTGAAAATCGTATCTATTTGGAGAAACCCGCTTCGGTTAATGCTTCTGCCGTTAAAATCAAACCGCTTTCAGACGGCCGGATTGAAGTGTGGCTGCGTGATAATGCAAAAGGGGAAACCGTTGCCGTCACCGCGCAACACGTTATCTCCGCCATGCCGCTGATGGTTGCCGCCCGCATTATTGAATCTCCTGAACAATTTGGTCTGGACATCCCAGAATACGCACCATGGCTGGTTTCCAATTTTGAACTGCACAGCTTCCCGAAAGAAAAAAACAACAGCGAACTTGCGTGGGACAATGTGGTTTACGGCAGTCAAGGGCTGGGCTATGTTGTTGCGACCAACCAGCTTATCCGGGTTGCCCGCCCCGAACGCACGATTTTTACCTCCTATGCCGCGCTCAACCACGATACGCCACAAGCCGTCCGCCGCCAGCTGCTTGAAGCAAGCGACGAAGAGCTGCTCCAGCTTGCCGCCCAAGATCTGCTTACCGCTTACGGCGAAGGCTTTTGGCGGCACGTTTCCCATGTTGACATTACCGTTCGCGGGCATGGCATGAGCGTGCCGAAACCCGGCTATTTAAGCGATGAGGCTTTATTAAAAATCAGAAGTCGAAATGGCGGATTATTGTTTGCACACAGTGACTTAAGCAGCTATTCGGTATTTGAAGAGGCTTTGTATTGGGGTGTGGAAGCGGCACGGAAAGTGTTGGGGCAGGGATAATTGAATGGAGCAGATACTGGGCTAAATATCTGTTTGTATTTAAATTCCAATTCTAAAAGGAAATTATATGAAATATTTGAGCTTTTCTCTGATTGTTGCCTTAGGGTTAGGGAGCGCGGCATTTGCCTCTGCTGAAAAAATGCTGCCTCTGAACGAAACAGGCTGCATTGACCAACCCTTACAGGTTAAACGTGGCTAAGTGTTTGGTTTTAATAGTTCGGCAGATGCCGGTTTAGTGCTTTCGTTCGCGCCTGTCAGTCCCAGTGTCGTTGTAAAAGACCCGAAAGGCAAACGGATTGCTTTGGAAGTAGGGGCTGATGGAGATGCACCTGAAAACCGCTTCAGCTTTGCCGAAATCAATCAAAAAGGACGTTACACCATCCGCTTCCCACGCGCGGGTAAGATTGAATCTTTGTGTGTTAATGCTGCCAATTAGGATAAATATTAAGCCGAATAATGCTTGATTCGGTATGCTTGCAGTAAAAAAGGCCGTCTGAAATCATATTCAGACGGCCTTTGCTCTTTTATTCTGATTAGGCTTTTGGTTTCAAAGCGGCAGCTTCGCGAGCCAGACGGGTGATGGTATCCCAGTCTTTGTTTTTGATGGCTTCTTTCGGAGTCAGCCATGAGCCGCCGACGCACAAGACATTAGGCAGCGCCAAGTATTCGGGTGCGGATGCTAAGCTGATGCCGCCGGTCGGGCAGAAGCGAACATCGGCATAAGGGCCGTAAAGTGCTTTGAGCATGGCTTTGCCGCCAACGACTTCGGCAGGGAAGAGTTTGAGGGTGTCGATGCCGTGTTCCAAAGCCAGTTGGACTTCACTCGGAGTGGCAACGCCGGGAATCAGGGGGATGCCGCTGTTGTGGCTGGCTTTGGCGAGGGATTCGTGCAAACCAGGGCTGATGGCGAAAACTGCGCCTGCGTCTTCGACGGCTTTGAGCTGTTCGGGATTGGTTACCGTACCCGCACCGACGATGGCGTTGGGCACTTCTTTGGCAATCAGGCGGATGGCATCGAGACCGACAGGGGTGCGCAGGGTGATTTCGAGGGTGGGAATGCCGCCTTCGACAAGGGCATGGGATAAATCGACGGCAGTACTCAAGTCGTCAATCGCCATTACCGGCACAACTGCGCCGGCAGTCAGAATTTCACGAGGGGTCAGTTTAGACATTTTAGGTCTCCGTTGGGGACTGTATCGTAATAGGGTCGTTAACATGGTTTCAGACGGCCTGTTTGTTTTAAAAGGCCGTCTGAAAAGGGTTTAGGCAAATTCACCGCCAAAGCTCATGGCACCGGTTTCTGCGCTGCTGGTCATGCTGCGGAAGTTGGCGAAGAGTTCGCGGCCGCAACCTTGTTGGTTGGCGCTCAAGTCGATGCGCTCGACTTCGCGGGCGTTCCATTCGGCTTCGTTGATCAGGACATTGAGTTCGCCGGTAACGGAGTCGAAGCGAATCAGGTCGCCGGTACGGATTTTGGCGATGTTGCCGCCCATCAGGGCTTCGGGCGTCATGTGGATGGACGCGGGCACTTTACCGGACGCGCCGGACATACGGCCGTCAGTCAGCAGAGCCACTTTGAAGCCGCGGTCTTGCAGAATGCCCAAAGGAGGGGTCAGTTTGTGCAATTCGGGCATACCGTTGGCGCGCGGGCCTTGGTAACGGACGACGCAGACGAAATCGCGTTCCAACTCGCCGCGTTCAAATGCCGCCAACACTTCGCGTTGGTCGTTGAACACGATGGCAGGCGCTTCGATGATGCGACAGCCCTCGCGCACGGCGGACACTTTAATCACGCCGCGACCGATGTTGCCTTTCATCAGGCGCAAACCGCCGTCTGGGGAGAACGGGTTGTCGGCTTTGCGCAGGATGTCTTCATTGCCGCTGGTTTCAGGGGCTTCGCGCCATTCGAGTTTGCCGTCGATGAGGAAAGGCTCTTTGGTGTAGTGGCGCATACCGTGTCCAACGACGGTATCAACATCGTCGTGCAACAGGCCTGCGTCCAGCAATTCGCGGATAACGAAAGGCAGGCCGCCGGCAGCGGTAAAGTGGTTTACGTCGGCTTTGCCGTTTGGATACACACGGATCAGCAATGGGATGATGGAAGAAATTTCGTCGAAGTCGTCCCAGTTCAAAATCACGCCTGCGGCACGTGCCATGGCAACGAGGTGCATGGTGTGGTTGGTCGAACCGCCGGTTGCCATCAGGCCGATCAGGGCGTTGATGAAGGATTTTTCGGTCAACATTTCACCTAATGGTTTGATGGTGCCGTTTTTGATGCCGCGTGCGAGGTGTCCGGCGGCGTAGCGGGTCAGTGCTTCGCGCAGGTCGGTGTAAGGGTGGACGAAGGCGGCGGCAGGCAGGTGTACGCCCATCATTTCCATCATCATTTGGTTGGAGTTTGCCGTGCCGTAGAAAGTGCAGGTGCCGGGGCTGTGGTAAGAACCCATTTCGCTTTCAAGCAGGGCATCGCGGCCGACTTTACCTTCGGCGAAAAGCTGGCGGGTACGGGCTTTTTCTTTATTGCCGATACCACTGGACATCGGGCCTGCCGGAACGAAGATGCCTGGAATATGACCGAAAGACAAAGCGCCGATCATCAAGCCGGGAACGATTTTGTCGCACACGCCCATAAACAGGCTGCCGTCAAACATTTGGTGCGACAGGCCGACAGCGGTACTCATGGCAATCACGTCACGGGAGAACAGCGACAATTCCATACCGGCGTAGCCTTGCGTGATGCCGTCGCACATGGCGGGCGTACCGCCGGCGACTTGGGCGGTCGCGCCGTTTTTCTGCGCTTCATCTTTAATTTGATCGGGGAAATCTTTAAACGGCTGGTGTGCGGAAACCATGTCGTTGTAGGCGGTGATGATGCCTAAGTTGGGAACGGTATCCTGAAGCATTTCGATTTTGATGCTTTTGGGCATGGAGGCGTAGCCGTGCGCCAAGTTGCTGCAACCGAGCTGGTTGCGCTCCAGCCGTCCCATTTGTTTGGCACTGCGGATTTTCGCCAGATATTTTTCGCGGGTCGGACGGCTGCGTTCGATGATGCGCTCGGTGATTTCGGCGAGCTTGGGGTGGATAGGAGTGGGGTTCATGTGCTGTCTCCTGGCAAAACGATATGATAGGGATTTTGTTTGCGCGTTTCTGATTTTTGTATTGGGTGTTTTTCAGACGGCCTGGAGCTGTGGGAATAAATAATGAGTGCCGTCTGAAATGTTGAAGATTTCTCTTCGAAGTGTCTGCGTATTATAGTACAAATTCTGTAATTTTGTTACAAAATAATTCGCTAAGTGGAAGAAATTTGATTTAAATCGAGGTATGGTCAATTTGTAAAATGGCAGGCTGCAAAAGTCATCAAACTTTTATGTTAAATCAAACAATTTGTAAAAATGAGAATGGACAAAATCTGTAGCCATGTGTAGTATTACTACTCACTAGCCCGCTTGTTTGAAATTTTGGTGCGGGCGATTGGTTTTTTACTGCTTATTGCTTAAAGGCTTTTGATTTTAATTGATTTTTATGGATGACGACAGTCCAAAAGTTTTGAAGCAAGCTTCCTCAACGAGAGATGAAACGATGAGTACACAGACAAATTTTGATTTGGTGTTGTTTGGCGCGACCGGCGATTTGGCAATGCGTAAACTTTTGCCTTGCCTGTATCTGGCGCATGTAGCCGGTTTGCTTCATCCCGAAGGTCGTATTTTGGGCGTAAGCCGCAGCGAATTGGATACCGCCGGCTTTTTGGCTAAAGTGGAAGCGAATTCTAAAATCCATATCAAACAAAACTTCTCAGATGAAGCGTGGACGTCGTTTATTCAACGTATCGAGTATTTAAAAGTCGATGTTACAGAGAAAGGCGATTTCATTGCCTTGGGCGACTTAGTAAAAGCACGCAAGAATACTGAAAATGTCGTGATCTACCTCTCAACTGCGCCGAAATTCTTTGCGCAAGCCTGTGAAAACCTTGCCGAAATCGGTTTGAATGCCGATAACGTGCGCGTGGTTTTGGAAAAACCGTTGGGTACGGACTTGGCCTCTTCCCAACAAATCAATACAGATGTAGCCCGTTATTTCAAAGAAGAACAAATCTATCGTATTGACCATTATCTGGGTAAAGAAAGTCTGCAAAACCTGTTGGCCTTGCGTTTTGCCAATGTGATGTTCGAGCCTTTGTGGAACAACAAATATATTGAAAGCGTACAGCTGACCATCGCCGAGCAATTGGGCGTGGAAGAGCGCGGCGAGTTTTACGACATTACCGGTGCGTTGCGCGATATGGTGCAAAACCACTTGATGCAAATGCTTTGTATGACTGCGATGGAAGCGCCGGCGAGCTTGGATGCCGATGCCGTACGCGACGAGAAAGTAAAAGTCATCAAATCGCTGAAACCGCTGACCATCGAATCCGTTAACGAAAATGTTATTCGCGGCCAATATGTTGCAGCAAACGGCATGAACGGCTATCTGGAAGAAGTCAACGTTCCGCAAGACAGCTTCACTGAAACCTATGTCGCCATCAAAGCCGAAATCGAAAACGAGCGTTGGAAAGGCGTACCTTTCTACCTGCGTACCGGCAAACGCATGGCAGGCAAAGTGGCGGAAATCGTGTTGAACTTCCGTCCGCTGCAAAACCATATTTTTGACAACAGCCAACCTGCGCCGAATCGTTTGGTTATTGAACTACAACCGACCGAATCCATCCGCCTTTACACTCAAGTGAAAACCCCGGGTGCAGGCAACAAAGTCGAAGTGACACCGATTGGTGTGGACTTGGGCACAGCCGTCGAGGGCCGCCGCGCCGAGGCTTATGAGCGTCTGCTGCTGGATGTGATTAACGGCAAACTCGCTTTGTTCAACCGTCGTGACGAACTCGAAGCCGCTTGGGAATATGTGATGCCGATTTTGGAAAACTGGGCGAACAATACAACGCCTCCACATGCTTACGAAGCCCATTCTTGGGGTCCTGAAGCTGCGCGCGCGCTGTTGGCCCGTGACGGCAACAAGTGGCATGAAGAGCAATAATATTTCTTTCAGACGGCCTTGTTTTCCAATAAAAGGCCGTCTGAAACCATGAAAGGACGAAACATGTTTGTTTGGTACGAACAGGAAAACGCTGCAACTGCCGCGCAGGCTCTCGCCGATGCCGTTGCCGCCGCATTACAAGCCGCGTTGAATGAGAAAGGCCATGCGGTTTTGGCCGTTTCCGGCGGCCGTTCGCCGATTGCGTTTTTCGAGGCTTTGTCGCAAAAAGATTTAAATTGGCAAAATGTCGGCATTACTTTGGTGGACGAGCGTATTGTCCCTACCACGCATACCGACAGCAATACAGGCTTGGTGCGCGAATATCTGATCAAAAATAACGCGGCCGTTGCCACATGGATTCCTCTTGTCGAAGACGGAAAGTCTGAAACTGAATTACAACCTGAAGTTGTCGTTGCTTACGCATTGAAACATTACAAGCAACCTGACGTGCTGGTGTTGGGCATGGGCGGAGACGGGCATACAGCGTCGTTGTTCCCTCAAGCGCCTCAATTACAGGCCGCAATCAATGAAGCCAATGACCCGACATTGATTCATACAACGCCGGTTACCGCGCCGCATGAACGTGTGAGCATGACTTTGGGTGCGATTGCCAAAACGCCGAATGTATTTTTGGCCATTCAAGGCGCAGAGAAAAAAGCGGTATTCGACAAGGCTGCTGCAAGGGCTGACACCGAATACCCGACCAGTCTGATTCTCAATCACCAAGGAATTAACTGCCATGTCTACTATGCACATTGAGGCTTATCCTCGTTTGGTCGCCGATATCGGCGGTACGAATGCCCGTTTTGCACTTGAAACTGCACCACAGGTCATTGAAAAGGCTGAAGTCTTGCCTTGTAAGGATTACGTCACCATCGTCGATGCCGTCAAAATTTATTTGGAACGCGCAGGCAGTCCGAAAGTTTTGCACGCTGCCTTTGCGATTGCCAATCCGATTTTGGGCGACTGGGTGCAGATGACCAACCACCACTGGGCATTCTCCATCGAAACCACCCGTCAGGCTTTGGGTTTCGAAACGTTGATTCTGTTGAACGACTTTACCGCCCAAGCTTTGGCGGTAACACAAACCGATAAGAAAGACTTGATACAAATCGGCGGTCAAAAACCAATCGAATTTGCGCCTAAAGCCGTTATCGGCCCGGGTACCGGTTTGGGTGTCAGCGGTTTGGTGCACAGCGCTGCCGGCTGGGTAGCGTTGGCAGGCGAGGGCGGTCATACCAGCTTCCCGCCGTTCGACGATATGGAAGTGTTGATTTGGCAATACGCTAAAAACAAATACGGTCATGTTTCTGCCGAGCGTTTCTTGAGCGGCTCAGGCTTAAGCCTAATTTATGAAGCATTGGCCAAACGCGACAACATCAAACAATGCCGTCTGAAGCCCTCTGAAATTACCGATAAGACATTGAGCGGAACATCGCCGATTTGCCGTCAGACTTTGGATATTTTCTGCGCCATGTTGGGTACGGTCGCTTCCAATTTGGCTTTGACCTTGGGCGCGCGCGGCGGCGTGTATTTGTGCGGCGGGATTATCCCGCGCGTGTTGGATTACTTTAAAACGTCTCCATTCCGCAGCCGCTTTGAAAACAAAGGCCGCTTTGAAGCTTATCTTGCCGCCATTCCCGTGTATGTCGTATTGAGCGAATTTCCGGGCATCGTCGGCGCGACGGTGGCATTAGACAATCATTTAAATAACGTTTAAACACACAAACGGCGGTGCAGGGCAGGGTACGAAAATATACCTTGTCCTGAACGTCAAAGAATCAAAGGGTAGAGTATATGTTAAGCAAAATCAGCGAATCATTGTCCAATCTCTCCGGCGCAGAACGCAAAGTTGCCGAATCTGCGCTGGCCGAGCCGAAATGGTTCGTTCATGCCGCTGTGGCGGAAATCGCCGAGCGTGCATCTGTCAGTCAGCCGACTGTAATCCGTTTCTGCCGCAGTCTGGGTTACAAAGGTTTGCCTGAGTTCAAACTCGCGTTGTCTGCCAGCATCGGTCATGAAGGCATGCCTTACGTTCATGAAGAATTGAACGCCGATGACAACATGAGCAGCGTGGTCGAAAAAGTATTGGGCAATGCCGCAGCCTCTCTCTTGGGGGAGCGCCGCTTCTTGAAAGAATCCGAGCTGGAAAACGCGATTGCTATTTTGATGCACGCGCGACGCGTTGAGTTTTATGGTGTCGGCAACTCCGGCATCGTTGCTCAAGATGCGCAGCACAAATTCTTCCGTTTCGGTATGTCCACCGTCGCCTATGTCGATACGCATACCCAGTTGATGGCGGCTTCCGTATTGACCGAGCAAGATGTGTTGGTAGCGATTTCCAATACCGGCTCATCTATCGAATTGTTGGATGCGGCCAGTATTGCCAAAGAAAACGGTGCAGCCGTTATCGCGCTGACCCGCAATGATTCGCCGTTGGCACAAATGGCCGACTGCGTATTGAGCATTGCCACTCAGGAAAATGCAGAGCTTTATACGCCTATGGTGTCCCGTCTTCTGCAGTTGGCCGTTATCGACATTCTTGCCATCGGCTTGGCTTTACGCTTGGGCGACACGGCCAGCATTCAACTGCAAAAAAGTAAAAAAAGCATACATAACAAACATATCGAATACGATAAAGATTGATTCTTCACTGATATATTCAGACGGCCCCAACCCACATCAAGGCCGTCTGAAACCTCAAAAAACGGAAACCACCCCGTTCCCGTTTCAGACGACCTCACGGCCGTTTTCTCAACAAAACTGTCCACTATCCAGGAGAGCATCCGATGAAACACCTTCACGATTTACCAGCTTGGTCAAAATTATGGATACATTTTGACGAAACCAAAGAACAACACATGCGCGAAATGTTCGAGCAAGATCCCGAACGTGCCGAGCGCTACTGGCTGCAGGTTGGCGGCCTGACTTTGGATTATTCTAAAAACCGTATCAACGACGAAACCATGTCGCTTTTGTTCGAGTTGGCGCGTGAAGCAGGCGTGCCGGAACGGATGCAGCAAATGTTCCACGGCGAAAAAATCAATACGACAGAAAACCGCGCCGTACTCCACGTTGCCCTGCGCAACCGCACCAATGCCCCGATCGTCGTGGATGGCGAGGATGTCATGCCTAAGGTCAACCATGTCCTGCAACGCATGGGCGAGTTCGCACACGAAGTCCGCAGCGGCAGCTGGTTGGGCTACACCAATCAAGTCATTACTGATGTCGTCAACATCGGTATCGGCGGCTCCGACCTCGGCCCTCTGATGATGTGTACCGCGCTCAAGCCTTTCGGTCATCCGCGCCTGAATATGCACTTCGTCTCCAACGTGGATGGCTCCCAACTGCGCGATGTATTGTCTAAAGTCCACCCTGAAACCACCCTCTTCATCATTGCTTCCAAAACCTTCACCACCCAAGAAACCCTGACCAACGCCCTGACCGCGCGTAAATGGTTCTTGGATCATGCAGGCGATGAAAGCGCCGTGGCCAAACATTTCGTTGCCGTATCGACCAACCAAAAAGCCGTTGCCGAATTCGGTATCGATACCGCCAATATGTTTGAATTTTGGGACTGGGTCGGCGGACGATACAGCCTGTGGTCGGCCATCGGCCTGCCGATTATGTTGTACCTCGGCGAAGAAAACTTCATCGAAATGCTTAACGGCGCGCACTTGATGGACCAACACTTCATCAACACGCCGCTGGAGCGCAACCTGCCGGTTATCCTTGCCCTTATCGGCGTTTGGTACATCAACTACTACGGCGGCGGCAGCCACGTTATCGCGCCTTACGACCAGCATCTGCACCGCCTGCCCAAATTCATCCAGCAACTCGATATGGAGAGCAACGGCAAACAAGTTACCCTTGACGGCAAAGCTGTCGGTTACGAAACTTCGCCGATTATTTGGGGCGAAACCGGTATCAACGGCCAGCACGCGTTCTTCCAACTGCTGCACCAAGGTACGCACATCACGCCGATTGACCTGATTGCCTCCCTTGAAAAACGCAGCAACCTGCGCGGTCACCACGAAATCCTGCTGGCGAACGTTTTTGCCCAAGCCGAAGCCTTTATGCGCGGCAAAACGCCTGGCGAAGTACGCGCCGAGCTTCAAGCCCAAGGCATGGACGAAGCGCGTATCGAAGAGCTGGTTCCGCACAAAACCTTCTCCGGCAACCGTCCGACTAACCTCATCCTCATGGACAAAATCAACCCGCGTAATATGGGCAGCCTGATTGCCATGTACGAACACAAAACCTTCGTTCAAGGCATTATTTGGGGCATCAACAGCTTTGACCAATGGGGCGTAGAGCTCGGCAAACAACTGGCTAAAACCATTCTTGCCGAATTGACCGGCGAGACCGAAGTGCAAAAACACGACAGCTCGACTACACGTCTGATTAATCTTTATTTGAATGCCAACAAATAAAGCATTTATTTAAAACAAAAGGCCGTCTGGAAATTTTCAGACGGCCTTTTGTTTTATTCCGGATCATCCGTAAACGCATTTTCCCGAAATATCGGTACAAATGTGAAAAGATACAGTACGAATACGGCGGCGGTCAGAATCGCAGGAACGGTAATGAAAAATATCGGGTTCACGTTCATCAAGAAAGCGCGCGAGATGGCAGCCATAAAGAGTAGGGGGACGGCGATGCGGCAGAGTTTGGGGTAGTCGAGCTTGGTAAAGCCGCTGTGCCACAGTCCGGCAGTCAGCCACACCATCATCACGCCACCCATCATGCCGCCGAGGGCAATCAGGTGCAGGGGCGTGGAGGCGGGCAGATTTTGCAGTTTCGCCGTGCCTGTCCACAGATAGCCTGCGGCGGCAAAGAGCTGGAGCAGGTAATAAGTGCGGACGTAGTGTTTGCGCAGGAGTTCGTGATGGTGAAGTTCACGCAGCTTGGCGAGCAGGATGAAGCCGACGGCAAGCGCGGTAAAACCGGCGGTTTGCGCGGGCAGCCAAAGTTCGGCGGCAGCGTGCAAGAGCAGGAAAGTAATGGCGATGTTTTTATAAACGATATTTGGAATAAAAACAGGGTCTTTCAGACGGCATTCTTTAAGGGCTTCCGCGCCCAAAAGAATGCTGACGCGGACGGATACAAACATCACCGCAGCCATGTTCAAATGTACTTGCGCGCGCAGTAAGTTCAAATCGCCAGTTGCGGCATAGGCCGTCTGAAAAACGGTAAATGCGGCAAGCAACATCAAAAGAGCGAAGTTGTCAGTGTTGCGGTCGAGCCAAATCAGCCAGGCGCAAAACAGCAGCAATACCAGCCAATAGGCGGCAACGAAAAACGAGGCAGTTTGCGGCGAAAAGGGCAGTATGGCAGATGCGGCGAGCAGTAATGCCGCCATCAAAGTAGCGACAGGTTTCAGACGACCTTTATAACCCGTCCATTCGAGCATGGCTGCAGTCAGGAAGCCGCCGTATGCCGCAGGCAGCATGAGTTCTAAGAAGATTTGGCGGTGCAGGACGATGGCGCCGGGGCTGATGAAAAATACCAACGCGCCGAGTATGGCAAGTACCGCCGCACCGACGAAAAACGGCCGCATAGGGTGGGTGAAGAATTTATTCATGGCTTGACTTGATTCTGCATGAAGATGCTTTCGGATATGGATTTATTGGGCGGACAGGGCCGTATCTTTTGCTAAAGAGGCAAGCCTGCGGCTTGCTTGCCCCCTCCCTAGCCCTCTCCCGCGGAGAGAGGGGATTAAGCTGTCGAGTCCGAACATTTTCAGGTTTGCCTGCCAGCTGATTCCCAATCCTGCGCCCTCTGATTTTCAGCAACCTGTTCCCCTCGCCCCGTGGGAGAGGGTTAGGGAGAGGGTAACGAACCGCAAGGTTTGTCAGATACTCAAATGCCCGTATCATTCATATTATTGATATTATTGTTCGAATTGTATTATTTTCAATAATAATAAATAACCCTAAACCAATATAAATAACAGCCATTAGCCAACGACTAAACTTCTCTACAATTTCACCAACACCTGAAATATTAGCCAATCTTTGTGCTGTATATACTAAAACAAAAATCAATATTAAAAATACAAGAAGAGTAACTAATAAGTCGACAAGATCTAAAGTCACAAAGTAAGGAACAAAAAGTCCAATATTATCTGCACCACAACTAGCAACTGTAACCAAAGCAACAATACCGACTAATCTTGACAACCCTTTTTCATCCAATTCTTTTTTAGCTCTTTTTTCGCCCTCACAATCGTCGTAAATAGCAACTTTAATACCTAAGTAAATCGGTATTAAACCTAATAAACCCAACACCCATTTTTCCGGAACATAATGCAAAACAAAAGCTAGAAATAAACTAACTAATATTAAAATTACAGAACCTAAATATTGTCCGATATAAATATCTCGATATTCTTTTCTAGTATTTGCTCTAGCAAAAAATATTAATAGTATTACCAACAAATCTACTGCTGTAGCAATATATAAAACAGCAGCAGTAATCACAGTCGAAAACATAAAGCACCTCATAATGAATCCCCTGCCCCCTTGGCACCACGGCTTTTTCAAAAACCGAATCGCGTTCGGATAACAGATTCGTATCTTTCGCTAAAGAGGCAAGCCTGCGGCTTGCTTACCCTCTCCCTAGCCATCTCCCACGGGGAGAGGGAATTGGGCTGTCGAGCCTGAACATTTTCAGGTTTACCTGACATCTGATTCCCAATTCTACGGCTCTCTGATTTTGAGAAACCTGATCCCCTTTCCCCGTGGGAGAGGGTTAGGGAGAGGGCAACGAACCGCAAGGTTTGTCAGAAATTTAAATTCCTATCACTCATAATAATGAATCCCCTGAAACTCTCTTGCCACCACGGCTTCTTCAAAAGCCGAATCGCGTTCGGACAGCGGCGTAGGCAGGGTAATCACGTTTTGCACGTTCATGCCCTTAGTGGAAAGCAGCATGATTTCATGGCTCAGGCGTGCGGCTTCGAAGCGGTCGTGCGTTACCAGCATACACGCCATGCCCTGCCGCTCAATTTTTTCCACCAGCATGGCGACCAAAATATCGCGCAAATCGCGGTCCAAACCGACGAACGGCTCGTCCAGCAAGGCAAGGTCGCAGCCGCACAGCAGCAGGCGCAAAAATGCTACCCGTTTCGCCATGCCGCCGGACAATTCGGTCGGATATTTGTTCAAATCGCCCGCAGTCAGCCCGACTTTCGCCGCCAGCGCGATGATTTCGCCTTCATCGGGTTTGTCCATAAAAATAGCGATATTCTGCATCGCGGTCAAGTTTCCCGGCAGGCGGTTTTCCTGAAACAGAAAACCCGTTTTGCGGAAAGTATTGCGTATCGTGCCCGATTTCGGCGTTTCCAAGCCCGCAATCAAACGCAAAACCGTCGTCTTGCCACAGCCGCTCGGCCCGAACAAAGCTTTCACTTCGCCATGTTGCAGGTTCAAACTGAAATCGCGCACGATGGGGTCGCGGAGAATTTCAAAACGCACGTTTTCAAGACAGAGCATCATCTCCTCCACGGCATAAACAAAATTTCCAAAGGTTTGGTAATCAGGTATTCAAACAGTGACACAAACACGATAACCAACACCACATAAGCCATCACCGTCGAAGTTTCCAGCATCGCCCTCGCGTCCGCAATCCGCGCGCCCACGCCTTCGCTCGCGCCCAAGAGTTCCGCCATAATCACCACCTTCACCCCCATCGCCACAGCCACGCCGATGCTGGAAATCACATAGCCCGTCAGATGCGGGATATACAGATAACGGATTTTTTTCAGACGGCCTAACTTATAAGCGTCAAACAATTCCTCATGCTGCTTGTTCACGCTCGCCATCCCGACCGCCGCACTCGCAAACGTCAGCGGCGCAACCAACACAATAATGGTAAACAACACGCTCGGATTGCCGAAACCAAACCAAAACAACGCCATCACCACCCAAATAATCGGCGGCATCGCCAACAAAATCGTAATCACAGGCTTAAGCAACGCCATCGCCGTCTTAAAACTGCCCGCCACCAGCCCCGCCGCCAATCCCGCTACCAGCGCAATCGAAATCCCCACTACCGACCGCCACAGCGAAATCCCGATTTCGTTTTCCTGAAAATGTTTCAATAAATCAAACGACTTTTGAAACACCTCAACCGGCGCGGGCAGCATAAACTCACCAAACACGGCGCTTCCCCACGCCCACAACGCCACCACCACCATCGCCACGCTCAAACCGGCAAAGCCGCTCCAAAGGTAGTCGATGATGTAAAACACCGCAGGCTGCGGTTTGCGTATTTTGTCGGTTTTAATCATGGTTTGTGTGTTGGTTGGTGGGGATGATTTGGAGACGGTAGGTCGTCTGAAAAATGGTTGATTGGGTTAAAGGGAACACCGTAACCCAACGAAACGGTTTGGTTTTCCAAAATATTATTTTTTTAGACGATCTTTAGTTTGGGATTTCGATATTTTGTTGGGCTACTACATATAGTAGTAAATAACTCAATAATATTCATCGTCATAATATTCATCGTCAAAGGGAGAAATTTCTCCCATATCAACGAATACTGAGTCATGAGTAACTTCTATCTCATCAATATTCATATTCTGTAATCCATCTAGGAAGTTTCCATATAAATTAACTAAAACATCTGTTTCATATGATATTTCTACTATTTTTCTTGTCCAACCTAATGACACATCTTCTTTATCAATTGAATCCCAAAGTGCAAAATTAAAAGCAGCCTCAACCTCACAAATAACTTCACACGTAATACTGATAGTAATTTTATCCGAACTGTGATCAATAATATATATTCTTAATTTTTCTCCATTTTCCTCTGTTGAGATATAAATATTTTTTAAGCTTAATTGTTCATCATTGATATAGTATTTAAATGATGATATAGCAGAAATTTCAGAAATATTTATACTATTTTCAATGGCAGAATATATACTTTCAAAAATTCTACTATTGTGGCTTTTTGTTAAATCCAATTCTATTTCATAAATGATAGAATCCAAAGCTTCATCAGTCTGTTTGTTTAAAATGTCCATCGCTTTTGCTAGGTCATCAATAACTTCAATATTATCTTTAACTTGTACAAAATTCTTCCAATCATTATCTGTACTAACAGCTAACAAATTTTCATTATTCTCTTCCGCCCAAGACTGTAATGATAATAGCGCAATAGCATCTGGAAACTCATTCTTTTTACTACCCGATTCTTTAAAAGGGGCGCAATGTAGGAAATACATATCAATTAAAGATTTTATCTTGCAATATTCCTCCCCTTTAATAAGTTCAATTCCACATTTTCTTATAAAGTCTTCCAATATTAAGTTAGATATATTCTCCATTTCATAATTTATCTTAATAAGTGATTTTATTTTCTCCATATCATCTATACAACAATTTAGATAATCAGACGCATCATTCAAGGCTGATTCAATTTTACTTTTTGTCTCTTTTTCCTTCCTATTGAGATGAGATTTGAGCTCGCGATAGACAATATCACTTAAAATTAATTTTATTGGATTGTCTTTAAATTGATGTAATTGTGCTAACAGCCCTTTATTTAACTTCAATCCATTTTTTTCAAAAATTGAAGTATCGATTGTTAATGCAGAATAATGTTTCTTGGTTTCATTCATCTATATTCATTTCCTTTGTACAAGAACTCTCCCCACTTACTCCACAGCAAGCGTAAGTTGCATCATACTCCAACATTTCAGACAGTTAGACGGTTTTGTTGAGTTTGACAACCAACGGTTACCCACCAGCTGTTACTCCTGCGTAGGCGGGAATTCAAAGGTTTAATGTTGCTGCAATTTTAAAAAATCCATAAAATATCAAAGATTTGATTTCATTCAACGTGGGAATGACAGTTTTTTGTGTACTGTTCTAACTATTATCTGATAGGTCGTCTGAAAAGGGTATATTGGATTCCCCAATACTACTTCTCCCTTTTCAGACGATCTATTTCCTCTTTAAGCCAAGAAGAACCCGTTATCCGGCAGCTTGCCGCCCAGAAGTTTCGGGTTGAACTGCATCAGGATTTCGTAAAACTTCAAAATCTCGTTCTTCACTTCGCTGCCTTTGGTTACCGTCAGCCGCGCACCGTCCAAGCCCATGACTAGGGCGGGTTCGGGGGCGGGGAGGTAGTTTTTGCCGATTTTCGCCGCGCTTTGGCGGTTGGCAAGTATCCAGTTGAGCGCATTTTTCAAATCCTGATGGAAGATGTCGAACTGCGCTTTGTGCGCGTGGAAATATTCTTCGTTGGCGATGATGCCTGCCATCGGAATCAGCGGTTTGGTATCAAACGCCTGTCCCCATGCTTTTACTAAATCAAAGCCGCGCACGACGTTTACGCCCATGGTTTTGCCTTTGAGCATGCTGGCGGTTGCCATCGGTTCGGGCAGGATGGCGGCGTGGTAGTCCTTACTCAAAAACAGTCCGACTGCTTCGGGCGGCGTGACGGTGTAAGTAATGCCGACTTTGTGTGCGTCGATTTTCAGTTTTTTCAATAAGGCTTGCAGTACGATGTCGGGCATGTCGTTTTTAAACGGCACGAGGATTTTTTTACCGACCAAATCCTGCGGCGAGGCAATCGCGCTGCCTTTGCACATCAGCTGCGTGATGCCGTTGGTCAAAATATTCACCATGCCAACTTTCTGCCCTTGGTTGCGTAGGTTTACGCCGACATTGCTCGGACTCATCATCACTTTAAATTGTCCGCTCGCTACGCCTGCACGCAGTTGGTCGGGCGAACGCCAAATTTTCAGCGACACGTCCGCCTGCTTCGCCAGCTTGCCTTGCAACGCCGCTACGGCAATGGTTACGCTGGGCATCGCCGGCGCGCCGTACACGGTAAATTGTTCTTTACCGGCAGCCAACAATGAAGGCGAAACGCCTGCTGCTGCCAGCGCGGCGGTCATTTTTAAGAAATCACGTCTTTTCATATCCATTTTTTATCTCCTAATTCTTAATAAGCCAGTGTAGGCATTCTTTCAGACGGCCTGATTTTAAAAAGCCGCATGCAAACTCAACCAATATGTCCTGCCCGGTGCATACACTACACTAGGTGATAGGGCGAGGACGTGGTCGCCACTGATGTGTTCGGCGTATTTTTTGTTGAACACGTTGTTCACGCCCAAGCGCAAGCCGTATTTGTCTTTGATGTTTACGCCAGCGTACACGTCGGCAACGGTAAAGCCTTTGGCGGCTTCGCGTTTGTCTATGCCCAGACCGCTTGCCGCGTCAAAATCGCCGCGCGTTTGTTTGGCAACAAAGCGTGTTGCTGCGCCGATGTTGTAGCTGCCGTGGGCAAAGTAGTTTTTGTAGTCGGCTTGGACGGCGGCTTCAAACGGACGGATTTGATAGAGCGGCCTGCCGTCGGTTTCGTTGTGTCCGTAGTTGTAGGTGGCTTTGATACCTGCGGCCCAATGCGGATTGAAGTTGTAACGCGCGTAGGCTTGCGCGGTAAATAATCGCGCGTCCACGTTGCGTGTGATGATGCCGCCGCCTTTGGAAGCCGTGCCGCTTTGTCCATGTGCGCGGTCAAAAATAATCAGGTCTTTGACTTTGTCCGCCACAAGTGTGCCGCCTACGTTCCAGCCTGCGCCTGCCAACGAGTTCATGTAGCCGTTGTAGTAGTCGTTGCGGCTGTCGGCGGTGAGCTTGATGCGGTTGTGTTTTTCGGTTTTCAGCAGGGGATTGCCTGCGATGGCGGCGGCTGGGGTTTGATTCATCAGCGCGCCGTTCATGCGGTTTTGCACGATGGCGGCAAGCGAGTTGAAGCGTTCGATGTTGTCGCCGATGCGTTCCAAATGTGCGAGGGAAACGCTGTATTTTTGCGTTTCAGACGGCGTGAAATCGTATTTGAGTTCGCCTGAGAAGGCATGACGGCGCACTTTGCCGTTGAAGTCGTAGCCGTAATGGGTTTTCCAGATTTGTTGTGATGAGGCGAAGGGAAAACCGGGTTTTATTGGGTTTTCAGGCTGTGCCGTATTTTTGCGAACGTCCGCTTCGTTGAGTTCGTAGCTTAAGCCCAAGCCCAGTTTGTGTCGGTCGTCAAACTTGTAAGACAGGGTATCGGCAATGCGCCAGCGGTCGATGTGCACATCGGCGAAACGGTAGCCGTTGAGGAAGTCGCGCATGGGAGTATGGGCGTTGCGTTCGCCGTTTTGGCTGTCATTGCGGTAGCTGACGGCAGCCGTGTTGTGGAACTTGCCGAAGTCCGCGTCGTGTTTGAGCGAGAAATCATACACTTTGCGGTCAAGCTCTACGAACACTTGCTGCGGCGTGTTGTTTTGGCGCAGGGAGTAATTGTCGGCTCGGCGTTTGAGTTTGATGATGCCTGCTTCCGCGCTGACCGTATTGCTCAAATCGGCATTGCCCCAACGCGCGTTGAGTTTGGCAATGTGGCGTTCGGTGTCCAATGCGTCGTTGACGAACTGCGGCTGGCGGTCGTTGTTGATGTCGTCGTGCAGATAAGTGAGGCGGTATTCCTGATTTTCAGACGGCACGAAACCGAGTACCAAAGCCTGATTGAAGCGGCTGTATTTCCAATCGGTATCGCGCCCGCCGCCGTCTTTGTAGCCGTTTGCCTTGGTGTGATTGAGGTTGGCTACGCCGTATACCTTCGCCCCGCGTGCTTGTGCGATAACGGAGTTGTAAAAGCTTTTGCCGTAAAAGCCGCTGTTTGCCTTCAGCGGGCGGAAGGCTTGGTCTATGTTTTCGGTAACAAAGTAATGATTGCTGCGGTCGGTACGGTCGAATTGGTTTTCGGGGAAGTAGCCCTGAGCCGCAGTCGGCGCAATGGGCTTGGGGGGTGAGAAGGTTTTGACAGGCTGGATTTCGTCAGGGTCTGCCAAGGTTTCGGCAAAGCCGTTTGCGGCGGCAAAACTGCTCATTAACAAGCAAATCAAATGGTTTTGTTTCATGATTCATATCCTGATAATCATTTTTATTTATTATGCTCTTAGAGAGAAACAAAGTAAAGAAACGATAAAGTGTCTGAAGCCGAAAAAACTTTATTGTCGGTAAGGAAAGCTTTAGCCTTGAACACAAGCCGATACGGGCTAAAAACTTTTAGAAGAGGGGAGTGCTAGCGAGGTTTGTATTTGGGTTTTATCTTGCGTTTGTGTTTCCCGTTTATAGAGCAGCATAGGCCGTCTGAAAAAACTCTCTCTTTTCAGACGGCCTATTGCTGGTTATAATAATTTTACGAATCATTATTATTTCTATTTAAATATAGGAGAAACGCATGAGTACCCGTACCGAACACGACACCATGGGCAATGTCGAAGTCCCATCCGAAGCCTATTGGGGCGCGCAGACCCAGCGTAGCCGCAACAATTTCAAAATCGGCGGCGAAACCCTGCCGCAGCCGTTGATTTACGCTTTGGCGCTGGTGAAAAAAGCCGCAGCCGCCACCAATGTTTCCCTCGGCAGGATTAAGCCTGAACAGGCGGATTTGATTACGCAGGCGGCGGACGACGTGTTGAACGGCAAGCTCGACGGGCAGTTCCCCTTGGTGGTTTGGCAGACCGGCTCCGGCACGCAATCCAATATGAACATGAACGAAGTGCTGGCGAACCGCGCCAACGAAATCGCCGGTACGGGTTTGGCGGCGTATCAGCCCGTCCATCCCAACGACCATGTAAACCACGCGCAATCGACCAACGACGCGTTCCCAACCGCCATCCACGTCGCCGCCGCGATTGAAATCAACCGCCACCTCATCCCCGCCGTCCAAGCCCTGCGCGACACATTGGACAAAAAAGCCAAAGAATTTGCCCCCATCGTCAAAATCGGTCGCACCCATTTGCAGGACGCGACGCCGCTGACTTTGGGACAAGAGTTTTCCGGCTACGTTTCCCAGCTTGACCACGGCTTAGGCCGTCTGAACGACGCGCTCAAAGGTTTATACGAACTCGCTTTGGGCGGTACGGCAGTCGGCACGGGTTTGAACAGCCATCACGAATACGCCGAAAAAGCCGCCGCCAAACTCGCCGAACTGTCCGGCCTGCCGTTTGTCAGTGCGCCGAACAAATTTGAAGCCTTGGGCGGACGCGATGCCGCCGTCGCCGCTTCGGGCGCACTGAAAACGCTGGCGGCAAGTCTGAACAAAATCGCCAACGACATCCGCTGGTTGGCAAGCGGTCCGCGTTGCGGTTTGGGCGAAATCAAAATCCCCGAAAACGAGCCGGGTTCATCCATCATGCCGGGCAAAGTCAACCCGACCCAATGCGAAGCGATGACCATGGTGTGCTGTCAAGTGTTCGGCAACGACGTCACCATCGGCATGGCGGGCGCGTCGGGCAATTTCGAGCTGAACGTCTATATGCCCGTTATCGCCTACAACCTCTTGCAATCCATCCGCCTCTTGGGCGACGCGTGCAACAGCTTCAACGAAAACTGCGCCGCCGGTATCGAACCCGTGCCGGAGAAAATCGACTATTTCCTGCACCATTCCCTGATGCTCGTTACCGCGCTGAACCGCAAAATCGGCTACGAAAACGCCGCCAAAGTCGCCAAAACCGCCTACAAAAACGACAAATCGCTGCGCGAAACTGCCGTTGAGTTGGGCTTGCTGACAGGCGAAGAGTTTGACGAATTGGTCGTTCCTGCCGATATGGTTCATCCGCGTTAAGCTTTGATAATGAAACATGCCGTCTGAAAATGTTTTCAGACGGCATGTTTTTATGCTGCGGTTGTCTTTTTTTCAAATAGGGCAAAAATCATTGACAGTAAATTGAAGAGCAGTAGGAAAGTTACTGACCTTAGAAATGTACGCCAGGCATAATGCCACGCCTCCGTTCTGTCTGCTTGGGGTAGGAGCGATGCAGTATAGCGGTTGTGTAGGGTTTTTGCGGTGTCATTGTTTTCCAAATAGTCCAACGAAAGTACCAATAATTTGCCCGTGTCTTTGTGTTGTAAGAATTTAGCATGTTCAACCCAGATGCCCGGCTTGGCTTGTTCGCATAAAGATTCAATGCCGACGCAAGAGGCCAAGTTGTTTTGGTTGTTTTGCAAAATCGACAGCTCGTTTTTTTCAGCCTGCATGGCTATGGGGGAGGTTTGATGAAGGTATACGCTTATGCCGTTGCTCTCTATTGCTTGAAAATCATGGAGCTGGCTGAATCCACCATTTTCCCAGGCGACGAATACGGCATAGCATCCGCTGAATAGGCAGATCATAGCCAATTTAAAGACAAAGTTTTTCATCCTTGCTCCTTTTGTTTGAAGATGGCGGCAAAGTCAGGAGGCGTGTTTTCTCGTTTGAAGGTAAGTTTAGGTTTTATCTGTTTTTATTGTGAGGTTGAGTGTAACACGGGTAATCAAAAGGCCGTCTGAAAATTTTCAGACGGCCTTTTATTGTGTGTCTAGATGGGTTTAAGCCAACAATTCACGCCAGCGTTTGACTTGGAAACGGACTTGTTCAGGCGCAGTACCGCCCAAGTGGTTGCGCGCGTTTAAGCTGCCTTCGGGTGTCAGCACGCTGTAAACATCGTTGGCAATCAAACCGCTGAAACCTTGTAGGACTTCAAGCGGCAATTCGCTCAAATCAACGCCTGTTTCATCGGCATGGCGCACGGCTTGGGCAACGACTTCGTGGCTGTCGCGGAAAGGCATGCCTTTTTTCACCAAGTAATCCGCCAAGTCGGTAGCCGTTGCAAAACCCTGCATTACGGCGGCACGCATATTGTTGGGTTTGACGGTCACGCCGCGCATCATGTCGGCGTAAATGCGCAGGGTGTCGATAAGCGTGTCGGCAGTATCAAACAGAGGCTCTTTGTCTTCCTGATTGTCTTTGTTGTATGCCAAAGGTTGCGATTTCATCAGGGTAACCAGGCCGATCAGGTGACCAATCACGCGACCGGATTTGCCGCGCACGAGTTCGGGTACATCGGGGTTTTTCTTTTGTGGCATGATGGAAGAGCCGGTGCAGAAACGGTCGGCGATGTCGATAAAGCCGAAACGCGGACTCATCCACAAAATCAATTCTTCAGACAGGCGGCTCAAGTGAACCATAATCAGCGAGGCTGCGGCGGTGAACTCAATGGCAAAATCGCGGTCGGATACGGCATCGAGCGAGTTTTGGCAGATTTGCTCAAAGCCCAACAACTCGGCGGTAATTTCTCGTTGAATCGGGTAGGTAGTACCGGCAAGGGCGGCGGCGCCGAGCGGCATACGGTTGACGCGTTTGCGGCAGTCGGCCATACGCTCGAAATCGCGGCCGAGCATTTCAACGTAGGCGAGCATGTGATGCCCGAAACTGACCGGCTGGGCAACTTGCAGATGGGTAAAGCCGGGCATAACGGTTTCCGCATTTTGTTCTGCCAAATCAACCAAGGCCGTCTGAAGGTTTTGAATCAGGCTTTGAATAACGGTAATTTGATCGCGGAGCCACAGGCGGATGTCGGTAGCGACTTGGTCGTTGCGGCTGCGGCCGGTGTGCAGGCGTTTGCCGGCATCGCCGATTTTGTCGGTGAGGCGGCGCTCAATGTTCATGTGGACATCTTCCAAATCCAGCGACCAGGAAATCGTTCCTTCTTTGATTTCTGCTATAATCTCGGCCATACCCTGACGGATGGCGGAGAGGTCGTCTTCGCTCAAAACGCCCGACTGTGTCAGCATTTGCGCGTGTGCCAGCGAGCCTTGGATGTCCCATTCTGCCAGTCGTTTGTCAAAATCAATCGAGCCGGTATATTTTTTGACCAGCTCGGAAACAGGTTCGTTAAAACGGCCTGACCAGGTTTTGTCCTTGCTCATATCAGCATCCTTAAAATATAAATAAAAAAACAGGGTCTACGTCTTCAATATAGCAGACCCGTCTATACATTATGAAAGAAAACGGTTGAAATCATGTCTATTATACGTCAAATAAACCAGAATTTCGCAGTGCCGGATTTGCGCAATTCCGCAACTTTGGTGCGCCTGCTCATTATTTTGTTAATCAGTTTGTTTATCTTTCCGTTGATGACAGTATCGGGGGTGCCTTATCCGGAACAGATTTTCCAACATTTTTCATGGGCTTGCCCCGTCATCCTTTTAATTTTACTTAAAGTCTATTTCTTACAGGCATTTGCGCCGTCCCTGCTTCGCTCGCAGTACAGCGTTGTGGTTTCCTACGTCTCCAATCTGCTGATTTTCTTGTTTGTCGATTTAGTAATTTTGAAGACAGATATTTGGTCGTTGATTCAGCACTTCTTCTTGCTGACCTTTTTTTGTTTCAGTTTCATGTACATCGAAGCGGCCCGCCGCAACAGCCTTGCGCCTTCTATTTCCGAAGCCAGATTGAGTGCGTTGACGGCGCGTATCCGTCCGCATTTCTTGTTTAACAGCCTGAATGCCGCCATCAGCTTAATCCGTCTGCGTCCGTATGATGCGGAAACTTTGCTGGAGAATCTAGCCAACCTGTTCCGCGCACAACTGCGCGACGGTAGTCAAAACAGCACCTTGGGGCAGGAAATCGAGTGGGCGCAGGAATATATTGCCATCGAGCAAATCCGCATGGGACATATGCGTGTACAGGTTATGTGGCAGCACCATGCACCCGACGATGCGGAAACGCCGCATCTGCTGCTGCAACCGCTTTTGGAAAATGCTGTATTCCATGGTGTCGAATCCAGCCACCGCCCAGGGATAATTACAGTATTAACAAAATTGGAAAAATCATCTATTTTCATCAGTATCGAAAATCCGTGTGGAAAAGAACCTAATGAAAATACCAAGCCGCATAAAGGCAATTCTATGGCCTTACGCAATCTGAAAGAGCGTCTGACTTTGATGTATGACACCGACGCGAAAATCAGAAACATCCAATCAGACGGCCTGTTCCGCGTTGAAATCATATTGCCGTACCGTAAAAAATCAGCCGAAGTTTCCCGTCTGTTTGGCTAAACCGCATAGAAGAGGGTGGCTTTAGATAGGTTAGACTATTAACACATTAAATAAAATAGTTTAAATTTATTACATTCAGTAACATAACTGTTCCCATTTTTTGAAAACTGGTCTATGATGCTTAAAAGGATTGTTTACAATCTTTAATTGCAAATCATTTGCAATTGCCCAGAAGAAAAAACAGAAAAAGGAACAAAGAGATGTTAGAAGCCTATCGTAAAGCCGCCGCCGAGCGCGCTGCCCTTGGTATTCCCCCCCTTCCTCTGACTGCTCAGCAGACTGCTGATTTGGTTGAGCTGCTGAAAAATCCACCTGCCGGTGAAGGTGAATTCTTGGTTGAGCTGTTGGCTCACCGCGTACCACCCGGTGTGGACGATGCCGCCAAAGTTAAAGCCTTATTTTTGGCTGCCGTTGCCGAAGGCAGCGCATCCAGTCCGCTGATTTCCCCTGAGTATGCTACCGAGCTGTTGGGTACCATGCTTGGCGGTTACAACATTCATGCACTCATCGAACTCTTGGATAACGACAAACTTGCGCCTATCGCTGCAAATGGTCTGAAACACACTCTGTTGATGTTTGACTCTTTCCACGATGTTCAAGAAAAAGCCGAAAAAGGCAACAAATACGCGCAAGAAGTATTGCAATCTTGGGCAGATGCCGAATGGTTCACTTCTCGCGCCAAAGTTCCAGAAAAAATCACTGTTACCGTCTTCAAAGTCGACGGTGAAACCAATACAGACGATCTCTCTCCTGCACCTGACGCATGGAGCCGTCCTGATATACCTCTGCACGCGCTGGCGATGTTGAAAAACCCGCGCGACGGCATCAATCCTGACAAACCGGGCGAAGTCGGTCCGATTAAATTGTTGGAAGAACTCAAAGCCAAAGGCCATCCGGTTGCTTACGTTGGCGATGTGGTCGGTACCGGTTCTTCACGTAAATCTGCTACCAACTCCGTCATTTGGCACACAGGCGAAGATATTCCGTTCGTACCGAACAAACGTTTCGGCGGCGTATGCTTGGGTGGCAAAATTGCGCCTATTTTCTTCAATACTCAAGAAGACTCCGGCGCATTGCCGATTGAAGTCGATGTATCTGCTCTGAAAATGGGCGATGTCGTCGATATCCTGCCTTATGAAGGCAAAATCGTGAAAAACGGTGAAACCGTTGCCGAGTTCAGCCTGAAATCACAAGTCTTGCTGGACGAAGTACAAGCTGGTGGCCGTATCAACCTGATTATCGGTCGCGGCCTGACTGCCAAAGCACGCGAAGCACTGAAACTGCCTGCTTCTACCGAATTCCGTCTGCCTCAAGCGCCTGCTGAAAGTAAAGCTGGTTTTACCTTGGCCCAAAAAATGGTTGGCCGCGCCTGCGGTCTGCCGGAAGGCAAAGGCGTGCGTCCGGGTACTTACTGCGAACCACGCATGACTACTGTCGGCTCGCAAGATACTACCGGCCCGATGACTCGCGATGAATTGAAAGACCTGGCTTGTTTGGGCTTCTCCGCCGATATGGTGATGCAGTCTTTCTGTCACACTGCGGCTTATCCAAAACCTGTCGATGTCAGAACCCATAAAGAATTGCCTGCCTTCATCTCTACCCGTGGCGGTGTATCCCTGCGTCCGGGCGACGGCGTGATCCACTCATGGCTCAACCGTCTGCTGTTGCCTGATACAGTCGGTACCGGCGGCGACAGCCACACCCGTTTCCCTATCGGTATTTCTTTCCCTGCCGGCTCCGGCTTGGTTGCTTTCGCAGCAGCCACGGGCGTAATGCCGCTCGATATGCCTGAGTCCGTATTGGTACGCTTCAGCGGCAAACTGCAACCAGGCGTAACCCTGCGCGATTTGGTGAACGCCATTCCGCTTTACGCGATTAAACAAGGTTTGTTGACTGTTGCCAAAGCCGGTAAGAAAAACATCTTCTCCGGTCGCATCCTAGAAATCGAAGGCCTGCCTGATTTGAAAGTGGAACAAGCCTTTGAATTGACTGACGCGTCTGCCGAACGTTCTGCTGCAGGCTGTACCGTGAAGCTCAACAAAGAGCCGATTATCGAGTACATGAAATCCAATATTGTGTTGATGAAAAACATGATTGCCGACGGCTATCAAGATTCACGCACTTTGGAACGTCGTATCAAAGCCATGGAAGCATGGTTGGCAAATCCTGAATTGCTCGAAGCAGATAAAGATGCTGAATACGCTGCCGTGATTGAAATCAACATGGATGACATTAAAGAGCCGATTATTGCTTGCCCGAACGACCCTGACGATGTGTGCTTCATGTCTGAACGCTCCGGCACCAAAATCGATGAGGTGTTCATTGGTTCTTGTATGACCAACATCGGCCACTTCCGCGCCGCTTCCAAACTCTTGGAAGGTAAAACCGATATCCCGGTACGTCTGTGGATGGCTCCTCCAACCAAAATGGATGCGAAAGAGTTGTCTGATGAAGGTCACTACGGTGTACTCGGCCGTGCAGGCGCGCGTATGGAAATGCCGGGTTGTTCATTGTGTATGGGTAACCAAGCACAAGTACACGAAGGCGCGACTGTGATGTCCACTTCTACCCGTAACTTCCCGAACCGCTTGGGTAAAAACACCTTTGTTTACCTCGGCTCGGCTGAGTTGGCGGCAATCTGTTCCAAACTGGGTAAAATCCCGACTGTTGAAGAATACCAAGCCAATATCGGTATCATCAACGAGCAGGGCGACCAAATCTACCGTTACATGAACTTCAACGAAATCGACAGCTACAACGAAGTAGCCGAGAAAGTGAATGTTTAATATAGCAAGGTAAACCGATTTTCAGACGGCCTTAAGTAACAAAGGCCGTCTGAAACGGAAAAATAAAGGACGTGTTCATCACGTCCTTTTTATTTTTAGTTTAATAAAAGGCCGTCTGAAAGATAAGTTTCAGACGGCCTTTGCTTAGGATAAATAATCAGAAAACCGATTAATCAGTGTTGTTTACTTTACGCCAAAACTAGGTTGGAGCAGGGCGCAAGGTTGACGCTCGTGACGGCTGCGGCGTGTTCTGCCGGTAATTTTACCGCAGACAATACTCGGATCGTTTTTCTCTTCTGCTTTTTTCGAGTTTTTGTCTGATTTATTCGCGTATTCGTTGCGTTTGTTTCTATCATCGCGGCGAGAGCGGCTGTCGTTGTGCTGAACCGGTTGCGCTTCGGTTTCATCTTGATTGTCATTACCCCACCAATGCGGCTCAAAGCCTTCGATGCGTTCCACATTCAAATCGCTGCCGATCAGCTCTTTAATGGATTCAAACATTTTCTGTTCGGTTTTATCCATTAAGGAAATAGCAACGCCGTCGGCACCGGCCCGGCCGGTACGTCCGATGCGGTGGACGTAGTCTTCAGGTTGGGTTGGCAGCTCGTAGTTGATGACGAAAGGTAACTCGGCAATATCCAGGCCGCGCGCGGCAACGTCGGTGGCAACCAAAACGCGTAATGTACCTTCTTTAAAGGCGTTGAGGGTTTCCAGTCGGCTTTGTTGGGATTTGTCGCCGTGGATGGATTGCGCGGCAATGTTGCGACGGACGAGGTCGCGGGTAACTTGATCGACGCTTTGTTTGGTTTTGCAGAATACAATGACTTGATTCATATGCAAATCAACAATCAGACGTTCGAGCAGGTTGCGTTTTTTGAGTGCATCAACGGCAATGATGTGTTGCTCGACATTGGCGTTGGTGGTGTTTTGCGCAGCCACTTCAACCATTTCAGGCGTGTGCATAAAATCTTGCGCAAGCTTGCGGATAGGTGGTGAGAAAGTGGCGGAGAAAAGCAGGGTTTGTCGCTGTTTGGGCAGCATCTGCATGATTTTGCGGATATCGTCGATGAAACCCATATCAAGCATACGGTCGGCTTCGTCGAGTACGACGATTTCGACTTTGTTTAAATTGATGTTTTTTTGTTTAACGTGGTCGAGCAGTCGGCCAACTGTAGCGACAACGATTTCACAACCGGCGCGCAAGTCGGCAGTTTGTTTGTCCATATTGACGCCACCGAAGAGGACGGTGTGGCGCAAAGGAAGATTTTTAATGTATGCCTGCACGTTTTGATCGATTTGATCGGCTAGTTCGCGGGTTGGGGTCAATACCAACATACGGACAGGGTGCATGGCAGGGGAGGTGCTGGATGTGGCGTAGCGTTTCAGGCGTTCGAGGCTGGGCAGCATAAAGGCGGCGGTTTTACCTGTGCCAGTTTGTGCTGCTGCCAAAAGGTCGTGTCCTGCCAAGGCTTTAGGAATCGCTGCGGCTTGAATAGGCGTCGGGTTTTCATAACCCTGATCGGTCAGGGCAGAGACTAATTCGCTGCCTAAACCGAGTGAAGAGAAAGGATTCATGATGGTGGCTTTCTGTTCAGACGGCCTTTTGAATGATAGGCCGTATGAAAAATCTGATTCTGAAATGGACAAACCGCAGTATGATTTTGATTCTGCGGTTTGAAAAAATGGGGAGCGGAACAATCCGTCAAGTAGTCCATTATGCCATAAAAAGAGGGACTGCCCAAATGGTGGTTGCGGCTAGGAACAGCCATGTTTTGATATTTTTACAGTTCAAAAGCAGAAAAATTTACTGGCCTGCAAGATTTTGAGTTTATTGAGGATTAAGCATTTGTCTTAACGTTAATAGAATTAATTTATCAAAAACTTACAGGCTGAAATGAAACTAAATTGTACTCACGTACTCAATATTGAGGTGCAGAGCTTGTTTTGTAGCCTGTATCTCCCGTTTAACGGTAAACCATAAAATCAAAATTTAGGAATATACAATTATGAAAACTTTATTAATCGCTCTTGCAACCGGTAGCCTGATGTTGGCAGCTTGTTCTTCTTCTAAAACTGAAGAGGCGGCAGCGCCACGCATCACTGTTGAAGAAGCAATGACTCAATGTCAACAAGCATCTGGTGAAAATGCTGATCGCGCTGTATTTGATGCCTGCATGAAAGGTAAAGGCTATCAACGTACGGCTGAATCAGCTGCCTCCGAGCCTGCTGCATCTAAGCCTGTAGCTGCTCCTGAAATTACTGCTCCTGAAGCTGCAGCTTCTGAGCCTGCCGACAAAGCTGCTCCTGCTAAAAAAGCTGCTAAGAAAGCAAAAAAATAAGCTTCATAAAATTCAAGGAAGTCACTCTTATCAATACTCCAGATGAAGACAGACTTAGAGCAACTTGAAAACAAAGGCCGTCTGAAATATACTCAGACGGCCTTGTTTTTTATGTATATGACCATTATTCAAAGATATGCTTTTGGTTTTATTAAAAAATAAAAAAGACGTGTAACGGGTACACGTCTTTTTTGGAGAATGATCCTTATTGCTTATATTCGCTGCCGTCTTCGCGGAAAAGTTTTGGCTGTTCGCCTTTTTCCACGACCTCTTTATTGATGACGACTTTTGCTACGTCTTTCAAATCTGGTAGGATGTACATGGTGTCCAAGAGGCAACGTTCGACGATAGAGCGCAGGCCGCGCGCACCAGTTTTGCGTTCCATCGCCAGTTTGGCGATGCTGCGCAAGGCGTCTTCTTCAAACTCAAGACCGACATCTTCCATTGCAAACAAGGTTTGATATTGTTTGACCAAGGCATTTTTCGGTTCGGTCAAAATGTTGACCAAAGCATCTTCGTCCAATTCTGCCAATGTGGCAATCACGGGCAGACGGCCGATAAGCTCGGGAATCAAACCGAATTTAATCAAGTCTTCAGGCTCGACTGTTTCAAATAGTGCTGAAATATCGGCGTTTTCATCTTTGCTGTGTACCGCCGCACCAAAGCCGATACCGCCTTTTTCAGTACGTTGTCGGATGACTTTTTCCAAGCCGGCAAATGCACCGCCGCAGATAAAGAGGATGTTGGTGGTATCAACGTTGATGAATTCTTGGTTCGGATGTTTGCGGCCGCCTTGAGGGGGAACGCTGGCTACCGTGCCTTCAATCAGTTTCAGCAAGGCTTGTTGCACACCTTCGCCGGATACGTCGCGCGTGATAGACGGATTGTCGCTTTTGCGTGAGATTTTATCGATTTCATCGATATAAACGATGCCGCGCTGGGCTTTTTCAACGTCAAAATCACATTTGCCCAAAAGTTTAGTGATGATTTGTTCGACGTCTTCACCGACATAACCGGCTTCGGTCAAAGTTGTGGCATCTGCCATGACAAAAGGTACATCCAGTTTGCGCGCCAAAGATTGCGCCAACAGGGTTTTACCTGAGCCGGTAGGGCCGATGAGCAGGATATTGGATTTGGATAATTCAACCTTGCCCTCCGCTTTCGGGTGGCGCAGGCGTTTGTAGTGGTTGTAAACCGATACTGCCAACGCTCTTTTTGCGTGTTCCTGGCCGATAACGTGGTCATTGAGGTTGGCAACGATTTCGGCAGGGGTAGGCAGTTTTTTCTCGGCGTTTTCTTCTTTCGCTTTGGCAAGCTCGTTTTCAATCTCGCCGGACTCGTTGTCTTGCAGCATTATGCCGCAAGTTTCTACACATTCGTTGCAGATGAAGGCGTGTTCGCCTTCGATCAGGTTTTTAACGTCGTTTTCGGACTTCCCGCAGAATGAACAGGTGCGTTTTTCTTCAGACATAATAATTTCTTCGTATGGTTGTATGGAGGCTGTGTTGTAAAGGGGGAACAGATCTTTCGGGCGTATTGCCGGATTGAGGGAATGCCTCTGACAAAGGAGCCTAAGTATAATGACTATCTTGTGTTTTTTCAAATCAGAGCAGGCATTGCGCCGTATCGTCTAAGAAACAGATGTGGGCGTTGGATTTGAATATCTCGCAAACAAACGCAAAGTTTTCTCAACTCGCTTTACAATTAGCGAAAAATTTAACAGAATGTTGAATTAAATGTATTTTTTTGAATTGGCAGATATGAAATTCTATAAAACTTTAGGAATGGTATGGACAGGTGTGGCATTGGCCTTTGCTTCTGCGCCTGCCGTTGCCGATGATATGGATGTATTGGGACAATTTTTGGAGCAAAATTTCCCAGTGCAAAATGACCCGATGGAAGCTTTTGCGTTGAGTCATGCCGACCAAGTCGAAGCTCAAGCCGCTTTGGCAGGTCCTCTGCTTTCTTCGCAATCTGCTTTGATTTTCAATAATAAAACCGGTGAAGTGCTGTATCAGAAAAACCCTGATCGTGTCATGCCGATTGCCTCTATTTCCAAATTGATGAGCGCGATGGTGGTGTTGGATGCGCATCTGGATATGAACGAGCCTATCACGATTACCGAGGCTGAAATCGACCGCCTGAAAGGTACAGGCAGCCGTTTGAGCATCGGTACGACGCTGACACGCGGCGAACTGTTGCACCTGAGCCTGATGAGCAGTGAAAACCGTGCTACCCATGCGTTGGGCCGTACCTATCCGGGTGGTATGAGCGCGTTTGTTGCGGCAATGAATGCCAAAGCACAAAGCCTGGGCATGACCAGCAGCCGTTTCTATGAGCCTACCGGTTTGAATTTCCAAAACGTTTCAACTGCACGCGATTTGAACCGCATGGTTGCGGCAGCCAGCAAATATCCGCTGATCCGCAAAAATTCTACTTCAAATTATGGCTCGGTTTGGACGGCAAATGGTCGTCAAAACTACAAAAACTCCAATGCCTTGGTACGTGAGGGCAGCTGGAATATTGAATTGCAGAAAACCGGCTATATCCGTGAGGCAGGACGTTCTATGGTGGTTAAGGCCAATGTACAGAATCAGCCGATTACCATTGTGTTGCTCAACTCTCCGTCTTCCACGACCCGCGTGAACGATGCGCGTAAGATTGAGTCTTGGATGTTGCAGCGCCGCTCTTAAATATTACGCTTAAAGGCCGTCTGAAACCGTTCAGACGGCCTTTTGTGTAAATAGTATTAAATTTGGGTACAATGTCGTTACATTAACTTAAAAAAACAGAGAGAAAACATGTTGAGAAAATGGAATAAAAAATATTGGGCCGGCATGGGCGTGATTTTGGCGTTGACCGGCTGTACTTCTGTAGCGGATATGGTTGGCTACGATACCGCGACTTTAAATGAAGATGCGGCTAAAAGTTACACACAAGTCATTCAAAAAGCGCGTGGTCAAAAAGCTTTGGATGTTTCATCTCCAACTGCTCAACGCGTTCAACGCGTGTTTGCACGTCTGCGTCCTCATGCTGAGCGCGCCAACAAAACCGGCGTGCCTTTCAACTGGCAGATGAACGTTATCCGCAGTGATGAAATGAACGCATGGGCAATGCCGGGCGGTAAAATGGCCGTGTACACCGGCATAGTAGAAAAATTGAAGCTGACTGATGATGAAATTGCCGCCGTTGTCGGCCATGAAATGACCCATGCTTTGTTGGAACACAGTAAAAAAGCTTTGGGCGGACAAGTATTGACCGGCTTGGGCGGTTCGATTTTGGCCAGCTCAACCGGTGTGGATGGTAATTTGGTCGGCTTGGGTGCAGATTTGTTGGCGACCAAACCGTTCTCATGTTATCAGGAAAGCGAAGCGGATGCCGGCGGTGTGCGTTTAATGGCTGAAGCAGGCTACAATCCTGAGGCTGCGGTAAGCGTGTGGGAAAAAATGAACAAAGTACAGGGCGGCAGCTCATTGGCTATTTTGTCGACCCACCCGACCAATCAGGCGCGTATCAATGCAATCCGCAAAATGTTGCCTGAAGTGATGCCGATTTATCAGAAAAACAAACGTTAATTCGACGTATTGATGATTTTGCCGGTTTGAACAGGTGATTCAAACCGGCAAAATTTTATGGTTTTAGTTTGACAGTTTGGCAAATTTATCCCAATTTGCCTGAACGTACGCTGCTGCGGTTTCCAAGTCTTCGTCGGCAACGTCATAATAATCGCTGTCAAGCTCTTCAAAATCGGGAAAAGCTTTGCGGATTTCATCGTAATCCCTTTGCTCGTCTGCCATTTTTTCAATGGCTTCGCCGTGTTTTTCGTATAAGGCTTTGGCTTTGTCTAAGATTTTCGGTATCGGCTTGATGCGCCAGCGGCGCAGGCTGTCGGCAACCGGATTGCCGAAGATGTATTCTCCGTATCCTGAAGCGATAAGCTGTACGAAGCCGCCTTCTTGAACTTGGCTGTCAAGATAGCAAAGGGCGGTTAATGTATGCTGTTCATCGTTGAGGCCGGACATTTCATCGTCGCCTGCCTGTTCGGTGTGGTCCAAATAGGCTGCGCTGAGTGTATAAAGAAATGAAGCGGAATCGGAAGTATCGAAATCTTGAAGGCGGAGCAGGGTCGTCATAATCATCAAAGGCCGTCTGAAAAAAGTGATTATATAATGTTTTCAGTCTGAACCTAGCGGCCGTTTTGCTTTACAATATCGGAAGATAAGAAAACATAGTGAGGAACCAAACCATGAGTACACAGTCTGAAAAAAACGTTGTAGTCATCAAGCCGCAGGATTTGCCGCTGCATTGCTCCGGCCCTAATCATGAAACATGGAACGGCCATCCGCGTGTGTTCTTGCCGATTCAGTCCAACAGTGAGATTGAATGTCCGTATTGCGGCACTTATTACCGTCTTGATGGCGAGATTCCGCATCACCATTACTAATCTATGCCTATGTTGAACAAAATCATCTGCGCTTTGTGCGTGAGTTTGTGCGCTGCGTGCGGTTCTTATAAGGCCGTGCGCCCTGACGCGCCGTTACCTGTCATTGCACAAGCGCAGACGTATTCTGTCCGTTATCAATCCGCACAAGGTCGGACGATTACTGCAATTTATATCAACAGCCACAGCCCGATGATGGTTGAGCTGCGTGAAGGCAATACGGTTGAAAAACTGGTGCAAGTCCGCTTGCGGAGTCAGGGCGTCGAGTACGCCAATCCGAGCTCGCGTTGGCAAATTGGCGATGGGTTTGCCGTACTGATTCGCGGCGGGAAAGAAGTTGTATTTAAAGAGATTGTGGAATAGGGCGGTTTAGCCTTTAGCCAAATATTTGATTAAAGGTTTGGGCAAACCATAATCCGCCAAATGTTCCAATGATACCCAAAGGCCGTCTGAAAGATGTTCAGACGGCCTTTGTTGCGTCTGAAAAGGGGTAATCATCAATAAACGGTGGGTCAGGCGGTGGGTAAACGTGGTTTGTTCTTCAAGGCCGTCTAAAACAATGCCGAAGTGTTCGGCGTAAGTATACAAATCGTCTAATTTTTCAAAACAGGGTACGCAATACAGACCGCCCCAAATGCCTTTGGCAGGGCGTTTTTCAAGCAATAATGCGCCGTCAGTGTGATGAATAATCAGCCAATAAAGCGGTAGGGTTTGCACTTCGGGAGCAGTTTTTTTGCGGGGCAGCTCGTCAATGCGGTTTTGTTTTTTTGCTTCGCAGATCTCTGCCATAGGGCATTGATGACACAAAGGTTTTGTCCGTTTACAGACGGTTGCGCCCAAATCCATCAGCCCTTGTGTATAGGCAGGCATATCGGCATTTTCAGACGGCATCAGGCTTTCGGCAAGCGTCCAAAGCGAGTTTTCAAATTTTTTGTCTTGCGGATTGCCGTCTTGGGCAAAGACACGGCAGAGAACGCGTTTGACGTTGCCGTCTAAGATGGTTTCGCGTCGGTTGAAAGCAAAGGCAGAAATAGCGGCGGCGGTACTTCTGCCTACGCCACAGAGCGTTTCCAAGTCTTTGCGCTCGGATGGAAAGATACTGCCGAATTGTCCGACGACTTGTTGCGCTGCTTTGTGCAGGTTGCGTGCTCGGCTGTAATAGCCCAAGCCTGCCCACAAGGATAAAACCTCGTCTTGCGGCGCGGCGGCAAGCGATTGCACGGTCGGGAATTTGGCTAAGAAACGCGGATAGTAGTCCAATACGGTAGCAACCTGCGTTTGTTGGAGCATGATTTCTGAAAGCCAGACAGAATAAGGATCTTTGACCTGCCAAGGCAGGTTGTGACGGCCGTGTTGGCGCTGCCAATTGATGAGTCGTCGAGCGAAGGATGTGGGTGTGTTCATTAATATTTACTTTTTAATTATTTATTTTTAAAACAGTATGTTACACTATAACATATAAAATAATAATCAGGATTGACTTATCTGATGTAGGGGTATATAAATATAGTTAACGTGGATTTACGCTGTATTGTTAAAATTTATTAACCGATCAAGGAGATTCACATGAAAGCAATGGTTTATCATGGCGCAAACGACATCCGTTTCGAAGAAAAACCTCGCCCTCAAATTATCGATCCGACCGATGCAGTCGTCAAAATCGTTAAAACCACGATTTGCGGTACTGACTTGGGTATTTGGAAGGGTAAAAACCCTGAAGTTGCCGACGGTCGTATTCTTGGTCATGAGGGCATCGGTATTGTAGAAGAAGTCGGCGACGCTGTAAAAAACATCAAAGTCGGTGATAAAGTCATTATTTCATGTGTCAGCAAATGCTGTACTTGCGACAATTGTAAAATCCAACTTTATTCACACTGCCGCAACGGCGGTTGGATCTTGGGTTATATGATTGACGGTACTCAGGCCGAATACGTCCGTACGCCTTATGCCGACAATAGCTTGGTCCCGCTGCCTGACAACGTCAACGAAGAAGTTGCCCTGCTGTTGAGCGATGCCTTGCCGACCGCCCACGAAATCGGCGTGCAATATGGTGATGTGAAACCTGGCGATACCGTGTTCATCGCCGGTGCCGGCCCTGTCGGTATGTCTGCCTTGCTGACTGCGCAACTGTATAGCCCTGCTGCCATCATCGTTTGCGATATGGACGAAAACCGCTTGAAACTGGCGAAAGAATTGGGCGCAACCCATACTATTAACCCTGCTTCTGGCGATGTGAGCAAGCAAGTTGCCGATATCGTCGGCGAGACGGCGTAGATTGCGCCATTGAAGCGGTCGGTATCCCTGCAACTTGGAATATGTGTCAAGACATCGTGAAACCCGGCGGCCATATTGCTGTGGTTGGCGTACATGGTCAATCCGTTGATTTCAAACTGGAAAAACTGTGGATTAAAAACCTTGCCATTACTACCGGCCTGGTTAACGCCAATACCACCGAAATGCTGATGAAAGCTATTTCCAGCAGCTCAGTGGATTACACCAAAATGATGACCCACCATTTCAAATTCAGCGAATTGGAAAAAGCTTACGATGTATTCAAGCATGCTGCTGAAAACCAAGCCATGAAAGTGGTTTTGGAGGCGGATTGATTTGAAAATCGTTTAATATGCCGTTAATTAAAGGCCGTCTGAACATTCAGACGGCCTTTTTGTATGGTTTTATTTTTTCTTCAACCAAACGCCGCTTTCGATATGGTGGGTAAATGGGAATTGGTCGAACAGGGCGGCGCGTTCGATGGTATGGGTTTGACAGAGCGTATCGAGGTTGGTGCGTAGGGT
>ERZ773022.44-NODE-44-length-118143-cov-18.943195_pt1 | contig 118143 bp, 95 predicted proteins | sample MGYA00580839_ERZ773022 | MGnify/ENA primary metagenome ERZ773022 (study PRJEB29015, sample SAMEA2738020) | human oral metagenome | biome: human oral; feature: human-associated habitat; material: dental | place: China | collected 2044 ...
CGCCAGGCATGACCATGTCGGTGCCCTCGGGGAGGGTGATGACGCCGGTCACGTCGGTAGTACGGAAGTAGAACTGAGGACGGTAGTTGGAGAAGAACGGGTTGTGACGTCCGCCTTCTTCCTTCTTCAGGATGTAGACCTGGCCCTCGAAGTCGGTGTGAGGCGTGATGGAGCCGGGGACGGCCACAACCTGGCCGCGCTCGACCTCGTCGCGCTTGGTGCCACGGAGAAGCAGACCACAGTTCTCGCCTGCCCATGCTTCGTCCATCGACTTGTGGAACATTTCGATGCCGGTGACGGTGGTCTTCTGAGGCTCGCGGATACCGAGGATCTCAACTTCGGAGTTGATCGGCAGCTTGCCACGCTCGACACGACCGGTGACGACGGTGCCACGACCGGTGATCGTGAAGACGTCTTCGATCGGCATGAGGAAGGGCTTGTCCATGTCGCGCTCGGGGGTGGGAACGTAGTCGTCCACAGCGTCCATGAGCTCTTCGACCTTGGCGGTCCACTCGGGGTCACCCTCGAGGGCCTTGAGTGCGGAAACCTGGATGACGGGAGCGTTCTCACCGTCGAAGCCCTGCGAAGACAGGAGGTCGCGGACCTCTTCCTCAACGAGCTCCAGCATTTCTTCGTCATCAACCATGTCGGCCTTGTTCAGGGCGACGAGGATGGTGGGCACGCCGACCTGACGGGCGAGCAGAACGTGCTCGCGGGTCTGGGCCATCGGGCCGTCGGTGGCGGCGACAACGAGGATGGCGCCATCCATCTGTGCCGCACCGGTGATCATGTTCTTCACGTAGTCAGCGTGGCCGGGGGCGTCAACGTGTGCGTAGTGACGCTTCTCGGTCTGGTACTCAACGTGAGAGACGTTAATGGTAATACCGCGATCGCGCTCTTCAGGAGCGTTGTCGACCTGATCGAAGGGGGTGAACTCGTTCAGATCCGGGTACTTGTCGTGCAGAACCTTGGTGATTGCTGCAGTCAGCGTGGTCTTGCCGTGGTCAACGTGACCGATGGTACCGATGTTGACGTGCGGCTTGGTGCGCTCGAACTTGGCCTTCGCCACTTGTGTCCTCCTGGACTCGGGTAGAAATTCTCAGCCTATGGCTAGGTGTCAGCATAACACCCAATGGGGCATGAGACCTACAGGTTTATTGATTCTTGTCAGGTTGGTCACAACTAAGAGGTTTCTTAGCCGTGACCAACCCTGTGGGACTCACTCGCCCCGAGACTTTCCGATGATCTCATCCGCGACGTTACGCGGGACCTCGGCGTAGCTATCGAACTGCATGGAGTACACCGCACGGCCCTGCGTCTTGGAACGCAGATCGCCGATGTAACCAAACATTTCGGACAGCGGAACCTGTGCGCGGACCACGCGCACACCGTGCTGCTCATCCATGGACTGGACTGCACCACGACGAGAGTTGAGGTCGCCGATGACGTCGCCCATGTACTCTTCGGGCGTACGGACCTCGACGGCCATGATCGGCTCGAGCAGAACCGGAGAAGCCTTCTTTGCGGCTTCGCGGAATGCCATCGAACCGGCGATCTTGAAGGCCATTTCCGAAGAGTCAACTTCGTGGTATGCACCATCAAGCAGGGTTGCCTTGACGTCGACCATCGGGTAACCGGCAAGAACACCATTCTGCATGGCGTCCTGGATACCGGCGTCGACCGAGGGGATGTATTCGCGAGGAACGCGTCCACCGGTGACCTTGTCCTCGAAGATGTACTCTTCTTCGGAACCAGCCGGGATGGGCTCGAGTGCAATGATGACGCGCGCGAACTGACCGGAACCACCGGTCTGCTTCTTGTGCGTGTACTCGAACTTCTCGACGTTCTTACGGATGGTCTCGCGGTAAGCAACCATGGGCTTACCAACGTTTGCCTCGACCTTGAATTCGCGACGCATACGGTCAACGATGATGTCGAGGTGAAGCTCGCCCATACCGCCAATAACGGTCTGGCCGGTTTCGGGATCGAGCTCGACCGTGAAGGTCGGGTCTTCTTCAGCCAGCTTCTGGATGGCGACGCCCATCTTCTCCTGGTCTGCCTTCGACTTGGGCTCAACGGCCACGTGGATCACGGGCTTGGGGAAGGTCATGGACTCAAGGACGACCGGCTTGTCGATCGCGCAGAGCGTATCGCCAGTGGTGGTGTCCTTCAGGCCGATAACCGCGTAGATGTGGCCTGCATGTGCCTCTTCGACCGGGTTTTCCTTGTTGGAGTGCATCTGGAAGATCTTGCCGATGCGCTCCTTCTTGCCCTTGGTCGAGTTAAGAACCTGCGAGCCTGCCTCCAGCTTGCCGGAGTAGACGCGGACGAAGGTCAGCTTGCCGTAGAAGGGGTGAGCTGCGATCTTGAATGCGAGCGCTGCAAAGGGCTCCTTCTCCGAGGCCTCGCGGACCTCGTTGCGCTCTTCGTCGTCATGACCGGGCTTGAAGCCCTGAACGGCGGGAATATCGAGCGGCGAGGGCAGGTAGTCGATGACCGCGTCGAGCACGGGCTGAACGCCCATGTTACGAAGTGCGGTACCGCAGAAGACGGGGAATGCGCGACCGGAGATGGTCAGTGCACGCACGCCTTCCTTGATCTGCTCAATGGTCAGCTCGCCGTTTTCGAGGTAGGCCTCGGTCAGCTCATCGGAGCCTTCCGCTGCTGCCTCGATGAGGGCCTCGCGGTACTCTTCCGCCTTCTCCTGGAGTTCTGCGGGGATCTCGCCACGGACGACGAGCGCACCAAGGGTGGGCTGGCCGTTCTCATCTTCGGCGGGGTAACGCACGGACTCCATGGTCAGCAGATCGATGGTTCCCTCGAAGGCATTCTCCGCGCCAATGGGCAGGTGCATGACGATCGGGGTTGCGTGAAGGCGATCGCGAATGGTCTGAACCGAGAAGTAGAAGTCCGCACCCATCTTGTCCATCTTGTTGATGAAGCAGATACGGGGGACGTCGTACTTATCAGCCTGACGCCACACGGTCTCAGACTGGGGCTCGACACCTTCCTTACCGTCGAACACGGCGACTGCACCGTCGAGGACGCGCAGCGAGCGCTCAACCTCAACCGTGAAGTCAACGTGACCGGGGGTGTCGATGATGTTGATTTGGTTTCCATTCCAGAAGGAGGTCACGGCTGCGGAGGTGATGGTAATACCACGCTCCTTTTCCTGCTCCATCCAGTCGGTGGTGGAGGCGCCATCGTGCGTCTCACCAATCTTGTAGTTAATGCCCGTGTAGAACAGGATTCGTTCGGTCACGGTGGTCTTGCCGGCATCGATGTGAGCCATGATGCCGATGTTGCGAACCTTCTTGAGGTCAGTAAGCACCTCGTGTGCCACTACATCAGTCCTTCGTTTGAAGTGAGGGTGTTAAAACATCCTGCCCGCTCCGGATGGGGTCATCGCGAAGCGGGAGGGGGGATCACCAGCGGTAGTGAGCGAACGCGCGGTTCGACTCAGCCATCTTGTGCATGTCCTCACGACGCTTGACAGCGGCGCCAAGACCATTGGAGGCGTCGAGAATTTCGTTGGCGAGACGCTCGGTCATGGTCTTCTCACGACGCTGGCGTGAGAAGTCCACCAGCCAACGCAGTGCGAGGGTGGTCGCACGTGCGGGGCGAACCTCAACCGGAACCTGGTAGGTCGCGCCACCAACACGGCGGGAACGAACCTCGAGGGCCGGGCGAATGTTGTCCAGTGCGCGCTTAAGCACGGAAACGGGTTCCTGCTCGGTGCGCTCACGAACGATTTCAAGTGCGCCGTAAACGATGCGCTCTGCGACGGTCTTCTTACCGTCGAGCAGCACGCGGTTCACGAGCTGGGTCACGATCTTGGAGCCGTATACCGGGTCGTCGACCAGCGGGCGCTTGGGAGCGGGGCCTTTACGAGGCATTACTTCTTCTCCTTCTTTGCGCCGTAACGGGAACGGGCCTGCTGGCGGCCACGGACACCCTGGGTGTCGAGGGCGCCACGGACGATGCGGTAACGCACGCCGGGGAGGTCCTTCACACGACCGCCACGAACGAGGACGATCGAGTGTTCCTGCAGGTTGTGGCCTTCACCGGGAATGTACGCGGTGACTTCGATGCCCGACGAAAGGCGCACACGAGCGACCTTACGCAGAGCCGAGTTCGGCTTCTTAGGGGTGGTGGTGTACACACGGGTGCACACGCCGCGACGCTGGGGCGAGCCCTTGAGCGCGGGGGTCTTCACCTTTGCGCGCTTGGTGCTGCGGCCCTTGCGGACGAGCTGCTGAATGGTAGGCACTGGTTCTCCAGTTCAATTCCGTCTACGGTTTAAGGATTTCCTTAAACCCATGTCTCAGTCTTCCATGACTGTCCTTATCCCCCAGCGCGCACAGCGATCCGCCAGGGGCCGGCGTGCCATGATAACGGGCCTAAGCCGCGTCAGAGAATGACACCCGGAGCTCCGACGGAGGGAGCCCGCGCGTTCCCAGTTCTTCTTCAAACGACCGCTCCATAGAGGCGATCTACAAAAGAACAGGAACCGTCCACCAAAAGTGGACATAGGAAACCCGCACAGTCACGGGTACCGCATTCAAGAATAGTCAGCTATTCCTACTCCCGTCAAAGCCAGATTGTTCACATTATTTGTGGGACTGCCCACTTCTGACTTAGCTCACCCATTTCTGGTTCCGCTCCCCCATTCCTGGTTTAGCTCGCTCACCTGCGGCCTCAGAACAGCGATAGGCCCGGAATGAGTGAGCTAAACCAGGAGTAGAGCGCAGTAGAACAGAACCTCATGAGGGGGAAAGCTCCCCATCGCACTGCGCCCCATCCTCTTTCCATAGGAATACCCATTTCCACAGGAATACCAGCGCATCGGCGTTTTCCACAGCAAGACGATTCTCGCTTTTAAAATCCATAGGTTTAGAGACACTGACGAGATGAGTACCGTTACCATTGAAAACATTCAGACTCGACATAATACATTCCGCCATTTGCGCGAAGATTCAGAGGTCTGCCGAATTCGCCGCGGGTATTATGCGCGTTTTCATTCGCCAGACAACGTTCATCTCTGGGATTTATGGCAGGCCGTTGCGCTTTCCCGCATATTTGCATCAGCTGCGCTCGCCCGAAGCGGCCGCGTATTTACCGGAAGATCCGCCTTGCTCCTTCATGCAATCCCTACATGGGTCACCAATCCCAATGTCGAGTATTGGCGAAAACACGGGTGTAGAAGAACTATCCCCTTCTCTAGTGTGAAGTTTCAGAACATGAGCGTTCCTCCATGTGCGATTACTCTTCGTTCTCACGAACCCCACACAGTGGTACGACTTCCCGAGGGCCTCGTCGTTGAGTCGATTGAAAGTGCAGTAGTTCGAATTGCACTCAACGAAGAACCTCTTGAGGCCTTTGTCGCTGCATGTATGGCATTGCATTCGCTTTCTGATTTTTCGCATTTTTCGCTGGAAATATCTCGCACTCGCGTTGAGATAGCAAGACAAAAGCTTTTGGCCGTTTTACATGATCGACTAACGCACAGGAACTATGCGATCGCACATTCGATTCTCGCTTTTGCCGACGGTGGCTGCGACAACATTTTCGAGGCCGCGGTCCTTTGGGTGGTCCGCACGCTTTACCCGGGTGAAGTGGTCACACAATTTGAGATTCACGGCAGATATGGTCGCTACTTCGGCGACATTGTTATTCCCGCTCTCCACTTGATCATCGAGACAGATGGAGTGAGCAAACTTTCTCTTCAGCGTTCAGATGGATTATCTGCAGAAGGCGCATGGATGCAACGCCAGCAGGATCTCATTAATCTCGGATGGAACATCTTCAGAGTCTCTTGGGCAGACCTTGAAGACTTCGCAGCTTTACGTCGTGCTATTGCGTCACATTTAGGGATAAGACGTCTTCCGCCGAGTTCAGAATGTGCACGAATATGGGCTCTTCCCAGCACTGAATGCGATGGACCGAAACGTCGTATCCATACAAAGAGACATCGCTCAGCCTCATTTGTGAGCGCCGATCACCAACCAGACTCCGGGTTTGGCTCACACATTCCTGTTTTAGCTCGCTCACCTGCGGCCTCAGAACTGTAATAGGCCCGGAATCAGTGAGCTAAACCAGGAGATGGCGGAGTACGGGGGCAGAGGGCAAAGAGCGGAGTACGAAGAGCAGAGGACGACCAGAACCTAACACCCGTCAAGGCTGCAGCTGCCCGATTCTCCCCTTCAACGTAAAAAGAACCCCGGCCTCGTCACGCTTACGCGGAAGAGGCCGGGGAACTTCAGGAAACCGCTGAGGCGGTTACTCCTTGAAGGTCATACCGAAATCGATTGCACCAAGGGCATCCAGGAAGTCCGCGGACACCTGGCCGTCTTGGAAATCAAGCTCGGTGTAGTTCGAGTTCGCCAGAGCCTCGGGCGTGGGCTCAACCGTAACGTTGTTGTAACGCGACAGGCCGGTACCAGCCGGGATGAGCTTACCGAGAATGACGTTCTCCTTGAGGCCCAGAAGCTGATCCGACTTGCCGTTCATTGCGGCTTCGGTCAGGACCTTCGTGGTCTCCTGGAAGGATGCAGCAGACAACCAAGAATCGGTTGCCAGCGACGCCTTGGTGATACCCATGAGCATCTGACGACCGGAAGCCGGCTGTCCGCCCTCGGCAGCAACCTTACGGTTCTGCGCGAGGTAGGCCATGCGGTCAACCAGTTCGCCCGGCATGAAGGTCGTGTCGCCCGGCTCCAGGATGGTGACCTTGCGGAGCATCTGGCGAACGATGACCTCGATATGCTTGGAGTGGATACCCACGCCCTGATCGCGGTAAACCTTCTGGACCTCGTCGACGAGCTGCTTCTGGGCCACGTTACGGCCCATGATGCGCAGAACTTCCTTGGGATCCAGCTGGCCTTCGGTCAGTGCGGTACCGGCATCGATGTGCTGTCCCTCTTCCACCAGGAGCTTCTGACGGCGAGAAACCTCGATGACCAGGTCTTCCTTGGCGTCATCACGGATGATGACGATGCGACGCACCGAAGGATCTTCGTCGTCAATGTGAACGCGACCAGCGGCCTCGTTCATCTTGGCTTCGATCTTCGGGCTACGTGCTTCGAAGAGTTCCTGAACACGCGGCAGACCCTGCGTAATATCGGCTGCCGAGGCCGCACCACCGGTGTGGAAGGTACGCATCGTCAGCTGGGTGCCGGGTTCGCCAATCGACTGAGCGGCGATAATACCGACGGCCTCGCCGATGTCAACCTGCTTACCGGTGGCCAGCGAACGACCGTAGCAGGTCGCACAGGTGCCAACCTGAGACTCACAGGTCAGGACGGAGCGGCAGACAACTTCCTCCACGCCAGCTGCAACGAGCTGTGCGAGCAGGTCATCACCCAAGTCGCTTCCTGCCGGAGCAACAACGGTGCCATCTTCTGCAACCGCATCGCGAGCAAGGGTACGTGCGTACGCCGTGGTCTCGATGGTGTCCAGTGCTTCCCACTCTCCCGCAGAGTTCTTCTGCGCGATCTGGATGCGCACGCCCTGGCGGGTGCCACAATCGGCCTCGCGAACGATCACGTCCTGCGAAACGTCGACGAGGCGACGGGTCAGGTAGCCCGACTCTGCCGTACGAAGAGCGGTATCAGCCAGACCCTTACGAGCGCCGTGGGTTGCGATGAAGTACTCGAGAACCGTCAGGCCCTCGCGGTAGTTCGCCTTAATGGGCTGCTCGATGAGCTTCTGCTTCGGGTCGGACACGAGGCCTCGCATACCAGCAAGCTGCTGGACCTGCGACCAGTTACCACGAGCGCCGGAAGAAACCATGCGGTACACGGTGTTACGTGCCGTGAAGTGTTCACGCATATCCTGCGCGACCTCTTCGGTGCACTTGAGCCACAGGTCAACCAGCTCTTCGTAGCGGGTTTCCTCGAGGATAATACCGGTCTCGAACTGATCCTGGATCTCGGCGGCCTTGGCCTCGTAACGAGCAAGGATCGCACGCTTGTTCGGGGACGCCTGAATGTCCGAGAAGGCAATGGTGATACCCGACCAGGTCGACCAGTGGAAGCCAGCCGACTTGAGGGCATCCAAGCAGTCCGCAACCAGGACATTCGGGTAGCGCTCGGTGAGGGTGTTAACGATCTGGCCCAGCTGCTTCTTGCCGACGACCTCGTTCACGAAGGGGTAGTCAACAGGAAGCTGCTCGTTGAAGATCGCGCGACCCAGCGAGGTTTCCAGAATGATGTCGTCGCCCTCGCTCCAGCCTTCGGGAGCTTCCCAATCCAGCGGAGGAACGATACCCGAGAAACGGATACGAGCGCGCTGGTTCAGGTGAAGATCGCCGTTATCGAAGGCCATGCGGGCCTCGGCAACAGTGGAGAACACGGGGACGATTTCCTCGCCGTTCTCATCGCGGGCAACCTCAACCGAGGGATCGGGATCTGAAGTCAGGTGGAACAGACCAATGATCATGTCCTGAGAGGGCATGGCCACGGGGCGTCCATCCGAGGGCTTCAAAATGTTGTTGGTCGACAGCATGAGGATGCGGGCTTCAGCCTGCGCCTCTGCACCCAGCGGCAGGTGGACAGCCATCTGGTCACCGTCGAAGTCAGCGTTGAATGCGCCGCAAGCCAGCGGGTGAAGCTGGATTGCCTTACCTTCAATGAGCTGAGGCTCGAAAGCCTGAATACCGAGGCGGTGCAGCGTAGGTGCGCGGTTCAGCAGAACCGGGTGCTCGCGGATGACGTCGTCGAGAACGTCCCACACCTCGGGGCGCTGACGCTCAACCTTGCGCTTTGCAGCCTTCACATTCTGCGCGAAGTTCTTCTCAACCAGGCGCTTCATAACGAAGGGCTTGAAGAGCTCCAGAGCCATCTGCTTGGGCAAACCACACTGGTGGAGCTTGAGCTGAGGTCCAACGACGATAACGGAACGACCCGAGTAGTCCACGCGCTTACCCAGAAGGTTCTGGCGGAAACGACCCTGCTTGCCCTTGAGCATGTCAGAGATGGACTTGAGCGGACGGTTACCGGGGCCTGCGACAGGACGGCCACGGCGGCCGTTGTCGAAGAGCGCGTCGACGGATTCCTGAAGCATGCGCTTCTCGTTGTTGACGATGATCTCAGGCGCACCCAGCTCGAGCAGACGCTTGAGTCGGGTGTTGCGGTTGATCACGCGACGGTACAGGTCGTTGAGGTCAGAGGTCGCAAAACGGCCACCATCAAGCTGAACCATGGGGCGAAGATCCGGCGGAATAACCGGGATGTTCGTCAGAACCATGGACTCGGGCTTGTTGCCGGTCGCAACGAATGCGTTGATAACCTTCAGACGCTTGATGGCGCGTGTCTTACGCGGGCCATTTTCGTTCTGGATGATTGCACGAAGCTGTTCAACTTCGCTTTCCAGATCGAAGGTCTGCAGACGCTTCTGGATGGCGGATGCGCCCATGTCACCCTTGAAGTAGGTGCCATAGCGGGCAACCATAGCACGGTAGAGGCGCTCGTCACCTTCGAGGTCACCGACCTTGAGGGACTTAAAGCGCTCCCACACCGTCTCCAGGCCTTCGATATCGCCCTCGTAACGACGACGGATCTTGGCCATATCGCGTTCGCCGGCCTTGCGGCGGCGTTCAATCTCGGTTGCGGAGGCATCGGCAGCTTCGAGCTCAGCGATCTCGGCTTCCAAGCGCTCTGCGAATTCGTTGATAGCGGCATCGCGCTGGTTTTCGAGGTGGGTCTTTTCGACCTCGAGCTCGGAACGAAGATCCATCAGGTCTTCGTCACGGCCCTTCTCGTCAACCTCGGTGATCATGTAGGCAGCGAAGTAAATGACCTTTTCGAGGTCCTTCGGAGCCAGGTCCAGCACGTAGCCCAAGCGCGAGGGAACACCCTTGAAGTACCAAATGTGGGTAACGGGAGCTGCCAGGTCAATGTGACCCATACGCTCACGACGCACCTTGGAGCGCGTCACCTCGACACCACACTTTTCGCAGATGATGCCCTTGTAGCGCACGCGCTTGTACTTACCACACGCGCATTCCCAGTCGCGGGTGGGGCCGAAGATCTGCTCACCAAACAGACCGTCGCGCTCGGGCTTGAGCGTGCGGTAGTTGATGGTCTCCGGCTTCTTCACTTCACCGTGGCTCCACGAGGCGATGTCCTCGCCCGTGGCCAGGGTGATCTTCAAACTGTCGAACGTCTTGGCGTCCAGCAAAGTCATTGCTCCTTATCAGATCGCATCGATGGTCGCCGCGGCGTTCGGACGCGCATCAAGAGTGATGCCCAGTTCCTCACGCGCATTGAATTCGTCATCTTCTTCACGCAGGTCAATCACGTTGCCGGCTGCGTCGAGAGCTTCGACGTTCAGGCACAGCGAACGCATTTCCTGGATCAGAACACGGAAGGATTCGGGGATGCCGGGTTCGGGGATGTCCTCGCCCTTAACGATCGCCTCGTAAACCTTGACACGTCCGGTGGTGTCATCGGACTTGATGGTGAGCAGTTCCTGCAGTGCGTAGGCAGCGCCGTACGCCTCCAGGGCCCACACTTCCATTTCACCGAAGCGCTGGCCACCGAATTGAGCCTTACCACCCAGGGGCTGCTGCGTAATCATCGAGTACGGACCGGTCGAGCGAGCGTGAATCTTGTCGTCAACCAGGTGGTGCAGCTTGAGCATGTAGGTGTAGCCCACTGCGATCGGGTACGGGAAGGGTTCGCCAGAGCGGCCGTCGAACAGGCGCGCCTTACCCTCGGCGTTGGTGAGGACGTCACCATTGCGGTTGGGGTTGACGTTGCGCAACAGACCGGCGAGCTCTTCGGCCTCGAGGCCGTCGAAGACGGGGGTTGCCACGGGGGTCTCGGGGGCGACGACGATGCCTTCTTCGGGAAGGTGCTTCGTCCATTCTTCGCCAGCCTTGACAGCTTCCGAGGCGTCCCAGCCCTGGTGGGCGAGCCAACCGAGGTGGTACTCGAGCACCTGGCCGACGTTCATACGGCCGGGGACACCCAGCGGGTTGAGGATGATGTCAACCGGGGTGCCGTCCTCGAGGAAGGGCATGTCTTCGACCGGGAGGATCTTGGACACAACGCCCTTGTTACCGTGGCGGCCTGCCATCTTGTCACCAATGGTGATCTTGCGGCGCTGGGCAACGTAGACGCGAACCGTCTGGCGCACGCCGGGGTTGAGATCGTCTTCGTCGTCGTTGAATTCACGAACGCCAATGACGATGCCCTCTTCACCGTGGGGAACGCGCAGCGAGGTATCGCGAACCTCGCGAGCCTTCTCACCGAAGATGGCGCGCAGCAGGCGCTCTTCGGAGGTCAGTTCGGTTTCACCCTTCGGGGTGACCTTACCGACGAGGATGTCACCAGCAGTGACCTCGGCACCGATACGGATGATGCCGCGCTCGTCCAGGTCAGCGAGGGATTCCTCGGAGACGTTGGGGATATCGCGGGTGATTTCTTCCTCACCGAGCTTGGTTTCGCGTGCGTCGACTTCGTACTCTTCGATGTGAATCGAGGTGAGGACGTCCTCTTCGACAACGCGACGGCTCAAGATGATGGCGTCCTCGTAGTTGAGGCCTTCCCACGACATGTACGCAACCAGCAGGTTCTTACCCAGTGCGACTTCACCATTGTCGGTGGCGGGACCGTCGGCGAGCACGTCGCCTTCTTCCACGCGCTGACCTTCGTCAACAATCACGCGCTGGTTCGTGCAGTTACCGGGGTTGGAGCGCTCGAACTTCTCGAGGCGGTAGGTGTCGCGTCCGCCTTCATCCGTGGTGACGACAACCAGGTCTGCCGAGACCTCGGTGACAACACCGGAGTGCTGGGCGATAACCATTTCGCCAGAGTCGTGCGCGGCACGCTGTTCCATACCGGTTCCCACCAGCGGGGCTTCCGTGGTGAGCAAGGGCACGGCCTGACGCTGCATGTTTGCGCCCATGAGGGCTCGGTTTGCATCGTCGTGCTCGAGGAAAGGGATGAACGCGGTTGCCACGGACACCATCTGGCGAGCAGAAACGTCCATGTAATCCACGCGATCACGAGCGATGAGGGTCGGGTCTTCGCCGGCAACACGGCACAGAACCTGCTCATCGATGAAGTGTCCATCAGCATCGACCGGCGAAGAAGCCTGTGCGATGAAGTGGCCCTTTTCGTCATCGGCGGTCAGGTACTCGACTTCGTCGGTGACCTGTCCGTTGCGGACGATACGGTAGGGGGTCTCGATAAAACCGAAGGGGTTGATGCGGGCGAAGGTTGCCAGCGAACCAATCAGACCAATGTTCGGGCCTTCAGGGGTTTCAATCGGGCACATACGACCGTAGTGCGAGGGGTGAACGTCACGAACCTCCATGGAGGCGCGGTCACGAGACAAGCCACCGGGACCCAGCGCCGACAGACGACGCTTGTGCGTGAGGCCAGCCAGGGGGTTGTTCTGGTCCATGAACTGCGAGAGCTGCGAGGTTCCGAAGAACTCCTTGATTGCAGCCACAACAGGACGGATATTGATCAGGGATTGCGGCGTGATGGAGTCCGTTTCCTGCGTGGTCATACGCTCACGAACGGTACGTTCCATACGTGCAAGGCCCGTACGCACCTGCGCCTGGATGAGTTCGCCCACGGCGCGAATACGACGGTTTCCAAAATGATCAATATCGTCAGACTCGACGCGAACCTCGACGGGCTCACCGTGACGGACGCCTGCGAAGGTCTTCTCACCGGCATGCAGGGCAAGCAGGTACTTGACGGTCGCAATAATGTCACCGATGGAGAGCACCAGTTCGGGGCTATCGGCCGGGGTATCAACAGCGAGCTTCTTGTTGATCTTGTAGCGGCCGACCTTTGCCAGGTCGTAACGCTTGGGATCAAAGTAGAAGTTGTGCAGCAGAGCCTCAGCGGCTTCAACGTTTGCGGGTTCGCCCGGACGCAGCTTGCGGTAGATATCGGTCAGCGCCTCGTCGCGCGTACGAACGGTGTCCTTCTCGAGGGTCTCAAGAAGCACCGGGTAGGCGGCGAAGTGCTCGCGAATTTCGGCCTCGGACAGGCCAAGAGCCTTGAGGAAGTGCGTCACCGACTGCTTACGCTTACGGTCGATACGCACGCCCACGGCGTCACGCTTATCGATTTCGAACTCGAGCCATGCACCACGGCTGGGGATGATCTTCGCGTTGAAGATTTCCTTGTCGGATGCGCGATCCGAGGTCCGCTCGAAGTACACGCCCGGCGAACGGACGAGCTGCGAGACGACGACACGCTCGGTGCCGTTAATGATGAAGGTGCCACGGGGGGTCATGAGCGGGAAATCACCCATGAAGACGGTCTGCGACTTAATTTCGCCCGTGTTGTAGTTCATGAACTCGGCGGTCACGTACATGGGTGCCGAGTAGGTGTAATCCTTAGCCTTCGCCTCTTCAACGGAGTACTTCGGTCGCTCCAAGCGGTGATCGCGGAACGAAAGAGACATGGTGCGAGCCACGTCTTCAATCGGCGAGATCTCTTGGAAAATTTCTTCAAGACCGGAGACATCCGGAACATCTACGCGTCCAGCAGCCTTTGCGGCATCCACGCGTGCTTTCCATGCATCGTTTCCCAGCAACCAGTCAAAGCTTTCGGTCTGCAGGCCGAGCAGATTCGGTGCCTGCAGAGGCTCGCGGAGCTTAGCGAAAGAAATGCGGTTCTTGGGCTGGTTGGCAGTGTTGGTACTTGCAGCCAACGGGGGTCCTTCCCTGCGTTTTCATTGCGCGCACACGCTTTTCGACCCATTAACTGACACCGTCCGCATCCGCCCAGCGCCTATTACAGCGAATGGATACGGGTCACCTCGGGCACAATAAAGCGCAAATACTCATCATAGGCACAGGGATATAGGGGCGCAATGCTCGACGGACAATATGTCCAACCTCACGTTCAGGTTGCCCCCAGAACTACTTCAGCGTAGAAACGCTTCCAGTGCCCCAAGTCGGGCTTGAACCGACGACCCACGGATTATGAGTCCGCTGCTCTGACCGACTGAGCTATTGGGGCGTAGAAAGTTTAACGCGAAGTATTGCCTTCAGCGCAACACGAGCCCCGCAGCCCCGCTACTTACTTGAGAACAACAACGACGTCGGGATCCCCCGTCTGCGTTTGAACAACGCGCGAGATTCCCAAGACATTCGCGATCTCTTCGGCAGTGGCTTTGAGGTTGGGATCCTCGTAGTAGACGGTCGTAACTTCGGTATCCCAGCCACGCGCATTTGCGGCGCTTGCACCATCGAAACCGGCGTTAGCCAGTGCAGAAACCTTCTGCGCAGCAAGACCTTGAGTTCCGGTTCCGTTCAGCACGGAAATCTTCGCGGAGTGACGCACCGGGATGCTCGGTGAGGGAGAGGGTGTCTCACTTGTCGTCGCCGACGCGGAGGGCGAGGCGGTGGCCTCGGAAGAAGGAGAAGCAGAGGGAGTGGTCGCGCTTGCGCTGGCAGATGCTGTCGCAGTGACGCTGGTCGTAGCCTTCGGCTGCGAGCCACCCGAGGTCAGGATGTGGCTGATCCCCCATGCGGCCGCGGGAACGATCACCAGCACTGCGAGGAAGGGCCACACACTCTTCCAACGCGAGGGCTGCTGAAGGTGCATGCCCTGAGGCATGTCTTCGCCGGCGCGGTCAAATTCATCCTTTGGATACTGAGAAGTCACGATTTCAGAGTAGCGAAAACACTATCCCTGCGCATAGTCCCTCCCCGCGTGGCTGAGATTTCCCCATTTCAACCGATTGACGAGGCCGCGGCCCGGCAAGTCTGCAGCTACAGTAGGTCCGTGGAATCTTTGGATCGAGTGATTGACCCTTCGTGGGCACGTGCACTGGCCCCGGTTGAAGACAAAATTCATGAGCTAGGTGCTCAGCTGCGCGCTGAAGTCGAGGCTGGGCATGGGTATCTTCCCGCCGGAAGCGATGTCTTGCGCGCGTTTACCTACCCCTTGGATCAGGTAAAAGTCCTCATTGTCGGCCAAGACCCCTACCCCACTCCCGGGCATGCGATGGGCCTCAGTTTTTCTGTTGCACTCGGCGTTGCTTTCCCTGCATCTCTGCGCAATATCTTTAAGGAACTCACCACCGATGTGGGCGTTCCCATGCCAACCAGCGGGGATCTGACCCCTTGGTCCAGACAGGGAGTGTGCCTTCTCAACCGCGTGTTGACAGTTCGCCCCGGACAAGCTGGCTCTCATCGGAAGATGGGATGGGAAGAAGTGACCTCGCGTGCCATTGATGCTCTGGTTGAGCGCCGCGATTCCTCGGGGAATCGTCTTCCGCTGGTTGCAATCTTGTGGGGACGAGATGCGCAGTCCTTGCGCGAGCAGTTGGGGGATACTCCTGCGATTGAGTCTGTGCATCCCTCTCCCCTGTCGGCCAGGCGCGGTTTCTTTGGCTCGAGGCCTTTTAGTCGCGCAAACGCGCTGCTTGAGCAGCAGGGGGCGACAGCGATTGATTGGCGACTTCCCTAAAGGCGGCCCGTCCACGGTCGCCGCTAAGAGAAGAGGGGCACCCACGTACTCTGCGCGGGCGCCCCATCTCTGTAGAGTTCTAGTGATTACTGCTTGATGAAGCGGAAACGCTGAGCCTTTGAACCGTTGTATCCGTAGGTCTGCAGAGGCGTTCCATCACCATTTCGCCCGCCCTCTAGGTCGAGGAAAAGCAAGGGAGCAACAGCGGATGCAATGGCCAGATCACCGTTGTCGGTCTCGACGACCATCCATTTCTGCGCATGAGTACCGTTTGCAGGCTGTTGAGTCACCTTGGTTCCGAAGGCTTTGCTGGCGCCGTAGACATCCAGCACCTTCCCTGAGCCGACATTCGTCAAGATGACATAGCCCGAGCATCGTGACTGACACGCCACTTTTGCGCTGAACTACCATTCGCCGAATAGAGCCACACGCGTGCGCCGGCGTCCTGTGACGCCCACTGAACATCCAGACGCTTTCCGGGAGCAGCAATCGGTTCGATCTCGTAGATCCCATCTTCGACAAGGCCACGCGTTGCATCGGCGGCATCATCAAAACGACTGATGGGGTCGTTGAACTTGTCGAGGCGCCACTGCTGAGCGGTCGTGCCATTTGCAAGGTAACCGTCAACGGGTCTGCCATTTTGAGCAATACCGGCACTGAGGTCGACGACCAATCCTGTTCCCACATTGCGAAGCATGTAGGCCCCGCCCGTGACCGAAGTGATCACCCACTTTTGATTCGGGTTGTTCAGATCCGTTGTCCAGAGCTGAAGTTGGCGGCCCGGAATGGGCGTCCCATCTGTACTATCCAGGGATTTATTCGACCAGACATTTTCGAGGCGGTAGTAGCCATCGGCGTCGCGGGAGATCTTCCAGATTTGGTCGTGGAATCCGTAGTTGTTCCACAAATGGACCTTTGCACCGTTATCCAAAGAATAATCTGCAAGAGCCATGATCATGTCAGGGTTCACGACACTGGAAATCGAGTAGTAACCCGGGGCAATATCTGCCTGCCCTTCAGGACTTACCGATGGCTTCGTCGGGATAAACGCGAAGGCCTGAGAGTCTGAGCCATTGGCCGTCCACAGTTGAACGTTTGCGCCGGAGAATCGCCCTCCCGCCGAGATATCAAGGACAATCGACGGATCCAAGGCGGAAACAATGGTGATACGTCCCTTGTCACCGGTCACGATCTTCCACTTCTGTGCGCGGCTCCCATTACCACCCCACTGCGCAACATTCGTTCCGGGGCGGGATGATCCCCACTGCGCATCAAGGACTTTACCCGAGGCGACGTTAGTAATGGTCGCAAACCCCTCAGAGTCATAAGAGACCCGCCATTTCTGAGCGCCGCTCAAATTCGCGTTCCACAGCTGGACATTCGCGCCGTCATTTCGGCTCGCCGCCCAAACATCGAGCACCAGGTCATCTGCAAGCGCGGATTTAATGTAGTACTCGCCCGCTTCAACCGACGACTTAGCACCCACGCCGTTTTGGACACGGATCTTTTCGAAGGAACTGCCGTTCTTCTTGTAGTAGATAATGACGGAGTCTGTCGCATCCCACAGCGCGTGGGTGTAGCCTTCCTTCGCGCTGATTGAGTCAGAGAATTCGACTTGGTAGCAGGTGTGGCCGCCTGGGCACAAGCGCTTCAATTGGTCCCAGGCACGATCGATCGGGACAATCCAGAAATCGAGGTCGCGGTAGGGCGAATCGGCCTTCGCCATAGCTTCACCCTTGGTGTAGTTAAACACGCCCTTCGAGCGCCCAGGTTGGGTCGACTCAAAAGTTGAGGACTGATAACCGGCAATATCAATTCCCGGGTTAAAGAACAGAATCAATTCCGCCGCAATGGAGGCATCGACATCATCCATTCCCAGGCGCTTGAGCTGTTCTTGCTTGGGAACTGACATTTCCGTGGGCGTCGCAGGGTGCCCCTTGTAGTAGTAGGCGTAGCGATCCCCATAGTAGCTCTTCGTAAAGCGGGCATAGTCCTCGAATCCCTGCTCATTGGGATGAATCGTTCCAAGAAGCAGAAGGACATCCTTGCCCTCACGTTCCGCGGCACTGAAGTACCCATCATTGAAGTTATAGAGGGCCTTAAACTGCTCGGTTGCTTCCTTCGATGGTTTGATATTCGCACTCAGCAGCTGAGAGATATTAACGCCGCGAACCTTTGGTGACTTTTGGACCTGGGTTGCAAAGGCATTCCCATCTCCAGAGGTACTCAAAAGCTTCGGGCGAGCCAGCCACCAGTGCGCATTCGGCTCAGAATCAACCAGTGCCCACAGATAGTCAGCTGTGCTCCACTGCTCGGATGCCTTCGCATCAGCACGCCCATTGGCGTAGGCGTGTTCCTTCATTTCTTTCCACTCGCGAAGCAAGCGCTCGTGCGTTCCTCGCGGGTTTGATCCCTGATAGAGATCAGCAAATTTGACGTAGGAGTAGGCCCCATCGGTCATGAGATTGATCGTGTACTGGTCTTGAGGGATCCGGTTTGCGTAGATGACCTTCTGGACCATATTGGGGAACATATCCACCGAGTAGAGGTGGAAAGCAGAAGAAGGATCCAACTCGCGTAGATCGCGCACGTAGTCGGCGACGATGTCGATGCGATCACGGAACTGCTGCGAGGCCTCGTCAAAGCCACCGGGTTGGAGGGCGATTTCCTTTTCAGAGAGATAGGGAAGCCCGTAAACGCCGTAGTTATCAGCCTCGGGGCCGGGCAGTGCCTTCCAGTTGTAGGCGTTCGGGCGCTCAAACATCGCGATTACCGGGCCGGATTTCCGAATCGAGTTTTCTCCCCACAAGTTCAAGGAGAACATTGCTACGGGCAAGGTCGCGCTGACCGGTGCGATGTTGTAGCTATCTGCGGTTACTCCAATAGTTTGGCTGGACAGAGCGCGAACAGTGTTCCCGTTCTTTTCCAAAGTAAGCGAAGCAGTGAATTTTCCGAAGGTCCCAAAGTCAAGGGAGTAGTTTCCCTCTTGCACCTGAGCGAGTGGAATCTTCTTGTCGATCTCGCGAGTGACCTTACCGCGGTAGTTCATCGTCGCGCGAAGGTGAACAGTATCCGCAGCGGCTGCGATATCATCTGCGGCGTCATCAGCGACGCGTACTCGCACCTGGGTGGTGTTCCTTTGTGGTTCAAGAAGGATTTCCGAGGCATCAGTCAAGCGAGCGACACGCCTACCTTGGGTGGTGGGCGTGGGAGCTTCTTCGGGTGCGGGTGAGGCGCTGGCTTCAGGAGTGGCAGTCACCGAGGCTTCAGAAGGTTGCGAAACCGTCTGCGTCGTATGTGGTGCCGTTGGGGTTGCGTCAGTGGATGGAGCCGCAGGAGCGGCCTGTGCGGGAAGTACAGCGGTTCCGACTCCAAGCGTGGTGGAGAGCAGTGTTGCAATGAAAATGCGCCGGAGGGTGCGCTGGCGCATCGAAGGATATACACGGTGCATGAGAAGTAAACCCATCTGTCGTGAAAAGCTCAGGTGCGAATTGGGGGCGCACCTTTGCGTAGGCTGGATGGACAGTTGCGAGTTTACCGAGCGAGCGGAGAATTTGTTGCTTCGACAACCCGAATTTATTGGATTCAAAAATGTTTTGAAAGCTTGAAAACACAGGGGAAAAACAGGAGTCGGTTTCCCGGATAAAAACGCATACCTCGCTATCCAATCGGTCCACCAGTAGCGTCCTACATAGTGGAGTAGGTTATTCGAGCGCTCAATCCTTCCGCAGGCGGCGCGCGTGGACGAGGGAGCCAACGCAGTGGGCAGCGAAGCCGAGCATGCCATAGCCCACTCCGTAGATGAGGGCGCTGTCGTTGAAGAACAGGAACATCGGCACCAGGAAACACATGAAAGGCGCGAGCAACCACAGGAGACTGAAGCCCTCCCGCACCCCATCCCAGGCTCCGAAGACCACCGCGAGGAGCGGCAGGATCGCGAGCAGGATCAGGAACACGAGGCTCTTCACGATATCCATCGAGTCCGAGGCGCGCGAGACACCGAACCATACCGCCGGCACCAGCAGGTAGATGCCGAACAGCACAGCGATACGAATCCACGTTGATTTTTTCGCCCACCTCATAACTCAATGATATGCGTGTTCTACGAGAAACAATCCTGTGTGAGACATTGAGTTCGTGAGCCTCGAAAAAGGCACGCGGATGCGATCGTCGCAGCGCGCGGCGATGCGAGAAGGGCCGAGGGCTAGCTGCAGAGGCTACCGAAGAAACCGCGTTTCTTCTTGGCGGCGGCGTACTCCTCTTCGGTATGGTCCTTATCGCACCACTGATCCGGGGGCACTTGTTCCCTCACCGAGTCGATGTGCTTGCCGCAGCCTTTCCAGGTGGTCTTTCCGCACACTTCACAGGTAGTGGGTCGACACATGATTGTCTCCTTCGTTGATCGGGCTTCGAATCCGTCAGCAGATCCGCTGCATGGTGTTATGAGGTTTTTCTAGGCGAGTTGATTGCTTTGTCGCATCAGCCTAGCCGGAGGAACAATTGCTCGAGCTCTTCGATCGAGATGCTCCCAGTTTTGACTAGAGATTCTTTCGCTTCGGGTATCGGCGCATCATCGTTTTCGAGGATGGAATCCTCGATCGCGCACTGCGACATGATCGTCGCAACCGCGAGGTAGCTAGCGCGTTTCATCGCGGAATTAACGGCCGCGAATTGAGTCAGCACATCCCGACAGTTCGCATCTCCACTCTCGATGTGGTCAATGAGGCTGTCGAGCTGCCCGCGAGCACGCTTCAAGCGATTAACAACCTGCTTGCGCGTTGTCATGAGCGTCCCTCCCCCGTGACGAGGACGGCCTCGGCCCGATCGCCGAGCCACGCTCGCAGCGTCTGGATGCCGCCCGAGAGCATGGTGACGTTAAAGCCCGCGTGGCGTACGATGCGGTAGCCGATCCAGGAGCGCACGCCCGCCGCGCACATGACAACGAAAGGCTGGTCGCCGACCTTCTCATCGACCCAAGAGCGGACTTCATCGAGGCGGTCGCGAAGCTGGGTATGGGGGATGTTGAGGGAGTTGGGCATATGCCCGGCCGCGTACTCCCCCTCCGTGCGCACGTCGAGGACCGGCATATCCTCGGTGAGGGCGTCCGGGCCGGTGAGGATGAGTTCGCCGGCCAGTACGTTGTGGGCGACCATGCCGGTCTGGTTGACGGGGTCCTTGGCCTGGCCGTAGGGCGGGGCGTAGGCGAGGTCCAGGTCGATGAGGTCCGTCGCTTTCAGGCCGGCCCGCATGGCGGTCGCAATGACGTCGATGCGGCGGTCCACACCGTCGGTGCCCACGGCTTGCGCGCCGAGAATCTGTCCGCCGGTGCCGACGTGCATGAGGATGTGCACGGGCTTGGCGCCGGGGAAATAGCCCGCGTGCTGGTTGGCGTGCGTGTGCACCGTGAAATACTCCGCGCCCGAGGCATCGAGGGCCTGGCGGTTAGCGCCGGTCATGGCGGCGGTGAGGCTCCCAATCCGGACGATCGCGGTGGCCTGGGGGCTCGGGATGGGGCGCGCGGTGGCCTCGCCTTGTTCGGCGTCGGAGATCGCGTCGGCGACGAGGCGTCCCCCGCGGTTCGCGGGTCCGGCCAGGGCGACGGGGCGGTCATGGTCGCGGCCCATCGTGGCGTCGCCGACCGCGTAGATGCCATCCGCGCTGGTGCGCCCATGCTCGTCGACCAGAATGTAGCCGCGCTTGGTCTCGATACCCGCAGCCTCGGCGAAGGCGGTGTCGGGGTGGACTCCAGTTGACAGGACGATGACGTCGGCACTCAGCTCGGTTCCGTCGGAGAGTGTCACGCAGTCTTGATCGTCGCCGTGGGTGACGGACTGGGCGGCAACGCCTGCATGGACGCACACGCCAAGAGCGCGCAGCTCCTGCGTGACCAGCGTGGCCATCTCGACTTCGAGGGGCGGCAGGACGTGCTCGGCATACTCGACGAGGTGGGTCTCGAAGCCTCGCTGTGCGAGGGCTTCGGTGGCCTCGATGCCAATGAACCCGGCCCCCAGGACAACGGCGTGCGTGCCCGAGGCCTCGCGCAGGGCGAGGGCATCGTCGACCGTGCGCAGGGTGTGCACCCGCGGAGAGTCGAGGCCGTCAATCGGGGGCCGGCTGGCGAGGCCGCCCGGGGAGAGGATCAGGTGATCATAGGTGAGCGTGTAGGCCTCGCCCGTCTCCGTGTCGGTGACCTGGACGCTGTGCACCGCCGGGTCGATCGCGGTGACCTCGGAGTTGATGCGCACGTCGAGGTTCAGCGCAGCTTTGAGAGTTTGCGGGGTGTGAAGGAGGAGCTTGGCGGGGTCTTCGATCTCGCCACCGACGTAGTACGGGAGCCCGCAGTTCGCGAAGGACACGTATTTGCTGCGCTCCAGCACGATGATCTCGGCGCCCTCATCGCGTCTGCGCAGGCGCGCCGCCGCGCTCATGCCACCGGCGACCCCTCCGACGACTACTACTCGCATGTACGGCTCACTTTCTGGCTCGGTGGAATGTCTTCTTTGCCTCCTCCAAGAATACCCCGGGGGGTATTGGGAAACAAGATTCCAACGCATACAGCAGACTCCATAGCCTAGGAGAGGCTGCCGCACGCATATAGGCTCGCTAGAGCACGCTCCACAGCAACGTCCCGCTTCTGACTCGAAATTATTGGAGGCACAACGATGGCCGAGTTCATATTTTCCTTAATTCTCTCGGAGACCTCACTGGCTCCACTCTGGTTTTTTGCGATGGATCGCCAAGGTCATTCCTGAACATAAATGGGGGCACCCACGCATTTCGCGTGGGTGCCCCCATTTATCTAGAGCTCGAGCGATTACTGCTTGATAAAGCGGAATTCCTGGGCTTTCGAACCGTTCTCCCCATAGATCTGCAGAGGCGTTCCATCAGCATTTCGCCCGCCTTCTACGTCAAGCACGGGCGCTAGCGCAAGCGCGGACTGGAGGATGATATGGTCATGATAATTACGATTTACACCAATCAGCCATTTTTGCGCGCGCGTACCGTTTGCAGGCTGCTGAGTGATCTTGGTTCCGAAGAGCTTGCTGCCACCATAGACATCCAGAACCTTCCCTGAGCCAACATTCGTCAAGATGACATAGCCCTGAGCATCGCGACTGACACGCCACTTTTGAGCAGGACTACCATTCGCCGAATAGAGCCATACTCGAGCACCAGCATCCTTAGATCCCCACTGGACGTCCACACGCTTTCCGGGAGCGGCGATCGGTTCAATCTCGTAAATCCCATCGTCGACAAAGTTATTCCAATAACGCGCATCATAGTCATTTTGACTCACTGGGTCATCTTCCTTCTCTAACTTCCACTGTTGAGCTGTCGTCCCATTGGGAAGGTAACCATCAATGGCTCGTCCACCTTGAGCAACACCGCCCCTGAGGTCGACGACTAATCCCGTCCCCACATTACGAAACACATAGGCACCACCCGCAACCGAAGTAATCACCCATTTTTGATTCGGGTTGTTCAGATCCGTTGTCCAAACCTGAAGTTGACGGCCCGGAATGGGCGTCCCGCCTGTACTATCCAGGGATTTACCCGACCAAACATTTTCGAGGCGGTAGTAACCATCGCCGTCACGGGAAATCTTCCACATTGCGTTGTCAACATCGTATGGACCTGCCAGCCGGACCTTTACGCCATTGTCTAGCGAATAATCTGCCGAAAGATAGCTAGAATCGCCCACTCCACTCGAAATAAAGTAGTAACCGGGAGCAATATCTGCCTGCCCCTCAGCACTTACCGATGGTTTCGTCGGGATAAACGCAAAGCTTTGAGCGTCTGAGCCATTTGCTGTCCACAGCTGAACATTCGCTCCTGCGGAGCGACGCGCACCTGAAATATCCAAGACGATCGAGGAATCCAGTGCCGAAACGATGGTGATACGTCCTTTATCCCCTGTGATGATCTTCCATTTTTGAGCGCGGCTCCCATTGTTACTCCATTGAGCGACATTCGTTCCAGGCTTTGAAGAGCCCCACTGCGCGTCAAGGACCTTTCCGGAGGCAACGTTGGTGATGGTCGCAAGACCTTCTGAATCGTAAGAAACCCGCCACTTCTGAGCAGCACTCAGGTTGGAATTCCACAACTGCACATTCGCGCCGTCGTTCCGGCTCGCTGCCCAAACATCGAGAACCAGGTCATCAGCAAGCGCAGACTTAATGTAGTACTCACCCGCCGCTACCGCACTGGGCGCCGTCAGCGTCGCGCCAATGGAAGGCGTTGCAGGAGCAGCATCTGCAGGTGCAGTTACACTCCCAACACCTAGGACAGTTGACAGCAGTGTTGCAATAAAAATGCGCCGGAGGGGACGCTGCGGCATCGAAGGATATACACGGTGCATGAGAATCAAACCCATCTATTGGAGGGAAGCTATGGCACAAAACTAGGAATGCGCCTTTGCATAATCTGGATGGACAATTACAAGCTTAGCAATTCATTACTTTAACTGTCACCGATTACCTGAATCGATTAGATTCAAAATGTTGCGAAAGCGTGAAAATCTAGGAAAAATCAGAAGTCGGGATCCCGGATAAAAAATGGAGCCACCTGTCGGACTCGAACCGACGACCGTCCGCTTACAAGGCGGGTGCTCTACCAACTGAGCTAAGGTGGCAACCCACATAGTGTGCCATGACTGAGGCCGCAAAGACGAATTAAAAACCGCAATGTGGCTCACACGCCACTCCACGATCCTTACCACCACCCAGACACAGCACACATAAACTCAGGGGACATCTCAGAAGATACAACAGGGGCGCATGCACGACCATGTCACGCACGCGCCCCTGAAAAGCCCAATCACATGAGAGCGATCAGCAGCATCACTTCGATGCAGATGCCGGACCGGCAGCTTGAAGCTGAGCAGTAATCACGGGATAGAAATCGTTGACACTGGTTGCCTTGACACCCTTGAAATCAACGACGGCTTTATCGTTCACAACGAACTCAGGAGTTCCCAAAGATCCATTTTCGCGACCGTCAATCTTCACCTCAGCCCACGCGTTGGTCGACTTGGTCAGATAGTCATTCACACCGTTTTCGGGGAAGGTGTCAATAACATCTTGCGGAATTCCTACCTGCGCAGCGATTTCTTTAACTTTTGTAGCAGAAGCAGACAGGTCCTGAACAACGGTTCCCTTGCCAGAGTTGTACTGATCATTGAAGTAAGACAGTAAGGCGTTGTGGAACTTCATCCACGTTTGCGCATCGACCTTTTGTGCAGCGACCAGAGCCGCACTGGTTGATGCATACTGATACGCGGCCTTCACCGTATTCACTGGCTGGTACTTGATGTTGTACTTACCAGCAAGGACATCCTGGCTAACCTGCTCACCAAAACCCACATCGTATGCAGCGCACACATGGCAGGAGTAGTCGAAATACTCAGTCAGCGTCGGAATGGATTCGTCGACCTTTCCAATACCGAGGTGGGAAATAACAACGGGCTCACCATTTGAATATGCACCGAGCGCAGCCGATCCGGCCTCGGCGATTTCTGCCTTCTTGCGGTTGGACTGGACGATAACCGCAGCAATTGCCACGATGATGACAACCACAATCAGCGCAACCAAAGAAATGATGATGTTGCGAGTCCGGCGATCTGCACGCGCCTGTTCTTCACGCAGCTGCTGCGCCTTTGCGCGCACATCCTGCGAGCGGGAAGCCTTTGCCATTATTGCGGGCCTTTCTGTTGAACTGCATTCAAGACTAGCGAGCAATGCCCGTTTACGCACCGATACCAACGCCGCCGCGTCACTTTTCATTCCGGGCGCAACAAGAGAACCTTAGAAATTCAGGGCAAGGACAGCTGCAACGCCACCAGAAATGAGCAGACCAAGAAGTACTCGCATCCATGTCTTGGGAACACAGGTCGACACGCATACGCTCACTCCATCACGCAAAGCGGATCCCGTTGGCATCACCCACATTCCCCACAGGGCAAGAGTGGTCAGAACCCAGGTCAAGACGATCCACGAGGGATTCCCCGCAAGCCACGCATCAGACGTGATCGGCGCATGGCCGGTCAATACAAGCGGGAACCACCATGTTCCGGGATCACCGAAGGGGGTCGAGAAGAATCCAAAATCGGGAGACAAACCGAGAGGCTCGTAGAGGCCTCGGGAAAAGAGAATCCACTGTCCCCACGCCAGTGCAGCCCCGGGGGCAAGACCAACCGCAGTAGAGAGAATCCCACCCAGCCCGGTAAAAGGAGCAACACCGAGTGCAGCCCAGGTGTCGCTCGATCGCGCCTCCTGATTGAGGATCCTCCGATTTTCACGCCATTTATAGGCGCTCCCAAGCACTGCGAAGAGCGCGATAATCACGCCCACGCTGATCAACCCAATCAACCCCCTATATAAAGGAATCAGCGCCAGAGCAGAAAGAATGATCAACCCTAAAATATTCGCCGTCTTTACCTGCTGAGGAATATACGCCGGAGCCTGAGTTGCAAATTCAATACTGGGTGGGATCGACGCCTGTCGGAATCCATCCTGAGCGGGTAGATAGCTTGTCCCCGTTGACGAGGCCATGGGATGCGGGTAGTTAAAAAGCGAGGTTTCGTCGATGCTTGGCTGCGCGCCACCCGTGAACTGCGGATACACCTGAGTTTCATCCGGAGATGAGAAGTCATTCGCTAATGCCGCAGTGCGATCCGGATCGAACTCTTCAATGACCGTGGTCTGTAAAGCATCGTCGTCAAAGACCTGAGTTTCCTCGTTAGCGGAGTCATCTGCGACCACTGAGACACCGGGGTTATCCCCTTGACGAACAGGAGCCAAGAGCCGTGCCCAATTGAGGTTTTCCCACGCTTGACTTCCCCCGTAGATCGCAATCTTTTCAAGGGGGAACCCGCCCCAATGCGCAAGATGACGGATGATGTAGTCAGGGTTTGGGCGAAGCTGAGGATCCGGGTGAAGTCCTTGGCGCATGAGTTGAGCGACAGACGAATCGAGGCCGGCGGTGTCAGGATCGCCCTTGAGCACCCGATCCAAGATCGCAGCGGTCACGCCACTTCCATAGGGCGGGCGCCCAGTAAGTGCCGCGAGCAGGGTAGCCGTCCACGCCCACCAATCTGTCGTTGCCGAGGCCGAGGCCCCCTTGAGCAATTCGGGTGCGGTATATCCCGCGGTTCCCGATACCAGACCGGTTTGAGTCAGGCGCGCCTCGTCCTGTCCCATGGCGATACCGAAATCGATGAGAACCGGCCCTTGCGGGGAACAAATGACATTCGAGGCCTTCACATCGCGGTGGACAATCCGACGAGCATGAACATCTTGAAGGGTTTGGGCAAGCGCCCCGCCGATGGCGGCAACCCCTCCAACATTGATCGCACCGCGGGAAAGTAATTCAGAAAGCGTCGGACCCGGAATGTACTCGCTGACAACGAAGGGTTGAGTTGCATCGATCTCGATGTCCAGGATGTGGGATACTCCCCCACCGCGAATGGAATTCACCGTTCGAGCTTCTCGAAGGAGGCGCTCGCGATAGTCATCGTCGGCGGCAAGCGCGGGGTGAAGGATCTTGAGGGCTACGCGGTCCCCGGCCTCGTCGCAGGCAAGCCACACGGTAGCAGCGCCCCCCGCACCAAGTCGTTTGAGGAGGCGATACCCGCCGATGATCTCTTGCTCACGCACCCCCCAAGGGTATCGAATGCCCAGCTCATTTCGAATCTCTTCTATGCACTTCGTTTTAAATTGAGCTGGATTTTTCGCAAATCCTGGTGCTATCGTGAGCAAGTACGCACTTCACACAGGTGGTGAAGGACGTGCGGCGACAGTGAAGACGCTGTCGTCTGGTCTCTACTAAGGATCGTCCGGCACGTACCGCCGGTGGAGGTTCAATATGGCAACTGTAACTTTCGATAAGGCAACCCGAATCTACCCCGGGTCAGATAAGCCCGCTGTCGACCAGCTCGATCTTGAGATTCAGGATGGTGAATTCCTGGTTCTCGTCGGTCCCTCCGGTTGTGGCAAGTCCACCTCGCTGCGCATGCTCGCAGGTCTTGAGGATGTGAACTCTGGTCGCATCTTCATTGGCGATAAGGACGTCACCGACGTACAGCCGAAGAACCGCGACATCGCAATGGTCTTCCAGAACTACGCCCTCTACCCGCATATGACCGTGCGCGAGAACATGGGCTTCGCGCTCAAGATCGCAGGCACCCCCAAGGATGAAATCAACAAGCGCGTTGAAGAGGCCGCACGCATCCTTGACCTGGAGCCCTACTTGGACCGCAAGCCCAAGGCTCTCTCCGGTGGTCAGCGTCAGCGTGTTGCCATGGGCCGCGCAATCGTTCGTAAGCCTCAGGTCTTCCTCATGGATGAGCCTCTGTCCAACTTGGACGCCAAGCTCCGTGTCCAGACCCGTACCCAGATCGCCTCGCTGCAGCGCGAACTCGGCGTCACCACGGTCTACGTGACCCACGACCAGACCGAGGCTCTGACGATGGGCGACCGCATCGCGGTTCTCGCAGGCGGTCTCCTCCAGCAGGTCGGCACCCCGCAGGAAATGTACGAACGCCCCGCCAACGAATTCGTCGCAGGCTTCATCGGCTCCCCCGCCATGAACCTCGGCAAGTTCAAGGTTGAAGGCAATGTCGCAAAGCTCGGCACCGCAGAGGTTCCGCTCTCACAGGCAACGCTGGATGCCATGGTTCCCGAAGACGAAGGCAAGATCACGATCGGCTTCCGTCCCGAGGGCCTCGAGGTCGTTTCTGCAGAAACCGAAAACACCATTCCGATCGAAGTTGAGTTCGTTGAGGAACTGGGTTCGGATGCCTACATCTACGGCCACCTGGCAGGTGCAGATTCCGGCCACGGTCTGGGTTCTGGCAGCGAAGGCAAGGGCGAGCAGCTTATCGTCCGCGTTCCTCCGCGCACCGCTCCCAAGCCTGGCGGCGTGATCCACACCCGCATCAAGGAAGGACAGCAGCACAACTTCTCTGCGTCCACCGGCGAGCGCCTGCCCGAGTGACCTACTCGGCGTCTAGACGCTACTAAGGGCTAAACCACGGGGCCCGCAACCATGCACGGTTGCGGGCCCCGTGCCACTTTGCTCAATGAATGCGAGAATAGAGATATGCCCATTCCCTCAACGCTTGAGATCACAGCAGCGACGGTTGACCCCGCGCTGTTGGATTTACCTTGGGATATCCCCCTTGAAGAGTGGCCAACAGAGATCCTCGCCGCTCTTCCTCGCGGCATCTCTCGCCACGTCGTCCGTTTCGTCAACCTATCCGACAGGGTCATCGCGGTCAAGGAAATCGGTGAAAGCGTCGCATACCGCGAATATGAGCTCCTTCGTGACCTCTCGCGCCTTGGAGCTCCTTCCGTCCTCCCCACCGCGGTCATCACCGGGCGACGCGATGCCTTTGGCGAAGAACTTGCAGCCGTACTGGTCACCGAACACCTTCAGTTCTCTTTGCCCTACCGCGCAGTTTTCAGCCAACACATGACACCCGAAACCGCAGGGCGCTTGATCGACGCCCTCGCAGTTCTCCTGGTTCGTCTTCATCTCCTGGGCTTCTACTGGGGCGATGTTTCTCTTTCAAACACGCTTTTCCGTCGCGACGCCGGGGCCTTCTCCGCTTACCTCGTTGACGCAGAAACCGGTGAAATCCATCTTTCTCTTACCGAAGGCCAGCGCCTCTACGACGTTGATCTGGCACGAACAAATATCATCGGCGAGTTGATGGACCTTCAAGCAGGATCTTTCTTCCCCGGCGATGAAGATCCCATCGAGGTCGGCGACCGGATTCGCTCGCGCTACTTGGAGCTGTGGAACGAACTCACCGGACCCGAAGTTATTGAATCCAACCAGAAGTGGAGAGTCGCCCAGCGCATCCGCCGCCTCAATGATCTTGGCTTCGAAGTCGGTGAACTCCAGATGTCCTCCGACCTTGATGGAACGCACCTGACCATCACTCCAAAGGTCGTTGACGCAGGCCACCATCACCGCAAGCTCATGCGACTGACGGGCATGGATGTTGGCGAGAATCAGGCACAGCGAATGCTTAATGACATCGAGACCTATCGTGCGATGACGGGTAAAACCCGAATGCCTCTCGAAATCGTTGCTCATGAATGGATGAACGAAGTTTTCGAACCTGTCATCACCGCTGTTCCCGCTGAGCTTGCAGCCAAGCTAGAACCTGCCCAGATTTTCCACGAATTCCTCGAGCACCGCTGGTATTTGGCCGAAGAAGCCGGGCGCGATATCCCCCAAGATGAGGCGATCGACTCCTACGTCAAGAGCATTCTTCCGACCAAGCGTGACGAAGCGATGCTGCTGGATCCGGCGCTGATGACCCAACCTGACGAAGGCGCGGCCTCGGAGATGGAAACGCTCACTGAGGAAGAGGGTTTCAGCCGCCAAGAAGAGCGCGCGGGAATCGACGGAATGCACGGGAAAGCCGATGAAACGGAAACCCCCACGGACCGCCCGAAGATGCAATTCGTGCCCGGAGTCGGGCTGATCCCCGTCGATGACTATTTCTAGAATTGCCCAGCGAAAGAGAAATAATGACTGAATTCCCAAAGATTTTCGCCCACCGCGGGGCACCCACGCTCGCGCCCGAAAACACGATCGCTTCCTTCGCGAAGGCCTCGGAAATTGGGGCCCGCTGGTGTGAGTGCGATGTGGGTGTTATGGCGGATGGGACGCTGCTCATCATCCATGACGACACTGTTGACCGCACGACAAATTCCTCGGGTTCCTGGGATTCGTGGGGATACGGTGAGCTGCGCAGGCTCGACGCAGGCGCATGGTTCTCGCCGACCTACCGCTTCGAGCGCATCCCCGAGCTGGCCGATGTTGTCTCCTTTGCCAACTCAACCCAGACCGGCTTCAATTTCGAGCTCAAGCCTCGAGCAGCAGGCCGGCGCCGCGATACTCTCATCGAGAATGTCGAAGTAGCCCTGCGCTCTTTTGCTAACAAGGACAAGATCCTTATTTCTTCATTCGACCACGACCTGCTTCGCGCGGTGCGCGAGGCTATGCCCGAAGTTTCGCTCGCCTGGCTGTGCACCCCAGCGGAAGTGCGCGCAGGAAGCTGGCGCGAGGCCTCGCAAATTGAGTGCACTGCGATCCACCCCTGCGGGCAAGACCTGACCGAGGCCGAGGTCCATGAGATGCTCGATGCTGGCTTCGACGTCAACGTCTGGACCGTGAATACCCTCGAGGATGCGCGGAAAGCTGCGCAATGGGGCGTTACGGGGATCTTCACCGACCGCGTGCAAGACTTCCCCGCCGAGGCCTTGGCGCGGGCCTAGGAGTGTTGAATCACCCACGCCCACATTGCGATTGCTGCGGCGTGGCCGACATTCATTGAACGCGTTGAGCCGCGCTGCGTAATGTGAAGAATTTCGCTGCATTCCCGGCGCATTTCTTCGCTCAAACCGCTTGATTCTTCACCGAAGACCAGGCACGCCCGTTTGGGAAGAGCATGCCCTTCAAGGGGGATAGAGCCGGGAACATTGTCGATTCCAACCGGGGTGATTCCTCGTTCATGCAGTGAGGAAATAAATTCACCGACCTCGGGATGGTGAATGACCTCCAAGTAGCGGTCGGTCACCATGGCACCGCGCCGGTTCCACCGACGCCGACCGACGATGTGGACGCGGCTTACTCCCAGAGCATTCGCGCTGCGAACGATTGAGCCGATATTGAAGTCGTGACCGAGGTTTTCGATGGCGATTTCAAAAGGAAGAGCATGGTCGGCGATGTCAGCGATGATTGCTTCCATCTTCCAATAACGGTAGCGGTCCTCAACATTGCGTCGATCCCCCTCAGCCAAGAGCTGCGAATCATAGACATCACCGCTCGGCCAGTTTTCTGGTCCTCCCGGCCAGGGCCCAACGCCAACTTCTGGCTGAGAGTTTTCTTCCATGGTCGCCTTCTTCCTACCGAACGAGCTCGCAAACAGATAGATTAGAGGCATGACGAATTCTCTTTCCACTGCACTGTCGGATATGCCCCCAATTAGCGCCTGGCTTTCGGATATGGATGGCGTTCTGGTTAAGGAAAACCGCGCCCTTCCCGGAGCCCAGGATTTCATCTCCGCTTTGGAAGAGAATGGCATTCCATTCCTGGTCCTGACGAATAACTCGATCTTCACAAACCGCGACCTATCTGCGCGCTTGGCGAATTCGGGCCTAAACGTTCCAGAAGAGCACATCTGGACGTCGGCGAATGCGACCGCAGCGTTCCTATCCCAGCAGTCCCCCAATTCTTCCGCCTACGTGATTGGCGAAGCTGGTCTGACGACGGCGATCCACTCGGCCGGATACATCATGACCGATCAGGATCCTGAATTCGTGGTCCTCGGCGAAACCCGCGTCTATGACTTCTACGCTCTGACGACTGCAATCCGATTGATCGAGCGCGGTGCGAAGTTCATCGCGACGAACCCGGATGTTTCTGGTCCTTCAGATGAGGGCACTCTTCCGGCAGCGGGATCAGTTGCCGCGATGATCCAAGCCGCGACCGGCAAGGCCCCCTACTTCGTCGGAAAGCCGAATCCTGTGATGATTCGTGCGGGCCTGAACAAGATCGGTGTTCACTCTGAGAATGCCGCAATGGTCGGGGATCGCATGGATACGGATGTGCGCGCGGGCGTTGAGGCAGGCATGAGGACCTTCCTCGTTCTTTCTGGTTCGACCAGTGCCGAGCAGGTTTCTAATTTCCCCTTCCGCCCCTATCGGATTTACAACGGCATCGGCGATCTGATCCGCTACGTCAATCCTTCGTCCAACTGATAGTGCTGATATGACGACACACGACCCGCATCTTCTGACCCTCCGCGGCCTTGCCGCTCCTCTTCTTGAGTCGCCCAATTCTTTGGTTCGTCTCAACGAGCTCACTTTGAGTGCTCAGGGGGCGGCCGTTTGCGGGCATATCCTTATCGATCTTTTGGAAGAACATGGCCTTGCCATTGGGGATTATGACTTGGTGATTGCCCCTGAAGGCGATGCGGCTCTTGCAGCGGCGATGATTCACGCTGCAGGAGGTCGAGGGCTCGACCTCGACGCCGTTCTTTTCCTGCCCGCCCAAGGCCCGGCCTCGGCAATCAACAGCGCAGAGGGGGAACGCCGCTTCTCGGGTTCCCCACTCGCGGGGCGCACAGCGGTTCTTTTAGCGAATTCTGCTCTGGCTGATGGGGAAGAGATCCTTGCCGCCGCATCGGAGTGCGGGGCACAAATCGTGGGTTGTGCTTCGCTTCTCCCGGACGAGGCCGCGCGCGCTTTCGCCGATTCTGCGGGCATTGCGTATTGCTCGCCGGCGCTTGGTGACTAATCATCAAATGGTCATCATCACGTGATGTATGACATATAATTATGCGTACTATTTCCGCAAAGACAACGAGGTCTGCCCAATGGTACGTCGTACGCGCACTACCGCCGCCGTTTCGATTAACCCGCGCTCCGCGCAAAATATGTCGACTCGACCGGCCGATTTTACGAAGAACAAGACGCAGCTTAGCCCCTTCAAGGTGTTCGGCGCTGTCGGCGCATTGGCCTCGATTGTCACCTGTTTACTCATTCAGCTTCCCGGTTTGGACGCCTCGGGAACGCGAATGTTCGGAATCTTCTTGGCAGCAATCCTCCTGTGGGTGACCGAAGCTGTTCCCCTCGCCGGCACTGCTGTGCTGGTGATTTTCCTTGAGGTTCTCTTCATTTCGGACCACGCTCTTCTCTCGATCCCCGAAAAAGCGCCCGCCTACACGAAGTTCTTTGGTGCGCTAGCAAACCCCGTAATCATCCTCTTCTTGGGCGGTTTTATGGTGGCCGACGGGGCTGCGAAGTACAAGGTCGATCGCGCGCTCTCCGCGGTGCTGTTGAAACCATTCATTGGGAAGCCTCGCCTGACCGTCATGGGCGTCATGCTCATCACCGCAATCATGAGCATGTTCATGTCGAACACGGCGACGACCGCGACGATGTTTGCCGTCATGATGCCCGTCATCATGGCACTCCCCGAGGGCAAAGCACGCACGGGTATCGCCTTATCGATCCCGGTTGCTGCGAACGTCGGCGGCATGGGCACCCCCGTCGGTACTCCCCCCAATGCCATCGCGTTGGGCGCACTTGAAAACGCGGGCGTCAAGGTCACCTTCTTCCAATGGATGTTGGCGGCAGTCCCGCTTATGCTCGTTCTTCTTGCGCTTTCGTGGGTGTTCATCGCCTGGCGTTACATCCCCTCTGACGCTCAGTTCAACATCGACACCTCGGCGCGTTTTGAGAAGTCAAAGAATGCCATTATTTTCTACGTGGTTGCGGGAGTAACGATTCTCCTGTGGATGACAGAATCCCTCCACCACATCTCCTCCAACGTCGTCGGCTTCCTACCGGTCGTGGTCCTCTTAATGACGAAGGTGATGAGCGGTGATGACCTGCGAGCTTTGGACTGGCCTGTTCTGTGGCTGGTCGCGGGCGGCATTGCGCTCGGATCAGGCGTGGCCGCCACCGGCCTCGACAAGTGGATGCTCGGATCGATTCAGTGGGCCTCGATCCCCGGCGCACTGCTCATCTTGGTCCTCGCGCTGGTCGGCTGGGTGACCTCGAACGTCATCTCCCACTCGGCCTCGGCGAACCTCCTGGTCCCAATGGGTATGGGCCTTGCGACCACGGTTTCCACAAGCGCCGCGGAAATTGCAATTGTCATCGCGCTGGGCTGTTCGCTCGGCATGTGTCTGCCCATCTCCACTCCGCCGAACGCGATCGCCTATTCGACGGGAACCACCCCCACGAAGGAAATGGCCATCGTCGGTATCGTCGTTGGAGTGATCGGAATTATTTTGCTTTCCTTCGTCGCGCCTCTGACCTGGGGTGCGATTGGGGTGATGTAGGTGTCTGTTCCCGAGGCCGACTCCCCTTCCGCGACTGCGCCGGGTCTTGCGCACGGCTGGACGCACGGTCCCTCTTCGCTCGATGCCTCAATTCTGGAGAAAACGAGTGTTCGTAGTGGACATCGGAGCGGCTACCACGTTCATGTTCTGGTTGTCGGTGATAATTCACGCAAACTCGCCGGCCCCCTGACCCGCGATCTCACGCAGTCTTTCCCCAATCTGTGTTTTGACAGGATCGAGAGCGCAGATGATCTCGCGCTTTTCTTCGAAGGATTGGATGAAGAAGACCACGTTCTTCTCGGCGTTGCCACTGGCGAAGTCGAGGATGTCGATGCGCTCATTGATGCAGCCCGAACATCATCACTGATGGCTTCAACTCAGTGGATGCTTGTCACCGATCAAGAACTCCACACGGACCTTGCGGCGTGCACCGAATCCGGGCATTTGGCTGCTGTCGTGCGTTTCCCGTGGACGGTTCCCCTCTTGTCTGGGCAAGCATACTCAACGATGCGCCGTTACCTCGAAGAGTGCGGGTACTGCACATACGAGATCCTTGACCTCATTCAAGAGCCCCCCTCTTTTGCTGTTCAAGGCCCCATTCTCGAGGGATTAGACCTCAACGAGGACCAGGTTGTACACGAGTTACTCGACGGCGTCGAGCGCGTATTGGGGCCGAGGCCTCGAATTCGTCTCCCCCGCGGCACGCACCTTCTCACCCAAGGACACCGGGTCGAGGCTGTTCATCTGGTTCTTGAGGGGACAGTTTCCCTGCACCGCGATTCTCGCCACGGCGAGGTCCTTGCCCACCTAGCAACCTCGGGCCCACTCATTGGTCTGATTTCGCTCGCTCGAGGAGAAAACGCCTTTTTCACAGCACTAACGACAAGCGAAGCGACCGTCGTGCGTCTGACAACCGAGCAGCTTCAGATCGCGTTAACCGAAGATCCCTCAATTTCAACGGTTTTGACGGCTCTGGCGATCCGTTCACTGACACGTCGACTCATGCGCGCCGAGGACCTGCACCTGGAAAATGCGATGCTCGCTGAAGACCTCGAACGGCAAAAAGCAGAATTAGCTGCGACCCTTGAAGATCTTCGCGCAACCCGCGCCGAACTTGTCGAACGCGCGCGTTTTGCCATGCTCGGCGAGCTCAGTGCGGGAATCGCTCACGAACTCAACAATCCCGTGACAGCTCTATTGCGCGCGGCCGGGCACCTGCGCGAGGACGCTGAGGCGGTCATGGCTTCGCGCGCGCCCGAGGCCTGCCGCAGTGCCCTTGATTGCGCGATGGATTCTCCGCCGCTGTCTACTGCACGCGAGAGGGAACTACAAAAAGAACTCCTCCCCATCCTTCACGATCGTAGCGTCATTCGTCAGCTCATCCGCGCTGGTTTAACTGACACCTCCCACGCGCGAGCTCTAGCAAACAACCCAGCTCAACTAGAAGCTTTCCAAGCGGGTGCACGCTTAGGAGGCTCATTGCGGTCAGTGTTGGCCTCGGGAGAACGCATTATTTCCCTCACCCAGTCCCTGAAGGGATACGCGCGCCCCGACGCCGACGATCTCAAGGAAGTTGATGTCCGGCGGGGAATCGATGATGTCTTGCGACTGACCTCTCACCGCGTCCACGGTATTGAGGTCGTGTGTGAATACGAGGATGTCCCTCCCGTCCTCGCTCACCCCGCCAAGCTCCAGCAGGTGTGGACAAATCTCATTGTCAACGCCGCCGAAGCAATTGAGGATGAAGAGGCTGACCTCAAGGCACAAGGGCAAGAAAGCGCAGCCTCGGAAAAGAAACTTCCCGCACGAGGCCACGCGGAAGCACGCATCACCATTACCGTCGCAAATTCCGGCGACGGCGTCGAAGTGTGCGTGTGCGATAACGGACCGGGGATTTCTCCGCAGGTCCTTGAACGCATCATGGAACCGCACTTCACGACGAAGGCTGGTCGCGTGCGTTTCGGTTTGGGAATGGGCATGTCCATTGTTCATTCCATCATCGCTGATCTGGGTGGTCAGCTCACTATTGACTCTCACCCGGGGTCCACAATTATGCGGATCCTGCTTCCACTACATCATGTTCACGAGGAGGAATCATGACCCTGACCATTTTGTCCCTCGAAGACGAGGCCGATGTTCGCCAGGCACTGGAACGTGACCTTGAAGATTTCGAGGGCCGCGTCCGTTTGGAGCTCGCGGAAGATGTTGAAGATGCGTGGAGCGTCATCGAAGAAATTACCGATGACGGGGATGAGCTTGCCCTTGTTCTTTCTGACCACCGTCTTCCGGGCAAGTCCGGTGTCGATTTTTTGGTTGAGCTCACTGCAAATCCGCGCTTTGCCTCCGCACGAACAGTGCTGGTGACCGGTCAGGCCGATCAGGCGGATACGATTCGCGCGCTCAATCAGGCGGGATTGGACTACTACATTGCCAAGCCGTGGGACCCGGAGCTTTTGCGCGAGGTCGTGCGCACTCAGCTGACGGATTACGTCCTCGAAATGGGGATCGATCCCCTGCCCTACATGCCTGTCTTGGACGGCGTGCGGGTCATGGAGTCGATTCGCTAGAACATTCCTCGCACGCTTGCAGTGAAAAAGAAGACCGGCCCTGGACCCTTTCGGGCGGAATCGGTTCTGGTAGCTACAGTCTATACCCCGGGGATTTCCTGAGTCAGGCAAGAAAACCCCGGGAATAGATGAGTATTACCCTCTTCTTCTGATGACGACAGCGGTGCCTGCGCCGAGCGCGATCGCTCCGGCCGCCACGGGGATCCACCACCAGCGAGACAATGGTGATCGCGATGGTGCAGCTGGAGAGTCTGCTGCCAAAGCAATGGGATTAGCCTCTGGCGTTTCTTGCGCGTCATCGCTCGGTGAGGTGGATGCTTCCTCCTTATGCTCACCTGCAGGGCTTGTATCCGCACTCGTTGCGCTTTGTGCGCTTCCGCTCGATCCGAAGACCTGTCCTCCCGTCAAGCGTTCAACGGCGCTGACTCGTCCCAGCGGGCTGGCTGATCGAGAGGGTGCAGCATTGGAAGACGCGACCGTAGAAGTTCCCGGAGCCGGAGGATTCTGCGCTGCGGGTGAGTTCGCGGGAGAATCCACCGGAGCTTGAGAAATCTCGGGGGCAGGCGTCGCAGTCGGCGCTTCAGGCACTGGCTTTGAGGAAGCAGCAGGGGTAGGCACGGTCGGCACTGCGGATGCACTCACCGAAGGCGTAGGAGCCAAAGTCGGCTGCACGGAAGGAAGCGCGGTCGAGGGGCTAGAGGGTTCCGGCTTAGCTGCGGCCTCGTGAATGGAAGCAATCCAACTCACCGGTGCCGCAATTTCCTTGTCTCCGTCGAGGGCGAGGATCTGCAGGCGATAGCGACCTGGGCGCGAGAAGACCCAATTCGCGTGCATGTGAGTCGGCGAATCCGTGTGAATTCGCGAGAGCGCGGGGTTCGCAGAATCGATCATGACCTGTGCTGGACCACCGAAGGTACCCGTTTGGAAGAACGCGACTCGGGAGTCCTTCGGAGATTCAAGTACGCGGACTTCATAATCGATCCCCTTGGGGAATACAGAATAGTCAATCCCTTCCGTGCTCACTCCCGGCCAGACGATGTCGGGGTTCTGGGTTTCAGGCAGCACATAGCTGGATTCACCAATCGCACCGAGGACGTCATAGCTTGGGTCTGTCAGGCTCTGAGGGCGTGTAAAGCGGGCGTTGACACCGACCTTCCAGGTCACTGAATCGATTGAGCGCATGACTGAGGTCTTCTCACCCGTGAGTGAATCGTCCTTGAGCACCAGCGAGTACTTCGTGGGACTAGAAGAATCTGCGCGAAGACGCAGGTCCATGTGTCCGTGCGTGAGCTCAACCGGATTCGTCTTCAGCTCGTCAGCTGCGTGGTCGTTGCTCGTGTCCGGAATATTCGGGGCGGGCGATGCAGATGCAGATGGCTGCGGTGTAGGAATGAGTGGCTGTGTCGTTGGTGTTGGAGTGGGCTCAACCGCGTTTCCACCCGGCCACATCTTCAACTTCAGATCAAGCCCAAATGACGAGGACAACTCCACATCTTCTTGTGCCTTCGTTGTCATCGAGGCTAAGGACTTCGGGTGCGGGCGAACAGTGAACTTCATATACATGGGCTGGCCAATGCAGGCCCCAAGGTCTTGCTGCTGAACATCGATTCCGCCCTTCCCGAGCGTGCCTTCGATGGCGCACCACGGCGAGAAATCGTATTCACTCTCGAAGAACTCGACCTTGTAGGCTGCGCGCAATTCGGGGTCATCGGCTTGGACCTGAACTGTGTATTGGCCTTCGCTTCCTTCTTTACGAACATAGGAGACATGAACCCCAGGACGCGACACTGAAATCTGCGCGGGGTCCCAGACGGGGCTTGGGTCCGGGTTCGATGGCTCAATGATGACCGAGCTTGATCGGGTGACGCGTACTTCCGCTCGATCTCGCTGAGAAAATGCCTGAGGTGTCGAGGCCCAGCGCGCGGCCCCGCTTCCGGCCTCGGGAATGAAGACCGCCTGAATCAGCGCGTCATCATCGCCGAGGAGTTCGCGTACCTGCGCACGCCCATCGACGACGGGTTCTTCGGTCAAGAAATACCCGTTGACGGTGAGCCATAGACGTCCTTGATCCCCCGGATTTCCACTGTTGAAGGTGATCTCGCTGAGGTGCTGATCGCCCGGATGCTCACGCTGCGCATTGGGAGCAAGCGTGAGGGAAGGACGTGCCTGCGCGCCGTCACTGCGCTCGACGGGTGCCGCCGCGAAGGCCTCGTGAATGTCCTTGATGCTTCCAGAAGCAGGATTCGAGCCGCCTACCTGCCAAGTCAGTGACTGGATGGGAGAGGTGTATATAGTCGTGCCATCAATCGAGCGGGCATTAACCCGGAAGCGCGCCTGGTAGCGGCCGGGCTGTGTAAAGGTCGTGAAGAGGTGCGTGTGGCGCGGGTTGTAAACCGAACGATAAGCAACATCATGACTGGAAAGGAAACGAGAGACTGAATCTCCGTGGTCGATAAACATTTCCATCCGGCCGGGGCCATCGACATTGATGAGGTCGAGCGTGTAAGTGCTTCCGTCAAATTCATCAGGAGCCGCCCACTCAACCGAGGAGTCAGCTCCAAGGCCAGCCCAGATTGGAGTGTTATTAGGACCGGGGTTTTGCGGGGCCGCGTTGAGCACCGAGTGCTCGGGACCCAAGAAAGCAAGATCGGGGCGCTTCTCGGGGACTTCTAGTTGATACTTCGCATCCTGTGCACCGCTTCCCGCCCACGCTTTTGGCAGCCATAGGACAGTCTTCTCAACGGGCATATTGATGGTGTTCATGGTGAAACTACGCGTGTCAGCATGCCAGATGGGAATGGGAGCATCGACGTGTTGTCCCGTGACGACCCATTCGGTATCACGGTCGGGTCCGGCCCATGCCATTTGGGGGGCAAACACGAGGGAAAGGGCGAGGGCCCCCGCAGAAATCAGTCTTTTTGTCCTCATAATGAGAATCATTATCACTCTATAAAAGGGGCGCCGTCAATTTCATGACAATGCCACGCGCCTCCTTCGCCGAGCCTCGCACCCTAAAAGCACGGCGCTTCACATATGCGGAATGCTGCGCATCACCCTCCGCGTGAGCCAACGCGGAGAAACCCGCATGGCGCCCATCGCAAGTTTGTAAACGGGACGCGGCGTAACGAGCACCTGTCCCCGGCGAACCGCATCCAAGGCCTCGGAAACAACTTGCTCAGGGCTCGCCCACAGCCACTGCGGCGCCGCAGACATATCGACTCCTGCGGCCTCGAAGAAGTTCGTATGCACGGGTCCTGGACACACCGCGGTCACCGTCACCCCGCTCCCCCGCAATTCCTCTGAAAGCCCCTCACTAAAAGCCCTGATCCACGCCTTGTGCGCACTGTAGGTCCCTGCACCCGTCTCCGAAGCAACTGAAGAGAGATTGCAAATCGCCCCGTGCCCGCGAGCGCGCATTGCCCGAGCTGCCGCATAGCTCAAAACCATGGGAGCGCGAACCATCACGTCCAGCGCATTCTCCTCAGCCTCAAGGGAGTTATCGACAAAGGCCTTCCCCAATGCGAACCCCGCATTATTGACCAGCAAACCGATGGGCGCTTCATCTTGGCGAAGACGCGCGGCTACGCGTTCAACATCTTCTGCGACACTAAGATCCGCAACGAGTACCTCTACGGCTACACCCGCGATCTGGCGGAGTTGCTCAGCCAACTCCTCAAGTTTGCCCTTACGCCGCGCGACCACAACCACATCGTGGTGCGCCGCTGCCAGTTGCCAACAAAATTCCTCGCCGATACCAGAGGTTGCCCCGGTCACAAGTGCTGTACCCATGGCGATTATTTTAGGTCCTGCCGCGTATGCTGGGGTGCCATGAGGCTTGCAACATGGAACGTTAACTCAATTCGTACCCGCGTCGAACGCGTCATCGCTTTCCTTGAGCGCGCCGATATCGACGTCTTGGCAATGCAAGAAATTAAGTGCAAGCCCGAGCAGTTCCCCATTGAAGCCTTTCACGAGGCCGGCTATGAAGTCCGTATGCACGGCCTCAACCAGTGGAACGGTGTTGCCGTCGCTTCCCGCCTCCCAATCGTTTCAACCGAGGTCAACTTCCCCGGCCAGCCCGGCTTTGGTGATCCTGAGGTCGTTGAGGCTCGCGCACTGGGTGTCACCGTCCTCGATGGAGACCAGGAAGTTACAACCTGGAGCCTGTACGTGCCCAACGGTCGCGAGCTTGATCATCCGCATTACACCTACAAACTGCGATGGCTTCGCGCTCTTCTTGAGGTCGGAGATACCTGGCTTGAGCAGGACCGCCAGATCGCGCTTGTTGGGGACTGGAATATTGCACCCTACGACCACGATGTCTGGGATATCAAGGCGTTTGAGGGACAAACCCACGTCTCACAGCCCGAACGCGAGGTGTTCTTTGCCTTTGCGCAGCACGGATGGGATGAAGTCACCCGCGAGCGCGTCTCCCAATACACCTACTGGGATTACCAAAAGCTCCGTTTCCCGAAGAACGAGGGAATGCGCATCGACTTCATCTACGCCTCGCCGCAATTAGCCGCGCGCGTGGTCTCCGCTTCGATCGATCGCGATGAACGCAAGGGAAAGGGCGCCTCCGATCACGTTCCCGTGATCATTGACCTCGCATAGCGTGCAAGATTTCCTCGTTCAGGGCTCTCCAATTGTCGTGATGCCACGGACCAAAAGGCTCTGCGCCTAAGAAAACCGCGCGTTCACCTGAAAGAGGATCAACCCACAGGAAAGATCCCGACTGCCCAAAGTGACCGAAAGTCTTTCCCGAGGAAGAGGGTGCAGTCCAATGCGCCTGCTTTTCGCCCTTAATTTCCGCACCGATTCCCCAAGGACAGGGACGGAAATTTCCGTATCCGGGAACGATCCCATCCAAATGGGGGAAATGAACACTGGTTGCCAGGTCAAGAAGTTCAGCACTGATCAGCGTCGGGTGAGAAAGTTCGCGCGCAAAAAGCATGAGGTCTTCTGCGTGAGCGTAGCCCGAATAGGCCGGAGAGCCCTCAACTGTGAGGCTTGTCAGCCCCAGTGGCTCAGCAATCGTTTCTTCGATCCATCGACCAATCTCTGTTCCCGTGGCTTCTTCAAGCATGTCTGCGGCCGCTTCAATTCCCGCATTGGAGTAGATCCTGCGGGTGCCCGGCGGACGCGTAATGGCGCGCTCCCCCATTGCCATTCCCGAGGCGTGGGAAAGCAGGTGCTCAAGCGTCACCCCCGGATAGGGAGCGGGCGCACTCAAAGTAACGAGGCCTCGGGAGATCGCGATCAATGCTGAGTAGGCGGTGAAAAGTTTCGTCACCGAGGCGAGGGGGAAGACTTCGCGTGCGTCCCCTGAAGCGAGGGAAGCCTCCGCATCGTTTTCCGCGAGAATCGAGGCGCGGAAGGGAATAGAGAGCAACTGCGAGGTCATCGACTACTTCGAAGAGCTGGAGTACTCCACGAGGAGCTGCTGGAAGGGTGCAGCCGCTTTGCGCGGAATCATCGATCCTAAGGCAAGAAGTTGCTCAGCGCTGTAGTGGAGCTCGCGAACGGCAAAGGCGAGGTACTTGACGATGAGTTCGCGGCTATCGAAACGCTCGCCGTCCCAACCGCCAAGGATCACCATGCCATACCAGCGCTCAACGAGCCTGCGAGTATCAACGGGATTCTCCGGGTCGCGATCGGGCATCTTCTCTGCGAGTCGTTCAAGCAGTTGCAGCATTGCTTCGACTCGATAGGAGAAGTGATCGTGTGCGGGGTGGCTTTCATTGACCGATTCGACGGTGAACACGCGATCCAAGTCGGTCATGATTTGGTTGTCGCTTGCAGCCGCAAGACGAAGGTGAGCAGCAATCCACTCATTCATCGTGTCGACTTTGGCACCGCGCTCTTCCAGAACAAGCTGGTCAGCTTCGCCCTCGACGCCTTCGCGGGTAACGACATCGACGTCGAAAATTCCGAAAGCATCTTCAAAAGCATGGGTAACGTGAAGAACGAGGGCGTCTTTCGTTGGGAAGTGGTACATCACGGTCGGATGCGAGACGCCGATTTCGTCGGCGAGGTCTCGCAGCGAGAAACCGTAATAGCCGCGAGTTGATAATAGCTGCGCCGCACCACGGATGATTGTTGTCCGGGTGGAACGCCCAACGGAGTAGCTGCCTCGCTTCTTGCGAGTTGCTCCGCTTTGCACACCTTCGTCGTCGCTCACGGCTACCTCCTTCATTCTTCAGTTCTGCTCTGTTACTTGGGATAACTATTAGAGTCTATGCGAAAAAATGGGTGGCGCGAAATTATCGCGCCACCCAAAGGTATTTTCGTGATCAACGACCTATGATCTCGATTTTCAGCTCTTCAAGATCATCGCTGACATCGATGAGGACTTGCTCTCCGTCAGTGAGTTCGCCACTGAGGAGGAGCTTTGCCAAACGGTCACCAATCTCGCGCTGAATGAGACGACGCAAGGGACGAGCACCGTAAGCCGGATCGTATCCGCGCCTAGTCAGCCAGCCACGAGCGCCTTCAGTGACGCTCAGGCTAATGCGGCGATCCTTGAGTCGCTCGGCCATGGAATCAACCAAGAGGTCGACAATTCCAGACAGATCATCGGGGCTGAGCGGGTCGAAAATAACCGTTTCATCCAGACGATTGAGGAACTCGGGCTTGAAGGAGGCGCGCACGGCGTTCATCACGCCCTCACGCTTTTCTTCGTCACTGAGGTCCGGATCGGTGAGGAACATCGATCCCAGGTTCGAGGTCAGGATCAAGATGGTGTTCCTGAAGTCGACAGTGCGTCCCTGGCCGTCGGTGAGACGACCGTCGTCCAAGACCTGCAAGAGAATATTGAAGATCTCGGGGTCAGCCTTTTCAACTTCGTCCAAGAGGACGACGCTGTAGGGGCGACGACGCACGGCCTCGGTCAGTTGACCGCCCTGTTCGTAACCAACGTATCCCGGAGGGGCACCGACGAGGCGCGCAACCGAGTGTTTCTCGGAGTACTCCGACATGTCGATTCGAACCATTGCACGTTCATCGTCGAAGAGGAACTCGGCCAAAGACTTGGCAAGCTCCGTCTTACCGACGCCCGTGGGACCGAGGAAGAGAAAGGATCCGGTCGGCCTGTTCGGATCGGACAGCCCGGCGCGTGAACGACGAACCGCGTCCGAGACCGCGCGAACAGCGTCCTTTTGCCCGATCAAGCGGTGGGCAATGACGTCTTCCATGTGGACGAGCTTCTCACTTTCGGTTTGAAGCAGTTTGCCCACGGGGATTCCGGTCCAGGATTCGACGACCTCTGCGATTTCGGTGGGACCAACCTTTTCGGCGATCATGGGTTCTGCCGAATCGGAGTTCTTCTCCTCGGCTTCAACCTTTTCTTCCTCTTCGCGAATCTGGCGTTCGATCTGGGGAATATCGCCGTTTTGGAGGCGTCCAGCCTCATCGAAACGACCCGCGCGGATTGCAAGTTCAAGCTGGGTGCGCAATTCATCCAATTGCACGCGAAGCTCACCCACTCGGTTGTGGCCAGCCTTTTCGGCTTCCCAACGGCTGGTCAGAGCAGACAGCTCCTCGTTCTTGTTCGCTAGGTCCTCACGCAGCTTCTCGAGGCGCTCTGCCGTGGCCTCGTCCAAGCCATCGGGGTCAGACTCGGTCAGGTAGGACTCTTCCATGCGCAGGCGGTCCACCTGGCGGCGTAGAACGTCGATCTCCTCAGGGGAGGAATCCAGTTCCATGCGCAGGCGCGAGGCGGCCTCGTCGATCAGGTCAATGGCCTTATCGGGAAGCTGACGGCCGGTAATGTAGCGGTCGGACAGCTGTGCGGCTGCAACCAGAGCACCGTCAGAGATGGTGATCTTGTGGTGCGCTTCGTACTTGGGGGCAATACCACGCAAGATTGCGACGGTGTCCTCGACCGACGGCTCACCAACGAAAACCTGCTGGAAACGACGCTCAAGCGCGGGGTCCTTTTCGATGTTCTCGCGGTACTCATCCAGAGTGGTTGCGCCGACCATGCGGAGCTCGCCGCGGGCAAGCATGGGCTTGAGCATATTGCCCGCGTCCATTGCCCCTTCAGAGCCGCCACCGGCACCGACGACCGTGTGAAGCTCATCGATGAAGGTGATGATTTCACCATCGGAGCGTTCGATCTCATTGAGAACAGCCTTGAGGCGTTCCTCGAATTCACCGCGGTACTTCGCACCCGCAACCATCCCGGTCAGGTCAAGAGCGATAAGCTTCTTGTTCTTCAGGGATTCGGGCACGTCGCCCGCGACGATTCGCTGGGCCAAGCCTTCCACGACTGCGGTCTTACCAACGCCAGGTTCACCGATGAGAACAGGATTGTTCTTGGTACGACGCGAGAGCACTTGGATCACGCGGCGAATCTCGCTATCACGGCCAATCACCGGGTCCAGCTTGCCTTGGCGTGCGACCTCAGTGAGGTCGCGACCGTACTTCTTCAGGGCCTCGAAGGAGCCTTCGGGGTCAGCACTGGTAATTGGATCGGGGCGAAGCTCATCAAGAGCCTTCTGCAAGCGTTCTGCGGTTGCGCCGTTTTCGCGCAGGATTTCGCCGGCACTATCGTCATTTGCTGCCAGCGCAATAAGCAGGTGTTCGGTGGAGACATAGGCGTCTCCCTTAGCTTCTGCGCGCTTGCGGGCGTCGTTAATCACTTGGATCAGGCCGCGCGAAGTCTGCGGTTGGGCAACACTCGAACCGCTGGTTGAGGGCAGTGCCACCAGCGCATTGCGCGTACGGGCTCCGATTTGCTGCGGGTTTGCGCCAATTGCTTGAAGCAGGGAGTAGGCAATACCCTCGCCCTGTTCAAGAAGTGCTTCCAAGAGATGCAGGGAATCCACCTGCGGGTTCCCAGCGGCCTGTGCCGACTGGACCGCGCTGCTCACTGCCTCTTGGGCTTTGCTTGTAAATTGTTCAGTCATCATTCCTCCTGCCGCTCGTAATGGGCGGCTTTATTCGTTCTGACTAACACAACGTCAACAAACTTGAGTCTATTCCACTCAACTTTATTTTTCTGCACGAATCAGCATTCGAAGGCACATTTCACAAAAAGAAAAGAACGCTGAGTCTGACGCATAACACACCAGCTCAGCGTTCCCCATATGAGAGCAGTTTTAGCGCGAACGACGCAGGTAGATTCCCAGACCTATCACGCTCAAACCCAGCATTCCAACGACACTTGACCACGTCATCGCGTCGGGAGCCTTCGACAGGGCCGCAGACTCACTAAAGCCAGTCATTCCAACCATTTTCACGCCGTCGGGAGAACAACTCAGAGTGTATTCACCGGGGGTAAGCCCGGAGACAGTCCACTGATTAAGAGTGACCTGCATCGGATGTTCGCTGCCATCAGCGCCCCGCAAGCTACATGTCTGTGCACTCCCAGCGGTGATCTGCACGACGTAGCCGCCACTGGAATCAACCGTCACGCTTTGGCTATTGGACACCTCGCGAAGGCTCGACTGCATCGCCGAGAAATCGGTTCCAGAAAAGGCAATAGCAAAGAAGAGCACAGGGGCACATACAACGGACATGACAATACCGAGGAAAATGACCCAACCTCCACGCTTACGCGCGCGTGGCACTGCTGCGACCAAAGAGGGATCAACAGGCGCCTGCGCGGGTGGTGCGTAGCCCAGCGGCCCACCTGACGTACGCAAACAGATTCTTCCCGATTCTCCTTCACGAGGCAGTCGCCGGCTAGGACCGTCACTTTCCCGTGCAGCAGGCGCTGCAGCGTCGTCGGAAGAAGAAGACGAGGCCTCGGCAGAGGGATCGAAGCGAGCAAAGCGCGGGGTACGCGTGGGGGCAACGACCTCGCCATACTGCTCCCAGGGAACCGAAGAAGGAGAGGAAGGGGCTGCACTCTCCTGCGATTCATCCTGCCACTGCGGCGAGCGCGCACCGAAACGCGGCTGATCCTCAGCGGCCATCGCGGTCCAATCGCGAGATCGTCGCACCCAGGCGTTCCCGACGAAGCTCATCCACGCCCGGAATTTCAAGGGGCTCAAGCTCGTGTCCACAAGCGCGTTCAAGGAGCAAATCAGCCAACTGCGGATTGCGGGCAAGAACTGGCCCGTGCAGGTAGGTGGCGATAATCGACCCCTGGACAGCACCGTCGATTGCTCGAGAGCGTTCAGCTTCGCCCTCGCCGCCTTGACGATCAGCGGGCAAGATCGAATTGCCGTTACCGAAAAGAACCCTGCCCAAGGGACGTGCCAGCGGCCCCAGGCGACTGCCACCACCGTGGTTCTCAAAACCTGTCAAGGGCTCGGTCAGCCCCTCAATTTCGGGTTGAACAACAAGTTCACCAATGGAGCGCTTACCCTGCGGCAAGGTCGTGAGGTCCAAGAGTCCCAGGCCAGAAACCTTGCGATTACGCGCATCCGTGTACCAGTGACCAAGGATCTGCAGGGAGGCACAGATTGCGAGGAGAGGGCGACCGGCCTCGACCGCACGCTTCAGGCCAGAATCGGCGGTGAAGGTCTCAACTGCTAGCTCCTGAGCGGCGTCCTCTCCCCCACCGAGGGTGTAGATATCGAGGTCATCGGGGATTGCATCGCCCACGCCGACGTACTCGATCCGGGCCTCGATTCCGCGGCGGCGCGCACGCTCCGCCAAGACCAGAGCATTGCCACCGTCAGCGTAAGTCCCCAAGACCTCGGGAAGAAGAACACCAATTCTCAACGCGCTCATTCTGCTTCCTCCGCTTCACGATGAGAGTCCAAAACCCGCTTGAAGTCGCGCAGAGCCGTGTAGTTCAGCAAGATTTCAACGCGACCAGGGGTACATGCTCGAAGCGCTTCCATGGGTAAGGGGAAGAGTTCACAATGCACACCCGCATATTCCAAGCGCACCGCGAGATCAGCGCCGCGCTCACCGCAGGCGTAAACCTTGCGCGCCGGCGCGCCCAAGACTGAGAAATCGACGTCCCAGAGCCACGAGAGATCCTGACCGTCAGCAACCTGGCCGTTCACGGCAACGATCACCTGATCGACAGCCGGATCGATCATGTACATGGCTTCTTGCCAGCCTGCGGGGTTCTTCGCCAGCATGAGTCGCGCCAGACGCCCGTGAATTTCGTAGGTCGAGTAGCGTCCCGCAACTTCTTCAACCTGTGACATCGCGCGGCACGCTGCCTGCGGGTCTACGCCCATCGCAACCGCTGCAGCCAAGGCCTCGAGAGCATTCGAAAGGTTTGCGCGTCCAGGAAGGGACAAGCGAAGAGGAATGCGCAGCCCGTCCTTTCGGCACGCAACAGCAGCGGGATGAGCAGCATCGGAGAGGTCTTCGTCTTCAAGCCACCACATGGGTTCGGGACGCTGGTATTTCTCCAAGCCTTCTTCACCCGAAACGGAGGTCAAGGGAACCACTCGCCACGAATCATCGGAGTGGATCACGCGTCCACCCCGAGGAAATGCAGTCGAGTCCCCCATCCACGCATGTCCCGCTGCAACCCATTGAACATTGGGGCTATCCCAGGCAGCAGAGGCAATCAGCGGATCGTCACAGTTCGCGATGACAATGCTGTCAGGATGCTCATTAACGGCCTTGCGCAGGCGACGCTCTACCGCTCCAATCTCACCCACGCGATCCAGTTGGTCACGCGAGAGATTCAGTAAGACGATCGCTTGAGGGTTGACGAAGCGACTGACCACCGGCATGTGCATTTCATCGACCTCGAGGGCAGCCAGCGGCGCGTGAGAGCGCATGAGAGCGGTCGTGATTCCCGGCGTCATATTGTCACCGTTGGTATTGGAAGCAACCTCACCGATTGCAAAGAGAGCCGCGCGCAGCAGTCGAGTCGTGGTCGACTTTCCGTTCGTTCCCGAAACGACGGCGCTGCGGCGATGAGCAGCAAGATCGGCGAGCAAATTCGGGGCAAGTTTCAGCGCGACTTTGCCGCCGATCATTCCTCCCGATCCGCGGCCCAGCCTGCGCGATGCCCAGCTGGCGCTTGTCCCAGCAGCAATTGCCACACGCGAACGCAAAGTCAATGAAGTCATGGAAACAACACTACATGCCTCCATGCTTCATAGCTTCTCCACAGCTTGGACATAAACCACACAGATTTGCGGTGGGCACAGTTAATGCCATGCACACGAACGCAGAACTCACCGCTCGCAGCGCAACACGCACCCAGGCCTCGGCTATGAGCACATTCGCAACCTCGGCGATGCGCAAGGCCACCCAGGCTATCCGCGCTAATGCGCGAGTCCTGCGGTACCTGGCCTCGTCGCTTTCTTCCACCGCTGTGGACTACACGCTGCTCCTAGTCCTTAACGCGACGATCGGCGGCGTCTTCTTGCCGGTCACCCTGGCACGCGTCTCCTCGTGCACGATGAATTACACAATGAACCGCAAGGTTTTCAATGCACGCGGCGGAGTTGTGGCAACCGCGATCCGTTACGCGATCATGGCAGCGAGCGTGATGACCATGTCCTACCTGATGATTCAGGCTTTGGTCTCCGCCGGAATGGCACTGTGGATGGCCTCACTGACTGCAAGCAGCTCCTTGTTCATCGTGAACTACCTGGGGCAGAACTTCTTCGTCTTTGGCACCTTGGCTGATTTCCGCGTGTTCATTACCGAGGCCGCCGCTTCCGTGAGCCTTTTCGCTTCCCTGGCAGCAACTGCTTGTGCGTCTGCGATCCGCGGAATTGTTGCTCGCCTGCGCGGACGCGAGCTGGTTTTAGCTGCCTAACTCTCATAACGAAAAACGGGGAGGTATCGCAAGATACCTCCCCTTACTCGTCGCCTCGAGGACCATCACCCGAGGGACGAGCTATCGTGAAACTACAACGGTTCCTTCGATGACCCGAACTCCTTCGGGTGACGCTTCAATGAGCGCACGGACTCGCTGGTTACCAGCGGGCCTCCACGCGACCAGACCGTGATTCCTGACGGGCACCATGCCACGCCGAGTCTCCTCGCTGCGCCGCGCATGCGCACGGCGCATGGGGCGAATCTGACCATCCGGGCTTGCAACGAATACCCGGTCAAAGACGGGTTCGAATTCTTCGACCCGCTCAGCCAAGGCATCGCGCTGTTCTCTCAGGCGATCAACTTCGTCTTCCAGCTCCATGATTCGCTGGATCCCAGCCAAGTTGATTCCCTCTTCCTGGCTGAGGCGTTGAATCTCCTTCAAACGCTCGACATCGCGTCGCGTGTAGCGTCGTCCGCGCCCCTTCGTACGCAGGGGCGTGACAAGACCGATTCGGTCGTATTGACGCAAGGTCTGCGGGTGCATCCCCGCAAGCTGTGCTGCAACGGAAATCACGAAGGTCACTTCATCTTGATGTCCCATTACGCACTCACCTTCTTCACAAGTTCTGCACGAGGATCACTCTGATCAAGCGAGTCCGCTAGCGCCTTGATCGAATCCAGCTGCTCAGGGGTGAGGTCCTTGGGGACCACCACACTGATAGTTGCCAAGAGGTCACCTGTGTCCTTCTTCGTGGCCACGCCGCGTCCCTTCAGACGCAGGGTGCGACCAGAATCAGAACCGGCAGGCACCTTGACGGTGACGGTCGAACCATCGATCAAGGGAACTTCAACCTTGGCGCCCAGCGTGGCCTCGGCAAAGGTCACGGGAAGGGTCATCCGAAGGTCGTTTCCCTCGCGACTGTAGACCGGATCTTCCTCGACGTGGATCGTGACGATCAGGTCGCCAGTTGCTCCGCCGTTAAGCGAGGCCTTGCCCTTGCCGCGCAGTCGCACGCTCTGGCCGTCCTTGATTCCCTTGGGAACCTTGACGGTCATAGGCTTACCGGAGACTGCCAACTTGATGTTGACTCCGCTCAAGCTCTGCTTAAGCGTGATGCGCGTCGAGGCGTGCAAGTCTTCGCCCTTTTGAGGGGCTTGCTGGTAGGGCGAACCGTGTGCTCCGCCGAAGTCACCGAATTGAGAAGCACCAGCGAAGGGGGAGGATCCCCGCGAAGAGGCGCCACCGAAACCGCCGAAAGCATCCAAGATGTCGTCGAGGTTGATACCTGCGCTGCCGTTGGTGGCAAAACGAACGTTTCCGCCGTTTCCGCCGCCGAAAGCTCCGAAGATATCTTCAAAGTTCACGCCGGATGCTCCGGAGCCACCGGCACCGCCGCGGAAACCGCCGGCGCCCATTGCGCGAATCGCATCGTATTGCTGGCGCTGCTCAGGGTTGGACAGGACCGTGTAGGCCTCGCCGATTTCCTTGAAGCGTTCTTCAGCTTCGGGGTTCCCCTTGTTCTGGTCGGGGTGCCAGGTGCGCGCAAGTTTGCGGTAGGCCTTCTTGATTGTGGCCTCATCAGCATCCTTGCTTACGCCAAGAACCTTGTAGAAATCCTTTTGGAGCCAATCTTCTCCACTCACTGCGCGTCACCTCCTTTTTTGACTCTGCAGTTCGTTGAATGTTCCTTATTCAGGGTTGTACACCAGGACTTTCGCCGCGCGGATAATGGTGTCTCCGCGACGATATCCAGATTGCAAGACCTGTCCCAAGACTGGATGGTCCACGTCGGGATTGGGCTGAGCCATGAGCGCCTCGTGGAGCACGGGGTCGAAATCGTCCCCTTCATCTCCGAAACGTTCCAGCTCGAAGCGCGTCCGAAGCGTGTCTTCAAGCTTGTTCGCGATCGAGGCGAAGGGACCGTCACTCAGATCCCCGTGCTTGCGCGCGGCCTCAATATCATCCAAGACACCGATCATCGCTTCGAGCACCTGGTCGCGTCCGGACTGGACGTGGCCGGCGACGGATTCCTTGGAACGGCGAACAAAGTTCGAATATTCCTGGTTCAGGTTGTACAGGTCTGCGTGGGCGCGGGCGAGCTTTTCTTCCGCCTGCGCCACTTGGTCGAGAGCCTTGGACAGTTCACTATCTTCCAGCTGCTCTTCGAAGTCCGACATATCGACCTCGCCCGTTTCCTCGCCCCGATTGCTTGCCGAGGCCGTGGCCGCACCTGCGGCTGCGCCCTCTTGTGCGTGGGGCTGGGCGTCGCCCGGGGTGGCCGGCTGAGAGCCGACCACCGGATCCTGGGCGTCGTCGGAAGTATTCGTGGGCTCGATGCTCACTTGTCGTCCTCATCCACGACTTCGGCGTCGATGACGTCGTCATCGGAGGAAGAGGAGGACTCTTGCGAAGCACCTGCCTCAGCGGCGGCCTGAGCAGCCTGAGCGTTCTGGTAGACCTCCTGGCCGATCTTCATCGCGGACTGGTTGAGCTTCTCAACGGAGCTCTTGACAGCCTCGATGTCGCTGCCCTTGAGGGCTTCCTTCACGGCGTCAAGGTCGCCCTGGACTTCCTGACGGGTCGCTTCGGAGACCTTGTCGGCCTCTTCCTTCAGGGTCTTCTCGATGGTGTAGACCAGCTGCTCTGCGGAGTTACGAATCTCAAGCTCCTCGCGGCGCTTCTTGTCGTCTTCTTCGTGCTGAGCGGCCTCGTTGACCATGCGATCGATCTCTTCCTTGCTCAAGGCGCTACCGCCGGTGATGGTCACCGCGGTTTCCTTGCCGGTTCCGAGATCCTTCGCGGAGACGTGAACGATACCGTTTGCGTCGATGTCGAAGGTCACTTCGATCTGGGGAACGCCGCGCGGTGCGGGAGCGATTCCGGAGAGCTCGAAGTTACCGAGCGACTTGTTGTCAGCGGTGAACTGACGCTCGCCCTGGAAGACCTGGACCAGAACCGAGGTCTGGCCGTCGGCAGCGGTCGAGTAGACGCGCGATGCCTTGGTCGGGATTGCGGTGTTGCGCTCGATGACCTTATCCATGACACCACCCATGGTCTCAATGCCCAGGGACAGAGGAGTCACGTCGATCAGCAGAACGTCCTTACGGTCACCCTGGATGACGCCGGCCTGCAGGGCTGCGCCAACTGCGACGACCTCATCGGGGTTCACTCCCTTGTTGGGCTCGCGGCCACCGGTGAGCTTCTTCACGAGCTCGGCAACGGCAGGCATACGAGTGGAGCCACCGACCAGGACGATGTGGTCGATCTCGCTGACGGAGATTCCGGCGTCCTTGATGACCTTCTCGAAGGGGGTCTTGGTGCGCGCGAGCAGATCCGCGGTCATTTCTTCGAACTTTGCACGGGTGAGGGTCTCATCCAAGTGGACGGGGCCATCTGCAGTCACGGAGAGGTACTGCAGCGAGATGTTCGTGCTCATGGCGCTGGACAGTTCCTTCTTGGCCTGCTCAGCTGCTGCACGCAGACGCTGAAGAGCAACCGGGTCCTTGGACAGATCTGCGCCGTCCTTGGACTTAACCTGCTCGATCAGCCAGTCAACGATGCGCTGATCCCAGTCATCGCCACCGAGGCGGTTATCGCCAGCGGTTGCGCGAACCTGAATGGTGGAGAATCCGTCGTCATCCTTGCCGATTTCCAGCAGGGAGACGTCGAAGGTACCGCCACCGAGGTCGAAGACCAGGATGAGCTCGTCTTCCTTACCCTTTTCGAGGCCGTAGGCCAGTGCCGCAGCGGTCGGCTCGTTGATGATACGCAGGACGTTCAGGCCTGCGATCTGGCCGGCATCCTTGGTTGCCTGTCGCTCTGCGTCGTTGAAGTACGCAGGAACGGTGATGACCGCGTCGGTAACGGACTCGCCAAGGTACTCTTCCGCGTCCCTCTTGAGCTTGGAGAGAATGCGTGCGGAGATTTCCTGAGCGGTGTACTTCTTGTCGTCGATTGTCACGGTCCAGTCAGTGCCCATGTGGCGCTTGACCGAAGAGATGGTGCGATCAACGTTCGTGACCGCCTGACGCTTGGCGATTTCGCCAACCAGGACCTCGCCGGTCTTGGAGAAAGCAACGACCGAGGGGGTCGTACGTGTGCCTTCTGCGTTTGCAATGATTGTGGGTTCTCCGCCTTCGAGCACTGCAATAGCGGAGTTCGTGGTGCCGAGGTCAATACCTACTGCGCGTCCCATAATGAGTTTCCTTTCATCAAAGCGTGGTGGAAATTGTCGCCGAGGCGATACCGCGCTTTGTACGTCTTCTGTTGTGGTGGCCGAGGATATCGACCTCCAGACCACCTTGAGCCTGTTGCACTCAAGTTTAGGGATCAAGTCTCACGCCCGCAAGCGCTACACCCAACCTTGAGTCTGACATACTCAACTTTTTTTGGAGGGTTTTATTCCCTGTTTTCCACAATTACTTTCTAAGAATCGACAATCCCGCCAATTACCATTGAAACTCCGCGGAAAAGTCGGAATTCATTCCGCGGAACTTCTCCATATCGCGACGTTCTTTCTTCGTCGGGCGCCCACTGCCGCGTTCACGCTGGGCGAAGGCGACTCCCAGCCGAGGCCTCGGCTCACTGAGATCCTCGTAGCACAGCTTCGCGAAGGGATAGCCCAGGCGCTTCACAAGAAGCTTGCGAACAATAAGGACGCGGTCGAAACCCTCCACCCGCAGACGGACCTCATCGCACACCCGCACTTTCTGCGCAGCTTTTACCGATTCCCCGTTGAGCTTGACGTGTCCGGCGCGAGCAGCCGCCGTCGCCTGAGAACGCGACTTCACTTGGCGGGTTGCCCACAGCCAAGTGTCAATACGCATGGTCTCACCACTCGCGAGAGCCCCCTGAGGGACCTCACGCGGTTCGTCAGCTGCGCCCACGCCTGGCTTTTCACTCATGGAAGCATCTTAATGCCCACACGCTTCCGACCTTCCTACTCCCCCGCTGCCCGAACAAGTGGCACCACACCACTCAACGCCCACCCTGCCTCGTTTGTGGCAAAGAAAGGATCAAGATGCCAAGATGAAGCGATGGAGTGCGAACATTTAACAAGCGGACAGTGCCATTCGTGTCCGTTAATGCCCACTCCCTACGATCTTCAGCTTGCACAGCGCCAGAGTGCAGTTGAAAAGATTCTTGCTGATATTCCACACGCATCCACCATGCAGTGGCTCCTTCCCGCGGCCTCGTCACCTTCTCACTATCGAACCAAGGCAAAGTTCGCGATCGGCGGCACAGCCAAGCATCCGACTCTGGGCATCACCGGCCCAGCGCCCACGTACGCAGGCGTCGATCTTCCTCACTGCCTCGCTCACACCGACGCCATCGCTCGATGCATTGAGCCTCTCAAGGAATTCATCAGGAGCACCGGTATTGAGCCCTATAACATCGCGAAACGCAGCGGCGAACTCAAACAAATCCTTGTGACTCAGGGCTCCGATGAAGCTTTGATGATCCGCTTCGTCATGCGCTCGAAGCGTGAACTGGCGAAACTGCGTTCACGATTGTCTCTTCTACACTCCCTCATCCCCGCGCTCCAGGTCGTCACGGTCAACATTCTTCCCATTCACGCGGCCCTTGTTGAGGGCGATGAAGAAATCGTCATCACTGAGCAAACGACCCTTCCGATGCTCGTCGGCGATGTTGAACTGCACCTGGGGCCGAGGTCTTTTTCACAAACCAACACGGGCGTGGCCTCGGCACTGTATCGCCAGGTCACGCTGTGGGCTCGCGAAAGTGGCGCAGGCTCACTGTGGGATCTGTACTGCGGAGTGGGTGGTTTCGCCCTGCATGCGGCGCTTGGCGGGGTTGAGCGCGTAAGCGGCGTTGAGATTTCTCCCGAGGCCATCGCCTCGGCCCAGCGCACCGCTGCCGAGGCCGGGGTGAGCGATCGCGTCGCCTTCGTGGCCGGTGACGCTGCACAGTGGGCTTTCAACCAGGGCATTGATGCCACTCCCGAGGCCATCGTCGTTAATCCCCCGCGGCGCGGCATTGGTGGGGCTTTCGCAGAGTGGATTAATGACTCACACTCGCGCTACGTGATCTATTCCTCGTGCAACCCCAAATCGCTTGCGAGCGACTTAAAAAGAATGCCGACTTATGCCCCGCTACAGGCGCGACTCTTCGATATGTTCCCCCACACCGAACACATGGAGTGCGCGGTGTTGCTGGAAAAATTGCCATAGCATGACGGGGCGTCGAGTCTGCAATGATGCAGATGCGGATCACGTGTGCGCGATGCGACCGCGCCTTGTAGAACATTCAATCCAAAGCTAAGCTCTCAGTAAACGATGTGCTTTTGTATCAACAATGAGTACACTGAAAAAATCCTGAATCACGACGTTTTAAACACTCATCAAAAACTGGGGGACATTGAGGAAAAGCCGGAGAGTTCTGGCTACAGGCGCTGGGCTGGCCCTTTTCGCCGCAGGTACGGTAACAATGTTTGCGCCTCGCGGCGCTCAAGCCGATGGCCAGGCCTTCCCTCTGTCGCAGTACGCCTCTTCTACAACGACGACTGTGTTAATACCAACCCTGTGATTACGACCTATCACGGTACCGTCGTAGTAGAGATCCCGATCACCACGCTTCTTGCAGGCCACGAGGCCGAAATCCGCGCTGCAGCTGCGCAGGGGCTCTCCCCCCACGATTCCGGTAGCTCCTACAACTCCGACATCACACTGACCGTGAGTGTCCCTGAGGAAGCCAATTTGGGGACGTCTCGCGCGAAATCTACCTCGTCAATGCTCGCCTACACCTGGTTCTCCCCCAACGCTGAGCGCACACAGGTCACTGCGAACATCCAGTTCAAGGATCTGAGCTGGCAGCAGCTGCTCGATATCTACGATGCAGAGAAGGCCAACCCCGGCCAGCACACGATCAAGGTCCAGGTCCCCTATGCCGTTGGCACAACGGACCCCACGGAAGCGATTCGACTGGCCAGCGAACAGGTTACCGTTACAGGTAAGTTCAATTTCTTCGCTTCATCGACCACTCCCGCTCAGGTCTTTAACTTCGACACGAAGACCCTGGCGCTGGCGGAGTCGCCTACCGATTGCTTCGCGTCCGCACCGACCAGGACAACGCGCTGGGTTGATGAAGAAGACGGCCACGACTTGCAGCCCCCGAAGACCGGACTGAACTTCTTCCAGCCCGCAGGAATTCCGGACTACGAATTCTCCACCTGGGAGCTCTCTTCGGATCGCCTGACCGGTATTTACAAGTACAAGAAGGCTTTCGGCACCCTTCCGGTCAACGGTGACGACCCGGCAATTGACACCGATTTTAAGATCGGCACCGACGAGAACCCCCCAACTCAGAAGGAAGAGATCCACGCCGAGAACAAGGACTCCCTTCTGACCATCGAGAACGTTGTTCACTTGAATGACCTTCGCGGCGGACGCATTGCGGATCTCCTCCAGAAATACGACGAGACGCCCAACGCTTTCGACGATATTGCGCTGAAGAATGCTCACTTGGGCTTCACAACCCAGATCACTCTTCCTGCGCAGCTGAAGTTTTCTGATCCCTCGGACATCTCGGTGACCGGGCTTCCCCAGGGCTTCTCAGCAAAGACTGTGGCAATTAACGGACAGACCGCAACGGTCACCGTTGACTTCGATAATCCCGATCAGATCACGACCATTGAAGCCCTCAAGGATGCGATGGCTGGGCTTCACGGCGAAGCGGTGATCACTATTAAGAAGATTGCCTTCGCTGATTCCGCAACTGCCGATGCGGATTACACGATCGATCACCTCACGCAGGGCGTTATCTCGGTCGATGTCGAGAAACAGCTCGGTGTCATCGTCATCCCCGGGCAGCCTTCACCCGCATGCCCTCCAACTTTCGGCGACTACGACACTGTCGAACCGGCCGAGCCTCGCTCTGTTCTCGGAACGGTATTCGATCCCCCGTCGCCTGCTTGTCCTCCTTCGGACATCCCTTTTAGCGCCGGATGGAGGCAGCCCATGACCGGCCCTTCTGCCGGATGGGATGAAGCTCCGCTCATGGAGCACCCCTTGAAGTACACGACCAGCGAATCGCATCCCTACGTGACGCGACTGTCTTTCAAGCCCGGTCCGACGCCGACACCAACGACGGTCACTCCCTCGGTTCCTCCAACGCCTGCAACGCAGCTCGCCAAGACCGGTGCTATCACCGGCGGAGTGCTGCTGCTCACTGCCGGGACAAGCGCTATTGGTGCCGCGACAATGCGGAAGAAGCGCTCGTAATTCGCGTCTCATAGCTATAGGCGGGGGTGCCGGTGAACCCCCGGCCCCCCCGCCTTGTGTGTGGTGGGGAGCTGTCCCTCAGCTCAGCTCCCCACCGGGATACTCACCTCAATTCATGCGCCGCCTGCGCAGCGCGTAGCCTGCAGCTGTCAGAAGGGCGGCACTGATCAAGATCGTGCTTGTTTCGCCACCTGTGCGAGCAAGAGATGACTTCTTGCCCTTGCGGGTGCTCTTCTTCTTTCCATCCTTTGCCGAGGCCGCGCCCGCTTGCTCTTGAGCAGCGGGGCTTGCCTGCTGCGCGCCGCTTTGAGAAGGATCGGCGCTGGGCTGGGGACTTGGATCCCCGCTTGGCTGGGTGGTGGGATCCGTTGTCGGCTGAGTACTTGGATCCGTAGTTGGGTCCGGAGTCGGTGCCGGCAGCGAGACGCTGAGGGCAGTGCTCAAGCCAATACGTGCGTTCGCCCGCATCGTTGTGCACGCCTCCGGAGTCGGATCAGCCATGCAATCCACGCCGAGAAGATCGTTGCTCGCAGGACGCTCGATCTTCACCATGCGGAGATTGTCGAACAAGACCGGCGCATCGCCCTCATCAGCAGCGATAGTGAAGCGCACCTTCGTTCCATCCTTCGCGACCGTGAAAGTCACAGGAACGCGTTGGAAGGAACTGGGATCACTATTGGTCCGGTGCTTCTGATCCGCAGCCATCCAGTTTTCGGCCCAGGTTCGGTCGATGACGGTCTCTGGGTTTGCAGCAGGATCGGTATCGTTCACCGTCTGGACATCAAGATAGTTCTGTCCGACCAGTCCTTCAGCATTCGTATTCACCGTCAGCGCTTGCTCATCATCCAAGGAGCGAGCACGGCGTGCGCTTCGCGTACCAGCACTGCGGTCGCTTCCTGAAACAGCTGCGCGCGTCGTTCCGTCGGGAACAAGAACGCCCAGCTCAGCGATTGCAAGCAGGCCATCGGGCTGGTCAGCCTTGGTCTTGTAATTGCTCAGGACTCGGATGCGCACATACTTCGCGTTCACCGCCTCGTCGAAGGTAATACGCTGAGCAAGAGCAGTGTTCCTCAAAGTGCCTTCGGCAACCTTCTGATTGATATTTGCTGCGTCTTGGCCAACATAGACCTCGTAGGCCTTGGGACGGCCATTCGCTTGCCCCGCTCGTCCTGCGATCGACAGACCGCCGATGCTCACCGGCTGCGCGCCAGTGGGATCGCTTCCTTCAAAGAGTGCGAGATCAATCGTGCTGGGGTGATCGGTGAGGTTGACCCAATCCTTGTCGTAGAAGGTCGTCAGGTCCTTGTCGAACATGTTCGAGGCCGGGTTCGCTTCGTAGGCAGCCGGTGCGCTGACCAGCTGGAGAGCTCCCGTGTAGTCCTTGAGCGTCAGAGTCGGAGTGGGCTCAGGGGCGGGGGTGTCACCGCCCTCGGTAGCGTTTCCACACAGGACGCGGGCATTACCCCAGTTCGCGTGGTCGTTACCGTTGCCGTTGCCGCCGTCTCCAACGATCAAGCGGATGTACTTCATCCCTCGAACATTGCCCGAGATATCCCTCGGTTCGCTTCCTCCCCTAATGACCGAAGTTTCTGGAACGACATCGGACCAGGAGGAACCGTCAGTGCTACCGATGACGTGGAAGGTCACTGAGCCACTCCACTGTCCATCCTGCACGCCAACCGTTGCCTTGAAGGTTGTGCACTTTCCGTCCAGTTCAAAACCGAGGTCACTGGGAGCGTGTGCGCCCAGACCCTTGGCATAGGGCTGGTCGTTCATTGAGATCGGATCACCGTCTCCTGCTTGATCTTCACCGACCTCGCTATCACGCTCGACGGGTCCCCAGCCGTTGGAGTTCCACGTCGATGAGAAGGGGATGTCAGAGAGGTAGTTGACGGCATTGGCCCTGATGGATCCCAGAGCCGTCACGCTCGTTGTGCCCACAGCGGTACGGTCCTCATCACCGATCCGGTAGTGCGCCTGGTGCGTCAAGGTGACGGCATTGCCACCGACCCCTTCGGGAATGCTCACCGTCCACGTGGTGGTGAAGGTTTCACCCTTGGCAAGAGTCTCGGCAGTCGTGGGCGAAGTCGCCTGTGCACTCCACCCAGCCGGAAGGCTCAATTCGCTGCGGACATTGGTGACATCCGCGGACTCATTATTCACCAAGGTCGTTGTTACCTGGACGGTCTTGCCTTCGATCGCGCTTCCCTGGGTTGCGATGCTCGCCGCAGCGCAGGCGGGGACGTCGGAGGTTGTTCCAAGATCTTCAACTCGGAAGTTATCGATTGAGAAATCGTTTCCTGACTTTCCTCCCTGGACGTTGTAGAGGCCAACCCAGTAGGAGCCGCAAGCACCAACATTGAGTTCTTCAACGAAGTGCGAGGGCCTCTCCGTTTGGGGAAGCAGCGTCGAATCGAGGTAGTTCGCACTGACACCGTCAGCTCCCGCAGAGTCGTATGCAGTGACCCAGTAGTATGAGCCGCTCACGGCGTTGTCGTAGTCGTAGGAAATGCGGTAGCGGTGTCCCGCCTGCAGATTCACGGTCTGCGGAACTGTCCGGTAGACAAGACCACCGTTTTCTTCGTGGCTCTTCAGCGACCAGTGTCCCGCAATCGCGTCATCCGTCGCCTTACGCGAACGGTCGGGAAGGACTCCGCCTCGTTGAGTGTAGGGAGCGTTCAGCGAGGCCAGAACCGTGCGCGGGTCCGTGATATTTCCGGCATCGCCCTTGACGAAGGGGCCCCATCCTTCCGCAATATTCTCGAAGTCCTCAAAGACTGTCGTCACGGGCTTGTCTCGAGTTGCCCCCAAGTCCCCATTTCGCTGCTGCGATCCGGCGCTTGTCACGCCATCTCCCGAGGCGGAAATAGTGACCTTGCGGGTCTTTCCGTTGTTGATTTGGAGCCACGCGCTGCCCTGGTAGGTTCCTGCGTTGAGGATCATCTCTTGGGACAGCGAGGCCTTGCCTGCACCCAGTTGTGCGACCGGATCACCGTGGGGATCCTTCACGACGCTCACTGAACCGGTCGTTGTGTAGCCACTTAGACTTCCCGAGTTGAATCCAGGATCAGCGAAGACGGTTCCTGCGCCCCATGCAGGGGTCGAGACGGCTGCGGGGGCGTTTTCTGGTACCAGCACGAAGGCCGTGTGGTCGCGATCACCGTCAGCAACTCCGTCATAGACCGAGGTCGGGATGGTGATCTTTCCGCCAGAGACAGCCAGATCAGTAACCTTCACGCGGCCTTGATCGGTGAGTCGGTAGACGGCTAGAGAACCAACGCCTTGGTAGGACTTGGTGAGAGTCCACTCCGTCGCAGTTCCAGCGGGGTTGTAGTAGTACAGGCGATCTGCTCCGGCAGGAGTTCCGTTGTCCTTCCACGGCAAGAGGTAGCTATCGCCTCGAAGGACTGTTGCCCCGTCGTAGACAAATTCGCGCGAGGACGACATGTCTGCCTGGATCGTTCCGACAACGTAACTTGCCTCTGTTTGAGCGGTGACAGCCGTCGAACCCGAAGCTACCGTTCCGTTAGCGAATGTGTAGGTGTGCTTCGTCTTTCCGTCCCCTGCATCCGCGGTGTCGTAGCGCATGATGCGCGAGTTCTGGAGGAACTTGCTAGGCAGGTTGTTTGACCAGATATTGCGGTAGAACGCGTCTTGATCTTGGTGGCCAGTCCAGCCTTCGAACTCAACGATTTGGGGGTAGCCCAAGACAACATTCGGGTTCCAATTGTCCTTATTCGCGTTGTCGACGAAACGGATGACCTGGGAGTTCAAGCCCTTGTTGGTTGCACCACCGTAGTGCTCGTCATTCGACCAGTGCGACCACAGGGAGTGCCTCTCGAAGCGGTCTGCCCATTCGGATCCGACTTCCCATCCCATCTTGTTGAGTTCGTTGCCCAAGCGGTCAGCTTGCCAGCCCGAACCGTAGTAGACATCGATGTAGATCCAGCGGAAATTGGGGTACTTGCTTAAGGGGAATTGATTGCGCAGTTCCTGGAATCGATTAACAGCGCCGCCGTTGCCCAAATCGTCACGCTGATTGACGTAGTAGGACTGGTTGAGCCAGTTCCATCCGCGGCCACCGGTGAAGGGAAGAGAGCTGAAGGAGTTTGCTTCCGGGTAGGCCTCGGTTGTATTGACGTGAACGCCGTAGATCGCGTTGACGTCCTTCGTGCTGGTGAAGAGAGTGCCGAAGTCAGCCTCGCCACCGGCGCGAGTGTTGATGTTACCGCCGTAGTCCATGTGGCCCGAATCGTGACCTTCAGAGGCATAGCCCTTGACCATGACGCGCTGTCCTAAGCCGTCAGTTGCAAGGCTCACGCGCTTGACATCATCGGCGATCTGGAGGAAGGGATGCGTTGCGGCCGAACCGAAATCGAAGGGAATGTGGGTGACGACCCACTTATGATTGTCGGCTGCGCCAGTGATCTCAGGAGTGATATCCGCATAGGCAACTGCGGCATCTTGCCAATCAACACTGCCCGATGAATTCGCGTCTCCTGTGAAGACGAGTGTCGTGTAGGGGCGTTCTTCGTCCCCAATCGCATCCGTCGCGGCCTCGGAACGGTAGGTCCACTGACCGTTTTGTGCGATCAGAGTCTTGACGCCGTTTTGTTCAATGACCTGGCGCTTCCACCTGGAATTCCAGTTGGTTTCATAGCCGTGGGGCTGGTCGTAGGTCGCATTGGTCTCCATCCCGACGGCGACCTTATTGGTGTTGACCATGAGGTAGGCGCTGGGTTGTTCATAGTAATCAATGGGCGTCGAGGCGGTGATGCTGGCAAAAGTATCGTCAACACCCGCATAGGAGTCGCCATTGGCCGCGCCTCGGGATACTCCCGTGATGCCGCATGCGTATGCTCCGCCTTGGTCTGCATTGACTGAGACGAGGCCGTGGCCGGGAATTTCCACCGTGTGCGCGCCGTTCATCTCAGTGATGCGGAAAGTCAGAGTCGGTCGTTTTGCCCCCTCTGTTCCTTGGGCGTGCGAGGTAATTTCCTGTACCTCAATCTCGGCTTTCATCGTGATCTCGCTGCCGACGAAAGTTACCGTGTAGGCAACTTTCTGGTCGGAAACGCGCTGAGCTTCAACAGTGTCGACGGTGTATTGGTTTCCGTCGATCGTGACCTGGTGAAGCGTTTCCACGCGGCCGCCAACGGGATTTCCCGCGAAGGTATATCCGGTGACCTGTGGGAATTCGTGCGAAACCGTTGCACGAAGTTGTCCCGCACTAATGGTTGTTGGGGCGTTGAGAATAACAGGGGTATCTGTTGCACCTTCAGTAGCATGTGCAACTGCTGATCCCGGAAGGGACAAGGCGAGTGCCCCAAGGATGGCCAGGGGTCGCCAAAAGACGCGTTTGTCTATCATCGTGTCGGGCTCCTTTGCCTAGACGTGACTCATCTATCTTCCAGCGAACATTCATCAAATGCAAGGAGTTTTTGAGAGGTATTTGTTCCACAGGCGGAACACAGCTTGTCCATAATTCCTACAGAAACCGGCCGTGAATTCTAGGGGCATGAACAAGAATGACTTCCCCACTCCGGCTACTCCTTCGGCCGATGACCTTGCCCGCTCCTTCGCTGCCCGCCAGCGGGCAGCCACCGCCCAGGCCTCTCACGCAAGCTCAGCCTCGGCCTCGGCAGAGCACACTGCTCCTACCCACCGCACCCGCCCCGCAAAGCGTCGCCGCAAGAGGCTACGCAACGGAATCATTGCGGGTGCAACCGCGATCACGCTAGCCCTGGGGGGCACCACCGCATGGGCCCTCAACCGCTACGTGATCGACCACGTTGAAGTCACCAGCGCTTCTTCGTACGAGGCCGCTCAGGGCAACGCACAGACAACTTCTCTGAATACGGATAGCGCAACGATCACCTCGGATACCTACACGAACGGAAACACCAAGATCTCGGTCAAGCAGGTCCAAAACAACGGCGTCACCTACTACGTCGCAGATGTTCAGCTCTCCGACGCGACTGCTCTGCGTTCCGCTTTCGCGAACGATCAGTTCGGTGCGAACATCACGGACCTGGTGTCCTCAATCGCAACGGATAACAACGCTGTCTTCGCTATTAACGGCGACTACTACGGTTTCCGCTCGACAGGCATCGTGATCCGAAACGGCACAATCTACCGCGACAGTGGCGCTCGTCAAGGCCTGGCCATCTACAAGGACGGCACGATGAAGGTCTACGACGAAACTCAGACCAACGCTCAAACCCTGGTCAACGAGGGCGTGTGGCAAACCCTCTCCTTCGGTCCGGCTCTTTTGCAGGACGGCCAGGTGATCAGCGGAATCGACAACCTGGAGATCGATACCAACTTCGGTAACCACTCGATCCAGGGTAAGCAGCCGCGAACCGCGATCGGCATCATCGACGACAACCACTTTGTCTTCGTCGTTGTGGATGGTCGCTCGCGAACTTCAAGCGGCGTAACGATGAGCGGCCTGGCCGAAATCATGCAGAGCCTGGGCGCAAAGACCGCCTACAACCTCGACGGCGGTGGCTCCTCTGAAATGTGGTTCAACGGCCAAGTCGTCAATAACCCCTCCAACGGTGGCGAACGCGCTACCTCCGACATCATCTACATCACGAAGGGAGCTTGAGCCATGTACGTGTTAATTCCTGCTTACCAACCGGATGCACGATTGCCGCGTCTCATCCTTGAGCTGCACCGAGCTGATTCAGCAATGCGCATTGTTGTGGTCGATGACGGTTCCGGCGAAGAATACCGGGATATCTTCGATGCCTCGCGCACCGCGGGCGCACACGTCATCTCTTACGAACGCAACCGCGGTAAGGGGTACGCGCTTCGGGCTGGTTTCACCTACTTTTATGACCACGCCAAAAGCCTCGGAATCAATGATTGCGTTGTGACTGCAGACGCCGATGGCCAACACACGCTTGTCGATATCTTCCGCGTGGGCCAGGCCTGTACAACATCCAACCAAAGTGTTTTGGGCGTCCGCGAGTTCGTCGGTCATGTTCCGGCACGTTCGAGGATTGGTAATAGCGCGACTTCTGGGCTCTTCTGGCTTGCAACCGGCTGGAAGCTCAAGGACACCCAGACTGGTCTGCGCGCCTTTCCGATTGACCTTTTGCCGACGTTAGTCGCTATCGAGGGAGATCGTTATGAGTACGAGCTCCGCGTCCTTTTGCAGCTTGCGAAGTACCGTCATCCGGTGACACAAATCCCGATTGAGACGATTTACGAGGCCGGAAACCCGACCTCTCACTTCCGTCCGCTGCAAGATTCCGCGCGAATTTGGGCGCCGCTCTTGAAGTTCGCTGCCTCTTCAGGAATTGCGACCGTTATTGACTATGTCTTGGTTCTTCTCCTGAACGCGGTCACGGGTACTTTGCTCTTCCCCGTTGTTGCTGCTCGTTTGGTCAGCGCTTCAGTGAACTTCACAATGAATCGCCATGTTTTCGAGGCCAAGGGCACCTTCCTGCGTCGCAGTGCGATGCGTTATGCGTCCCTGGCACTTGCGGTCGTCGCTGGCTCCTACATCACGCTTTCCGTGATGACGAGCCTGGGAATGCCGCTATGGCTGGCAAAGATCATCGCTGACACGACGATGTATCTGGTGTCCTACTCCGCGCAGAGCCGCTATGTCTTCGCTCCGGAGAAGGAGGCATCCGCCAGGCAAGAGAACACTTTTGATCACTCCGTTTCTGTCCAAGCGACGGCTGCGGATCTGCAGGATTCCAAGCCCGAGGCCTCGCTTCCGACCCCGGCCACGCCCACGCCGGCGGCTGTGCACTCATTGCGCGCACGTGCTGCAGTGGGTTCACATAACGATACATTTCGCTTGAGCCGCGCCTCCTAAAGGAGTGCTCGCGCTATCCTCAATGGCATAACTTTGGCCATTGTTCACGCACCAAATAAGGAGCACCCATGCGTATCGAGATCCTGAATACGCTTCCCGATTCTTCTCACGATCAGGTTCACGAGGCTTTCGACCGTTTGCTTCCGCAGCTGTCTTCCTCCGCGCAACCCTTGTCCGTGGAGCAGATTGAGGAGCTTTTTAACCAAGAGTGCCTGCACCTGGTGTGTGCCGTTGATGATGAGGAGAAGATCATGGGCATGCTGTCCCTGGTCGTCTTTGACATTCCGACGGGAAGGCGCGCGTGGATTGAAGATGTTGTGACAGATCAGGCCGCGCGCGGACAGGGCGTTGGCCAAAGTCTTGTGGAAGCCGCAGTGGACCACGCCAAGGCGTTGGGGGCTCGGACAGTCGATCTGACATCCCGGCCGACGCGAGAGGCGGCGAACCGCCTCTACCGTCGGGTTGGTTTCCTTCAGCGCGAAACCAACGTCTACAGGAAGTCGTTCTAACCGTGTAGACCCAGAATGTGGGGTGGGGCAGTTTAGGCTGCCCCACTTTTCTTTTAGAGAATCGTGTCGGAGATGACGTTAAGGATTCTCAGCAAGGTGTCGCGGTCATTGCCGTCTACCGCACTGAGAAGCCCGCTGCGGACTGCGTTTGCGAAGACACTATTAGCGGCCTCGTAGGCCTTGCGCCCCTCGGGGGTGAGGCACACAAGAACGGAGCGTCGATCCGTTGACGATCCTTCTTTACTGATGAAGCCCTTAGCGACAAGACGGGAGATCGCGCGGCTGGTTCCAGAGCGCGTTAACGAGACAAGAGCCCCAAGCTCTCCAGAACGCATAGGTTGTTCTCCATTAGCAAGCTCATCGAGCATTTCAAACTCGATTAAAGCCAAAGGAGCGCTCTTGCTAATTTCGGAACCCAAGGCGCTCTGAACAGCACGCGTAACAGAACTCCACGCGTGCCAAAGCTCAGCTTCGCTCTCATCAAGGAGAGTCTCATTGCTTTGAGTAATCACCTTTTTAAGTTATCAGTCTCAGAGAAATAAAACTAGCCCCTGACCTGCGCAAATGTCCAAATAAACCGGACGGATTTTCATCGAATTATTACAAACTAATATGATCTGACAACAATTGCATCTAAATACTTGAACAAAGTTGTTTTAGTGTCATCTCGCCTTTACTGAAACGAAGCGGGAGCCAATATATGCGATTCAATACTTGCCATTGCACATATGTTCACCCGTTCCTGAATAAAATGTGCAGCGTAAAATGCAGGTATGACACCACGACTTGAGTCTAAAAATCCAGAACTCGACTCCAATACTCTTGATTATCTCCATTTCCTAGCTGATTCCCCCACGCCCTATCACGCGGCCTCTCTTGTCGCTCAGCGCCTCGAAGACGCGGGATTCACCCGCCAAAGCGAAACAGAACCCTGGGACGCAAGCCCCGGCGGGCATGTCATGGTTCGCGGCGGAGCCGTCATGGCATGGATGGTTCCCCAAAACGTCACCGACTCAACCGGTTTCCGAATTGTCGGTGCACACACAGACTCCCCCGCTTTCACGCTTAAGCCCTCACCCCAGACCACAACAAGCGATGGCTGGGGACAGATCGAGGTCGAGGTCTACGGCGGAATGATCATGAATTCCTGGCTCGATCGCGAACTGTGCGTTGCGGGTCGACTGATCATGGCCTCGGGAGAAGAAATCCTGGTCCGCACAGCGCCACTGGCACGCATTCCGCAGCTGGCAATCCACCTCAACCGAGGCGTCAACGAGTCTTTGCACCTCGATCCCCAGAAACACTTGCACCCCGCGTGGACGGTCGATACCCCAGATGCCTCGCTGATGGACACCATCGCCCGTGCTGCTGGTCTGGAAAACGCAAACGAGGTCGTTTCCTTCGATCTGATCTGTACTCCCTCACAGGGCCCCGCGACCTTTGGCTCGGAGGCACAATTTGTTGCCGCTGGACGTCAGGACAATCTCTCTTCGGTCCACCCAGCACTGGCGGCACTGGAAGATATCGCCGGGATGGGCATTCCTGAAGGCGGGGACATTATCGTCTTGTCGTGTTTCGACCATGAAGAAGTTGGTTCCGAATCGCGCACAGGCGCGGCCGGCCCGATCCTCGAAGATGTTTTGCGTCGCACTGCTTGGGCGCTCGGGCGTGATGAAGACGGCTATGCACGCATGATTGCTTCGTCTACGTGTGTGAGCGCGGACGCGGCGCACTCGGTGCACCCGAATTACCCGGAGGTCCACGACCCTTCGCATCACCCGGTCATGGGCCGCGGCCCGGTCCTCAAGATCAACGCTAAACAGCGTTACGCAACAAACGGTGTGGGTATCGCCCTGTGGAAGCGTGCATGCAAACGTGCAGGAGCCTCTTCACAGGACTTCGTATCGAATAACGCCTCGCCCTGCGGAACAACGATTGGCCCAATCACCGCAACGCGTCTGGGTATCGAGACCGTTGATGTGGGTGTTGGATTGCTCTCCATGCACTCGGCTCGCGAGATGAGCCATGTCCAAGATCTTCTTGATCTTCGTAAGGTGTTGGCTGCCTACTGGCTTGGCGCCTGATTGATTGACATGCCGTGGTGCCCGGGTGAATTCTCACCCGGGCACCACCTTTTCATGTCTTAGTTAAAGGAAGCAGCAAGCTCGCCGCTCAGCGCGCGCGCAATCGTTCGCCTGAAGCGTTCATTCATCGGTGGAAGTTCATCGCCCCGAACAAAAGCAGCTTGAGTATTTTCCCCATCGGCCGGGAAGGGGTCTCCGTCCTCCCACTCACATGCGAATGCTAGGTCAAGATAGGTCGTTTGATCCCCATTCTCATAGATCACGGGGCCTACGACTTCGACGCTGATCAGACGCTGTGCACGCGCCTTGCAGGCCGTCTCTTCGAGAATCTCACGAAGCGCTGCCCGAGCAGGTTCCTCGCCCGGATCGATAATCCCGGTCACCGGGGTCCACTGATGATTATCCGCGCGTTGGACGACCAAGATCTCGACGGAAGCGGGGTCGATGGGAGCATTCCAATCAACGCCCGCGCCATCGCGGCCTCGAAGAACGACCGCAGTACATCCCGAAAGCCAAAGCGGAGAATTCCCCACATACTTGCGCAGTTCAAGAATAAAATCCGGTGTAGCCACTGATCCTCCTACTCACAGTGTCCAAATAAACGGGATCAAGAAGATCTTGACGATGATGGCGAAAGCAAACATCGTTGCGTAGGCGGCCTCGATTCGTTCATCGGCCACGCGCGCATCAGCAGCCTGCAAAACTGCCGGCTGTCCCAAGAACCCAGCGACAGCACCCGCACTACGAGGCGCAGACAAGCCAAGGAAGCGGCCCGCAGTAGCCTGTGCGATGCAACAAGCCGCAACGATGATCAACGCAAGGAGAGCGGCCTTCCACCCTTGGGGGCTGGCCAATAGCTCAACGAAAGCGGGGCCAGCATTGAGGCCCAGGGCGGCCAAGAAGAGCATGAGGCCAATGGAACGGATCGTGATGTTCGCCGAGGCCGGCAGGGTCCATACCAGCGGACCCGTACGACGAAGCGCACCAAGGAGCATACCGACGATGAGCGGGCCAGCAGCTGAGCCCAGTTGGAAGGTTGCTCCGCCAAACATGGGGAATGGAATTGCCCCGAGCGCCATTCCCAGAACCATGCCGATTCCGAAAGCCATTCCATCGACTTCGCTCACGCGACGCTCGGAGTCTCCGAGGAAACTCTGGACATTGTCGAGTTCTTCTTGAGGGACAACGACTGCCGCATGATCGCCAAGATTGAGCTTGAGGTCATCGCTGGCGAGCAGGTCCAGGTCGCCGCGTCGAACTCGCGTAATAGCCGCACCGAAGCGTGTCGCCATATTGAGTTCTGCAATCGATCGGCCCGCTACGTCTGGACTGGAGACGACGATGCGTTCGAAGGCCACATCGGAGCGATCATCGGCCAAGTGGTCTTCGGTCTGGACGCCAAGTTGCTCAACCACTTCTGCGATTGCTGAGGAGCCGCCGACCAGAACAACGAGGTCTCCCTTGCGCAGTTCTTCACCGGGAATTAAGACTCGCGTACGTCCCTCACGCTGCAGGTAGGACATGCGGACGCGTCCTTCTCGCCAGGCGGGGATCTTGCGAGTTGCCACAGCCCTTTCGACGCGGACGGTTACCGCGTCTAATCCCGCGCCCGCGAGTGAGGGGGTGTCTTTTTCGCCGATCCACTTGCGCGTCACCGTCATCGTGACGACGACGATGCCGACAATCACGCCAATGGGATAACCGAAGGCGTATCCCACTGCGGCATCGCCGCTTCCACTGACCCGCGTGGCCGCATCGAGCGCAGGGGCCGCGGTCAGTGCGCCCGTGTACAACCCGGTGACGAGGCCCTTGCCCAGTCCTAGGAAATGACCACCTGCCCAGGCAATGATGGCTCCGACGACGCAGATAATGGTCGCAGAGCCCAAGAGAGAACTCTGGCGACGCAGATCGGCAAAGAATGTCGATCCTGCGGCAATACCGACGGTGTAAACGAAAAAGGCCAATCCGATTTGTTGAATAATTGCAGTCCCATGCCCCGATTCGGGACTATATGCAGAGACCAGGAGGCCGACGAAGAGAGCTCCGGCCGCACCGAAGCGGAAGGGACCGACGCGAATCGCCCCTAAAATAGCACCGAGTCCAACGACAAGGAAAAGAGTCAGAAGATGGTTCTGTGCGAGGAATTGGGCCATAAGGACTAAGGGTAGCTTCCAGTGGCGAGGAAACCCAGAATATTGCGAGATAAGAGTGGATACAGTGGCGAGTAAGACACTCATGCGTCCAGAATGTTCACAGTATTCGCACAGCATGTTACCGTTCAATAAAGGGCGACGTATAGGAAGGATCCCGCCATGACAAATCCGCAGCCGGGTTGGTACCGCGATCCCTCGAACTCCTCCCAGTTGAGATGGTGGGACGGATCGCAGTGGACCAGCTATACACAGACAGCAAACGGTGCCACAAGCGGCACGAACCCTGCCGGTAGAGTGACGACCTCGTCATCTGCCTACAGCGCCGTGCCTGCAAACCCTTCAGCTTCAGCAAGTGGCTCTGCACAGGCACAGTACCCATCTGCTCAGGCTTCAAGCGCTCAGCCTCAGGCACCGTTTGCGCAGGCGCGTCCTTCTTCTGCGCCGGCCCAAGCACCTCTCGCACAGCCTCAGGCGCCCCTGGCCCAGCCCGAGGCACCTTTCGCGCAGGCTCGCCCTGCATCCACACCGGCCCAAGCACCCTTGGCTCAGCCCCAAGCGCCCTCCGCGCAGGCTCGCCCTGCATCCGCGCCAGCTACCCACATGCCTTCCGCGCAGCCCCAGCCTCGTAACGGCGGCGCACCCCAGGCGAGCGTTCCTGGCGTCCCCCAAGCGGGCTACTCAGCGGCACCAACGCGGCCTTCCTACGCCTCGACAACGCAGGGAGCATACGGATCAAGCAGCACATCTGGCTTCCCCGGCGCACCCGCGGCCCCCATGGCGCCTGCTCGCCCAGCGAAGCCCGCAAAGCCGAAGAAACCCTCCGCGTGGACGGGTAAGCAAAAGTTCCTCACCGTCATGTATGTGCTTTTGACGGTCGCTTTTACTGTTTCCGGCTTTGCACTCATGAATTCTGCGCAGCACAATCAAGATCGCGCATCCATCCTTGACGCTCAAATTCAGCCACTGCGTCAAAGTGTCGCGGAACAGCAAAAGAAGCTTGACGCATTGAACAAACAGCTGGAAGGGTCGGGCAAGTGAGCAGCATGAATCCCCAGGCAACAGGTGAATCCACTCAATCCGAGAAGCCGCAGGAAACGAAGGCTCCCTCTTCGAAGATGCCGAAGCGTGTTGTGCGAATTACCGCCGCGCTGTGCGCTATCAGCTTGGTCTGGGCAGTTGTCACACTGGTTCAAGCCCTGCTCGCTTACCAGAAGGTCAGCTCCCTGAGTTCAGAGACCAGTGATCTTCAGTCGCAGTCAGCCTCGATTGAGCAACAACTCACTGAAACGCAACAGAAAGCAGCCACGGCTCGAGTTCAGCCGTGGTGTGATTCGGTCACCCCAGCATCTGCCAGTGATGCAGGCAAGATCCAAGACCTGCTCAAACAGTTGAAGACCGTTGATCCGAAGGGCGAATACGCAGAGCAAGTCTGCCCCAACAAGGTCAAGGCATTCACTATTAATCAGGATTACTCCAAACTACAAGCCTCCTTGGAGGACATCAGCCTCAAGTGCGAAGCTGACGGCAACCACGTGAGGATTTCGGGCGTGCTCAAGAAGTACAAGGGCCCGAAGGAAGCAACGAGCTCAATGAAGAAGTCGAACCTCACCCTCACGATCACTTCATCGCTTGAAGGAACCACTGATACTGCGACAACGCAAGCGAAGATTGAGGGAATCAATCCGGGTGAATCGAAGCAATTCAAGGCAGAAGCTGATCTTCCGGCGAAGGCACTGACCTGCCGAGTATCCGCGGTGTCCTGGTGGCCCGCTGATTTGAAGTAAGGGCGATCGAGTATTTTGGGCGGCATCTTCGCGGTGCCGCCCAAAATACTTGTTGGGGGTATGCATATCGCATACCCCCAACAACTCGTTTAAAAACGCTTAAGGCGCGTTCTTCTAGTTCCTTGCGATGGCCTCGCGCACCAAAGGAATCAGTCCTTCGCACGAGGGATCCAAGGCCTCGGCGCGGAATTGTTCGCGATCGGCACCCTCAAAGGAAGCAGCAGTCTGCGGGTCCTGATCCTTGGGGATCGAGAAACCGAAGACAATGACGTCGACGACCTTGCGGATCGGAATCTGGTTCGCCTCTGCGGAGTCATTGACGCTCCCCAGAGCCTCGAGGTAGAAGATCGAGAGGATCTCACCCATGATGTTCGTCGGCAAAAGCGGCTTGCGCCCCATACGCTCGAGGGCAGACTCCAGCATGCCGGTGACAAAATCAGCCAGCTGGTTGCGATGACTTCCCGGAATGCCGCTTGCCCCGGGGTTACGCATCTGGAAAAGACGGTATTCCATAAGGAGGATGTAGGCGGTGCGCCCCTGAGTTGCCAGGCTTTCCAGCGTCGCAACGATGCTGTCGAGGTCCAGCGGGCCTTCGATTGAATCGAAAGCCTGCGTCATCTCGGTCAAAAGTTGCGTCGAATATGCAATGAAAGCGTCTTCAAGGAGCTCATTCATATTCGAGTAGTTCGAATAGAATGCACCGCGGGTATAGCCCGCACGACCAACAACTTCATCAATTTTTGTTCCCGCAAAACCGCGTTCAACAAGAATTTCCACTGCTGCGTCAACGAGGCGCGAGCGCGTGAGTGCACGGGCTCTGCTTTCGCCCTCCGCGCGTTTCTTAGTCACGGCCACCTCCACGATTAAAGAATTACTGGGCACAGCATAGTCACTTTTTCGTTGATTTTCTCAGCCAAACTCACGGTTTTAGAAGTTTCTTCGGCATTTAGTAAAGAAATGAAAAGTAATTTCAACGGTCGAAGAACCTATCATGTCTTTAAGATCATAAAAATATGTGGAGTATTCATCATGGCCCCCAGCATTAAGCATTTGCCCTTGATTTCCGGGCATACCATTCCCCAATTCGGCTTTGGAACGTACAAGCTCGTCGGCGAGGAGGCTTATCACGGGGTCCTCGATGCACTCGAGCTTGGCTACCGCCACATCGACACCGCACAAATGTACGGAAACGAGGCCGAGGTGGGCCGCGCCATCGCGGACAGCCCCGTGGCGCGCGAGGAAGTTTTCGTGACCTCGAAGCTCAATAATCCCAACCACGAACCCGATGTTGCGCGCGCCAGCCTCGAGCGTTCTTTGGAGGAACTACAGCTGGACTACTTGGACTTGTTCTTGATCCACTGGCCTCTTCCCATGCACTACGGCGGCGATATTATGCCCACGTGGCGAGCGATGGAGTCTTTCGTCCGCGAAGGATTGGTTCGCTCCATTGGTGTTTCTAATTTCGAGGCCCACCACCTCCAGCCGATCCTCGATGCCTGCGAGGTTCCGCCCTCCATCAATCAGATCGAGTCCCACCCTTACTTCGCCAACCGTGAGCTACACCGTTTCAATGCTCGCCACGGGATCATTACCGAGGCCTGGGCTCCCCTGGCGCGCGGGGCTGTCCTTTCCGATCCCGTGATTGTCGATATTGCGCGCGAAGTTGGTGCGCGAGAATCGCAAGTTGTCCTGCGCTGGGCAATTCAACGAGGCGACGTCGCTTTCCCGAAGGCGTCCTCGCATGAACGGCGCGCGGAAAACTTTGCCATCACAGGCTTTGAATTGGACGCGGATCAGATGCGCAGGATTGACGAACTGGATCGCGGGGAGGAAGGTCGCACGGGGCCTCGTCCTGATGAGATGGACCGAATGTAGCGCTTTCGCTTCAGGCGCAACTCATATCGTTTTTGGATATGAGACAGGCACGGATTGTGGGTGTGCCGCTGGGCTATCGTGAAGACATGACTCATGTTTCTACGACTGACTTGGATCGAGTTCTTGCTTCTCTCGATCCTCAGCCCAGCGGCACCTATGTCTTCTCTCTGGTCGACGAGATTCCTCAGGGGGTCGATTTCTTCGCCGTAATCCGCGACGAGGATGGCTACACCGTGGTCGTTGAGCAAGAGATTGCCCGTGAAGCAGGCATCAATGCCGATGAACTGTACACGCGAATCGACTTGGGTTCTTCCACAGAGCTTGCCGCAATCGGAATTACTGCGTCGATTGCGCAAATCCTTGCTGCGCGTTCGATTACCGCGAATTTCATTGCATGCCGTCGCCACGACCATCTCTTTGTTCAGCCTGATCGCGCCCAAGAGGCCAGCGCTTTGCTTGAGGATCTTGGCCGTCGCGCAAAGGGATGGCTGCCCGCCTGAAATTCATTTTTCGGACACACGCACACGCGTCTTTGGCCTAAAGTAGAAGCATGGCTGTACTACCTACGGGGAGCGACGAAGCGATCCTCCGTCTTTCTGACGGGACGGTCAAACAGCGCAACCTTTTAACTGGAACTGAAGTGTGGACGGTTCCGGGTCGGGCTCACCGCCCTCTCACTCGCCCGGGTTCACCTGCCCCTATCATCGATCACGATTTAGACGGACATCACTGTGCCTTCTGCTCGGGTCGGTACCTGGAAACCCCTCCCGAGAAGGCGCGCATTGTCCGCTCGAGCGAGGGCGAATGGGAAACTCTCCACGGCCTCGGCGCTGAAGAACTTGGGGATACCGTTGCGGAATTTCGGCGGATTCCCAACCTTTTCGAGATCGTTTCCTACAACTATTGGCACCTCAACCACGGTCATGTTCCTTCCGAGGCCGAGCGGCGCCGGATGGCGGAATACTTGGCGTCTCCGCAGGGCTACGACCACGTGATGAATGTGGTTCGCGCGCGTTTCTTGGCCTCGGGTGGGAGCGTCGAGGAGTTTGAGGAACTGTCAGATTCGGAGAGGCTCACTCAGGCGAATGGTTTCTTTTCTGGCGGTCACGATCTGATTGTTGGGAGGCGACACTTCGTTGACGGGGCGAAGGATACGTCCCAATTGGCTTCGGCTGGGACGCTCACACCCGAGGAGCACTTCCAGTACATGTCGATGACTGTACGGGCGATGCGGGACCTGTACGACTTGGATCCGGCCGTGAAGTACGTGGTGGCTTTCCAGAACTGGCTCAAGCCTGCGGGGGCGTCTTTCGATCACCTGCATAAGCAGCTTGTGGCGATCGATGAGTTCTCGACGCAGACGCATGACGAGATTGAGCGCGTGCGGACCTATCCGGGGATCTATGACGAGCTTTTGAAGATCGCTGCGACGCGTGGGCTGGTTTTGGCGCAAAACGACCATGCTGTGGCCATGGCTGGATTTGGGCATCGCTATCCCTCCTTGGCGATTTGGCCGCTTCACGCGCCGGCTGAGCCTTGGGAGTACTCCCCCGAGCAATTACGAGGCATCAGCGACCTTGTGCACGCAATGCACGCGGCGACGGGCGCGGAGGTGCCGTGTAACGAGGAGTGGTACTACCGGCCCCCCAGTTCATCGATCCCCATGCGTATGAGGATTTTGATCAAGTGGAGGATTTCGACGATCGCCGGTTTTGAGGGCGGGACAAGGATTTACCTCAATACGATCGATCCATGGTCCGTGCACCAGCGGATGCTGGAACGCCTGGTTGTCATGCGCGATGAATGTTCGATCGCCCAGATGAAGCTGGGTGAGGAGTGCAAGGTCACGCCGCTACTGCTGAGGTGAGGGTTCGGGCGGGTTGTCGGCGTTCGTTCGCTGTCTACGCACGGTCTGGATGGCCGAGTTCCCGGTTTTTCGGGCATGACAAAGGCGAGAGACCCGAGGCCTGCCCTGAAACAGCGGGCTGGCTGGCTTCCCTCGCCTTATGCAAATGTCGGGCTTTCGGCCCCCACTTTCTCACGGGCTATTATTTCGAGCCTGGCGGAGGGATACTAACCCGACAAGGTCGAGCCTAACAGGGATCGATCGGGAAAGCTAGGCCTGGCTTGCGCTATATGCGCACTATGAAACTGCGCGGAAGTTGTTTGGTCGATAAGTTACGGAGAGACAACATTGATTCGTAGCCCCGCGTGTGCGGGGAAAACGCAGCGTCCTCCCAAGGAATCAATTCCTTCGTGGGCTCATCCCCGCGTGTGCGGGGAAAACTCCAAAGCAAAATCAACGCTCAATTGAAAGACCGGCTCATCCCCGCGTGTGCGGGGAAAACCTTTTGGGCGTCGTATATCCCGGAGGGACGGCTGGCTCATCCCCGCGTGTGCGGGGAAAACTCGGATACATATCCGAGCTTGACGAACGCAGTGGGCTCATCCCCGCGTGTGCGGGGAAAACCGTTTCGACCAGGTCAGTCACTACGCCGATGGGGGCTCATCCCCGCGTGTGCGGGGAAAACTAGGTGTGAAACATATCGCATGCCTAGTGTTAGGGCTCATCCCCGCGTGTGCGGGGAAAACCAATTAACGTTACCGGTGCAACATCCGTGACTGGGCTCATCCCCGCGTGTGCGGGGAAAACTGAGGATCCCGTCTTCGCTAGTGGTGTGGGGTAGGCTCATCCCCGCGTGTGCGGGGAAAACCCGAACTCATGCGCCTACGCGGGGCGCGCGCTGGGCTCATCCCCGCGTGTGCGGGGAAAACTTTGAGGGGGCCGGGAAGAGTCGGACCGTGACGGGCTCATCCCCGCGTGTGCGGGGAAAACGTCACCATCACGACCCTCGTAGCCGCCGGCACCGGCTCATCCCCGCGTGTGCGGGGAAAACGTGATTTCGCCGTTTTTGACGCCGTCGGCGAGCGGCTCATCCCCGCGTGTGCGGGGAAAACAGGAACGTGATCGACGAGATGAAAAGAGGCTTGGGCTCATCCCCGCGTGTGCGGGGAAAACAGAGTCGGTGTCGTTGCCGGCATTGTGAGTGCCGGCTCATCCCCGCGTGTGCGGGGAAAACTGGCAAGGCCTCTGGAACTCGGTTAAAGACATAGGCTCATCCCCGCGTGTGCGGGGAAAACGGGGACGATAGCGCCCATAAGCGCGTCTCCGAGGGCTCATCCCCGCGTGTGCGGGGAAAACGCCGCCATTCCCGGCACGCCTTACCCCGCTTTGGGCTCATCCCCGCGTGTGCGGGGAAAACGTGCCCAGGACGGTGGCTAGTTCGTTGTACGAGGGCTCATCCCCGCATGTGCGGGGAAAACTCGGCTTGTGTTTTTGCATTCAACGACGACCCTGGCTCATCCCCGCGTGTGCGGGGAAAACTCCATTCCAGATCGGGCCGATCGACGCCGAGAAGGCTCATCCCCGCGTGTGCGGGGAAAACCAACCACGGCGGGGACCTGAGCGAGGCGGCGCGGGCTCATCCCCGCGTGTGCGGGGAAAACTAATTGCCGGCGCAATTCGCGGGCGCCTTGGACGGCTCATCCCCGCGTGTGCGGGGAAAACGTCCACGTGACACGGATAGCGCCCCCGGTGACCGGCTCATCCCCGCGTGTGCGGGGAAAACCCGCCGAGGATGTCTTTAATCAGGTTCCAAACGGGCTCATCCCCGCGTGTGCGGGGAAAACACATCCTTGATCTGCAATTGCGCGGCCTCGCACGGCTCATCCCCGCGTGTGCGGGGAAAACCGCTGTTTTACCGACATGGCGAACCGATCGGCGGGCTCATCCCCGCGTGTGCGGGGAAAACATCATGGCGGCGCTGCCGACGCTTATCGCGGCGGGCTCATCCCCGCGTGTGCGGGGAAAACATTGTGAACGCTATCCCCGCGTTGTCACAGGCCGGCTCATCCCCGCGTGTGCGGGGAAAACAGACTTGACGCGTACACACAACCCCGCGTATAGGGCTCATCCCCGCGTGTGCGGGGAAAACGATCACAATGCAAAGGATATGCCTCACCGTGTCGGCTCATCCCCGCGTGTGCGGGGAAAACTGCCCCTTTCCGGGGACCTCGAGGAAAGCGGGCGGCTCATCCCCGCGTGTGCGGGGAAAACAGGTGCTCGGAGATGCCCCATTCCCAATCGGGGGGCTCATCCCCGCGTGTGCGGGGAAAACCTCGCGAGTACATCGCCTCTGTCTCCGGCGGCGGGCTCATCCCCGCGTGTGCGGGGAAAACCTCGATCCCTACGCGCCCGAAACATGGTGGCAGGGCTCATCCCCGCGTGTGCGGGGAAAACGCCGAGGCCTAGCGGTTCGGATACTGTCATCGGGGCTCATCCCCGCGTGTGCGGGGAAAACTGTATCGGAAATGCGGGCGGTGATCTCGAGGCCGGCTCATCCCCGCGTGTGCGGGGAAAACGATTATGGAGCAGACCGCCGACGCTCACGGGAAGGCTCATCCCCGCGTGTGCGGGGAAAACTGAGTACTTGGGTTTTTGTGCGTCTGATCCATGGGCTCATCCCCGCGTGTGCGGGGAAAACAGTGTTCACACCTAGAACAAGCCGCCCTTCCTGGGCTCATCCCCGCGTGTGCGGGGAAAACTATGTCCCGTCCTCGACTGAAGCCGACTGCGTCGGCTCATCCCCGCGTGTGCGGGGAAAACTCATCCACCGCGATCTTGACCACAAACCCAGCCGGCTCATCCCCGCGTGTGCGGGGAAAACTAGCACGTTTTCGATGGTGCGCTGTGCGCGGTAGGCTCATCCCCGCGTGTGCGGGGAAAACTAGAAGCGGAATCGACGGAGGAGGGCAGCGCGGGGCTCATCCCCGCGTGTGCGGGGAAAACCGATCACTCGGATCGGCTACCGAGATATCAGCAGGCTCATCCCCGCGTGTGCGGGGAAAACTTCGCGTCGAGTTCGTAAACGACACCTTGCCAAGGCTCATCCCCGCGTGTGCGGGGAAAACGTGGGATTGACAGTAACAAAAACGAATGCCGGGTGGCTCATCCCCGCGTGTGCGGGGAAAACACTGAACGATCTGGAGTTTTAAGGCTCAGATCGGTCAGATCTTGGAAAACCTTGAGCTTTCCGTCTTCTCTGAAAGTTACTCATTGCAGGGCGTTTGCGCAACTGCCGCTCAGCAGGATCAGGCTCCGAATACTGACCGCGCCCCTCGGAATAGTACGGCCGCATCATCAGAGTGATCCCTTCGAAATCAACTGGTTTCCATGGATCACCCCACGTCAAAAACGCGAGCCCCTGCTCATTGCGCGCACGATACACCATCACCGCTCGCCCGGTCCGCATGTTCTCAGTGACGATCGCCCACAAACGCTCACGCACACGAGCACTCAAAGTCCCAACAAAGACTCCCGGAGAAATCTCAAGTAGCCATCTAGTTACATGACCTCGCAACCCCTCCGGAACAGCAGAAAGCACGAGCACGATCACAGTTCAGCACTTTCTTCATACGAAACCCCAGCTGCGACAGTGCCCTCTCGGTCATCCCACAGCCGGAGGTCGTCAACAATGAGTTCTTCATCGTCAATGTCGACAGGACCCGCTATCGACAGAAGAGTCTTAATATCTGCAACACAGCGCTCCAGAAGACGAAACTCTCTCACGGAATCACGAACCTTTTTTCGCGCCGCGCTCCCCACCGCCTCAGTAATGGGACCAGCAGCGATATCGAAAGCGATGGGTATAGTCAGATCCGCCTTGTATAGATCTGCAATGTCGTACACGAAGGAGCGATAATTCCCGTTGTGCACAAACCCAAGCCCCGGACTGCAGCCCAAGGCAACAATCACCGCATGGATAACCCCATAGACCGCAGAATTTGCAGCAGACAAAGCCTGATTGACCAGTGATCCTCCTTCAAAATTGTCGGGATCATACTCACGCCCATCCCAAGGAACGCCAGTGCGCTGCGAATGCTGACGATACAATCGCCGAATCCGCGCTCCCTCACGCCCCCTGAGCTGTTGAAGACTTAACTTAGATACGTCTTCACCTGAAAAACGCATTAAGTACATGCTGCGAGCCACCGCAAGCCTCAAGGACGGATCACTCACCGCACGCGCCTGAGCCTCAAGCAAACGAGACGACCGCGAAGGAGGGTTCCCATGCGCGTAGTAACGCACTCCGTTCTCCCCAACCCACACGATTGTCGAGCCGCTCTCTGACAACACCGACACCGCAGAGTGGGTGATACGGACCCCCGGTCCCAGCAGCAGCACCGAAAGCGCTGCCGCTGGGACGTGGGCAATACCGTGACCGTCAGCAATCGAGATTGCATTCGACTCCCGATTAACCGTACAACGCTCCACATAAAGAAACGTCAGACGGTCACGCACACGCACCAGATCCTTCGGATCCGGCGGCCTTGCCCCAGGGATTGTGTTCACGGCCGTGAAAGTGTCATGAGACCACAGCCATACGCTTTCGCTCGACCGATTCCATTGACGAGGAGACTACGCAGTGCCTGCGAATCTGTTACTTCAAGAACACCGTCGAAAGTCGCGCTTGAAAGCGTCACGCGAGAATCCCGACGTCGAAACTCTTCAACACTGCGCTCGATCCCCTGAATCATCAAGGTTTCACCGTCGCGTCTTAGCCCGTTATCATCCTCGAGAATGGGTAAATCACCACCGAGGTCGAGTGATTTAAGCACAGCGAAGCCATTCTGCTCTGCCCGATCCAGAAGCCACTGAAGTTGCTGATCCCGAGTCACGTGCGCAAGGATCTTCTTCCGCCCCTGCCTGTCACGCTGATTAGCCTTCCTGAACGTGGGATTTACGCACACGCGGAAACCCCATCGCTGACCGACCTCAAGGCGATCGAGGAAACCATCATGTTCCCGCACAACGACTCCCCCCTCCGTTGCATACCCTGCTTCCTCAACAATGTGTGAGGGATCAGGAGACACGGGGCTAGAAATGTACAGAGACCACGACGGACTTCCGTCACGGCCTCGCCCCACAGGAGCCGCAGGCCTATCCAAGCGCCACAAAACCCGAGAAGCTCCCGCCTGCTCAAGGACTCCCGGCGGAAAGCAATTCATAATGGCGGCATGTAGAACCTGCCGGCTCCTTGCAAGACGCCATGTTCCGCGACGCTGTGGGTTCAAATAGATTCGCGTCAGATACATTAGAGAACCCCCATCGGATCGTGACCGAGACGTGTGCCTTCCTGCGGGGAAACTTGAACATACTCCGGGTTTTCCAGAGCGATTCGTGTTTCCTCAACAGTTCGGAAGGTATACATGCGATGCTCCGAATCGAAACTGACCGGGACATCTTGGAGCGTTTGCGCCGACGTTGCTCCAACCGACTCTGGGATAATCCCCTCATCAGCAAGCACACGAAGGCTCACGTATTGCTCGAAGCGCTGCTTCTTCTGGTAGTACTTCGAAGCCAGCCAAGGAGTTGTTGTGATGACCTCCCACATCTCCTCGTCGCGTACCGCAAGTCGAAGAGGCATGGTTGGAGGGCATGAGCGACGCCCCAGATACAAGGGAAATGCTGGCCGAAGAATAGCCTGCGAAAGTCCATCGATTAGGTCGTTTGGCCCCTCGACGAAACCCGCAAAGGCAGCATCTGCTCGGTAGTACCGCTCAGATAGAGGCATTGACTCATTCCTCCGGTGAGCAGTATGGAAATCACGCAGGAGCTCTCCGCGCTGATCAACTCGCACTGCGACGCGAAGCTGAGCAAGATCCTCGATCGGATCAGTGCGCCTTCTACCTTGCGCAGCCGCAAGCAAACCGAGAATTCCACTCTTCGTAGGGAAAGCCTCTGTTGATCTGCGGGTAAAACGGCTGGAGGATCCCCATGATTGCATGGGGCCCGCCATTCTTAAGACGATGACTTTACTCATCGCGTTCCTCGGACTGCTTCCACGGTCGCACCGCCGAGATCAACCAAGCGCACTTGCTTTCCAACCTCGCCAAACTTCGCGCCACGAGGCGTGGTCCACGCAGCAAGCGACTCCACGGCCTCGAGACCGGTAAGTACGCGCAACTCAGATTCAAAATCGACAAAACGTGCGATCGCTGGTTCAGCGTATCCCTTCGTATCTGCAACGATCGGGTCCTCAAAGGCGCCGCTCATGTTAATTGGCTGGTCATCGCGGACCTGCACCAAAACTGCATCCGGAAGAGTACGGTTTGCAAAAGTTGTGATCTTACCGGTCGGCATCGAACGAACGAAGCTATCGATGAAGAGTTCAATCGCGCGATCAGCAACTGCGTCATCACCCAGATTCTCGCGAAGCATATCGACGTTGATCGTCGCGTAACGATATACCGTTGCCGAGGCAAACTCGATGGTACCGATCATCCCGGCACCTTCGTCGGCATCCTCATTACGCTTCTTTTCATCATCGACAGCGGTGTAGTAGTCGTATTCGTTCTCAACTGCACCGACACCGATGGCGTGCGCAACCTGGCATGCAGCATCGACGTTAAGAGAATTTGGTTCTGCGACCATACGCCCAAACAGAGCGATATCAATCGAGTGGTTCGTATCAACCAGATCTCGCGGCTTAAGTTCCTTGAAAGCTGCTGCAGGATCCTCAGCATCAGCGACCGAAATCAATGCTTCCGCCACGTGCTCGATTTGCTTTGCAGACAGGAATACAAGGAATCCGGATTCTTTCAGTTCCTGTTCGCTCTTCGCGCCACGCGGCTCAGTGAGCTTGAAGCCGATAGATTTCAGGCCCATTTCCGCGAGTTCAACAGCACGCGAATCAAGGTCTGGACGCATTTCAGAAATCTTGCGAGCCACAAGCTCAACGATCTTCTTCGTGCGAACTCCGTAGTTAGAGTCAGCAATCTTTCCTTCGAAGTCCTCACGAGTAGCTCGCTTGATTGCTTGCGAGGAAATGCGCATGCGTCGCACGCCACCGAAAGTTGCACTCTTAGGCGCACCAGTGTCGTCACGATTCGGGTTTGAGGGAGGAAGGGTCTGCAGAACGTGGATATCAATAAAAAGAGCCATGGTCTTTCCTTTCAGTTGTTGAGTGAATTGTGTTGATTGCTGTTCGTTTGTGCATCACTGAGCGGATGCGGAAGCCGTCTGAGTTGTTCGGGCGAATTGACGTCCCCAATTCCGCACTACCGAGGTCCTGCGACTTGGGTCTTGCCAGTGGAAAAGGTCCGAGGCCAAGTAACCGTAGTCGCATGGCACTTCAGCGGCCTCGAGTTGGGAAACCAAGGAGCGCAGACGCACCAGTAGCCCCTCATACGTTGGCGCTTGGATCGCTGCGGAAAAACTGCGATAGATCGGAGTTTCTTCGACGCGTTTGTCTCCTCGCAGTTGTTTTTCTGCGACAACACGAATTGCTGAAGCAAAACGACGTGGTTGATCGGACACGTCATGCATCTGGCGCTTATTCGATCCTTGATGCCGCGCCCAGAGTGTTAAAGCCCCGTGCACTGCTTTTTCACCCCGCGTGGGGTTATTTCCTAGAAATTGAGATTCGTCGTCAAGTGTGAGATCCCAAATTGCTGGAATTGAGCCGGTTTCCTTCCCCAGAGCAGAACGCAACTGCGCCCGGAGAGCCCTTGCAGACGGGGTGTCTTTGGAAAGGCGATGCACAATGAGTCCATTAACTCGACTGCGCACTGCGTGCCCGGAGTTCAACCCTGAGACCTCGCGAATCGGAGCGGTCTCCGATTCAGCAGAGTTACTGGTCATTTCGTTCCTTCCTGTGTGTCTTTCTGAATTGGTAAACGCTTGTTGAGGGCCGAATTGAAGAAATTCTCAGCCGTCCCGATATTCATGAATCCTCGGCCGGTATCCCGGCCAATAATTGCTGCTGAAGGCGTTGAGGCAACAAGTTCAGCTGCTGTCTCTTGAGCAAAAGCCCGAAGGGATCTCTCCCAGCCCTGCGCAATTTCACTGGGTTTACTGTCCTCATCGATATTGGCGAGCCAATGCCTAAAAGGATCATCAACCCGCGCATAGAAATCCTGTTTAGCTCGATCTCTCGCACCGTCACCTGCCCCATCGCCACTTTCCCCGGCAGCACGTGCGAGGTTTGCCGCAAGAACACCTAGGATCTTCGCGACTTCTTCCGTGTTTCTCACCTGTTGATCAACCCGAGCGGCAAGGTCTGGCTGGTCAGCCCGCATGAGAGCAACTGAAAGTGTCAATTCGTCGAAATAGATGTCTTCGAAAGTTGACTCCTGAGGCCCATACGTGACGCCGATAGCCTGAATGCGCACTCGTTTTGGATAGTCGGTTTTGACCAGAGACTCTTCGAGGGCGTAGTGGAACGAAAGCGTTGCGGAAGGAAAGAACTCATCTTTCTTCTGTTTATCTGCTCCATCGATCTTCGTCACTTCAGGAAGAGCCCCTGGAAGGTTGCGCCACAGAGCCCTCCCTGCCTCGAATTTCCTTGGCATGTAGACGTCCTGCTTGAACTTCTTCGATTGAGGCATTGAATAACGCCACAAACTCAGCGGTTCATACTGTTGCATCTGTTGGGGAGCCAGCTTGTCTCCTAGTGCAAGGACGACTCCGGTTACTCCGGATACGTCGCCAACCAAGCGCACACGACGCGAATGCCAAGTGAGCAACCTCGGGATACTGATAGACCGCGGGGTTCCAGATGAATCCAAAAGCGAATAGTCGTTTCGTTCAGCTGTTTCGGGCTCATCATCTTCCCACGTGCAGCCACCCCACTGGGTAGAGGTACTCACCCCTCTGAGATTTCCTGAATCGGAAGGAACAAGGTTAAGTACTAAAGACTCATCAAGGTTTTCTCCCTTGAGCCAAACAATCCCTAGATGCCCACACCAGGAAGGGCCGATGGGATATCCCTTTCCACCTTTCACTTGGGAGTCTCCGACAGCACCAGATCGAATACCCGAAGGGTCGTACGCTTGAACGTGAACTAGCCAACGAGCAGCTTCGGCCGCTGAAATCTTTGCAAGGGCTTTTCCGTGTCGGGTGGTAAAGAATTGCTCACCATTGGGGACGTCAGCGATGATCTTCTCCAGTCCTGATACGGCATCCTTTTCGGTCCTGAGGTCAGCGACCTGCATAAACGGATAGCGACCGCCGAAGAGATAGAAACGATCTCGCCACTCTTCCAGGTACTCGAGCATCCGGTCAGTTGGTGCTCCCTCGTTCCATTGCCGAGCCCATTCTTGTTCGTTACTTGGCGTTGCAACTCGGTATGCAATTGCCAGAATCAGGCGTTGTATTGCGATGTTCTGCGTTGGCAGTTCACACGCGAGGTCTGCAATGTCGCTTGTTCGTTCTACAAGCTTGAGCAGGCCGACATTCGTGATGGATCCGTCGAGGAGCCGGATGGGTATCCATGGCTCATCGAGCAGATTGTATTCAGGGTCCTTCATCAGCCTTGTACCTCCATTCCTTTTTCTATTGAGTAGGTGATTGTGTGTCCGTGTATTTCACGCGTGAGACGTCTTCCGTCGAAGTTCCGGTACATCGCAAGAATGAGTTCTCCAGACAAGAGCGGATGCTGGCGGCATACCCAGTCCTTTGTGATTGGGTCATCCCAGATCTCTTGCGCAACTGCGTCGATCGTCTGCTCCAACTCTTCACCGCGAGTCCTGAAGGCCCACGGGGGTAATGAGATGCTCCATGTGCAAATTTCCCGGAGGCGTCCATGAGCGTTGTACTCTTCTACCGCTAGACGCTGATCGTCTTCCCTCCACCCGCTAATTGGCGGAGCGAGAGGAATATTCCCTTGTTCTGGATCCATCGCAACGACCAGCACAGGGATTTGGTCCTCTCCGTCCCTCACGGCAGCGCGAGTTGCGGCAACCGTGGGACCGCTTGTTCCCTCTCCAGTTGCGGCATTTCCTTGGAATTTCTCTTCAAGTTTCGGCGCCTTCCATGCAGGAAGGTTTTCCTCCTCGAGACACCACGCTCGTGCCTTTTCTTTTGCTTGCGCTCTCTTCTGCTGATCAATCTCCCAGGCGTCCGCAAAATCTTCTTGCCATTCTTTGGGGCCAAGCTGCTCTGTTTCCGGGTTCGCATATGCCGCACTTGTCAGCCTTGCGTAATCGATCGGCTCGCGAACGACAATCTCTCCCCTATCGCAAAGAATTCCGAGTGTTCGCAAAGTCAAATAGCGCGAATAGACGGAATCGGTTCCATGCGAATATTCCCAGGGCACTGCGGCGCGATCGCTGACAAGGACGAAACACCTTGCATTACACAGAGCTTCAGGTCTGTCCTGACGATCGTGACGATGCAGGCGCCCGATGCGTTGCAGGACAAGATCCATGGGAGCCGGATCAGTGAGCATCAAGTCGAAGTCGACGTCAAGACTTTGTTCAACAACCTGCGTGGACACCACAACGTGACGCTGTGGTCGATGCGCACTGTTCTTTCCGAAAAGTTCGAGCATTCGCCGGTCACGCTCTTCACGCTCCACGGCAAGGAAACGCGCATGAAGCAATGTCGTTTGTTCGCGCCCAAATACTGCTTTGACTGCATCATAGGTTTCCTGTGCCTCGCGCACGGTATTACGAATGATGACCGCACATCCCCCATCCGCGAGTTCTCGGTCAAGAAATCCTGCAATCTTTTCAGGAGAATCAACTTGAAGAGGAATAATCCGTTTCTCTACTTCAGGCTCCCCCGCTACCTGATGAATCTGGAACCCGTGCGCCGATAGCGTCGAGATCACGGGATACCCGACCACGTCTTCAATACTCTGTTCCGAGAGCGCACTCAAGACTTTTCCTCTTCGGTAGGCATTGAGCAATACAATCCGTCGCTGGGGTGGAAGCGTTGCAGACAAAAGGACAACAGGAATTCCATACATCCCAAGCCACGTCAGTGCCGCATCAAGATAGGTACTCATGAATTCATCGGAAGCATGCACCTCATCGATAACGATGACCTTGCCCATCAAGCCCAGGTGCCGCACGAGCACATGCCGAGACTTCAACGCCGCAAGCAGAATCTGATCAATGGTCCCCACAACGACCGGTGAAAGAGTTGACCTCCATCGTTGCCCCATCCATGTACTTGCATACAGTCCGTTGTCGTCATCCCCGTCATACACTTCAAGCGGACTACGTCCTTTGTCGATCAATTCCATGAATGATTCATTGAGGCTGCGTTTACCGTGAGCCAGCTGGATTCCAAGCTTTTGAGGCTGGTCACCCAGAATATTGGTGAGCCACGATTTCACGCGAGAGAACATGGCATTGGTTGTTGCCTGCGTAGGAAGAGCAACGAAGATTCCTTGAAGACCACGCGCACGCATCAAGGCCTCGGCGCTGGCTAAAGCAAGCTCTGTCTTTCCTGAACCCGGCGCAGCCTCGACAATCATGAGGTCGGGGTCTTCAGCTGACACAATTTCGAGTGCCGCGCGCTGCGCCTTCGTTGCCCGATACGAGGCCGGCCATCCAAAGCGATGCCGATAGAGTTCTTCCACGTCGAGTTCCGACAGATCAGGCACACGCATGGGGGCCGGAAAATCTGCCCGTTCCCATGCTTCTTGGATGCGCTGGCGTTGCTCTTCAGCAGTGAATTCGGGGTATCCATCAATTGAGAGGTGCCCTTCTGCGTCAACAGGGCGAGGACGCAGGGGGAAATACTCTTCGTTGGAAGCGAGCCAGTCAGCAATGACCAAGGCGGAAGCGTAGGTAGAAGCAACTGCAATGGGGAGTTCAGGAAGCGCAGTTTGGGATGCAATCAGAGGGAAACCGCAGCGCTTGGCCATCCAGCGCAAAATCTCAGATCGAGCCTGTCCCCAACGGGAATCATCTTCCCGTGAGCCTTCTTGCGTACTGTACTGTTCACGAGCGAGTTTGATTGCTTGAGCATCTGGGTACCGTCCATGGTGGACTCCAAGGAGAATCGCCCAATGGCGCGCGTGCGAGCCTTCACCTCCTGCAGACATAACCTCTTCTTGGAACGCGAATTGACTGACGAGTTCGTGACGCAGGTATTTCCGGTCTGGATAATCCTGCTTCCGAAGGACAGTCAGACCTTGATGGCGAATCAGCTGCGCAAGATCTTGGCGCTGGCAGGAAAATTGGGGGCTCGCTTTTCCGACGTCGTGCCCGGAAGCAAGGAACACAAAACTTGCCCGAGCCTTCGCCTGATCCCCTTCCCAAACAGAAGCCATCAGATTGCGATGATGCTCACTGAGATAACAATCAAAAAGCTTCGCTGCAATATCTGCTGTGTCCATCAAATGCTGCACGACTGAAAGCCACGTATTCGAGTCACCGCTCTTCGCCCAGAAGCAACGGGCAAGATCCGACAATTCCGATGCATCAAGATCCGGCTGCGCAACAGGAAAAGCAGGCACAGGAAACTCAGTAATAAGGGAGGTCTCTTTCGACAGATCCCGATTCTTTCGCGCCATCACTCCTCCTTCAGAGTCGCTTCATCCTTGTAGCCATCACATTAGCAGCAATTTTGATCTTATGCAATACACGTTACATAAAGAGTGAATAAGAGTTTCTCAGTGCTCACGAAGGGTAATAAAAACCCCGCTTTCGCGGGGAAAACGTTCCCCTAATGCACTACACAGGGTCATCCCCCGGTGGGGAAAACAAGAATCGGCACAAGTGCCACGTGTGCTCAGAGAACTCACCCAAGATAACACTGCGGCTAGTACATTTCGCGCCATCGCAACCTCCTGCATTTGAAATACAGTCGATCCTGCTCAACGATTCAGCATCACTGCGATTCGTCGAGTATCAGGCCCTTCAACCTGACAGAAGCCAGAATAAAGACTGACACCTTCATTTGTGTCCAGTTTGAAGTAAGAAAACAAAGAAGTTTTTCGCAGGACTCCAGACACTACCCCACGCTTCATCGCGCGCGTCAACCGGGCCTGCTTGACAGGCCAACTGAAAGTAGCCGAAACGGACCGACGTCGACCCAATCCAAAAGAATCGAAAAATTTTCACAGAAGCCCGAAGGTCCCAGATTTCTTGCACCCAGTTCCGAACTGCCTGCCCAATAAAAACTTGTGGCCCCAACATCAGTTGGGGCCACAAGCCTAAACGCGGTAGCGCAGGGATTTGAACCCTGGGTGGCTGTTACACCACACAGCATTTCGAGTGCTGCACCTTCGGCCGCTCGGACACGCTACCTCGGCACACCACAATAGCGGATCTGGCAGGATCGGGCAATTCCACGCCAGCATACGCGAAGCGACCTACACTACTTTTATGGCAAAACGGCGCATCGATCCTGCAGAAGGCCACACCGCACTCCTCACGTGGTACCGCGCCCCCGAAAACGCCTCGCGAGCAACTCTCTTCACCGCCGTACGCTACACGCTCGAAGAAATCGCAGCCCTGCACCCTGGCCGCTCGGTCGAACTTCGCGTTCCCCCGGCCGGTGCCACTCAGATCCTGCCAGGAACAACTCACCGCCGAGGGACTCCCCCGGCGGTGATCGAAATGTCGCCAGAAACTTGGCTGAAACTGGCATGTGGAATGCTGGACTGGAATGATGCGCTCTCCCACGGGGACCTTCAGGCCTCGGGACAGCGCACCGATCTTTCCACGTATCTTCCGCTATTTTCTAATTTGCGATAGCCGGCTGATCAAGATCCGACAGGATCTGCGACGCAGCATCAACCGGCGCAAACCACTTGTTCCTCTTGTTCACCACGCCGCGCTGAGCAACTGCTGCAATAGCTGCGGAAACCGCAGCAAAAGCGACCACTGAAACCAAGGATGCCGTACCATCATCATCCTGAGGTGCGGTCTGACCCGTCACAGCCTTCCATCCCAGCTCCGCGACCTTTCCGGCCACGAAACCGACGGCCATAGACAGCCCTGCGGTAATAAGTTTCTGACTGAGACTGCTTCCCATGATGACTCCTTGCATCAGATCGCATCGAACACTCGATACCAACATTTTGCCCTATCGACGCGCGAATATCTCCCCTTCTATGCACTATTGCTTAGACTGGTACGGTGCGAAAGACCAATACCGCCTCTCCGTCCACTCAAGTCCAAGCTCGCCGCTTCGCCAGCGCCGCCATCCTGTGCACGCTCGCGCTCAGCGCCTGCTCCCCGTCAATCCCGCAGGGAGCCCAGTGGACGGACGATCCTTTCCGCACAGACTCAAACTCTTCCACCCAAGCGGACTCGGCCTCGGCAGTAGCGAAGCACACGAAGGCAAGCGGTGACCAAGGAATCCCGCGCGGAAGCGGAACCCTGCGCATTGCTTACGCTTCCGGCTGGCAGCTTCCCGCCGACTATGTCTCGGCCTTCGAGGCCGCAAGCGGCTACACCATTGAGCAATTCCCCGCCTCCTCTATTTCAAGTTCTCTCGATGCCGATATCCTCTTCGGCATTGCTTCGGCCACGGCCGCTTCCCTGGGCGCGACGACTTCCCCCACGACAATCGGCAACGACCCGATCTGCGCCTACGCGGATCGCTCATGGTTTTCCGCAAACCGCAAGGCGCTACCGAACTCTCTAGCGGAGCTCTCATCTTCAAGCTACGCGCCGCTCACCGCGCTTCCCCCGGAGAATTCGGCAGTCGGAAGCCAGTACATGGCCAACGCCCAGAAGGCTCTCGGAGAGGGCTTCGAGGATTGGGCAACCGACCTGCACGAATCGGGAAGCTTCTCCTCTTCGACTGGTGATGCGCTGGGTCAGTGGAGCGTCACAATCCCCGCCGACCGCGCCTCAATCATCCCCGAGGCCGAGTCCACGCAAGGCTCTCACACGCGCCCGATCCTCGTGTGGGATGCGCGCCTGGCAGTTGCCGCGGCCTCGAACACGGGCACGGAGAGCCGCGCCCAAGCGATCCCGGGATCGTGCGTTTCCCACGAGGTAGTGGTCGCTCCCCTACCTGCTTCCACTCACGCCGAGGCCGTGGATTCCTTCCGAGCTTTCCTTTCCTCACAGCTGGGCAAGGATGCGGCCGCATACGCTGGCTTGGCGTATAACGAAGGGATTGCAACGGATTCGCGCGCAGCTTGGTTTATGGCGCCAGCAAACTAAGACGCTTTTCAGTTGGCTAGCTCAAAAGCTGCCGCAATTCGATCCCGTTTGCGTTCGCGCACCCACTGATGGCATGCCCTCGCCGACAAGGCAAGAAGTGCCAAAACGTTGAGCGATGATCCGATCAGAGTCATCAGCAAGATATGACTTGTTCCCGAGTGGGCGATATCGGCTACGGCGACAAGAATGTTCAAGCTCAGAGCAGTCATCAAGATAATGCGAGCGCGAGGGTGTCCCTGCCACGTGAGTGCGGCGGTGACGATCACCAGAGCAACCAGAATGACAGAAATAAGACCAACCGTCAGACGCAGCGCAAGGAGATTAATCTGCGATTCTGCAAGCTCATCAAGGGGTCCGACATTGATCGCGGCGTACTTCCAAGGGTTTCGCAAAATAAGCACCGCATTGATAACCTCGGTCAGAACCATGCAGGCTACCAGCATCATTCCGACGATCAACTGAGTGGGGCGCCGGCGATGTGCCCGCGTATCAACGACATGGGCGTCAGCGATTTGAACCGTGTCTTCGTCATCAACTTCAACGTCGGTGACATCGAGAAGGTAGAGGTCACCGTCGGTGACGACTCGGTCACCGCCACCGTTCTTATCGTGATAAGCGCTGAAGAAGTCAGGCAAGATTTCGACGCGGGCATCCTCGCAGGCATAGAGGACATCATCAACGATGAAGTTGCGCTCAATATCGATATCCGCATCGATCTTGTGAGTGATTTGGAAGGTGAGCAGACTCAGACCAATTGCCCGGTCAAAGGTACCAGCAGCAAGCCACTCGACCCGCCTACCGCCGGGGAGGACCCATCCTTGAGGAGTGCGCCAAAAACGCACATGGTGGCGCTCCGACGACTTCCCTGGAACTGATTTTTGATAAGCAAAATGCTGTTTTCGCCCGAAGAGCACCAGGTTTGATACCGGCGCAGAATCATAGTGCTGGCGAGTGAGCCATGAACGGATCACACGGAGCACACTTCTGGGGCTGATGGGGTCGGCTCGCACCCAACCTGCAGCAGTCATCGCTGCGTGAATATCAATTTCACTACCCAGCAGTGCCAGATTCACCGGGTCACCCAGCAAACCATCAGCAGTCCTGGTGCGCCCAATGAAATAGTCTGGGACATAGAGCCACGTGAGAAGCTGATGAAGCCGCGGAAGCGCAAGGTAGGCAGTCACTCCCCAACAGATGGCAAACCAGGCAATTGCGGTGGTTTTAAGCCTGATGGAACCCGCCAAAAACACGTATGCGAGCCACAGTGTTGCGATTCCGGAGAAGATGAAGAAGAGCGCATCAACGACGTCATCGAAGCCCCAGTCACGTTCCTGAAGGAAATCGAGCTTTTCCGAGGCGTGCTGGTAGACGGGCGGATGCTGTGGGCGGGGACGCTCCAAACGCGGACATGCGCTGTGCTCAGCCCCCGGGTGGTCCGAGGCCTCAGGCAGTGTTTCACTCATGTCCCATCCTCAGTGCAAGAAGTTGTCCTTCATCAGCTTAACCCAGATGGATCTTAAGATTGAGGGCGCCTGAAAGTGAGTCAACAGGCGCCCTCCGGAGACGCAGTATGTCAGGGGTTTTTCACGTCTCCGACACTCACGTTACCGCGAGAGCTAGTCGGACTGAACGTTTTCGCCCCCTCGAGTTCGATGCGAATTTTCCGCGTATTTTCGCCATTTTCGAGCGAAACGACAACCATGTCTACCTCTCTTAAACACGGCCGCTACCATTCCCGGTTTCCGCACTCCGCTCACTCAAAATTGGGTACAAAAAGACCCCCAACACCATTTAGGGACTTTAGTCCCATTTATGGTATTGGGGGGCACCCAGCTCAGGCGTGACGGCGGATAAACTCCGCGAAGGCCTCGACAGCCGACTTCACGAAAGCCTGCGTTTCAGCGTCAACAAAACGACCATCCTCACCAAAAGAATCAGCATTTGCCTGAAGGAACATTTCAGGTTGAGTCATGTTCAGCGGATTAAAGAAAGAGAGGGTCTGACGCACAGCCGCCTGTCCAAGAGCAGCTCCAACCGCTCCCACAGAAGCACCAACGACGTACAGGGGCTTGCCGCCAATCGGGTTCGATCCCCACGGCCGCCCCATCCAGTCAATAGCATTCTTCAAACCACCAGGGATCGAACGATCATACTCAGGGCTTGCAATAAGGACTGCATCGGCCTCTTCAAGGATTGTCTTGAACTCGGTAGCCGCCTGCGGATAATCCGCCTCGAGATCAGGGCTGTACAGGGGCAACTGGGAGAAGTTTGCCTCGACGAATTCCAAATCCTCAGGCGCATCGGCGATCATGGCGCCAACGAGCTTGCGGTTAACGGATGTAGAGGACAGAGAACCAATAATGTATACGACCTTGTACGTCATGGGACAAACCTTTCATCACTGAGCCGCGTCTTCAGCAGCACTGAAGGTCTCAACCCAGCCAGACCTTCAACTATTCCCCATTGGGACCTAAGTCACTGATCGCCTTTACCAGGCGCCTTTTCCTCCCGTGCCGCGTTTGCGATCTTGCTCCTTGCGACCGTCTTGGTCACCCTTTTCTATGCGGCGCTGCATTTCTTCACGCTTTTTGCGCTGCTCAGCAGTTTCGCCGTCATAAGGATCCTTCTGCTTGTCAGTCTGCTGATCCTTGTTGTCTTTATTGTCCTTATTGTCCTTGTTCTGATCGTCTTTGTTCTGATCCTGCTTATCGTCTTTATTCTTGTCGTCCTTGTTATCTTTATTGTCTTTGTTATCGGACTTTTCAGCCTGCTCTTGCTTCTGCTTCGCACGATCATGCGCCTTATCAGCATCAGCTCCACCGCCCTGGCCCTGCTGATTTTGCTGATTCTGCGTCGAGGACGTCGACTGACAGGGGGAAACGACCTCCCCCATCTCCTTGTAGAGGGCTGCCGCCTGAGCACGGTCACTCGCCATCGCGGCGTCACCCTGCTTTTCCAATCCGAGCGCAAGGTTCATTCGCACGGTGCACTCGTAGGAATAGGTTTCAATGCGCCCATCCTCAACCTGTCGCGCCTTGGGAACACGGTCCCACGCGGTACGCAGTTGCTCCACACCCGAATCGATGTGGTCGAGCCGAAGGTCTTCGGTACCCGCGTTGTAGTGCGCAACCCAGCTGGCCGGCCCCAGGTCCCCCCAGTAGATCTGGCGGGAATAGGAGCTAAGCGCAGCCTCGTGATTGCCCGCACGCACGGTCCTACCCGTTGCCCAGGCCCACAGGGGAAGCGAAACCATATAGGTTCCAACCGCAAGCGTGACGGCGACGACGGGCATTGACCACCACAGCGGGCGCAGTAGTTTTCCATTGCGCGGACGACGCGCGCTGCGTTGAGCCCGGTCTGCCGAGGCTGGCCTTGCGCTCGGGATTCCATCCGCCGAGGCCTCGCCACCGTTCTGCGCACCCGCGGGCGGCTGGTAGAAACCCTCGGGGCGTTCCTCTACTCGGGCTGTCGATCGATGCTTAAATCGCACGGGTCCTCCTCAGTGCGTGAACGCGGCCGGCAAAAATGGCGGCTTCCCATGCCATGAGCACGGTGAGAACCAGCGCCGAGGGCCAGAGAATATAGCGAGAAGTCTGAATCATATCGCGACTATCCGCAATATTACGGGCGTTGGAAACAGACGAACTGGCAGCGTCTCGAATTGCTGAATCACTGGGAGAACGCACCATATCGACACCGAGCTGGGACGCAATCTGGTTGAGCTTCGCAACATCAATCTTCGAGATCGCATCAGGAGTTCCAGCCTGGCTGTAGTCCTTAATGTACTCAGGAGTCTTCGAATTCTCTTGCCCCAAGGCGGAGACCTTCATGCGACCGCCCTTTTCGGTCCCGTACCCAATGACGAGGCCGCCCGAAAGCTCGGGTTGCACCTTCTTCCAGTCATCTGACTCGCCCGCGCCCACGCCGCGCCACGCATCACTATTGGAGGTCTCCCCATCGGTAAAGACGAAAAGGACGCGAGTGTTCTCCGGGCGTTTCTTCGCGGCAGCTTGCATCTCCTCTGCAAGGTATGCCGCCGGACGATCCGGAGAAGAGCCACGAGAGGTGGAACTGACTTCATGGGTGAGCGTACTCATAAAAGAGCGAACCGCACCAAGGTCAGTGGTCAGCGGAAGTCCAGTATCGGCCTCGGAATCCCAGGTCACGATACGATAGCGAGCACCCGGGGCGGCAGTGAGGATGGTCTCGACATCGTGACGCACACCGTCCAGACGTGGCTTCGAACCATCCCAGTCCTCGGCCGCCATTGAACCCGTGCGGTCAATCGCGAGCCACACCTCAACATTGGTTGTGACTTTTTGAGCTTCTCCGGGGATTGAAGGACCCACCAAAATCGACAAAAGAGCGAGGGAAATTCCACCTCTTCTTACCAGATCAGAAGTCCTGAAGGGTTGATGACGACGAGCACTCCACCAGGAGAAAAATAGGCATGCCGCAGCTATCACAACGACGAGGTAAACCGGCATGAGCGGTCGGAAGGAGAGCGACAATATTCCTCCTGGGATCGGATCAAACACTGGCAAGTATAGTGGCGAACTCACATTCAGCAGATAGAACATCTATTTGACGACTGAAGAGATGCATATGTAAATCTGAATCCGCAGCACAGTGTCCTAAATACACAATCACCCGGAAATTCGAGGCAAAATGAAAACGCTCTCAAAGATTGCAACTGGTTCACTTGGACTAGCGCTCCTCTTTTCTTCCCTCACTGCCGTAGGCGCAAACGCGGTCGAGGCAGGCGCTGATGGACAAATCAACGGCGACCGTAGCTCCGGCTGCGTTGTCGACTGGACAGCACGCGCAATGCTCGATCAGAACATGAACAACATCCCCCCAGGGACTGCGTGCCGGCCCTTACGCCACTTCGGGCTTCATGGAGAGCGTTCACCCTCGTCACGGCAGCCAAGCCATTCTTGAAAACCACCACTGGTTTAACCCAAACTTGAACCTTCAGTACTGGCGTATCCCGATCGGCGCTAACTACGAAATCCTCCCCGGCGCTGAGCTGACGGTCGATCTTCCCGACGACATGACGAACATTCAGTTCTTCGGCGAGCTGAGCTCGCAGGTCGTCGACGGCGATGTTGATCGCTTCATGCGTGGCCAGACTTTCGGTGCACTTGCGTCGAACCTGCACTGGGACGTCGTTCCGACCGCAACCCCAGACGAATGCAGCACGCAACATCTGGACCCTCAAGTTCAACCAGGGCCTGCCTCTGGGACACGCAGCTGTCATCGAATTTGTTGGTAGCGGTGACCACACCAAGCACTACGAGGCGACGTCTCACCTGAGCGGCCTGCGCGCCACCGACGAAAACGGCAACGCTTGCAGCCCCATCCCCGCCCCTTCGCTTACCGTGGGTCACTGCCAGGCGGGAGTCGTCGGCCGTACCGTCTTCTCCCCCTACTCGCAGGATATTGATCGCCGCGAGAAGTACGCCGATAGCTGGCAGGGTACCGGCCAGCTCTGGGGTGAAGCTGGGGCAGACGGCTGGGATCCCTCACGCCAATACTCCGATGCTGCTGGCGCAACGCGTCGCATGCGCTTCTACGCCGCAACCACGCGCGAACTGAACAACGCAACGATGACCGTGAGCGCACCCCAGGGTGCGACCTTCGACGAGACATCGATCGCCTCTGCACTGACCCCCGGTGCTGGCCAGCTTGTTGCTAATGGTTTCTCACAGTCGGTGACGGGAATCTCCAACCCAACCGTGAGCGCCGATAAGAAGACGCTGACCTTCACCGTTGGACACATGCCGGAGAACTCCTCCTTGAGCGTTGAGGTGAACGCTGTGCTCACCGGCGAGAAGGCACTCCAGACCCCGACCTCGAAGACCATGGTCTTCTTCCACACCTTGGTTGGTTCCATCCCCGGATGTGAGGTCACGCCAACTCCGACCACCCCGGCAACAACGCCTTCCACTCCGGCTACTCAGCCCACTCCTGAGCAGCCTCAGAACCCCAAGAAGCCCGCTCCCTTGGCACACACCGGTGCCGCAGGATCGTTGCTCGTGTGACTGGCAGGAATGAGCCTCTTTGCAGGCATGCTGGCACTCAAGCGTCGCCGCGCATGATCTAATTCGACAATAGGTGTGGGGGCCGCAGCAATCGCTGCGGCCCCCACATTTTTATCGCTATGCCCCAGGCGAGCATGCCCGCACCCACGCGAGCGTGCTCACGTCAGGAGGGCTACAGCCTCGTCACTCCCAAAAGACCGAGGAAGGAAAGAATAGCGACGGCAAGCCAGCCCGCGGGAGTTCCCACGCGATCGGTGACGGTCACGCGAGCGTCACCTTCGATCTCGTTCACCTGCTTGGCCTCGATATCTTTAATAATCGAATCCACTGTATCCGAGCTCGTCATCTTGTAGAGGCTTCCCCCGGTCGACTCGACTTGGTTCTTCATATCCTCGCCATCCGTGCCCAGGTAATCACCGGGGAATAGACCAATGACCTCAACCTTTTGGCGCTTCGCAAAGTCGATCGCCTCGCTCAGGGAATAGAGCCCCTGGCCGAGCACCTCATTATCCGAGGCCAAAATAACGGTTCGCGAACGCTCCTGATCCGTGTGGTCGAAGCCCAAGACGCACGAGGCCAAGCCGTCGCCGATCTGAGAAGCAACTTGCTCGTCGGGATCGTCGGTCCCTTCCAGGTACTTCGCGAGTTCCCTGGAAATCCGGTAGCCGTTGGAGGTGCGCGCCAAAATACCGTTTCTCAGGACCGAGCTGAGTTCATCCAAGTATTCGGTCACCATCGGATAGTCATCGGTCAGCGGGAACTTGCGAACGGAACGACCACTCCACAGGTACAGGGAGACGCGCTCCCCATTAAAGTGCTCAACCAAAGTCTTGAAGGCTTCGCCGATTTCACTGTCGTAGTCCAACATCGAGCCGGAAGCGTCGAGGCAGAGGACAATATCGCGCGAGGCAAGGTGTCGGTCTTCAACTCGACGATCAACCGGGTTCGCTGCGACAACAGCCAAAGATGCCACACCAACACAAAAAACAGCCAAGAGCGCGGCGACAATCATCCGCGTTTTACGCATGAGCGTGCGGTAACGGGGAAGGTTACGAACGTAGCCCGTATTGGCTACCCAGCCTCGCCTCTCGCTCGCATGGAGTTTCAAACCAACACGGCGCCATCCGATGGCTGCGCCAAGAACAATGACGACAAGGACAACCGCGATCAGGTATCCGTATCTCACGCCTTCACCACTTCCCTCGCCTTACCGGCAATGGCACTCGCATCGAAATATGTTTCGCTTCCATCGGCCTCGGACTCAGCTTTGAAACCGTGCTCACAGGCTTCAAGGGCGTTGGCAAGTTCTGGCCACGTGGGCACAATTCGACGGATTTCATCAACTGTTGCGGTTTCAAGATCACGTCCACTGCGTTCAGTGCCTAGGGCCCTCAAAATACCTGCGATTGCCAAGTGAACCCCACGTTCATCAAGGTCTTTGGACTGCAGACGTCCCTCGACCTCGTCAACGAAGCCCAAGTAGCGCTGACGGCGCTTCTCATCCAGAGGGATCAGGGTTACCTGTTCTTCTTCACCCCCGCGGCTCGATCGAAGCCAGCGGATGACCCACACGCCGATCCACACAAGGGTCGCAGATAGGAGTAAAACGCCGACAATCCACATCCAGTGCGGGTAATTGACGACTTCACGCAGTTCACCGGACACGATTTTCCCTTTCCAGTGCGGACAAAAGGGTTCGCACGACTTCAGCGCTCGAGGACACGCTCACCCGCGTAATTTCGGGGATATCGAGGAGCTGACGCACAACTTGACGGCTCTGCTCGGCTCGCGCAGCGGCCTCGGAAGCAATCTGCGAATCTTCCAAAAGGAATCCGGGCAAGGGACCGGCATCAACGTCAACGATACGCGTCCCCTTGGGAAGCTTCGTGGGATCGGCGTCGGCAACCTGCATGACGATCATGCGGTGGTTGACACTCAATCGCTTGAGTAATTCCAGCGCACGAGGCGTGGGCTGGGGATGCGTTTCATCCGTAACCAAGACGATGAGGGAGCGCCTATGCGTTGCCGCTTGCACTCGCGCAAGCAATGTCTCTAGATCTGAAGAGGGCGAACGCAAGTCGATATCTTCTTCGAGGCGCCGCAAAATCAGCTCAATATGAGCGTTACCCGAGCGCGCGGGCATATGACGCATCCGCCCCTGACACCCAGAGACCAGACCGACCTGGTCACCGCGACTGGATGCAAGCCACGCGATTGCCTGGCAGATCGTCAGTGCAATAGCTTCCTTACTTTCCCCGGAAGGAGCCAGCGCACTCATGGAACGACCGGTGTCAACGACCAAGACGACCTGCACATTCGCGCTGGCCTCGTAACGTTTGACGATCGGAGTTCCGGTTCGAGCGGTCGCAGCCCAGTCGATGTCTTTAACGTCATCACCGGGCTTGTATTCGGCCATATCCATGAATTCCCAGCCCTGTCCCGCGCGCGCAGAATAGTGCTGGCCCTCCATGAGAGACAGAAGTTTGCGCAAGACAGGCAATTGGGTCCGACCAGCAAGGGCACGCAGCTGAGAACTATTCGTTCGCGCCTTCTGGTGCTGGTCGACATTGCCCAGGGTCTGCGAGCCTTTCTCGACGACCCCCCTCTTAATGATCGGGCTCACGGCACCGCTACCGCTGAGAAGACGGCATCGATGAGGCCGTCGACGGAAATATCATCCGCCATTGCATCGAAGGTACGGATGATGCGGTGACGCAAAATCGGGTGGCGAAGTTTCTTAATATCCTCAGGCATGACGTAGTTACGCCCCTGCATGAGGGCAACTGCCTGGCTGACACGCATCAGGGCGATGCCACCACGAGGCGAAGCACCCACGCGCACGTGCTGAGAGAACCCGGGGAGCGGGTTCGGCCCCATACCGCGAGTGGTGTTAATCAGGTCGACGATGTAGGCCTTCAAAGTGTCGTGCAGGAAGATGCGACGAGTCATCTGCTGAAGGAAGGTCAGTTCTTCCAAGGTAATGGGCTCAACATCGATGGGCTTATCCATGCTTCCCGAATCGATCCTATTGAGGACTTCGAGTTCTTCGAGAGGCTGGGGGTAGGTGATGATTTCCTTCATCAAGAAGCGGTCCATCTGCGCTTCGGGGAGCACGTAGGTACCTTCTTCTTCGATGGGGTTTTGGGTTGCCATGACCATGAAGGGCTTGGGCAGTGGGTAGACGGTTCCACCGATGGTGGTCTGACCTTCCTGCATGGCTTCAAGCATCGCGGACTGGGTCTTTGCCGAGGAACGGTTAATTTCGTCTAGGAGCACGATATTGGCGTGGACGGGACCCAACTCGGTCGTCATCTCGTTTTGCGCCTGGTTCCAGATGCGCGTACCGACGATGTCGTTTGGCATGAGGTCCGGCGTGCACTGGATGCGATGGAAGCTTCCTGAGATTGCCATTGCGATGGTCTGGGCCGCCGTGGTCTTTGCAAGACCGGGCACCGATTCCATGAGGATGTGTCCCTGTGCAAGGAGGCCGACGATCAGGGTTTCCCTGAGCTGCTCTTGGCCAACCACGCGCTGCGCGAAGATCTTCTGGATGCGGTCCAGGAGCTCTTTGCTGCGCTTAAGCTCATCATCGGTGAGGTATGTAGACATTCAGGAAACTCCCGGGTGATTGAATAATTACCAATATCTTACTGGTTTTCAGCAGCTCATTCCGACTCGCAACTTTACTGCCCCGTCTGAGCGGGCGTTGAAAGCGAGAACGGAGGAATTGAGAAGGTTGGAACCGTCACCGAGATCGTTGGAAACGGCGTGACATGTGGGATATTCGTTTGTTTTGGACTCGAATGGACATAAGAGCGCCAAATCCCAAATATCAGTGCGATGATGAGCCAGACAACCCACCTCTTGCTTTTTGTGTTCCGCACAGTTGAACCGGTGGGCGAGAGATCCACATCATTGTTCGTCAGGCGCATGCGTCGTCGCCGTTTCCATCGCGCACGCCTATTCCCTGCCGAGGCCGAGCCCGCTTGGGCAGGCATCAACGGCCGAGCACTCGCGCGGCCTCGTTGCTGGGGTTTCGCGGGCGAAGCGGTATGCGCGGGAAGGCTGAGACGGGAAAGATAGTCAGGAAGAGGCTGAATTGTTCCCTCTTGAAGGGCGCTGGGGGCCTCGTGAGTGAAGCGATCGACCAGAGCGATTTCCTCATCAAAGAGCGGCTCGATTGTGACGGCTGGAACCCTGGAGGAGAGGTCTTGTATGAGCGAGTCCAACACCGCCACGGATTCGGGGGAAATGTACGCCTCGGGATAGATCGGGAGGAAGCTTCCATCACTATCGATGAGGACCGTGGCCTTTCCTGAGCGAAGCAGACACGTAACGTCTGAAACCCTGATCTCAATTCGTCGCACGACCTGGGAGGTGTCGCGTTCCTTGGAGGCGTCATACCACTGGGCAACCACACGCTCGGGAGAGACCATCAGGTGATGCGGGAGGGCAAGTGCATAGCCGCTGAGGCTCTCTGGGACGCTTGAGAGAAGATCTGTGCCCTCGGTGGAGGGGAAGGGAAGCGCTTCCACCGGTTCGGGTACGCAATGAGTGGTTGCGAAGCGATCGTAGGTGCTCTTCGGTGCGGTCAGTAGTGGGAAGCGTTCAAGCAGCTCGGGCGAGGCGACATCAGCGGCAATGTGGGCGCGCGCCGCCACTTTGTTGATAAGCGCGAGGACCTCTTCACGCGTTGGAATACTATCGTCATTAATCCGGTGCAGGTGCTGGGAAACCTCCAGGTTTTCATCGTCTTTATGACGATTAATGACCTGTTGAAGGTTGACGGTGAAGTCACGATCCGGGTCGAAATAGGCATCAAGGAAACGGCGCGCGTCCTCGAAAGAATCCAAGTCGTCGAAACGGATCATCGCAATGAGATCAGGTGCGATTGAGTACGCATCCGTCGTTACCTTGAAATCCGAGTATTTGGGATCCAGCGAGCGCAAGATATTTGTCGCATCCATTGCAATTGCCCAGCGGGCGACAAGACCCGCGCGAGTGAGGGGAACCGCAAAGGAAAAGAGGTAGTTCAAGCCGCATTGCCACTGGCTGCCGCGTAGGTACTGGTCTCGCGGAGCGCCTTCGTCCACAGCAAGCAGGTCGTCAAGATCCAAAGAATCGGGTTCACGATCGAAGCCAAGACCAAGAAAATCAGGCTCTGTCGTCACAAGAACACAGGGATAACGCCCCTCGAAGGGAGAGAGTTTCCGCGCAAGATCACATGCTGACGCAAAGTAGCGATCGGCCTCGAAAGTGGCGGTATCGCTGCGGAAAACGGAGAGCAAGGCTTCATTGATCCCCGTTCTGTTTGCCACGTCAGCAGTCCACATCGACGTGGCGGGAGCATGTCCTGAAACGGGGAGCAAAAGCTCTGGATGATCAAAGCAAGCGGGAAGACGCAACCACGCCTGACGGACGATCTCACGCGGTCCATGGACGCGGATATCGATCTCTGAAAAGTAGGTCAGGCAGTCAACTTGAGCGACATCGAACTTTCCGGCTGCGTATTCGACGGGACGCTGAAGTTCGGTTCGAATGGATTCCATCAGAACGTGAAGAGCGCCCATTTCCTCAGGCTTCACGTCAAGAGTTCCATAGGCTAGGGTCAGGCACATCCACAGTTCTCCCGGATTTTCAACAACCGGATCCATTACGGCCCATTCAAAGCCGTTAATGAACTTCCACTGTTTGGCGACCACACCCCATCCTTTCCTATAAAAAGCCTTGTCTACTCTAAAACATAGAGGCAAATAAAACACAAGCGGGTGGTTCCCCTTTCGGGGAGCCACCCGCCTTGATGCTAGCTAGACGCTATCAGGCCTGCTTTGCAGCAGCGATACGAGCGCGGAACTTCGCGAGCTGCTCGGTGATAGCTGCGGGGAGCTTGTCACCGAACTGCGAGAAGTATTCCTCAGTGTCGTCCATTTCGGCTGCCCATGCGTCGGGGTCGATCGCAAAGAGCTTGGCCCACTTGTCCTGGTCGATGTCCAGGCCATCGAGGTTGAAGTCCTCGAAGTGGGGGTAGCGACCGGTGACACCGTCGATTGCCTCGACCTCACCAGCTGCACGGCGAACGATCCAGTCCAGAACACGAGCGTTGTCGCCGTATCCGGGCCACATGAAGTTGCCGTCTTCGTCCTTGCGGAACCAGTTGACCTGGTAGACCTTCGGGAACTTGTCGCCAAGCTTTGCCTGCATCTCGAGCCAGTGGCCCCAGTAGTCGGCCATGTTGTAGCCGCAGAAGGGCAGCATGGCGAAGGGGTCGTGACGCAGCGAACCGGCCTTAACGTCGGTTGCAGCAGCGGTGACCTCGGATGCAACGGAAGCACCGATGAACACGCCGTGTGCGGGCTCGTACTGCTCGGCAACCAGCGGAACGTTGGTTGCACGACGGCCGCCGAAGAGGACTGCGTCGACCGGAACGCCCTCGGGGGCTTCCCAATCGGGGCAGATGATGGGGCACTGAGAGGCGGGAACGGTGAAGCGGCTGTTCGGGTGAGCAGCCTTTTCGCCGGACTCGGGGGTCCAGTCGTTGCCGTGCCAGTCGATCAGGTGTGCCGGGACCTCACCATCGATGCCTTCCCACCAAACATCGCCATCGTCGGTCAGTGCGACGTTGGTGAAGATGGAGTTGGCGCGTGCGGTCTCCATTGCCATGGGGTTGGTCTTGTAGGAGGTTCCCGGTGCAACACCGAAGAAGCCTGCCTCGGGGTTGATGGCGCGCAGACGGCCATCGGTGCCCGGGCGCATCCATGCAATGTCGTCACCCACGGTCTCGACCTTGTAGCCGGGGATGGTGGGCTGGAGCATGGCGAGGTTGGTCTTGCCACATGCGCTGGGGAATGCAGCGGTCACGTGGTACTGCTTGCCGGTGGACTCGCGGGTCAGGCGCAGGACGAGCATGTGCTCTGCCATCCAGCCGTCACGCTTTGCCATGGTCGAAGCGATACGCAGTGCGAAGCACTTCTTGCCCAGCAGCGCGTTGCCGCCGTAACCGGAGCCGAAGGACCAAATTTCGTTGGTCTCGGGGAAGTGGGTGATGTACTTCTCGTCGTTGCAGGGCCAGGTGGAATCTTCCTGACCGGGCTCCAGCGGAGCGCCGACGGAGTGAACGGCGGGAACCCACACGCGGCCCTCGTTGATAAGGTCCATTGCCTTTGCACCCATACGGGTCATGATGCGCATGGAGACAACAACGTAGGGAGAGTCGGTGATCTCAACGCCGAGCTGGGAGATGGGGCCACCCAGAGGACCCATGGAGAAGGGAACCACGTACATGGTGCGGCCCTTCATGGCACCCGTGAACTTCTCGTGCAGGGTTGCCTTCATTTCCTTGGGGTCTGCCCAGTGGTTGGTCGGGCCTGCGTCTTCTTCCTTCTCACAGCAGATGAAGGTACGCGACTCGACACGTGCAACGTCAGAGGGCTTGGAACGGGCGAGGAAGCAGTTGGGGCGCTTCTCTTCGTTCAGCTTGGTGAACATGCCGCTCTCGACCATCTGCGAGGTCAGGCGATCCCACTCCTCCTGGGAACCGTCGCAGAACTCAACGGCGTCAGGGGTGGTCAGCGCTGCAATTTCAGCAACCCACTTGATGACATCTTCGGGAGCGTTTGCCGGAGCGGCTGCACGCACATCCTGTTCGGTCACGGACATTTTGCCTCCTGAGGCACTCGGTGATTCTGGGGCGCGGTTACGTCCCGATCTACGGTTTAATCATCCCTCACCGCACCGGCATTTGCGCGGGCGATAGGTCCCTTTTGGGCTGAAAATTCTGACAAATGCATCAACTTCGACGACGGAATGCCCCAGTTTTCCCGAGAGATCCAAGCTTTCGGGCATAATGTGGCAATAGACACACTACTCAGCAAGAAGTTCCTGCCTCGGTGAACTTGAATATGCAGTGTGTAATGGATGACGATTGCCTTGAGGCAATCTCAACACAATCGGAGGAACATTATGGGGATCCGCAACAGAACGCAGGGCCCAAATTTCTTTGAATTCTTCACCCAGCAAGCAGACAAGCTCGTTGAGGGCGTCGAAATTCTTGCTCAAATCTACGCTGCTTCCCCCGAAGAGCGAGTCGCACTTCGCGATCAGCTTCACGGCGTTGAACACCAATGCGATGAACTCAATCACGAGATCTTCCAGCGCATTAATTCGTCCTTTATTACCCCCTTTGACCGCGAGGATCTTCAGTCCCTGGCTGCTCACCTCGATGATTGCATGGACTTCATCGACGAGGCCGGTGACCTCTTGGTCCTGTACGGCATCACCAACATCCCCGAGGAGATCCTGAGCCTGCTCAAGTCGCAGGTCGCGGTTCTCACCCACTGCGCAGAACTGACCGCGCAGAACATGCCGGCGTTGAAGTCTCCCGTCGACATGCGCGATTACTGGATCGAGATCAATCGCCTTGAAAACGAAGGCGACCTCACCTACCGTCGCGCTCTCACGACGCTTTTCGACTCCGACCTCGACCCCATCACGATCATCAAGCTCAAGGATGTTGTCGAAAGCTTGGAAGCCTGCGCTGATGCTTTCGAGCACTTGGCAAATATCATCGAGTCCCTCGCACTGAAGGAATCCTGAGTCGTGGATCTTAACCTGATCCTGGTTTGCGTCGTCATCGCCGTTGCTCTGTTCTTCAGCTACACCAACGGCTTCCACGACGCAGCAAACGCGATCGCCACTTCGGTTTCCACAAAGGCCTGGACGCCTCGCGCCGCCTTGCTTATGGCAGCAGTCATGAACATTCTCGGCGCGATGATGGGGACCGCAGTCGCGAAGACAATCGGCGAGGGAATCATCTCCATCAGCCCATACGCTGAATCCACTCAGGTGGAAATGCAGCAAAAGGGCCTGGTCATCATCCTTGCAGCCCTCCTAGGCGCGTGTATTTGGAACCTCATTACATGGTGGTTTGGTCTGCCTTCCTCATCCTCTCACGCACTTATCGGTGGCATGGTTGGTGCAGGTTTGATGAGCGGCACAGCCGTGTACTGGTGGGGAATCGTTAAGTCCGTCATCATTCCGATGTTTGCTTCACCAATCATCGGTTTCGTTATCGGCTACATCGTTATGCGCCTCGTTCTCTTCCTTTTGCGCAATGCTCAATACCACCGCACCATGCGTCGCTTCCGCGCTGCCCAGCGTTTTTCCTCTGCGGCTATGGCGCTGGGACATGGTATCCAAGACGCGCAGAAGACCATGGGCATTATCGTCATGGCTCTTCTTGCCGGCGGCTACGGCGAAACACACCAGATCTACGATCCGGTAACCGGAGACATGACGGTGCCCCTGTGGGTCAAGATTTCCGGAGCCTTGGCAATCTCTTTGGGAACAATGGCTGGCGGCGGACGCATCATGCGTACCATCGGCCGAAAGATCATCGATCTTGACCCCGCACGAGGCTTTGTCTCAGAAGCGGTCTCCTCATCGATCCTCTACCTGTGCTCCTACGTTGTCCACGCTCCGATTTCAACGACGCAGGTCGTATCGACATCAATTATGGGCGTGGGGTGTACGAAGCGATTCTCCGCCGTACGCTGGGGTGTTGCAGGTTCGATCGTGACGGCATGGTTCCTGACCTTGCCAGCGGCAGCTGTTGTGTCTGGAATCGTCTACTGGATCTGCGCACTCATCGTTGGCGTCTAGTACCCTCGATTGAGTGAAGTCCTTTTTTAACCGCATCTGTCTCGGTGTGCTTGCCTGTATTTTGGGGGCAGGCACACTGAGCGGGTGCGGTTTTTCATCAGTGATGCGCCTTTCGGTCGGCGCCTGCGTTCAGGTTCCTCCAACGACAAGCGCCTATTCCCTGGAAACCGTCTCATGCTCTCGCCCTCACCAAGCTGAAGTGATCGCGCTACCAACGGTTGCGGGCGCAGACTTCCCCGAGGCCGCACAACTTGAAACGGACGCTCGCCGCGAGTGCGAATTGGCTTTCCGGTCCTACGTTGGGATCCCTGCTGAGGATTCTGCTCTTGATCTGCTCTGGCTTGCCCCAAGCCGCGAATCGTGGGAGCGCGGCGACCGACAGATCGTCTGCATCGCAGCAGCAAACGGCCAACAAACCCTGAGCGGCTCAATCCACGACTCAGCGTATTAGCCAGCTACTGTCCGGTCCTAGGTGCATGCCTTTCAACATCAAGGACACGGACCTGTCCCCCATGCACAACGGTGTGCAAAATAACCATCTCCGAGGCCGAAAGTTCTCTGGCATCGAGCGGAAAATTCATGCGCACACCCGAAGGCGTGAACTGCCGAAATACGTCAAAAATTCCGGGAAGCATGCTTCGCGGCGCACATAGGACCCGCGGTTCGCTGTCACTAATGAGCGCGCGAGCGAAGGCCTCGTCAGAGGAAGGGGAATTCGCTCCAGCGGCGCGCGAGGGAAGCGCCTCGATGTCAACTCCCGCGAGCGCGGCCCACGGCCCCAAGGTCTGGCGGGTCCGCGCACTCGATGTCGCCATTGCCCGGCGCACACCGTAAGAGGAGAGCAGATCGACCAGCTCGAGGGCTTCTCGCACGCCAACACGCGACAGGGGCCGAGTCTCCTCGTCTCCCTCCCACTGCTGAGCAGAAACCGTGCGCGCATGAGGGAGCAGTGCCAGCGCGGTTGTCACGAGTTCGCCGCTGCGGCCTCGCATGACAAGTTCTGTCAACAGGCGTCGGTCCCCGCGCCGCGTCAGAAGATCGTGAGCGCGAGAAGTCGTCATCCACTGTGTTTGGTCGATTTCGCGCGAGGGTGCACGGTGGACGGGTTTGCGCAGGTGAACGAGGCCGTCGTCCTTTCCCCCGTCACTTTCCATCAGCGTTCCCACCCAGTAGCGCACTTCCTTCGTCTGCCCTGAGCCGAGGCGGTAGCGCTGGGTAGTCAGTGGCGCACCGAGACGGATGACGTGGCCGGTTTCTTCTTCTACCTCGCGCACTGCTGCGACGGGAATAATTTCTTTACCCTCAATCTTTCCCTTGGGCCACGACCAATCGTGGTACTGGGGACGGTGAACCAGCAGGACTTCGATGTCTCGTTCATCCAGCACTTCCCCGGGAATGATCGGTCGTGCGGGGTCGCGAAATCGCCACACGAGAGCGCCGCCTGCGCGAATGAGGCGCATCGGGGGCATGGGCTGAGGGCTGGGTGTCACGTTATTAACCCTAACGTAGAGTGAGCGCGGGTGTGGATCATACGCTGCACCCGCGCTCACTTCACCTGCCGGAAATGTCCGAAACGATGTTTCTATTCCTCACCGAATTGAACGAAGGCCTCTGTTTCGCGGGAGCGCCACAGGGGCATGATCTGGCCAAGGCCAGTAACATCCAGACCAATACCGGAAAATCGTGGATCCTCATGGGCCTCAAACCAATGGTCAAGCTCGTTTCTCAACTCGGATTGAATTCCACTGTAGGTCGGATCATCAATGAGATTGCGGCGTTCATCGGGATCGCATTCGAGGTCGTAAAGTTCCTCTGGTCCTTCTTCACGCCAGACGTATTTGAGCATCCCACGTCGGATCATTCGTGCGGCTCCATATTCATCGAAAACTGCGACAGACTCGCTGCCCGGCTTGCCTCGAAGGATATCGACCAGCGTGCCTTCGCCCCGGCGTTGATCATCCGCGCATTCAACCCCGGCCAATTCACACAAGCTCGTGAATAAATTGAGGCTAGAAATTAGTTCCTCGACTGGCGAGGCATACCCACGACCACGCTGCGGATCAATACCGACGGAAGCGGCGACGGCCTCGGGAATTCGAATCAGGAAGGGAACTCGTACGGAGTTATCCCAGAAGTTCAGAGGAAAAGTACCGTTTCCCTTCCCCCAGATTCCGTGATGCCCACAAGAGAAGCCGTTATCAGACATGAAGATCACGATCGTGTTTTCCCACTCCCCCTGCTTCTTGAGCTCATCGACGAGGGCGCCGAACACCCGATCGACTCCGCTGAGCGCGGCACAGTAGCCACGAAGTGAAGGAAGGGGATCTCGATAGGCATCAGAGAATTGATGTACCCGTTGGTAATCGGCCCAAGGATGGGGTTCCTCTCGTGGAATCGAAGGGAAGTCCTCGTCTTCGTAAATGTTGACGAGCTCATCGGGATGCTGGTCTTCTCCCCACGGATCGTGCGGAGCCGTTGTCGCAGCAAAGAGGAAGAAAGGTTTCTTTTCACTGCTTCCACTCGTCTCAGCCGCTCGCGTGCGAAGGAACTCTAGGGCATGGACGCCAACTGCATCGGTGAAGTACAACTCCTCCTCGGCCTCGTGACCATCTTTCCAAATCGGCGCGCCCATGTATGGGCCACCCCCGTAGCGATGCGCGTACCACGAGGAGAATCCAGGCGCGGGCTTGCAGGAATCCCCTAGGTGCCACTTACCGCTCAGTGCGCAGGTGTAACCCGAGCGATGAAGAATCTGCGGGAGAGTTTCGAGGTGGTCAAGGTAGGTGTCGGGATGAGCGCGGGGATGCCGAGTCCCCGTGAGCCAATCGTGCACACCGTGAGTGGAGGGCATGGTTCCAGTGAGGATCGATGCGCGCGCCGGAGAACACACTGGTGAGGGCGTGTGCATCTGCGTGAAGACATACGCCTCCGATGCGAATTCTTCCAAGGCGGGCATGCGCAGTTCAGGCGTGATCCACGGAAGCGCCCACGGACCCTGATCGTCAGTGAGAAAGAGCAGGATATTGGGACGCAGGCTCATTCCTTGACACCTCCAGCAGAGACCCCGGCGGTAAAGTAACGCTGACCGAAGAGGAATATCACGACGATTGGCAAGGTCATGAGAATAACCGCTGCCATGAGGAGGCTCCACTGAGTTGAGTTCTCTTGATAGAACACTGCGAGTCCTAATTGGAGCGTACGCATGTCGTTTGATTTCACGGATACCAGTGGCCACAAGAAGTCGTTCCATGCTCCTTGGAAAGCAAGCACCGAAACGACCGCAACCGCTGGAAGCGCGAGGGGCGTGTAGATCTGCCAGAAAATACGTCCTTCACTTGCACCATCGACTCGTGCCGATTCACCCAGTTCATCGGGAAGATCCAAGTAGAACTGGCGCATCAAGAAAATACACAGTGCGGAAATAACGTGCGGAACAACCAAGGCCGCGTAGGTATCCAGTAATCCGGAGCCACCGTTTCCCCAAAGGTCGTTACCTCCCGCGAAGGGCACGTGCGTGACGATAACGAAGAGCGGGACCATCATGACTTCTGGCGGAACAATGATGAGCGCAATGAGGACGAGCATGATGGTCTTCTTGCCCGGGATCGGCATTTTTGCAAGCGCATAGCCAGCCATCGCACATAAAAGGACCTGAAGTACCGTCGAGGCCAAGGACACGACAAGTGAGTTCGCGAAGAAGAGCGGGAAGTTCTCTGCGCGCATGGCTTCAGCGAAGTTCGACCAGGCGAATTCATCTGGGATACCGAACTGTAATTCACGATATGCCGGGGCTAGGGCAACTAAGAAAATTGAGGCCAAAGGAACAACGTATAGAGCTGTGATGATCAGGGCAAGGGTATGGAAGATGCCAGATCGAAGCATTTTTCTCATCGTGTCCCTCCAGAGTGCTCAGGCGTGCGCTCGGGGGTAGCACTGCGACGTGCTGCCCGGTTTTGGAACAGGCGAACAGGCAGTCCGACGACGATCACCGTCGAGAAGAGCAGGACAGCAATGGCGCATGCTCGCCCAATGTCGAGGTAGGTGAATGCTGATTCATAGAGCTCGTAGACGATCGTTCGCGTGGAGTTTTCAGGGCCACCTTGGGTCATGACATAAGCCTGAGTGAACATTTGGAAACCACCCATTAACCAGGTGATTGCCACGAAGAACAAAGTGTTCTTTAGCTGCGGTATCACAACGTAAATCAGGCGACGGAAGGCACCGGCTCCATCAATTTGAGCGGCTTCAATGAGCTGGGGCGGTATCGCTTGGATTCCGGCCAGCAAGATGACCATGTAGTAGCCCATGTTGCGCCACAAGGACACAAGCAAAATTGAGGGCATTGCCGTAGATGCTTCAGTGAGGAAGTAGATCTTTGGCATTCCTAGGTCTTGGAGAAACTCGTTGATTGGTCCTGAAAATGGATCAAAGAAGAAAGACCAGAACAGGGCGACAATGACGTAGGACATCGCTTGCGGCATATAAACGATCGTTCTCATCACCGAGTTTCCATGCAGTTTTTGGCTGAAGAGCATGGCGATCATGAAGGCGACTACGACGCCGATAGCAACCTGCCCGAAAGCAAAGTACAGGGTGTTCCCGATTGCTTGTAGGAAGACCTGATCGGAAAAGAGACCAATGTAGTTCTGAAAACCAACCCACTCTGGAGGATTAATCAGGTCGTACTTAGTAAAGGAAAACACTGCTGCAAGTGCAAGAGGCAGGAGGGTGAAGAGAATAACTGCAACCCCTCCCGGGGCAATCAATGACAGGCCGGCTCGTCGGCGCTGGCGTTCCAGCGCCGACGAGCAACGAGCTGTATTCAATTGACGAGCCATGTCAGTGCCCGAAGGCGTTGAGTTTCTGGTCTATTGCTGCAAGAGTCTCATCCACTCCCACTGATCCGCGGACTGCCGGATCAAGAAGCTTATTGATGTCTCCGCCGAATTGCATCATGCCCGGGTGCGGGGGCTGTGATTGAGCGTCTTTCGCCAGCGCCATGAGCTGGAGTCCCGTTTCACCGAGCCAGGAGGCCTCAGCTAGATCGGTACGAACTGGCAAAACACCATAGCTCTCATCAAAAGCGCTCAGGTTGTCCTTTTCCATGAGGAAGGAGATGAACTCGAAGGCCTTATCGGGGTTCTTGGAGTTCTTTGCGATAGCGAGCTTGTTGATCCACGCTCCAGCAGCGCCCTTCGATGCCGAAGGACCAACCAATGCGGGGCCAATGAGGAGTTGCTTGGCAACCTCAGGGTTCGTGCTCTCAGCGTTGTAGTAGTCGTTTCGAGATCCCAAGCCCATCGCCGACTGACCTGAAACCAATGGACGCGCCCCACTTCCGGAGTAGACCAGGTGGTAGTCAGCGGTTCCTTCCTTGAAGCTCGTCACCAAGAAGTCCAAGGCTTCACGAGCTTGCGGGGAAGAGAAGTTCGATGTCCCGTCTTCTTTCCAGTACTTGGCTTCGTTTTGCATCATGAGCTGAGCGAATCCTTGCTGGAGGCCGATGGACTTGTCGGTGCCCCAGAAAATCGGAGATTCGCAAATCCCGGCGTCACGCACTTTGAGTGCGACTTGGTGGAATTCCTCCCACGTTGTCGGCAGTTTCGTTGTGTCAACACCGGCTTTTTCGAGGAGGTCCTTGCGGTAGACCGGAACGCGAAGATCGAAGCCGTAGGGAATCGAGTACTGCTTTCCGTCCCACTGCCCGTCTTTGAGTAGCTCTGGGAAAATCTTGTCTTTGTCTGCCCACTTGTCCATGTACGGGCCAAGATCAAGAAGGGCTCCCTTATCAGCCAGCGGCGCGGTCCAGATCGCGCCGAGAGAAACGACATCGGCCATCTGCTTCGAGGCAGCTGCGGTCGTGTACTTCTGGAAGGCACTCCCCCAGTCTGAAGTCTGCAAAGTGACGGTAACACCGGTCTTCTTCTTGAATTCCGGTAGGACATTTTTCTCGATGTGCTCGATCGATTTCTGCGATGCTCCAAGCATCATGAAGGTGAGTTTTTCCTCGCTTCCTGAAGAGGATTTTGAGGCACCTCCAGAGCACGATGTGAGCAGCGAAAGCGCTGCAATACCCGCGATAAAGGCGGTTCCAAAGCGTCTACGAGTAGACATGGGTACTCCTTGTGAGAACAACTCGACTTTGAGAAATTCACACACCCCATCGCTGTTACCTGCGTCATACTATCAGCTAGCTCAGACGATGCCAATACCTTTTGTAACTTCGCGATACTAAATAAAGATCTCAGTCCAAATCGCCGACGCGAGCACGGGAAGCGGCTCGCTCCAATTCCTGAGCGGTCATGACCAGCGCACGAGCACGCGTGGTCACCCCGTAGGCCAAGGCATCGTGCGGATCATCAATCCACTGCTGACCAACCCGAGGATCTCCAGCGGCAATAATCCGCATCGCACGTGCGATGGCAGTGAAGATCTCCTCAAGATCATCATCTGTGCGCTCTCCCAACAGCAGCGCATCAGCTTGTGCGATCACTTCATCAAGCGGCGCATCATTCAAGGGACGTTCAAGGCCCGGGACGCGTTCGGCAGCAAGTCCCAGAAGATACAGCTCTGCCACGATCAAAGGGTCACGGTGGTACCACTCGCGGAACAAATAAACCCGCCACAATGCACCGGGAAGAGTGAAATCCGGACTCGAGGCCCATAGCTCAGCAACCAGAGGGATCCCACCCGTGGAGACAAGCTCCTTCAAACGCGCAAGCGCATGAGCGTCGAAGTCTTCATCACCAACTCCAAGCAACGCCCAGGCAGTCGAGTGTGCGAGAACCGAGGAATCCGCCACATCCTGAGCGCCAACAATTGCTTCAGTCTGCGCATAGTCCAAGATCGCGGGACGCCTGGGGTTGCGTTGCGTTTCGCCCATTTGCTCTCCTGCCATTAAGATGGTGGGGTTGGTTCGGTTTTCCGGCCACATTGCGGGAAATCCCGCGGGCCTATAGCTCAATGGTAGAGCAGCGGACTTTTAATCCGTGGGTTGGGGGTTCGAGTCCCCCTGGGCCTACTCAGCACTAGCAAGACGGTCGACGTCGACCTCCGGGTGAGCCCGCCCCGCCAAGGAAGCAATCCCCACGGCAATCGAGATACACACCAAACCGACCAATTGCCACAGGTTAGGAATCTGACGCAAAAGCAGCGCACCGATCAACGCCGAAGTTGCAGGAAGAAGTGCAGTAAACAAAGCAAAAGTCGCAGCAGACACCCGCTTCATCGCCATCGCCTCGAGCGTGTAGGGGAAGACCGTCGACAAGAAAGCCAAAGCAACCACCGCAATCAGTACCCTGCGATCGCTGAAAGCAGCCATCGCACCGGGCCCGAGGATTGGTGCAGAGATCAATGCACTGAAAGCACACCCCAGCGACAAGTTCACCATCGCAGAACTCGACGAGGCCGCTTTCTGCCCCAACACGATATAGGTCGCCCACGACGCACCGGCCGCCAAAATCCACGCGACCCCAGCCAAGGTTCGCGGAGTGCTCAAATCCAACCCAAGTCCGCCGATTGCACACACCCCAGCCAAGGCAAAAAAGGCTGCAATTCTTGGTGCCCAGCCACGGCCTCGTACGACGGCAACCGTTACAGGACCAAGGAACTCAAGGGAGACCGCAGCACCCAGGGGAATGCGAGAGATTGCCTCGTAAAAGCAGGCGTTCATACAGACCAAGGCAATGCCGAAGAAGAGAGCGCCCTTCAGAGTCGCGCGATCGATGCCTCGCCACGGGCGCACCCACGCACACAGAACCAAACCGCCAACGAATCCCCTCCACCAGGCAACCGAGGCCGGCTCAACGACCGAGAAGGCAAAGACTGCAACTGCGGCGCCGCTGTACTGAATGAGCGCCGAGGCGACAATGAGGATTTGAGCAGGAACACGGTTGATCAGGGATACGGGAGTTCGATTCGTCACGGAGCTAATTCAACCATTTCATGCACTTCTTCGGCGAGAACAGCGTGATCCTTGGTGCCATGGCGGGACGCAATTGCGACCGCGAAGGAGATCAAGAGAAGACCAATCATCTGCCATAGGGTCGGAATCTGACGAAGAATGATGACCCCGACAAGAAGCGAGGAAGCGGGTGAAAGCGCGGTGAAGAGTGAGAAATCCGCCGCTGAGACGCGGTGCATCGCAATGGCTTCGAAGGAACAGGGAACAATCGTTGACAAGACTGCCACAACGACGATGATCCCCAGGATGCGAGGTTGGGTAACGGCGGGGGCAGCTTGGTGGAGAACAAAGGGCGCAACGATCAGCCCGCTTAGTGCACAGCCCACAGCAAGGTTCGTGACTCCCGATCGCTTCGAAGCAACGCGCTGACCTAGAAGAATGTACAGCGCCCAAGCCAATGCGGTGAAAAAAGCCCACTTCATTCCGATGAAGACGCGCGGGTCAGAAAGATCAAGGCCCAAACCGCCAATGGCAACAACCCCAGCCATCGCCAGGACTGCGGCAATTCTTGGGCCAATTCCTCGGCCTCGGACAACGGCGACAACAACGGGGCCAATGAACTCCATTGACACCGCGGCCCCCATCGGCAAGTAGTCAATCGATTCATAGAAGGCAACATTCATTGCCAGCAGGGACAATCCAAAAAGCGCCGATTCGAGAAGATCTCTCCAGGTCAGCCCGGCCCTCCACGGACGCCTCAGCGCGCATAGAAATATGCCGGCGATGAAGACGCGCAGCCACGCGATAACACCCGGCTCAAGCGTGGAAAAAATCGTGACCGCAAACGCGGCACCACTGTACGCACTAAGCGCTGCGCCGACGATCAGAACCGGCGCAGAAACATGTGTGAGGAGTGCACGAAGATGGGAGAGCACCTACCCACTATGCCATAGCGGCAGGTACAAAATGAAGACTCAACGAGTTCATGCAAAAGCGATTTCCAGTGGGCTGATCTGGGGCATCGTCGAAAATGTGGCCAAGATGCGAATCACAGGTTGCACAACGTACTTCGATGCGCCTCATTCCATGGGAAATGTCCTCGAAGTAGTTGACGGCTCCGGGAAGAGACTCATAGAAACTTGGCCATCCGCAGTGCGAATCGAACTTGGTCGTCGAGGGGAAAAGCTGCGCCCCGCATGCGGCACACACGTAGGTTCCTTCCCGTCGCTCCTCCAGTAGCTCACCGGTGAAAGGCGCTTCGGTTCCTGCTTGACGCAAGACGAGGAACTGCTGGGGGCTCAAACGCTGCCGCCATTCCTCTTCGCTTAAATGCACACTTGGGGCACTTTGCTCGCTGCGGGCGAGGTGTTCGAGTTTCGTTGCGCGATCGCGGGTGCGAATAATTTTCATGGTCAATTCCTCTCGCTTCGAGGCTCCGGAAGGGGGCGGGTCGCATCTTCAGGAATGCGCGGACCGGCGTCTTTACGCGCCGCTTCTTCTTGGTGGCGCTTTGCTGCCGCCTCACGTTCAGCGAGGACATCTTCACCCGGTCCGGCGTAGATTTCGTTGCGTTCATCGGCCTCGGGGGATCCCGAGAAGAGACGTTCCCCGCGGATCACTGTTTCCTCGGGGTGGGCACCCGTTTCTTGGGCGCGAGAAGGTGCCGAGGCGGCGGGAAGCACCGCGGTTTCCTGCGGCGCGGGGTGAAGATTGCCGAGGCGCGCGTTGGCCTCTGCGACTTTCTGCGCCAGTTGTTCGGCAACGAGAGAGTGGAGCATGGTCTGCGTGAAGACTTGAGTTTGTTCTTCGGCGGGGTTGGGGGCAACGCTTCGGATGCTTCCCGTGTCCGCCAATTCGCGTTGACGTTGCGCCATTGCGCGCCTGCGCGCTCGCTTTGCCTTTTGCCGCGCGGCCAGCAAGCGCACCTCGTGCACGGCATCTTCTTCCTCCCCTGCCGAGGCCGTGGGCGAAGCGGAAACTGGGGAGTCAGGTGAGTGCGCGGTATGCGCATCGGGGGCGCCGGTCGTATCAACAGCGATACCGGACAGTTCCTTTGCGAGGCGGGCGATGGCCTCGCGAGAAGTATCCTGCTGGATGCTTTGAACATCGAGGGGTTGGATGCGCGTCAGTGGACGTACTGCGGGTTCTTGCTCAACAATCCAGCGGATCATGTTTTCGCGCAGGTAGCAGCGCAGGTCCCACAGCGTTCCTGAATCCTTTGCGGATACAACGATACGAACCGTGACGGTCGTTGCATCGGAGTCTGCGACTTGGACTGCCCATGAGCGCCCGTCCCACAAGTCCGTTGCCAAGAGAAGCTTTTGCACCTGGTTTCGGATCAGGGTCATGGGAGCGGCCCAATCCAGTTTGAGCTCGACTGAGCCCAGCTGTTTGGCGGCTCGACGCGTCCAGTTTTCGAAGGTGTTTGAGGTGAAGTAGGTGGAAGGGACAATCAGTCGACGCTCATCAGCGAGGCGGACGACGATGTAGGAGAGAGTAATTTCTTCGACTTTTCCGGAGGGAGCATTCACTCCCCCAGCGACCACGACGTCACCCACACGAATCGCATCCGTGAATGCGAGTTGGATTCCCGCAAAGACATTGCCCAGGGTTTGTTGTGCGGCAAGACCGGCGATGACGGAGATGAGACCGGCCGAGGCTAGAACGGTTGTCATCGCTTGGCGGGCGGCATCGAAAGTGAAGAGAGCGAAGCAGATTCCGACGATGATGATGAGGACTTGGAGCAGGCGGCGAATGATTTGCGCTTGGGTTTCGAATTTACGGGAGACGCCGCCGTCACGTGCCTGGCGGATCTGCGCGGCATCTTCGAAGATCCATGCGCAGTTATAGATCATCCAGGTCGTCGTAAGGATGGAAACGATGAGTAGGACATGCGAGGCGAAAGCAACTAATCCGCCGTTCGACCAATCAGAGAGAGTCGTATTGACAAGCATCACCTGCAGGCCGGTCCATGCTCCCCATGACAGAGCTGTCAGGTAGAAAGAGGTGCGAACTCGTTTAACGATGGCGGCAAAGTAGCGTGAGCGGCGGGCGATCGGTCGCACAATGATGGCAATTGCGAGAGCAATGAAAAAGCCGATGGCAGCACCGACAAAAGCAGCAAAAACAAGCGATGCGACATTGAGCGCATTGTCGACTGCTGCCTGGGTAATCCCCGAGGGGGAAGGCGAAGGAGAGGAATCGTCTAGAGGAAAAATCATCAAACCATCCTTATGTCGCTCATCATCTTCTCAATCAAGCCTATGCGCGATCAATGAAAAGCGCCTGATGCTCGCGTGAGAGACAATGACAAAAAGACGCGATATTTCAATGAAAAGTCCGTGTGTGACGGTCATCACTGCCATTCTTTTTGCTTTAATGGCGCGCTTCTGCCTAATATTCTCTTCGTCCTCGGACGCCAGACCGGTGGCCGAACAATGGCCCCCATCGTCTAGAGGCCTAGGACACCGCCCTTTCACGGCGGCGACACGGGTTCGAATCCCGTTGGGGG